>Ga0265798_10001062_pt1 | contig 43686 bp, 40 predicted proteins | sample P3T30metagenome_FD_192430 | JGI IMG/M metagenome (GOLD analysis project Ga0265798, IMG submission 192430) | Plant litter microbial communities from East Loma Ridge, Irvine, California - P3 T30 | ecosystem: Environmental > Terrestrial > Plant litter > Unclassified | place: USA: California... | reverse complement strand
GTATAGGTTGAAGGACGATAGCAATGAATAATAAAACCTACAAGGTCTCGTAGACCTTGCAGGCTGAGAATCGAAATGGTTTGTAAAAACATGCTAAAGCACGTGATCCTGCAAGGTTTTTGAAACCTTGTAGGTTTAAACAAAAAATAATAAATTGAAGTTAGAACCGATTGTTAAAGACTATACCTATCACATTTATAACAGAGGGATAAATGGCGAAAATATCTTTATAAACGGAGAGAACAAAATGTATTTCCTGAAACTACTGGGTAAATACTTAGTAGATAGCTCATCGCTATACGCTTACTGTTTGATGGATAATCATTTCCATCTATTGATAAGGATTGATGCTGACGGACAGGTAATGACACAAAACCTATCTAATTTATTTAATGCCTATGCCAAAGCATTTAATAAAGCTACAGGGAGAACCGGAAGTTTGTTTGAAAAACATTTTAAAAGAATAAGGGTTGATGATGAAAATTATTTAAGACAATTGATTGTATACATTCATTTGAATCCGAAGCATCATTTAGATATTGATTTTACGGGGTTTAAATATTCGTCTTATAATTCTTTTTTATCTAATAGAAACACGAAGTTAATGAGAGATGATGTTATTGAACTCTTTGGAGATATAGAGAATTTTAAATATACCCATTTGTTTAGGAGGGATATATTGCACGAGAAATACACATTAGAATGATAAGCATGTATGATATTTCCTGCAACGTTTTGAAAACTTTGCTGTATAAATAAGAAAGATCAGCGACAATAATTAAACCTACAAGGTCTTAAAGACCTTGCAGGTTGAGAACTAAGGATTGTTTGTTAATGGTGTGCTAAGCAACCGTGGTTCCTGCAAGGTCTCCAAGACCTTGTAGGTCTAAAAAATGCAAGAGTACCGGATAATAAAAACTACAAGGTCTTGGAGACCTTGCAGGTTGGAAAACAGATAACGATTATACAAATAGTAACTTTACGTTAAATAATAAAACAACAAACACTTGCTGCATGGTTTTTGAGATACCTGCGGCAGGCATAAAGCAAACAAACAAAACACACAGATGAAAGGAGTACTTTTAGTAAACCTGGGATCGCCTAAGAGCCCTGCTGCAAAAGATGTTAAGCCCTACCTTGACGAATTTTTGATGGACAAATATGTTATAGACGTGCCATATTTAGTGCGTGCACTGGTAGTGCGCGGCATTATATTAACGTTCAGGAAAAGGCAGGAATCATCGGCGGAAGCCTACGAAAAGATATGGTGGGACGAGGGATCTCCCTTAATAGTACTGTCTAAAAGATTACATGATAAGGTTACTAAAAAAGTAGAAATGCCTGTTGCGCTTGCCATGCGTTATGGCGAACCCTCTATAGAAACCGGGCTTCAGGAACTGGCCGACAAAGGTGTTACCGAGGTGCTGCTTTTCCCTTTGTACCCTCAGTATGCCATGGCAAGTACACTGACAATATTAGTAAAGGCAGAGGAGATACGTAAAAGTAAATTCCCGCAAATGACGTTTACTGATGTGCCTGCGTTTTACAATAAACCCGACTATATTACGGCATTGGCCAACTCTATAAAATCGGGGCTTGACGGGTTCGATTACGACCATTTATTGTTTTCGTACCACGGCATCCCAGAAAGGCACATCCGTAAGACAGACGTAACCAAATCGCACTGCAGGATAGACGGCAGTTGCTGTGTAACAGAGTCGGCAGCACATGCATTTTGCTACCGCCACCAGTGTTACGAAACTACCCGCCTTGTGGTAGAACAGCTAGGGATACCAAAAGAAAAATACTCGCAAACGTTTCAATCACGCCTTTCGGGCGATAAATGGCTAGACCCTTACACCGATGTTGAGGTAAATGCAATGCCTGCCAAAGGCATAAAGAAACTGGCGGTTGTAACACCGGCGTTTGTATCTGACTGTCTTGAAACATTGGAAGAGATTGCCATGCGCGCCAAAGAAGATTTTGAGGCAAATGGCGGCGAAGAGTTTCATGCCATACCGTGCCTTAATGACGGTGACGAATGGGTGGGCGTACTGGCCAACTGGATCAATGAATGGGCTTACGCAGAAACACCTGTTGTATAAATGGCCGTATCATCTAACGACCTCGCAAAAAAAGACATCAGGAGCCTGCTGATAAAGCAAAGCATTCCGTCATCTATAGGTATATTGTTCATGAGCGTGAACATACTTATCGATACTATTTTTGTAGGCCGGTGGATAGGTTCGCTTGCCATAGCAGCCCTCTCTGTGGTAATGCCTATCACGTTTTTTATATCCTCTCTGGGTATGGCTATAGGCATAGGGGGCAGCTCTGTACTGTCGCGCGCTTTGGGCGCAAACGACAAAGAAAAGGCTTATATTACCTTTGCCCATCAAATCATGATGACGTTTATAATATCGTCATTGTTTGTTATAGCGGGTATCTTTTGGGGCGATGAGATATTGTATATTTTTGGCGCCAATGGCGAAATTACCGCGCCTGCAAAAGCATTCTTTATGCCCATCCTGTTATCTGTGCCTTTTCAGGCGTTCTGCATGATGGGCAATAACGTTATCCGTGCCGAGGATAAGTCGAAACACGCCATGAACTCCATGATCGTTTCGGCAATAGCCAATATTGTTTTAGATATCCTCTTTATAAAAATATTCGATTGGGGCATTATGGGTGCGGCATTGGCAACCGCCTCGTCGTTCTTTTTATGCTTTGTGTATATTTTATGGTTCTTTATTTATAAAAGTGAACTAAAGCCACAGTGGAAACACTTTATTTTTCACAAGAAAATATCGGTCGAGATACTGTCCATGAGTTTTGTAACCTTTGCGCGACAGGGCGTTATTAGCCTGCTTACGGTTGTGCTTAACCACACGCTTTATGCTAATGGTGGCGAGCATGCCGTTACTGTTTATGGTATTGTAAGCCGTATGCTCATGTTTGCACTGTTCCCTGTGCTGGGCATAACGCAGGGTTTTTTGCCCATTGCGGGCTACAATTATGGCGCTAAAGACTACGGCCGCGTTCGCGAATCTGTAGGGTTATCTATAAAATATGCGGGCGCACTGGCTATCATTATCTTTGTTGTAATACTTATTTTTGCCAAGCCCATTGTGGGTATTTTTACCACTGATGCCGAGATCATCAGAGATACTCCCGGTGCCCTGCGCTGGGTATTTGCAGCATCGCCTATTATTGCCGTGCAGCTTGTGGGTGCGGCTTATTTTCAGGCAGCTGGCAAGCCCATAAAAGCTTTATTGCTCACCCTGAGTAAACAAGGGTTCTTTCTTATACCACTGGTTCTCATATTGCCACAGTTTTTTGGTATCTTCGGGGTATGGGTGGCCTTCCCCATTGCCGATGTGCTGAGTACTATAGTTACCGGCATCTTCCTTAAAAAGGAAATGGCAACCCAACTTAAAGATGAGTAAATGAAACAAGCTTTACTATTGCTATTATTGTTTACAGCATTCGGCTCCATGAAAGCGCAGGATACACTGCAGGAACCAAAGCACGTAATAACACTAAGCCTGCTAAGTCCCACTTTTAGCTACGCGCCGAGATACAATATAGGCTATATGCACAAGGTGTCCCGCAGGTGGTGGGCAGGCATAGAGGCAGGTTATGGCAACTATGGCACAGCTTTTGGCATGGGGGTTACGAACGGCAGCGACTACACCACAAGTGATTATAAAATATTTGAGGTACGCCCTGAAATTTATTTCGACCTGCGTCCGTCATCAAAGCTTAAGCACCTGGTTTCGGCAGAGTTCTTTTACATTAACCACGAAGACCATTTTACTACAGATCGCTACTTTGCACCCGACGGATCTTCCGAATACCAGTTTGACGCCGCCGATTATAAGCGTATCAAGACCGGGATAAACATAAATTACAGCCTTATATTCTATTTTACTAATCGCTTTGGCCTAATCTGGAAGACAGGTTTTGGTGTAGCCAACAGGGAGGTGACATATAGTAATTTTACCAACAGGGTGTTGATAGATAATTCGGGCGGCAGCGATTACGAAGGTAATATTTTTGGCACCGACCAATATATAGACAATAGCGGCACGCGCACAAAATTTAACTTTAACCAGGACCTGAAATTATTTTATAAATTTAATTAACAATGGATTATAACTATATAAAATCGCTGCACCTTATTTTTGTAATAACCTGGTTTGCCGGGTTGTTTTACATAGTGCGGCTGTTTGTATACCATATAGAGGCAAATGATAAACCATCGCCAGAAAAAGAGATACTTATAAAGCAGTACAAGCTAATGAGCTACAGGCTGTGGTATATTATTACCTGGCCCAGCGCAGTGCTCGCAAGTATTTTTGCCTACTGGATGATCTTTTTTACACCCACCGGGCAGGCGTGGCTTACCCAGCCGTGGATGCACGTTAAGCTTTGCTTTGTGTTTTTGCTGTATTTGTACCATGCAAAATGCCACCAGATATTTAAGCAGCTGCAAAATGATGAAGTTAAACATACTACCGGCTTTATGCGCTTATGGAACGAAGGGGCAACCCTTATTTTATTTGCCGTGGTATTTTTAGTAATTTTAAAAAGTGCCATTAACTGGATATATGGTGTAGTGGGCATCATGGCGTTTAGCATTTTAATAATGCTTGGGTTTAAGTTTTATAAGAAGATAAGGGAAAGGAATAACTCGTAAAAAGCAACAATGACTATCCTTATAAGAAACTTAGTCCCAATTGCCGCAGGTCTCCTGTTCATCTGCTGTACAAACTTTAAAAGAGATAATGCTCATAATGTTCAGCCCAAGGATTCTAAAGAAGACTATTTAAATATTGTAAAAGATACCGGCGGCTTTTTGATCGTAGAATATAAATTAAAGAATGTAAATTTTAAAAAGGATACTATCAGGTTTAGGTATTTTGATTATTCTGATGTGATTTTCCCGCTAAAGGGAGTATCAGTTATTAAGGCAGACACATTTGAAATGTACAGATACAAGCTACTAAAAGACAGTATTTTATTTGTACCGGTGTTAGCAAATAATAATAGTTTATCGCTTAATATTATAGATTTAAAGAACAAAAATGTTATTACGAACGACATGCGAACGTCGTTAACCTTTGTGTGGATTAAAGAAGCATCTGATAAAATTGAATTTGTTATTTCTGACACTCCCGAAATTGAATATGGAGAAAATGGGAAGGAAAAGTATAAGTATGTTTTAAGCAAATGCAATTTAAAGAACAATGAATTAAGTACTACCAAAAGAGATTCGGTAGAGATAGATTTTGATATCAGAGACGATACAAAAAGAGAATTTGAAATAGCAAACAGGATGTTTTAACCCGTGCAAACCTATCAACGGTAAAAATTCGGGGTAGATTTATTAAACAATTAATGAAAGAAAAGCTAAATATAAAACGGTGGTCGTTGCGGGTAAGGATATTCCTGTCGATGATATTTATTACCCTAATAGCGTCGTTGCTTATAGCGGTAGTATCTATATACCAGTTTAAAAAAGAAGCTAAAGAATACCACCAGGACCGGCTGGAGCGCAAAGAAAACTCTATTAAAGAGCACATAAACTACATACTTTCAACCACCACCTATCCGCTTAATACAGAAAATTTACCACTTATTTTCCGCGAGCGCATACATGAGCTGGCTAACATTCATGGCACAGAGATTAATATTTACGACCTTAACGGCAAACTTTTAAAATCCAGTAAGGCAGCATTCTCTGTAGATACCGTAAGCCAGATGATACCTGTAAATGTACTGCGTGTTATACGTTCAACCGCCGAAAAACGGTATGTAGACCTTAAATCAGAGAATGGCATAAAATACCGGTCGGCATACAGTTACATAAAAGACACCCGCTTTAAACCCCTTGGTATCCTTAACCTGCCCTATATTGAGGACGACGGTTACTACGAAAAAGAGATAAACAATTTCCTTATCCGCTTTATGCAGGTATACTCATTCATGCTGCTTATTTCGGTTATCATTGCCTATTTCCTTTCCAGTTACATTACCAAGTCTATTAAAGAAGTGTCTGACCGTATTAAGGAAACCCGCCTTAATGAGATAAACGAAAAGATAGATATGGGCGACTCCCCGCAGGAAATTAGCCTGCTTGTGCATGCATACAACGATATGGTGGAAGACCTGGATGAGAGTGCTGCCCTCCTGGCCCAAAAAGAGCGGGAAGAAGCCTGGCGCGAAATGGCAAAACAGGTGGCGCACGAAATCAAAAATCCGCTTACGCCCATGCGCTTAACGGTACAAAGCTTTCAGCGCAAATTCGACCCTAACGACCCAGATATTAAGCAAAAGCTTAACGAGTATAGCGATACACTTATTCAGCAAATAGACACCATGACATCGGTAGCATCGGCATTCAGCAGTTTTGCATCCATGCCCGCGCAGCAAAATGAAACCCTTAATGTGGTTAAGATAGTGCAGCTTGCGCTCGATATATTCAACGAAAGTTACATTACTTTTTATGCCGAAGAGCCACGCATTGTTACCCGTATGGACCGCACCCAGCTTATACGAATTATTACTAACCTGGTTAAAAATGCAACGCAGGCCATACCCGAAAATGAGCCAATGCCCATGGTAGATGTCCGCATTTTTCGGGATGGCGATAAAGCCAAGATTACTGTGCGCGATAACGGCAAAGGCATAAGCGCCGAAGATAAAAACCGCATTTTCGAACCCAAGTTTACCACCAAGACCAGCGGTATGGGGCTGGGCTTAGGGATAATAAAAAACATTGTAGAAAATTACCACGGTACTATAACCTTTACCAGCGAACCCGGCTGGGGCACGGTATTTTTAGTAACGCTGCCCATAATTGAGGCCGAAACAACCGAAGAGCATAACGAAACAACAAACCACTAATCTATAAAAAACTATGGCTCACGAAAATGTTATTACCACCACCCAGGGAGGCATTGGTATTGTAACCATTAACCGCCCTACTAAACTTAACGCCCTTAACCGTGCTACTATTTTAGAGCTTAGCGAGGCGATTACAGCGCTTGATGATGATGCAGATACACGCGTGATTATTGTAACCGGCAGCGGCGAAAAAGCCTTTGTAGCAGGTGCAGATATTGCAGAATTTTCTGAATTTAGTGTAGAAGAAGGCGAACAGCTTGCAGCCATAGGGCAGCAGCTGCTATTTGATATGGTGCAAAATCTTGCTACCCCGGTTATTGCAGCCATTAATGGTTTTGCACTGGGCGGCGGGTTAGAACTTGCTATGGCGGCACATTTTCGTGTAGCATCAGATAATGCTAAGATGGGGTTGCCGGAGGTATCGCTTGGGTTAATTCCCGGGTATGGCGGCACGCAGCGTTTACCTCAGCTTATTGGTAAAGGCCGCGCAATGGAAATGATTATGACAGCAGCCATGATAACTGCCGAAGAAGCTAAAACATACGGGCTTGTAAACCATGTTGTACCTCAAACAGAACTATTAGATTTTTGTAAAGGTATTGCTGCTAAGATCTTAAAGAACTCGCCTGTTGCTATTAGCAAAGCTATTACAGCGGTTAACGCCAGCTTTACATCAAGCGGCTTTGTGACAGAGATCACGGGCTTTGGTGAGTCTTTTGGTACCGAAGATTTTAAAGAAGGAACTACCGCTTTTGTAGAAAAAAGGAAAGCGGTTTTTACAGGGAAGTAAATACATAACCGCATAAAACTAAGGCTTACCAAAAACAGGTAGGTCTTAGTTTTTGTTAAGTACCTCAACAAGAAGGAGGTGTTAATTTACTAACACTAAAAATCTATGATGCGTAATTAAGAAAAATATTACGAGGAAAACCATTGGCAAGAAATATTGATGGAAGCAAGCTAAAAAAACAGATAATTAAATAGAAAAATTGATTGGCAGGATGATGTTAAACAAGATTACAAAGGATAGTACAATCAGATTTATATTAGTATGTTTGATAGGGTTATTAATTTCTGTCATCATTCTATTTCCTCAGGAAAACGAAAAAGCATTATTGTTTATGATGGCTATATACTATTTTCCATTATATTTTTTTGCTAACATTTTAATAGCCTATATTATAGATTATAATCGTGGTGCCGTTTTTAATCATGCTTTTTTTAAAATATTCAGGATTACAGTTTACATTGCACTGGTCGTATTATTTATAATTTCTTTAAATCACTATTTTCATGAAATTTTATTGTTTTCATTTTTAGTTCATTTTTTTGCTCTATCGCTTTCTATTTTAATCTATAATCAACATAAAGATGGATATTAATTCTTTGCAGAATGAGCCTCTTGGCTCTCATGCTACATGCCCTTTGCAATATAGCTCATATAGTTCTATGGTTGTAGGCAGTGACGTTCATTTCTTTACCATTGGACAGGCAGACAAATCTAAAAATGACGAACCAATCTTGGTAGTAGAGGGGGATATAAAGAAATGAGTCTTCATTCAATAAAAATAAGTGGTGACGGAGTTGTAACCCAAAAGGAAGTTATAAGCCATGATGACACAAAATTTACCTTTATGCCTAAAAAAGGGGTAGTAATAAATCCCGGAACTTTTTATTGTCTTGGTGTAGACGATAAAAAAATTCAGTCGCTCAAAATTACTTTTTAAAGCTATTAAAAATACAGGCTGCTGCTTATACTTTTACTGCAAATTTATTGCAGGTTTTAGTATAAGCAGCGGCTTTTATTATAGCGATTAACATAATTTAAGATGCTATTTCATGTTAAAATTAATCTACATTTGCCCCGAATACTAACAAATCAAACCGTGAAAAAAACCTTACTCTCCGCATTACTATGCCTTAGCTTTTTTGCTGCAACCGCGCAGGATATTCCGTGTACCATACAAAAAAGCGAAGTCTTTAAAGATGAATATAAATTATCTTACATACGCGCTGTAGAAGATGATGGCAGCGGGGGCGTTGTTATAGGCCGCAATTTTTACAGTGGCCCAAACTCCTCTGGGTATTATTTTGAACATTATGATGCCAATATGAAGCTTATTAATGAGATAGAATATGCACCCGAAGATACCAAGGTTGCTGGTTTTTTTATTAAAGGCGACAAAATTTGTATTATAGAATTTAATCAAGATAAGTCTAATAATATAATGGTATGCAGTGGCAACACCGCTAACCTCTCGGATTTTAAATTTACTAAAAAAGCACTCTTTAGTCTTACCAAAAAGGAATTTGAAGCTGTAAGTTTTTTCCAGAATTTCCGCATGACACCGGTAGTCGTTACAAATAGTTCTAAAACTGCTTTTTGCATATCTACAACTGTTAATGATGCTAAGTTGAGTAAAAAGGTTCATAAAATACATGTATATGATATGGCTTTTAACCTTAAAATAAGTCATGCCTTTAAAACAGATACTAATGAGAGGGATTTTAGGCGCGAAAATATACAAATATCTGACGATGGTACTGTGGCATATTTTTTAAACAATACAGAAAAACACGACAGGCAAATGCAAAAGACAGGCGGTAAATACCAGTATGAACTTATACGGGTAACTGCAAATGATGTTAAAACCCAGGTTCTTGAAACAAATGAGCACATTGCGACATCTTTAAAAATGATCTTTAAAAAAAATGTACTTGCATGCGTGGGCTTCTATTCTTACAAGAACGAGAGAAAGTATAGTGGCATCTGTTATTTTGATATGGACCCTGTAACGCTGCAAGTTAAAACCAGTAAATTTAGTGCGTTTACTGAGCAGTTTATGGCAGAAAAATATGGTAAGGACAGAGATAGTGAACTAAAACAAGTTCACATAATAGGTATGCATCTTAATGATAATAATGAAATTGTTTTAAATGCAGAGGAAACCGATACTGAAGCCGCCTCAGACTATTTTTTACGTGATAATATTATATATGCCAAACTTGCAGATAATGGCGATGTTATATGGGCACGCAGCATTAATAAGCGTCAATCTTCTTATGGATTAGAAACTTACACATCTTATACACCCATGCTTAAAGGAAACGAAACATTTCTTTTTATTAATACATCCGAAAAACCTAAACTGGGCTATTATGATAAAATACAGTTTTTCCAGAAAGTGGGCAGGGAGGGTAGCCTTAACCTGATACGCATTAAAGATAATGGCGATTTTGATTATAAAGACCTATTTGAATACAGTAAAAACGATGTACCCTTTATGGTTTCTCAAGGAGGCATTACAAAACAAGGCAGCTCGATTTATTTTATAGGCAGCAGAGATAAGAAAAAGCAATTGCTTAAACTAACACTATAAACTCTTATTACCTTTTATATCACGCCGTATGCTGTAATAGTGTGCGGCTTTTTTGCTGTTGATTATTTATGCAAACAATATATCGATAATACAGTAATTAACATAATTTAAGATGTTATTTCATGTTAAACTTTTTCTATATTTGCCCCGAACACCAACAAAACCAAACCCTTGAAAAAAACCTTACTCTCGGCATTAATATGCCTTAGCCTTTTTGGTGCAACCGCGCAGGATATTCCGTGTACCATACAAAAAAGCGAACTTTTTAAAGACAAGTATAAAGATTCTAACCTTATATCGTTAGACGAAGACAGCAACGGTGGTGTAGTTATTGCCCGCTCATTTATGGGGAGCGTATTTAACAGCGATACCTGGGGTTATTACTTTGAGCACTATAATGCAGATATGAAGCTAATTAACGAGTTTGAATACTTTGTTCGCGGTTTTGTTCTTGGCACCATAGTTAAAGATGATGTAGTAACCATGGTAGACTTTGCATATGACAAAGAAACTAAAGAGTTTGTTTGCAACGCCAACGTTGCAAGCCTTAACGATTTTAAATTTACCAAAACCGAACTTTTTCGCGTTCCGAGGAAAACAGTACGTACAGGACCAACTTTTTTTGGCGGAGGAAGTTATGACAGTGATAATTTTGCATCGATGCTTACCAATACCCAAAAAACCGCTTTTGCAATATCGTTAGATGTTGATGATAAGGAAGAGAAGAAGGAAATTCATAAGATATCAGTGTATGATTTAAACCTGAAACTTAAGATAGACCATACTTTTAAAAGGAATATTAAAGACAGGAAATTTACCTACGAAAATATAGATATATCTGAAGATGGTAATGTTGCATACCTGTTAGGAAAAGCAAAGACAGACGAGAGCAAAAAGAAAAAGGATGGCGGCAGGTACCAGTATGAGTTAACTCGTATAACAAACAGCGACAGCAAAACTCAGGTGTTTGATACCGATGAGCATTATGCGGCTTCCCTAACACTACTATTTAAAAAAGGTGGGATAGCATGTGCAGGTTTTTATTCGGACAGGAACGATAACCGTTTTAAAGGTCTTTGCTATTTTGAAATAGACCCGGCATCTCTCGCTATTAAAAAGAGTAAGTTTAACCCGTTCCCTGAACAATTTATGATAGATAAATATGGTAAAGATAAAGACAAGGAGCTGAAAGACATAAGCTACCGGGATATTATTCTTACGAACAATAATGAAATCGTGTTTAATGCCGAAGAGCGCTACATAACCACGTCACAAAGTTTTGGCGCTAATAACACCGCCCGTACTTATGATATATACCATTATGATGATATTGTATCGGCAAAGCTGGCAGATAATGGCGATCTTATTTGGGCGCGCAATATTAATAAACGTCAAAGCTCCGGAGGCTTAGAGTCATTTGTATCTTACTCTTCTATGGTAAAAGATAACAACACTTATTTTTTTATAAACTCTGCAGATAAGGTTTCTAAGCTAAGCAACAACAGAATTCAGTTTAACCAGAAATCGGCAAAAAGGTCTAACCTCAATGTAATACGCATTAACCAGAATGGTGAATTTGATTACAAAGAGTTATTGGATGATAAAGATAACGAGGTACCCTTCATGGTGTCTCAGGGAGTTGCAACACAAGGAAAAAACATTTACTTTATGGGCCGCAAAGGCAAGAAAAAGCAGTTGCTTAAATTAACTTTGTAACGATTTAGCACTATAACAAAAGCCGTATACCTAACTGTATGCGGCTTTTTTGCGTAAAGTTTCTTTGTACTTATTAAGGTACAATATAAGTTTCATTTTATATGTAATCGTAATTCCTTCCAGCATGCCTGTACCTTTAGTTCATTAGTAACTTTACAGTTAGACCAGATACAAATTCGTCTGTATCATTTACCTGTTATAAAAGGTAAATGCTGCCTTTGAAAACAGGTGTAAACAGCTGTTATATTTTGGTTAAAGTAATTTAACACATTATGATATAATACATAAAATCGTATCTTGTATGCTTACCTACTTTATCTGTATTATGAGTCTCTCAGAACATTACCATAGTGTAAGAAAACAAACCGAAACCATCTGTAGCTACCTTCAAACGGAAGATTACATTCCGCAGCCGGTAGATTTTGTAAGCCCGCCCAAATGGCACCTTGCGCACAGCACCTGGTTTTTCGAAACCTTTTTACTTATTCCTTATATACCAGACTATAGGGTGTATAATGATGATTTTGGCTTTTTGTTTAACAGCTACTATAATAACATTGGTACAAGGGTTTTTAGGGCTACGCGTGGCAATATTACACGCCCAAGCGTAGCAGAGGTGTACTCTTACAGGCAGTATGTAGATATGCACATGGATTTGCTCCTGCAGCTTAAAGGTGCAGATGCTGCCGTGCACGAATTAATAGAACTTGGCCTGCAGCATGAACAGCAGCACCAGGAACTGTTAGTTACAGATATTAAATACATATTGGGAGGCAATCCTATTTTTCCGGTGTACAGCGAAGATGTAAACTGGGAATCTCATCAAAATACCACCGAAGGCTATACTACAATTGCTGAAGGTATTTATGAAATAGGCCACAATGGTGCCGGCTTTAGCTTTGATAATGAGCATGGCAGGCACAGGGTTTTCCTGGACGAATTTACCATTGCCAACACCTTAGTCACCAATGGCGAGTATCTCGAATTTATAAATTCCGGAGGGTACAGTAATTTTAATTACTGGCTCGACGAGGGCTGGAGCTGGGTTACAGAAAATAAAATAAATGCTCCGTTATATTGGTACGACATAGAGGGAGAATGGCATAACTACACACTATCCGGGTTACAGAAAGTAGCTCCTGATGCCCTCCTTACCCATGTTTCTTTTTATGAAGCTGCCGCCTATGCCGAGTGGAAACACATGCGCCTGCCTACCGAATTTGAGTGGGAAACTGCCGCTGCACAGCTGGAATGGGGCAAGCGCTGGGAATGGACACACAGTGCGTACCTGCCCTACCCCGGTTTTGCAAAACCAGAGGGCGCACTGGGGGAGTATAACGGCAAATTCATGATTAATAAAATGGTGCTTCGCGGTGCATCTTGTGCTACCCCTAAGGGACACAGCAGGACTACATACCGCAACTTTTTTAACGCTGCCGAACGCTGGCAGTTTACCGGCATTCGCCTTGTAAAACTATAATTATGGCTACAACCACTACAATATCTGCCTTTGCACAAGATGTACGCGAAGGTTTAACTGCAAAAAGCAAACACCTCTCATCCAGATATTTTTATGATGATGCGGGCAGCCGTATTTTTATGGAGATCATGAAAATGCCGGAGTACTACCCCACCGGCTGCGAGTTTGAAATACTGCTGCAACAATCAACTCAAATATTAGATCGGCTGCAATTTAAAGGGCACTTTAATATAGTAGAGTTTGGCAGCGGTGATGGTGCGAAAACAAAACACCTGCTTAAATCGTTTACGGGCGCAGGCGCGCAGTTTACCTATATCCCTATAGATATATCCCAGGAGGCTATAGACGTCCTTCAGGATAATATAACTGCCTTTGTATCCGGCATAGATATGCAACCGCGCACAGGCGATTATTTTGATGTGCTCGAAGAGATAAGCACCAGCGATATACCTAACCTGTTCCTGTTTCTTGGCGGCAACATAGGTAATTATAAATATGACGACGCGCTTTCCTTACTGCAAAAATTTAATGCAGGGATGAAGAGTGGCGACAAGCTGCTTATGGGCATAGACCTTCAAAAAAATCCGCGCGTGGTACAATTAGCATACGATGACCCGCATGGCATTACAAAAGCATTTAACATGAACCTGCTGCAAAGGATTAATAATGAACTTGAAGCAGATATTAGCCTTGACCAATTTGACTTTTACAGTAACTATAACCCCCAAAACGGTGAGGTGAACAGTTATTTAGTCAGCCTGAAAAAACAGCATTTTCACAGCACTGTGCTAAACGAAACCTTCTTTTTTGAAAAGGATGAACTGGTATGGACAGAGCTTTCTAAAAAATATAGCTTCGCAGATATAGAAGCCCTTGCTAAAAAGGCGGGCTTTGCCGTTTCTCAGAATTTTATGGACTGTAAACATTACTTTACAGACAGCCTTTGGGAAAAATCTTAAAAGCAGTACAGTTTCTGTCAATAGGCTCAAAACCCTTAAGTAAGTAGTTAGCATTTGCATAGAATGAAAAAGAATATTTCCATTCTATGCAAATGCGTCTTAATCCTTTATAATAAGCACCGGTATATTTACTTTATGCCTCACAGCATCTACCGTAGTGCCAAATAGTACATCTTTAAAGAAGTTATGCCCATGGGCGCCTAATATAAGTATATCAAACTGGCCGTTATCGTTCACTATCTTTGGTATCTGCTTTTTAGGGCTGCCAAAACTAAGCTGGGTAGTAACGGTAAACCCTATCTCCTCGAGGCTGTTTTTATACTGGGTAAGGTACTCCATATCGGTATTGGTTTCATGATCCTGTGCCTGGTCCCCATACAGCATTGCACCCACAGTTTCTACCACATGTATAAGGGTATAGTGGGCATCGGTACCGCCCAGTTGCATTGCGCTCGATAGTGTTTTGCCATCGGTCTTACTAAAATCCAACGCTATAGCGATATTTTGGTACACCTGTTTTTGAGGCAGTTTTTGTAATGCCTTAGGGCTAAGGTGCGGCACAAGGTTTTTTACCGCCCTGCTCTTCATAACAAACGGCTCTATAGTAATGTAAAGCAGTACTGCCACGGCAACAGCTGTAACAGGCACCACAAATATCCAGATGTAAACAGGATCTTCAGACTCTGCAATCCAGCCGCTTATCTCGTCATAAACCAAATTTGCATTTAGCGCTACAATGGTAAGTGCTATGGCCCATGCCCCTATTTTTGTATAAGTGCCTATTGTAAAATCGCCCATTTTACTTCTGTCGCTCACAAAATGTATAAGCGGTATGATGGCAAAGCCCAACTGCAAACTTAAAATTACCTGGCTAAGCACAAGTAACTCTCCGGTAGAATCTTCGCCAAAATAAAGTATGGTTAAAAAGGCCGGTAGTATGGCAATAAGGCGCGTAACAATGCGGCGCACCCACGGTTGTATGCGCAGGTTAAGGTATCCTTCCATAACAATTTGCCCCGCAAGGGTACCGGTAATGGTGCTGCTTTGCCCGGCTGCAATAAGTGCAAGTGCAAATAAAATTGCTGCCCAGCTGCCCAGCATAGGCTCCAGTAGTTTGTGTGCATCCTGTATATCGGCTACTTCATGCAGGCCGGCAGTAAAAAAGGTTGCCGCTGCAAGGATAAGTATTGCCGCATTTACAAAAAAGGCAAGGTTTAAGGCAATGACAGAATCGATGAGGTTGTAGCGAATAGCCTGCTTAATACCTTTAAAAGAGCGGTCGAACTTGCGGGTTTGTACCAGCGAAGAGTGTAAATATAAATTGTGGGGCATTACTGTTGCTCCAATTATACCTATAGCAATATATAATGCTGCACTGCTTGGTATTGTAGGTACCAACCCCTTTACAACCTCTCCCATATCGGGTTTGGCAAAAAACATTTCGGCTAAAAAGGACAGGCCAATGATGGCTATAAGCCCAATGATAAAGGCTTCCATTTTCTTGATCCCCTTGTTCATAAGGAACAGCAGCAGGAAGGTATCAAACATGGTGATGCTTACGCCCCACAGCATGGGCAAATCAAACAATAGTTTTAAACCTATGGCCATACCCAATACTTCGGCAAGGTCGCAGGCGGCAATAGCCACCTCTGCCAGTGCATATAAAAATATATTTATGTGCTTAGGATATGTTTCTCTCGATGCCTGTGCCAGGTCGCGGCGGGTTACAATGCCAAGGCGTGCACTAAGGCTTTGCAGCAGCAGCGCCATAAGGTTACTCATGAGCAGCACCCACAACAGCGAGTAGCCAAACTCGCTGCCACCGGCAAGATCTGTAGCCCAGTTGCCCGGATCCATGTACCCTACGCTTATCATGTAAGCAGGGCCAAAGAACGCTAATATTTTTTTCCAGCCTTTTCCGCTTCCGCCGGCAGATACCGACTCATGTACGTCTTCGAGCGAATGGTTATTGTGTGGCATGTATTTATACAGGTTTTACAAAAAGGTTAGAGGCAATTTTATTAGATACGGCAACTACTTTACCATCTACACGAAGGCTTAGCGAATGGTCGAAGTCTTCCCTGGCAATAATCTCTATGGCAGAGCCCAGCGCTATTTGCTGCTTATCGAGGTACTGTAAAAAAGGAGGCGAACTGTCTTTTACACCCACGCAGATCACTTTTTTACCAATGCCAGTTTCAGATAGTAATCGTTTATCAATGCTTGCTATCCTGCCGTCTTTATCGGGTATGGGGTCGCCATGCGGATCTTCCGTCGGGAAGCCTAAAAATTCATCGAGCTTGTTGGTTAGCTTTTCAGATTTTATGTGTTCCAGCTGTTCGGCCACATCATGAACCTCATCCCAGGAAAAATCGAGTTTATCTACTAAAAATACTTCCCAGAGACGGTGCTTGCGCACGATCATGAGTGCCATGAACATGCCCTTCTCTGTAAGGGTTACCCCCTGATATTTTACGTACTCAACAAGGCCTTTGTCGGCAAGCTTCTGCACCATATCGGTAACAGATGATGGCTTGCTCTCCATAACGTTAGCTATAGCATTAGTACTAATGCCCTTATTGGCATTATTCGATAAATGGTAAATAACCTTTAGGTAATTTTCTTCAGAGTATGTCATTGTTGCAGATGGCGATATCTACAAAAGTAATGAATTATCTCATATGGGTAAAAACATTTTTAGTCTTGGCTAAACAATTAAGATTTGTTTAGCAAGATTTGTACATTAAATGGTCACCCAAAAGGCTACGCTGTTAAGATGCAGCGTGCAATGGCATTAATCCAGCCCCTCCCACCATTTTGTAAATACCTGAGCGGGGTCGTTAAGATTCACTTTTGCCCCTATCATTGGGGTAGCAAGGGGTAGGTGCTCCATTTGGGCTTGGTTAGTAACGCGAATTATAGGTTCGTCCCAGGCATGTATGCTTAGGGCAAACTTTGCATAATGTACCGGCATAAGTCTTTTAGCACCAAGTTCCTGCGCGGCAGTAACTACCTCTTCGGGCATCATGTGTATGTATTTCCAATATTCATTATACTGACCGCACTCTAATATCGCAAGGTCGAAGGGGCCATGTTCCTGACCGATGGTTTTAAAATGATGGTCATAACCGGAATCTCCACCTAAAAATAATTTAAACGATGGTGTTTGCAGTACAAAGGCTGCCCATACTGCCTGGTTACGCTTAACGCTGCGCCCAGAAAAATGCCTGCCCGGAACGGCATGTACGGTAAAACCATTGCTCAAATTTGAAGTCTCGTTCCAGTTTAACTCATCACTTATCGCCGTGTTGTAGCCCCAGCGCTCTAAGTGCTGCGCCGTGCCAAGCCCGGTAATTACCCTGCTTACTTTAGGCTTTAATTTAAGCACTGTTTGATAATCAAGATGATCCCAGTGGTCGTGTGTTATAAACAGGAAATCTATAGCCGGGAAATCTTCGACGGTGTAGGCATCGCTGCTGGGAAAAGCTTTTGTGGTAATGGGTACAGGAGATGCGCTACCACTAAAAACAGGATCTACCAGCATTGTTTTGCCGTCTGCCTGAATAAAATAAGACGAGTGCCCAAACCACACTACCACATTTTCTGATGGGTCGAGGTTCTTTAGGTCGGTTTTTTGCGAAGGCAGCGGCCGTAAAGGCTTGCTGCGCTTGTCTTTACCAAAAAAGAATTTGATTAGCACTTTAGTAAAGGTTACACCTTCGGCAAGATCGGGCGTAAAGCTCTGGTTCTGGAACTGCCCATTTTTATAGTTGGCTGCGTTTTGTATTTTGAGGAGTCTGCCGCTCAATGGCTTGCTGCCAAATCTTGGCAGTTGCATAAATATAAATGTAGCTGCAACAAGAAGGGCTACTATAACAATAAAGATCATTAGTGTAGTATTAGAATGGTAAAATTAGAGAAAAAAGATATCGGGAATTTTGCTGTAACGTTCATAATATATTCATGACCGCATATTTATCCCCAGGTGCACCGGTCTTCTCAGTGCGCTATTTACTCTTACGCTTGCCCAGTACATAATCGCGAAGCGGGGTTCCGTCTATAATAACATCCGTCACGACAGCCTTACCATCTTTTACAGCAACAAGAGCATACGCAGGTTTTACATTTTCCTGCAGGCTGTAAGTGCGGTACGTATCTTCGGCCTCCTGTGCTTTGCTCTCTTCCATATAAAAACGATCAAAAGGGAGGCTTACACGCAAGAGCCCTTCAAAATAGTAATCGGCTTTAACAGCAATATAGTCGTTGCCGCTTTCGGGCTCGGTTTTCGCAATGGCCCTTATCTTTGCAAAACCCGCAGTATCTACACTCAGCAATGCATAAACCTGTTCGCCCTCTTGCCATACAGTATCTTTAACAGTAAAACTGGTCTCTGCAAAGTTAAGGCTAACATACTTGCCCCTAAACGGGTCAGACGGATCTATAGGTTGGGTTTTAAATTTATAGATGGTACCGCGGCTTACGGTTATCTCATTATCATACACCATTTTTAAAGGAACAAATGCCTGCAGCAACGCCGTTACTACAAAAGCTATAAATACATATTTAGTTTTCATGGGTGGGGTTGTTTGGGTTTTCCTTCTTTCTTTTTACAACAATTAAGTTAGTAACAAAAAAGCCAATACCTACAATTAAGAACAGGCTGCCGCGAATGACAAACGATACGTTAGTATCGAAAAAGCGGATGACAGTAAGTGCCGCAATTACAGACAGGCCAAAATTTAACGTCCTGAAATCGAGCTTATTTATACCGTTTCGAATTATAATGATGCCAAAAGCCAGTATAAGCAGGTTAGTAAGTATTGTGGCAACTACAACATTTGCCATAGCTACAGCATACAGCACAGGAAACAAAAATGTAGCCCACTTAAGGCCTGTATTAAAATTTGCGCTTTTGTACTTAAACATTAAAACGGCACCTGCAAGTAGCAGTACAGCCCAAATTGCAATAAATAAAGGCTGCGGGGTGTGGTAACCATTATCCATAGACCCTACAATCTCTATCCACATACTTTTAGTAGATACCATAAGAAGGATAATAATAATTCCGAGGCCACCAAAAGAAATATATCCTGTACGCCTTTTTAAATCCTTAAAGAACGGCAATGAGCCTATAATGTACAGCAGTCCAAAAAACGCCATAAAGATAACCAGCATAAAGCCATCGGCACTATTAACAGCCGCCCCTACTACTGCAAATGCCGTAAGTGGTACTAACCAGTTAAGCGTAAAGGCCATGTTACTGTTACGATCTTCGCGTAAAACCTTAATATAATAAGGCATTAGTGCGCCAATAAATAAAACAGCAAGGTATGGCTGCCCGGATGTAAAACCCATTTGTACACTATACCATGTTGTAAAACTTAAAAGCAATATTGCCGCAGCGTTAGAGTTAAGCACGTAAACCAGCGGTAGCCCCAGCACGATCCAGGCTCTTAAAAAGGCAGGGAAATCGCCCGATATATTGTATACCTGCGCTACTAAGGATATCGACGAGCCAATAGCAAAGAACAACAGCATGGCGGATGCTTCTTTCCATACTCTGCTTTTATTTGCAAGGATAGAATATCCTGCAAGACCCTGAGCTACAAACAGGGGCAGTACGGCAAGGACAGTTTTTACTGTTTTGCTAAAGGTATCCCAGTTATGTGCAAAAATGAGTATAATGCCAAGGCCGGCCAATACTCCGCCCAAAATGCCAAATATGGTAAGCATTACATTGCTTTGCGGCTCTACCCGCGTGGCATAATACTTTTCGATATCGGCGGCGGTTTGTACCGATATTACATTGTGCTCTACCAGCTCCGGCAGGTCTTTTATTATCGTTGCCATAATTTTAATTTGTTTAAATGTACATAAAATATAAACCTTAATAAAAAAAACCCCACAACCACCGGTTAAGGCAGCCATGGGGCATCCGCTAAGCGTTTACACCGACTTTAAGTCGCGGGTATTTTTTTGTACGGCTATGGCAGCAAAAAGGCTCAGGGCAAAAGACATCCCGAAGAAGCCTTTTTCGCTTAAAAGCAAATTGGCATTCCATAAGCCTATTACCAGTAGTACTATAGAGGCTACCGTGGTAAACCAGCTTATGCCATAATATATATCGGTTACGGGTATGCCTTCCAGCCTGTCCCTTACACTTTTTTGTACAGATATTACAGAGAACAACCCAAAGAGCAGTATGGTAAAATAATACCCTTTTTCGTTAAGCTGCATGGTAGCATTAAACAACCCTATGCAGTATGCCACAGCACCTGTAAGAAGCGCCATCCATGAGGCGCCCACAAAGGCGTTAGTAGGTTTTAACGATCGTGGCCCCTGGGGTGTCGTTGTCGTTGTTGTTGTTTCTTTTTTTGATGGTGAAGTTTCATTTACTTCATAGGATTTTAGCGGTTCCATAAGTATTGATTTTGTGATTAATTATAAAGCAAATCTCCGCCAAAAAAGAAAGCCATGAAAACTAAAATATTTATAAAACTGACGATATAAAACAGTACATTTATATCTTGAACGCTTAATATACATTATCATGAACGCCATAAACGAAATCATCAATTTAATGGATAATTATGATATTAAAGCTTTTGAAGTGCATCTTAAAGAGAAAAACAAACGCAACGACGTACAAAACATCAAACTCTTTAAACTTATTGAAACTGACGATTTAAATGCTATAAATAAGATTTACGGTACAAATAATGCCGCCTACCATGCGCTTAATAAACGGCTTTATGACAACCTGGTGCAATTTATGGCAAACCGCACCTTTGTAAACAAGACCGGCGAAGCCCATGAGGTATTGCGCCTGCTCGTGGTAAGCCGCCTGTTTTTAGAGCACAAGCTTACCAAAACTGCCTTTAAATGCCTCGCTAAAGCCGAAGCTAAAGCTATAGACCTGGAACACTTTAGCCTGCTTAACGAAATTTACCATACCCAAATTCAGTATGCCCACCTTAACACACAGCTTTTGCTGGATGATGTTATAAAAAAATTTAACGCTAATAAAGAGAAGCTTAACCGCGAAGAACAGCTTAACCTGGGTTACGCTCTGCTTAGGCGCGAACTGGCCGAGATTATGCACAAGGGCAAGGTTATCGATTTCAGGGAGTTTATCCTGGGCATTATGGGGAGCCTTGGGGTATCGCTTAATGAAATACTTACGTTTAAATCGCTGTACCAAATTTTGTTTATTGCAAATGAGTATGCTTCTTTAAACAGCAACTTTACCCTTGTAGAGCCTTTTGTACAAAAGAGTTATAATTTTATTAGCGGTAAGGCAGAGATGGCCGGTAAGCAATTGTATTACCATATTTACATTTTGTATTTTATGGCAAACATCCATTTCAGGAACCGCCGTTTTACAGAGAGCGAGGTAATGCTGGAGCTTATGCACAGCCAGATGCAGCAGCAAAACAAAAGATACTATGTGCTGTTTTACCTGCGCTATAGTTTACTGTTATCGCTTAATAATAATTATAAAGGCGAGCCCGCAGCTGCTATGGCAATTGCCGAAAAAGCCCTTAAAGACGCACCTAAAAAAGCCGACGCTGCCGATGTGAACGATCTGCGGCTTGCCGTAATTGTATTTTGCCTGCAACAGCAAGACCGCGCCGTAAGTAAATACATGCGGCAGTATGTGCACAGCGACAGCTGGTACGAAAAAAAATTGGGTATGGTATACGCCATACGTAAAAGCCTGGTAGAGATATTGATGCACATTCAGTTTGAAAATACAGAACTCGCCTTATCCCGGCTAAAAAGTTTTAAGCGGCGCTATAAAAAATATCTTGCAGAGGTAAGCGAAACCCGGGTGATGGATTATGCAGTGCTTGTAGAAAAGTACGTGCTTAAACCCGAAATTGCAGCGACCCCTGCATTTAAGCAACGTATAGAAGCAATGGTACAACCTGATGCCCAGGAAGATATTTTTGTACTGAGCTTTTTAGGCTGGCTACTGGCTAAAGCCTATAAAAAATCAGTATATGAGGTTACTTTGGGGTTGATGAAATGAGGTTAAGTCATTCTGACGAAGGAAGAATCTTTTATTTCTTAAGGCTCTTCGGTTGTATTAGAACTAAATAAATGCCCAACTACATACACTATGTCATTCTGCCGAAGTAAGAATCTTTTTGGCTCTTTGAGATTCTTCCTTCGACAGAATGACCAAATACTAAAAATAAAAACTACTTCTCCCCGTTCCACTCCGCGTAAAACTGTGCAAGAAAGGTTTCCATAAAGGTATGGCGTTCCGCGGCAATGGCTTTGCCGGTGGCCGTATTCATTTTATCTTTAAGCAGCAATAGCTTTTCGTAAAAATGGTTCAGCGTAGGAGATACGTTCTTTTTATACTCATCTTTTGTCATATGTAAGTTTGGCGCAATAGCAGGGTCATATAACGGCCTATTCATAAACCCGCCATAGTTAAATGTGCGCGCAATACCTATAGCACCTATAGCATCGAGCCTGTCGGCATCCTGAACGATGGCCAATTCAGCAGAGTGAAAATGCTTCTCGAAATTACCACCCTTAAACGATATATTCTCTATTATGTTTACAACCTGCATAATAACAGCCTCCGGTACATTTTGCGATTCTAAAAATTCCCATGCCAGTTTAGGGCCTATAGTTTCGTCACCGTTATAAAACTTGCTGTCGGCCACATCATGCAGCAGCGCACCCAACTGAACTACAAAAATGTCGCACTCCTCACCCTTGGCAATAAGAAGCGAGTTATTATATACGCGCTCAATATGAAACCAGTCGTGCCCGCCTTCGGCTACCTGTAGTTTTTGTTGTACAAAAGCTTTGGTGTTTTCTATAATGAGATTTGTGTTCATGGTGTTTTATTTGATGGGGTAAAAGTACGAAATGGTGTGGGGATAACGTGAAGAGATTTCCATTTTGACGAGGTAGTCGTGTGGATACAAATATCAACCTTACCCCAACCCTCTCTAAAAAAGAGGGAGTAACTACACTCATAACCCAAAAATCCTTATAAAACTTACACTAAGATTTCCATTAATATCCATTGATGGCTGCCATCTCCTTTGGAGCTAATATGTACCCACATCTTTTATAGGGTCTAGCAAGGCGCGAAGGAGCCACGCTTTGCGGTGAGGACCACATCAAGAAAGTAAAAACTTTCAACTACAACACTTTCTATTTTTATGACTTTTGTTTATTTTTAACCCATGAGAACAATTTTAGCAGTAGCGCTATTATCGGCATCCGGCCTTTTTGCGCAAAAGAGTCCGAATGCGGGCTATTGGCAGCAGCACGTTAACTACAAGATGGATGTATCTGTCGATGTAAAGACCTTTAAATATACAGGTAAACAGCAGTTGGTTTACACCAATAACTCTCCGGACACCCTGCGCCGTGTGTTTTACCATTTGTACAACAATGCTTTTCAGCCGAATAGCGAAATGGACGCGCGACTTCAGGCAATTGCCGATCCGGACAGCAGGATGGTTACCACCACCAAAGTGGGCGATAAAACCACTAAAACAAGCCGCATTGCACCGCTTAAGCCTAACGAAATGGGCTATCTTAATATTACCAACTTTAAGCAGGACAATGTTGCTGCCAAGACCATAGTGAGCGGCACCATACTGGAGGTTACCCTTGCAAAACCAATACTGCCGCACAGCTCGGCTACATTTACGCTTGATTTTGATGCGCAGGTGCCGTTGCAAATTCGCCGTAGTGGCCGTAATTCTGCCGATGGCATTGCATTGAGCATGACCCAGTGGTACCCTAAAATGGCTGAGTATGATTTTGAAGGCTGGCATGCCGACCCTTACATAGGCCGCGAATTTCATGGCGTATGGGGCGATTTTGATGTTAATATTACAATAGATAAAACATACACCATAGGCGGTAGCGGTTACCTGCAAAACAAGAACGAGATAGGCAAGGGCTATGAAGATACCGGTGTTACAGTAGTTACTCCTAAAAAAGCAAAGACCCTTACATGGCATTTTTTCGCGCCAAATGTGCATGACTTTGCATGGGGAGCCGACCCTGAATATATTCATGATAAGCTAATAGGCGAAAATAATGTAGAGCTGCACTTTTTTTACAAGAATAAGCCGGAATTTATAGAGAACTGGAAAAAGCTACAGCCTAAAACTGCCGAAATTTTAGCCTACTACAACAAAAACGTGGGCCTATACCCATACAAACAATACAGCGTTGTACAAGGTGGCGATGGTGGTATGGAGTATGCCATGTGCACACTTATTACCGGCGGGCGCAGCTTTGGCAGCCTCGTGGGTACAACGGCACACGAGTTTGCTCACTCATGGTTTCAGCATATATTAGCAACTAACGAGAGCAAGCATTACTGGATGGACGAGGGTTTTACGTCATACATATCAGATCTTGCAATGGATGCCGTGCTGCCTCCTAAAGTTAAGGAAGACGAAGCGCCTGAGAGTCCGTTTAAAAGTGCTTACGACAATTATTACTATCTGGTAAAGAGTGGCAAAGAGCAGCCGTTAACCACACATGCCGATCGTTATAACTCTAACACAGCATACAGTATTGCAGCATACAGCAAAGGTGAAATATTCCTGGCGCAATTAGGATATGTTATTGGCGAAGATAAACTGGCACAGACCCTTAAGCGCTATTTTGCCGATTATAAATTTACCCACCCTACGCCGAACGACATTAAACGTACGGCCGAGAAAGTAAGCGGGGCAGAACTTGACTGGTATTTAACCGACTGGTGCCAAACCACTAATACTATTGACTATGCCATTAAAGAGGTTAAGGAAGATGGAGCCAATACTAAGATAACCCTGGAGCGTATAGGCCTTATGCCAATGCCTGTAGATATTATTGTGGCCTATACAGATGGTACACAGGAAAGTTTTAATGTACCTCTTAATTTAATGCATTATGTAAAAGATAACCCTTTCCCTAAACTTAAACGTACCGTTTTAAAAGAATGGGACTGGGCGCACCCTACTTTTACCTTTACCATAAATAAACCTAAGGAGTCTATACGCATTATGGCAATAGACCCTACAGAAACTATGGCCGATATTAATAAGGCAAACAACCTTTACAGTAAGTAACACATACTTAAGTAAGACAAAAAAGCAGCATTTAATTAAGTGCTGCTTTTTTTTGTTTAATGTGTCACTGTATAAACTTATATCATTTGTAGAAATATTATAAGTCCACTGTGTTTAAGAATGTCACGCAAAGACGCAGAGCCGCAAAGTGGGGAATGAATACACTGGATACCCCCGGCGACTGTTAAGTCGCAAAGCTTAGCGACTTAACAGTCGCCGGAAAAGGTACTGGTTAAGGTAAAAAACTTTGCGGCTCTGCGTCTTTGCGTGACAAAATATTTGGATTATATTTTATTTTCATTTGGTATTACTAATCCGAATAGATATTTCCCACAAAAAAACCTCTGACTGTTGCGATCAGAGGTTTTACAGTAAGCAGGCAAAATAGATAGTAAAACCTGCGTACTAAAAATATAAATGGTTGCTAAAAAGTCTTAGTTGGTTTTAGCCGGTTCTGCTTTTTTCACTTCAGCCTTGCTCTCTTTTTTAGTAGCTTCGGTCTTTGTAGTAGTGGTAGCAGCAGGTGTTGTAGCCGGTTGTGCCTGTGTAGTTGTGGTAGTAGTAGAAGTTGCAGTAGCTGGTGTAGCTTCTTTTTTAACCTCTGTTGTGCTGGTTGTTTGCGCTGGTGTGGCAGTTGTAGTTGTAGCTTTTTTAGGCTCTTGTGCTGTTGCTAAAACTCCCGTAAGAAGTAGTGCGCTTAAAAGTAACTTTTTCATTTTGTATATGTTTTAAATTTTATATCAATTTGTTATACTTATACAATTTGCAAGTTTAATGCCTGATTTTTAGAGACCTTAAATTTAGTGCATAATGCACTTATTTAATATTGATAATCAGACTATTAAGTAATTTTTCAATAAATCCCTATGTTATACACTATTGTAGAACTGCCGTAACAATTGTAGATTATTGTAGATTTTTTGTGTAGAATTACTCTGGGATGCCGCTTACTTAACTCCTGAATAACCGAATTAAACAAGACAACCCCCGGCAGATACTCTGTCGGGGGTTGTTTATAGTGCAGGTACACCTTAGTGTAACCCTATATACTTTTTTTAACGGTAGGTTTACCTTTAGCTGTAACGGTATCTTTTACAATTGTAGCGTCGGTTACAGGCTGCTGAGCCGATTGATCTTTGATCTTCCTCCTGTACCCTACTTTTCGTGTAGTGGTGGTAGTGGTGGTTGTAGCCTTACCAAGATACCTTACATCTGTCTTTACAGAATCTTTTACTTTTTTCGCATCGTTTTTAGGAGTCGTATCCTGAGCGGTAGCGCCTATTGCTGTAAATAAAAGTGCGCCTAAAATTAATTTTTTTACCTGTGTCATAATCTTACATATTGTAAATATTTGGTAATGATACAGTTAATAATTAAATAAATATAATTATTTAACGAATAATTTTAACTCTGATATTAAATTTTTAGTCAGCACTATGTTAATTACTTCATTGCGCTAATGCGGATACTTGCCTTAATAAGCGCAAGAGCGCGTATTTTATTTATGGCCACATCCTTATCCTGGTGCTGTGGGTTATGGCTCCTTAGCCTGATGCAGCCTTCTTTATCTGACTGCTGAATGTACTTTACCGTTATATATTCTTCATCGCCCATAGCTATACCCAGCAGGTACATTTCGCCCCAAAAAATACCGTTTAAAATATCTTCTATAATCTTATACATAACAATGTCGCCGCTTTGCAGCAATGGGTACATGCTGTCGCCGGTTACATATACCGCCCCATCACACTTGGGCAGGTTAGGTATAGAAATATGGTCTATAGGTTGCAGGTTACGGCTGTCGCCAAAAAGTGGCACAAGCCCGGCAATGGCTTCAAGATCATATAATGGTATCTGCTGGCTTTCTACCGCCCTGTCGGTTTTAAGCCTGAAAGTTGTAACTGCAGGTGCAGCATCGTTCGTTATAAGCATGCTCCCCACACCGGTAAGAAGCCATGCAGGATTAAGGTCGGGGTACAGCAGCAGGATTTTTTCCAACACATTGCTGCCTATGCTTTTGCAGTCTTTTACGGCCTTGCTAATACTGCCACGGCTTGCACCCAGCTTATTCTCGAAAGCATAATAGCTTATACCTTTTGCCTCTATATATTCGCCTACACGTATTGATACCATACCTTATAAGATTACTATTGCAATAGTAAGAAAATAATCTATCATTAAGCAGGCGGAAGCCAGATTACTTTTTAATTATCTTAGAGATGAAAACATCCGCATAACCATACATCTTTACCATATAGATACCCGCTTGCAGCGTGCTTACATCGTAGTTATTGTTTATCACGGTGCCAGACTGTAGCAGTCGGCCTTCTATGGTAAATAACTCTATTTTATTTACAGCAAATTGTGATTTTATAGTGAGAGTATTATCAACAGGATTTGGGGCGATAATAACCTTGTTCAGGTTTGCAATATCCTTAACATCATTTGTGCCTGCTATAGGTGCTGTATTATCTAAAACTGCTATACTTGTTCTTCGTATGCTATCTATATGTGTAAAAGTTCCGGTAATTAATATTTTACCATTGTGTAATAATGAGAGGCTTGTTACCAAATCGGCATAATCATAAACAAATCCGCCAAACTCGATATCATTGTTAAAGGTAGCATCAGGAGTGCCATCGGAATTAAGGCGGTTAAGGAACTGCGAGTTATACAGGTTTCCGCTGACTAAATATTTGCCATCCGGCTGCACGGTTACGTTACTTATATGTGCGCGGTGCAGCGGTTCAGGATTTAAAGTGTATGGCGATGTAAAGGCAGGGTCTATAGTCCCATCTTCATTTAGCCTCACAATATAATTTACCGGTGTTCCATCATACTCGGTAAAATCTCCGCAGATTACTATCTTGCCGTTTACCAGATATTTAATACCCTTTACATGCTTATTAAATCCTGAACCCTGATTAAAGGTATCGTCAATAGTTCCATCAGTATTCAACCTCGCTATATTTGCTACGGGCGTGTCGTTATAATCGCTAAAATAACCTCCCGCCAGGATTTTGCCATCTGCCTGCACTGCAAGCGCATCTACCTCTATAACATAATCATCAATATAGCCGTTGCCACTTATCTCAACTCCATTAAAACCTTTACCTGCATAAAAACCGGCATCGATGGTTCCGTCGCTGTTAACCCGCATGATTCTTTGCCTGTATATACCGCCTAAAGGGTCTGTATACCGAAAATTTCCGGCAATTACTATCTTATTGTCCGGCTGTACTGCATGTACATTAGTAAAAACATTTACATTAACATTATAAGGGGCAATGATGGCCCGGGTATTTATAAATGATGGACTGGTAACACCATTAGGATAAAGCTTTGATGTTGCAACGGGATCTGAAAGCACGAGGTTACCGGCGTTATCTGCCGATATAACTGCCGCAGCAATATTTGACGCTATAAAATTTTGATAATCAGTGGTGTGTATAGAGCCGTCTGCATTTATTTTTATAACTCCCGGTGCAGGCCTTTCATTATATAATGCAGTACTCACATCATCGAACCAAGGAGCATCGGGGTTTTGTACTGAGACAACAATATTGCCATCGGCCATCTCAAATGCAGTGTGGCATTTTCCCATCACAGCATTAGCCCCTAAGTTAGGGTTAAAACTAAGGTCAGTATTACCATTTTCATGAAGTTTAACCACACTACCCTTGTTGTTATAGTAGCCATTAACTGCGCTAAAGTGGCCTGCTGCATAAATAACCGTACCTACTGTACAAATGGTTGTTACATTATCGAGACTGCCGGTTACCTGTGTAGTAAACCCCGTGTCTGTTTCACCATCCTGGTTGTACATTGCAATATCCCTGCAGTTATTTAGGAAAAAAGATCCGCCAATAAGCAACTTACCTTCATGGTTTATAGCCAGTTCACTAATGTAACGGTCAGGATATTCCTGGCTATATCCGGGGTCATTGGTAATATTAAAAGTAGCGTCTGCAGTACCGTCCTCATGTAATCTTTTTATGTTTTTAGAAGGCTCGCCATTAAACACAGCAATGGTTCCGGCAATGTAAATTTTGCCGGTTGAAGGCTCGGGTACGATCTTGTTTATAATGCCATAGTGGTCTGTATACTGTTCTGCAACCGATGCTCCCTCTCCTATAAGAAAAGTCGTGTCTATTGTTCCGTCGGTATTTAACCTGACCAGGTTAAACTTTGTAACGCCGTTATACCGGGCAAAATAGCCGCCTGCAAGAATTTTATTATCTTCCTGAATTGCGATTGTGTATACATAACCGGGATTTGAATCTGCTACAGGCAGGCTCATGGTAAAACCTGTACCTGTTGTAAAGGCCGCATCTATGTTGCCATTTGTATCGAGCCTGATGATATCGCCTTTAGGATCTTCAAACTCCCCTGCAAAAGACCCTCCACACAATAACATGCCATCGTTTTGCAGCTTTACACAGGTAATATAAGTATAAAAAGGCAGGTCAGGAACAAAAGAGTCGTCTACACTCCCATCTGTATTAAGGCGAACAAGGTTATTAACAGCAACGCCATTAAAAACGGTAAAGCTGCCGGCAATTAAAATTTTTCCGTCTGCCTGCACATCCATTATTTGCTGTGCGCCTGTATTAAAGTTTTCTGTAATGCCTGTGCCAGCGCTAAATGTGGTGTCCAGCGTTCCATCTGTATTTAAAACAGCGACATCATTTACGGCAATACCCTGGTATGAATCAAATTTTTCATACACGAGCAATTTTCCATTGGCCAATATTTTAGCAGAAAATACAGAAGCAATGCCAAACTGGTCTTCAAAGCCATTAACGTTAGGTGCGCTTGTATGAACAGGAGTATTAAATGTTAAATCTACTTCTCCATCCTGCGAAAATATCGCGAGGGGAAGCATTAATAACAAACAGAGTAAGTAATATTTTATCATGTGTAAGGTATTTATAATCAAATATATAAAAACAAACAACGTGACAACAAAAAAAGCCGTTCCTTACGAAACGGCTTTCTCAAAAAAAAATTATAACCTGATATAATTTATAAAGAAGCGACTAACTCTTTCCATTCCTGTAGTTCCGGGATGCCCGGCTTACGTTTGCCAAAAAACTGAACGATGATCTCGCCAAGTTCATTAAACACTTCGATTGCCGTAACCTCGCCATCTTCGGTAGGTTTGCTCACTATCCATGTCTGGGCAATTTTGCTCATGTCAAGGTGCAGGTTAAAATCCGGGTCCATAACATTAAACCACTCGTTGTGCCACATGGTTTTGCGCACACGGCCGGTGTGTATTTGTATGTTGCCGCGGTTGCCTACAAATACCATTACAGGCAGCTTACCTGCTGCAGCACCTTCAAGCATTTTTACAATTATTTCTTTGTCTACTTTTTTTGCAAAGTTTTCGTTAGGCGCTAAGCGCAACGCCTGTGTACGGGTAACACCAAACCTGCGCAGCAGCCCAAAAAACTCATGCGTATCTTTAAGCGTAGACCACGCTGCCTGAAAACCGGCAACATCAATATCGCCGTCTGCTTTTTCATCAATGTTAAGCGGCACCTCAACAACTGTTTCGTCTGTGCCCTGATCGTCTGATTTGTATTTTGCGACCAAAGCATCAAATGCAGCAGCATCGCTATCTGCCGTTAAATATATTTTGTGGATGGCAAGCCCGTCCTTACCAAAAAACTGAAGGCTCTTGCGGTCGCCATGCTCACTTTTCTCTGCTACTGCATAGGCTTTAGCCCAGTGGCCTAAAAATATACGAAGGTCTATATCCTCACCTAAAAAAATACCTGCGTGCGGGCTGCTAAAATCCGGATTAAGGTAAACACCTTTACGTTCGTGCACACACTCGTTGTTACGGGTAAGGCCCATTACTTTACCAAGCGATTCTACATCGGTAAGTATTGCTGCAAAATCTGGACGCAGGCGTGTAACGGTTTCGCCCACCTGTGTAGCCACAAGTTCTGCTTCGCTAACACCAAGCTGATCTGCCGCGTTACGTATCCTTAAGTTTGGGCTCTCTGCTTTAAGCGTATCCCACTGTTGTTTTAGGGTGTTGGTTATTGTACTCATAGTATTGCAATTAAATTATGTTCCAAAAATTATTAAAGGGTTTTTGTTTACCGGGTTAGGGCAAACTATGCAGGGAAAATTATATACCCTGCTTATTATTTCTTTTGTAAAAACGGCTGCCGGTACATCGTGCGCCACGATCTTTCCTTTTTTTAACAGCATTACCCTGTCGGCAAACTGCGCAGCCAGGTTAAGGTCGTGCAGTACCATAATGGCGGCATTGCCATTTTGTGTAAACTTTTTTATAGTGTGCAGTATGCGGTGCTGGTGCAGCACATCGAGGTTATTAAGCGGCTCATCCAGAAAAACCATTTTATTTTCTACCTCATTATCCAGCTGGGCTAAAACACGGGCAAGGTGCACACGTTGTTTTTCGCCACCGCTAAGGGAGTTGTAGTCGCGCGGTGCCAGTGCGGCAACATCTGTCTCTTCCATAGCTTTTTGTGTGGCGTCCTGGTCTTTTTTTTGCGGGATGGACGAAAAATACGGGTAACGCCCCATCATAACAACATCCTTAGCACTAAGCGGAATATCGTGGCTGTTGCTTTGCGAAAACTTGGCTTTGCTGTGCGCCAGGTCTTTATCGCCCCAGTCTTTAAACGCTTTTTTCTTAAAAAGAATAGGCTCTTCATGGCGCGCGAGCTCATTTGCCAGCACACTAAGCAGCGTGCTTTTACCCGCGCCGTTAGGCCCTACAATAACCAGCAGTTCGCCATAGTTTACAGAGACATCGATGTTTTCGAGTATACTAAACCTGCGGTGGGTATAGGATATGTTTTGCGCTTCTAACATGCTATAGTGAGTTGCGGTTTCTAATTAATATGGCAATAAAAATAGGCGCACCCATAAATGCGGTAAGCACCCCAATGGGTATTTCGCTTGGCGGGGCAATGGTGCGGCTTATGGTATCGGCCACTAAAAGCAGTATACTGCCAAAAATGGCACTCGTGGGTAATATAAGGTGGTAATTAGATTTAAAAACCAGCCTTAAAATGTAAGGCACTATTAACCCTATAAAGCTTATGGTACCGGCAAATGCTACGCTGGTACCTACCATTAAAGCCGTAAGCAATATTATTTGTTTTTTAATACGCTCCACCGGTATACCCAGGTGTTGGGCATCGTTCTCGCCCAGCATCATCGCATTAAGCGCTTTACCTTTGTTAATAAGGAAAAAGTAAGCTACAGCAATAACTACAGCCAGTATGCCGTTTTTTGTCCAGGTGGCACCGGCAAGGCTGCCCAGGTTCCAGAAGGTAAGGTCGCGCAGCTGCTCTTCTTTACTAAAATAAATTAGCAGCCCCATTACAGCAAACCCTAAGGATGTTATAGCAACTCCTGTTAGTAGCATCATTACTATATTGGTACGCCCATTTTGGGTAGACATTCGGTACACTAACATCATAGTTAAAAAAGCACCTGTAAAAGCCATAGCGCTTAAGAACGAAAAATGGAACACCTCCGGAATGTAGGGTTTTATATAACCCCCAAGCACAATGGCTATTCCTGCAAATAAAGATGCCCCCGCGGTAATACCTATCAAATCGGGGGTGGCAAGCGGGTTACGGAACATACCCTGCAGGCATGTACCCGATACTGCCAGCGCGCTGCCTATTAAAATACCCATTACTATGCGCGGAAGCCTGAGGTCCATCAGCACAAAACGATCTGCAGCATCTATGCTGCCATCGTTACTAACAATGCCGCTAAAGACATCTATAATGCTATGTTTTTCGAACACATATACACCCATGTATAGCGATACTACTGCCAGCAATGCCAGCAGCAGTAAGCTAAATACTATATATATGCCTAAGCGGTGTTTCATTATTATTTACTAAGCAGGCCGTTAAGTTGCGTAGCTGCTTCGCCCAGGCGCGGGCCAAAGCCCGACAGCAATCCGCCATCCATAGCAATGATCTTTTTGTTTTTGCCGGCATTTGTTTTATCAACACCGGGTATTTTAAGTACACCGGCTGCACCGCCAAGGCTTTCAAGGCCACTGTCGAACATCAATATAACATCGGGGTTTCCTTTTATAAGGGCTTCCGGGGTAAGAGGTTTAAAATCTTCAAAATCGGTAATGGCATTTTTAGCACCGGCCAATGCTATTATCCTGTCTACAGGTGTACCTGTACCGCTTACCAAAATCATGTTATTACGCGCATATATAAATAATACTTTAGGTGCGGTAGCAAGCGGCTTCACGTTTTTAAGGTCGGCATCAATTTTAGTGCTCAGAGCTGAGAAATCTTTGTGATCCAGCATTTTTGCAACCTCCGCAATAAGCTTTTTAGTACCTTCAGGAGTAAATTCCTGTTTAAACAACTCGGCCTTAACGCCCGATTTTTTTATTTTCTCTAACAGCTCAGGACTCATGTCTTTATCTGTACCTATTATAAGGGTGGGGTTTAACGCCATAATGCCTTCTATGTTTACTGAGCGAACGTGACCCAGGTCTTTAGCAGTATTTTTAAGGCTTGCAGGATACGTGCTGGTAACATCTATACCTACAATTTCTTTTTCATGGCCCAGTGCAGCAACGATCTCGGTAACGGCGCCGTTAAGCGACACTATTTTTTGTGCCGATGGCTTTGCTATAGAGTCGTTAACCTGTGTAGTATTTGTTTCTACAGCAACTTCTTTTTTGCATGAAATTGCCGAAAGCAACACAAAGGTTAGGGCAAGAAATGTATTTATTTTTTTCATCAGAAAGGTGTTTGTTGTTTTTATTAAATCTAAATAATGACAAATCTATTACTTTTATTTAGAATGAAAAAAAATAAGCACATAAAAAAAGGCACTTATTAGTGCCCTTTTGTGTTAAGTTATAGAGTTTCAGTCTCTAATATGTGCCCACTTTATTGAGTGTTTATATCAAGCAGTAAAAATTTATTGTCGATTTTTAATCAGCGTCCATTGCTGTTTGAAGTGCATCAAAAAACAAGCCTACGTGGTACCCGTCCATTAAACCGTGATGCACATGTACAGATACCGGCATGGTTCTTTTACCATCTTCGCCTACCATCATTTTACCTACAGATATTTTAGGACAGCTATCCGGAAAGGTAAAACTGCGGGCGTGAGACAATGAGGTAAAGTTAACCCACGGCAATGCCGAAAAATGGATGAGGCTATCGCTGTCAAATGCCCTGGTAAATAAACCGGGTGTGTTGCGCACCCTTTCTATCTCTTTTTGTGCTTCGTAAACAAAGGTGTCTAAATCGTTGCTGTAAGGAATAAGCGAAAAGCCAAAGGTATTATCGTTGCGTGTTAATGTGGCAGAGGCATTTACAGTTTCATGAATAAATACTTCGCCGTTAGCAATGCGGTATTTAAAAGCCTCTACGCTGTTTACAGCGGTTAAAGTTTTGTGCAGGTAATATAAAAAAAACGAAATGCCTCTTTGCTTAGCCGCAGCATACGCACGGGTACAATCTATTGTAACAACAATGCCAAAAAACGGTTCATCGAAGCTACTAAAAAATTCAAAATGTTCTTTGCGGGGCCATGTAGCCAGATTTAGTTTTGCAGGCATAGTATGTGTGTACTGTTGTGTAGCAAAGGTAAAACGCGAGTGGTAATCGCGCAGCGATTATTCTATAAAATCGTCCTGAAACTTTACCAGAACATATTTTTTAGCTTTAGAATCGTAAAAGCCAAGCACATAATAATAGTCGTAAGGAAAAACCGTTTCCAGCGAAATGCTCTTTTGGTGCCCTGCAATATACTGGCCTATATAATCAGCAGCAAGCCTTGTTTGTGGCAGTGGCTTGTGGATGAACGAGTCGTTAAACAGGCTCTCGAAGTAAACTGTTTGGGTATTGCCGGGAAACATGGCAGACATGTCTCCGCTGCCTACGCCTGTAGCAATGGCAGCGCCCGAAAGTGCCACTCCTAAAACAAGGTCGCCGGTGGGTATTATATTGCGGATGGTTCCTGTAACAACCATAATGTCGTTTGGCGTTCTATATACAGATACTGCTGCCTCTCCCTGCGCTGCCTTGCGCAGAAACTTTTTAGTATTTTTAAACTCGCCGGGACGCCTGTCGGCAGTTTGCTCAAGTAGTTCAGAATTTTTAAAAGCAATGGTGTCATCTTTACCGGCCTCGTAGGTTTTTAAGATCTCTCCGGTAACAATGTTTGTAGCAGAAAGGCTAATTTCCTCATCGTTTAGGCTAACCTGATACAGCTTTTGGTCATGCAGGAAGGAATTAGCCGTGCCATCTTTAATAACTATTTGCCTTACCACCTTTTCTGTTACGCTGTAGTTAGTTGTATTAATGGTGAATACCTGTGTGTAAAGCGGATTTTGATCGAAGGTAAATTGTATGGCTTTTTCTGATACGTAGAGCTTAATTTTTCCTGCTGTGGCAGGGAGCGGGTTGTAAGTGCCTGACTCTACTTTTTGTACAACATAATCGCCCAAAAGCTTACTTAACGTTGTTGGGTGGTTATCGGTATCCTTAAAAGTAAAAGCAGAAAAATCTAACGACCTAAGCAGGTAGCGGCCTTCATAAAAAACATAAAGCTTTAATTTAGAGCCCAGTTTAGGCAGCGACAATATGTAAAAATAGTTATTCCTGCTAAAGGTGCTCAATATCTCTTCATCTGTAAAGGGCAGATCAAAATTATAGTCAGTTACCGTTTTAGTTTCAAAATTAAAGTGCAGTTCCTGGATCTTTTTAAAGTCGGGGCTGGCCCAATATGCCGATGGATGCCCACTCTCGTTATAACTGTACCCGGCCATAAACTGATACTCATCAGCATCAGGGCGTTCGGTAGCAAGGCTGTCTTTGTAATACAGCACACGGGTATATTGCAATGCAGTTACCGTATTTTTGTCAGATGCAAATACAACCAGGCCGCGGTTTTTAGCTTCGGGCGCGGTAAGTATTTCGTGGTAGTCCCTCGACTTTTTTAATTCATGGTCATGAACCGACAGTACACTTTGGCTAAAGGCACTTTGCAGGCAGCAGCTTATAAGTAATGTGGTGAGTATTTTTTTTATGGTCATGGCATTTGGTAGCTAATAGTTTAATACAGGCAGCTATAATAATCAAATATCGTGCCTTTGGATTTTACGTATTGAAGGTAAGCAATATGTGGTAAACGCGGTGTAAAAGAGTTCATAAAAAAAAGCGGCTCCCGAATGGAAGCCGCTTGTATATAAGGTATATAGTTACAGTCTTAACTAATCATTTCCCCGTTGCCCACACCATCGGCATCCGGGTTAATAAATACCAGTTTACCTTCAGCGTTCTGGGTCATTAGTATCATACCCTGGCTGTCTACGCCGCGCAGGTTGCGGGGTGCAAGGTTTACCAGTACGCTCACGCGTTTTCCTATAATATCTTCGGGTTTAAAGCTTTCTGCAATGCCGCTCACAATCGTGCGCACATCAATACCGGTGTCTACTTTAAGTACCAGTAATTTATTGGCTTTAGGCATTTTTTCAGCTTCAACAATGGTTCCTGTACGGATGTCCATCCTGCTGAAATCATCAAACGTTATAAGGTCTTTTTGTGGTTCCACTATTTTATTCTCTGCTTTATTAGCAGTTTTGGTAGCTTCTAATCTATCCACCTGTTTCTGAATTTCCTCATCCTCAATTTTGGCAAACAATAATTCGGCCTGGCCTATGTGGTGGTTTGGCGCAATAAGTTCGTGCTTAAGGGCTACGTCGTTCCATGAAGTTTTATGGCTGTTAAACCTTGCATCGTTCGCACTCAGTGTCTCGTCTACAATGCCGAATACAGAAACCGGTTCCGGCACGGCATCCAGTTTCAGCATATTTTTAAGCTTGGCAGCAGTAAACGGCAGGAATGGCTCACTAAGTACAGATAAAGCCGTTGCTATTTGCAATGCTACATACATTTGAGTTTTAACACGCTCTTCATCAGTCTTAATAACCTTCCATGGCTCCTCATCGGCGAGGTATTTATTACCAAGGCGGGCAAGGTTCATTAGTTCTACTAACGCCTCCCTAAAGCGGTAACGCTCTATGCTGCTTGCAATTACTGCCGGATAGGCGCGAAGTTCAGTTAACGTAGCTTCGTCTACATCAGTAAACTCGTTTGGCTGCGGTACGCGCCCGTCGTAGTACTTATTTGTAAGTACCACAACACGGTTAATAAAGTTGCCAAAAATGGCAACCAACTCATTATTATTGCGTGCCTGAAAATCTTTCCAGGTAAAATCGTTGTCTTTAGTTTCGGGTGCGTTGCTGGTTAAGGCATAGCGCAATACATCCTGCTGGCCCGGGAAGTCCTGTAAATATTCGTGCAGCCATACCGCCCAGTTTTTAGACGTAGAAAGTTTGTTGCCTTCAAGGTTAAGGAACTCATTTGCCGGTACATTGTCGGGTAAAATATAAGTACCCTCTGCCTTAAGCATTGCAGGGAATATAATACAGTGGAACACAATATTGTCTTTACCTATAAAGTGTACCAGCTTGGTTTCTTCGCTTTTCCAGTACGGCTCCCAGTCTTTACCCTCTCGGGCAGCCCACTCTTTAGTAGACGATATATAGCCAATAGGCGCATCAAACCAAACGTACAGCACTTTACCTTCAGCCCCCTCTACCGGCACAGGGATACCCCAGTCCAGGTCGCGGGTTACGGCACGGGGTTTAAGCCCTTCGTCCAGCCATGATTTTACCTGTCCAAAAACGTTAGGTTTCCAGTCGCTTTTATGGCCTTCCAGTACCCATTGGCGCAAAAAGGCATCATACCTGTCTAACGGTAAAAACCAGTGGCGGGTAGATTTTAATATGGGTGTAGTACCGGTAATGGTACTTTTAGGATTAATAAGGTCGGTAGCGTTAAGCGATGAACCGCAATTTTCGCACTGGTCGCCATATGCCTCACCATGGCCACATTTAGGGCAGGTACCTATCACGAAACGGTCTGCAAGGAACTGTTCTGCCTTAGCATCATACAACTGCTCTGTAACTTCTTCAATAAAGTCGCCTGCCTCATATAGTTTCCTAAAGAAATCTGACGCCGTATCATGGTGCACCTTAGCCGATGTGCGCGAGTAATTATCGAACGATATACCAAAATCTTCAAAACTTGTTTTTATGATGTGGTGGTATTTATCGATAACCTCCTGTGGTGTAATGCCTTCCTTTTTGGCCTTCATAGATATGGCTACGCCATGCTCGTCGCTTCCGCAAATAAAAGCCACATCGCGCCCCTGAAGCCTCAGGAAACGGGAGTAGATATCGGCAGGAACGTAAACACCGGCAAGGTGGCCTATATGTATGGGCCCGTTAGTATAGGGCAATGCAGCAGTAACAGTATAGCGTTTCGGGTCGTGTAACATTTGTTCTTATGGTTTAATAGGCAAAAATACGAAATATTGGGCAAACAAGTATAGTGGCACAAATATCCTCAATCTTAATTAAATGAGCCCGCTGCACGGTATCTAAAACAATAAAGATTTTATTAATTTTGTGTAATGAAATTTTTACACTTACTTACTCTTTTTGTTTTGTTTAGTAACGGTCTTTGTGCCCAGACGCCCACCAGGATACCCCCTTACCTTACTAAAGGCGATACTGTAGGCATACTTGCCACTGCGCGTAAGGTAGACCTTGCACCGCTGCAGCCCGCCATTGCCCTGCTTAAAAGCTGGGGCCTTAATGTAGTTGTAGGCAAAACCATAGGGCTGGACAACAACCAGCTTGCCGGGGCCGACTGGCAGCGTGCCACAGATTTGCAGGACATGCTCGATAACCCCAAGATAAAAGCAATATGGTGCGGCAAGGGTGGCTATGGTACCGTGCGCATAGTAGACCGCATTAACTTTACAAAATTTAAAAAGAAACCTAAATGGTTTATAGGCTTTAGCGATGCCACCGTGCTGCACAGCCACATTAATAATATGGATATTGCTACTATGCATGCCCTTGTGGGCATCAGCGCAAAAAGTGCCAGCCCGGAGGCTATAGAGAGTTTCCGCAAGGCCCTCTTTGGCGAAAAGCTTAGTTACACTATAGCACCGCACGCTTACAACAAAACAGGCAAGGCAACGGGCGAACTTGTGGGCGGAAACCTATCTGTACTGTACAGCATTATGGGCAGTAAATCAGAGGCTGATTATAAAGGCAAAATAATATTTATAGAAGACCTGGATGAGTACCTGTACCATATAGACCGTATGATGATGAACCTGGAGCGCAACGATTACTTTAAAAATGTAAAAGGCATCATTATAGGCGCTATGAGCAAAATGCGCGACAACGACATTCCGTGGGGGCACGATGCCTTACAAATCATTCAGGATATAACAAAGGAGTACAACATTCCCATTTGCTTTAACTTTCCGGCAGGGCACATTAAAGACAACCGCACGTTAATAATGGGCCGGCAAATAACGCTCGATGTTACCGCTACAGGTACAAAAATTGTTTTTGAGTAGCACCGGATGTTCGGTAATCCAAAATGTATTAAGGCAGTATTTTTCTGCTTAAAGCAATGTACTATTAGGGTTTTTATACAGTAAGATGTTACTATGGCAGAACATAACGATTTAGGCAGGCTGGGCGAAGAACTGGCAATAGATTTCCTTGAAAAAGCGGGCTACCGGATATTAGCGACCAACTGGATCTTTCAGAAGGCAGAAATTGATATTATTGCCCAAAAAGGCAAGATACTGGCAATTGTTGAAGTGAAGACAAGGTCATCGGTAGATTTTGGCTTGCCTCAGGATTTCGTCAAGCCAAAAAAGATTCAATTGCTTGTAAAGGCCGTTAACGAATATATTATAACCAATGATATTGAGGGCGACGCACGGTTTGATATTATAGCCATTTTTAAGAACGGTAAAAACTTTGAAATAGAACATCTTGAAGATGCATTCTACTATTTTTAGAATGTTAGAGATTTAACAAATTGTTTTATTTTATATATTTGCGCTAACAACAACAACAAACACAACTATTTAGCTATGAAAACAATTTCGAGTGTAGTAGAACACTACATTAAGACAAAGCCATTTTTACTCAGTGCGCTTTCTCAGGGAATTATTAACCTAACATCGCTTGCGCGAAACATGATGCCGGAGCTCGAGCAGGAGCTTGGTAAAGATGTAAAGCAGGGCGCTGTGGTAATGTCTTTAAAAAGACTTAGCGAAGATCTTGATTTTAGGGTTAACCATAAGATCGTTAAGGTACTTAAGGGCATTGGCGAGATTACAGTTCGCTCATCGCTAACAGATTATACATTTGCAGTATCTGATACTATCCTGAACAAACAGGCAGAGCTGATAACAAGCGTTAATGCTAACCCGGAGGTGTTTTATACATCATCGCGCGGGGTAAACGAAACTAACATTGTTATAAGTGCTTCTATGAGCCCTGTGGTAGACCGCCTTTTTGCAGAAGAGAAGCAAATAGAGCGTAACGACAACCTGGCATCTATAACAGTAAAACTCCCTAAAGAAAACGTATCTACACCGGGTGTATATTATTACATTTTTCAGAGGCTGGCATGGGAAGGCATTATTATCATAGAGGTTATATCTACATCATTCGAGTTTACCATACTGGTAAGCGAGCAGGAGGTAGACCTTGCCTTTAAAGTAATTAAAGACCTTAAAAGCCTGTAGTTACAAAAGCAACAGCTTATAATTTAAATATCTGATATGGCGCTTTAACAGCGCCATATTTTTTTATAAATAAAAACCGGTAGCACACTAAATATCGTACGTAAAGGCGTAAATACCACACAGTTATTTACGTACATTTATGCACACTCAATTGCCCTAGTACTAACAACACCCGGACTACGCTATAATGAAAAAAATTACGCTCATCGTTGCACTTTTTAGTGCCATTACATTTTACGGGCAGCATAAGGTAGCTGCCAGGGTGCAGGAACTTATAAATGCTAAAACAAGCTTTGCCGGTTTTACTCCTCTTGTTGTAAGCACAGGGCAGCAAACAACCACGGCGGTGCAAAATGCAACATTTGCTACCATAAATAAGAGGGTAACACAAAGTATTGCAAAAAACAAATACCCGTTTATACAATTAGCCATACCTTATAATGGCAGTACTATTACCATGCAGTTGTACCGGGTAGAAGTGCTTGCACAGGGTTTTCATGCCGATACCGATAAACAGGCAAATATTACCTGGGCAGATGGTGCCCATTACAGGGGCATTGTAAAGGGTGATGCAAACTCGTTAGTGTCATTCAACTTTTTTGGGCAGGAATTAAATGGGGTTATCTCTGCCAGGGGCATAAACAACCTTGTAGTAGGGCGGCTGCAAACCGCCGGCAACCTTACCAACTATATTATTTACAGTGATGCAAAACTTAGCATAACCAACCCGTTTACCTGCGGCGTTACAGATAGTGGCGTGCTGCCGGCTCAAAGAAACAATTCGCGCAGCACCCTTACAGAGCACTGTGTAACTAACTATTTTGAAATAGCGAACGACATTTATCTCGCCAACGAGTCTGATACTAACCTTACTACAAACTGGATGACATCGGTTTTTAACAATGTGCAAACATTGTATGACAACGATGGCATTACCGTAGCGCTTAAATCTATTTACATCTGGACAGAACCGGATCCTTACTTTGGCGGATCATCGTTTGAATATCTTCAGGAATTTTATGCTATGCGCCCCACTTTTGATGGCGATGCAGGGCAACTTGTAACCTCAAATGGTGGCGGCCTTGGCGGGGTTGCCATATCTATAGGCGGATTATGTTCTGAATACAATGTGAGTTTTAGCGATGTATTTCTTGATTACCAGGATGTGCCGCTGTTTTCCTGGACGGTAGAGGTTATAACTCATGAACTTGGCCACCTTTATGGCTCTCCGCATACGCATGGCTGCTACTGGAATGGCGATGACACTGCCATAGATGGCTGTGGCACACTTGCAGGTTACATAGAGGGCGACTGCGAAACAGGCCCTATACCCGATAACCAGGGAACCATAATGAGCTACTGTCATCTTTTAGATGGTGTGGGTATTAATTTTGCAAATGGCTTTGGCGAACAGCCGGCAGCACGAATTATTAATCATGTAGAGTCTTCTTCGTGCCTTAGTACAGATTGTATAAATACCTGCTTTAATACCGTTAGTAAATTTGCTATAACAAACAGCACCTTAACATCGGCCACCATAGCGTGGACAGATGAAAATACAGGACCGTGGATGGTAGGATACGCTGCCGTAAACCAGCCTGTTACAAACTGGCGTGAGGTAACTGTAAACAGTGCAACGTTTGTAACGTTACTGCCTAATACGTACTATAATTTTAGCATACGCCCTGTATGTACAGACAACAGGGAGGCAGAACAGCAGCGCTTTGTTTTTGCTACTGCGGCAAACTGGTGCTCAGGTGCCATTTTTAGAGACAGTAACGCTAACGGCAACTATCCTGATGATCAGCATTTAATTCGTACTATTCGTCCCGAAGATGCCTCACAGCGTTTAACGGTAACGTTTAACAGTTTTGATACAGAGCAGGACTATGATTTTCTTTTTGTTTATGACGGTCCCGATACCGATGCGCCATTGTTAGGCAGCTATAGTGGTTCGGAAATTCCGGGGCCATTTTCGAGCACAGCACCCGACGGATCCCTTACTTTCGAATTTATATCAGATACTTATCAAACCGAAGCGGGGTGGAATGCTACCGCATCGTGTGCACTTAGCCTTAAAGAGAGCACATTTACAAACCTGCAGTACTACCCCAACCCTACAAATGGCAGTGTTACTGTAACATCGACCGAAGGCATAACCGGAATAACTGTTTACAATGTTGCAGGACAACTGTTACTCAACAAGACCATGAACACCACTACAGCCGATGCCGATATAGCTCAGTTTGCAAATGGGGTCTACTTTTTTAAAGTAACTAATGGTGCCAAAACATCTCATTTCAGGATTGTAAAACAATAACATATAACTTTATATAAAATAGAAAAAGCAGGGTTTTTTAGAGTGCACCCAAAAGTTTAGACAAATTTATAATTAAGTTTGACAATAATGAGCTCGGTATTTAACCGGGCTCATTCCTTTTAAATTTAGTTTGATTCTATCA
>Ga0265798_10001061_pt1 | contig 43688 bp, 45 predicted proteins | sample P3T30metagenome_FD_192430 | JGI IMG/M metagenome (GOLD analysis project Ga0265798, IMG submission 192430) | Plant litter microbial communities from East Loma Ridge, Irvine, California - P3 T30 | ecosystem: Environmental > Terrestrial > Plant litter > Unclassified | place: USA: California... | reverse complement strand
AACAGCCGTCCTACGCCGAGGGCGTGACCGCAAGCGGCTGAGCATTCAATCTGCAAAAGGCAGCGCGTCAGGTGATCGCCGCACTGGACAAGCGCGGCGGCTAACGCCAAGGTCGCCTCTTTATGAAATCGAGAAGTCCCGATGTCGAAAGTTGGCCTGGCGCTGGTTCTGTTGACTGTCTTTCAAGCCGCTCCCGTACTGGCCTGCGCGCCTGGCGAAACCCAGGTGTGCCTGGGTGGCTGTATCTGTGTGCCCGACCCCAATGGTGTACTCGGCCCGATGCAGGAACGTGCCGGGGCGATCACCGCGACCGCGCTGGAGGGCTGGATACTGCGCTCGCGCGAATCGGCTGCTCGGGAGGGGGCGCTGCCGATTCCGGCCGAGATCCGTCGGCAGTTGCTGCCGTTCTATACGGCCGAACTGCTCGATTCGGTGCGCTACAAGGTCGGCGACGCCGATGAACTGAGCGCCGCGCGCAACGTGATGCAGAACCCGGATATCAAGGCGGTCACCCTGATCGACATCATCGTCTTTCGCAGCGCACAGATGGCCGAGCAGGATGCCGCGCTATGGGCTCACGAGTTGCTGCACGTGCAGCAGTATCGGGAGTGGGGCACCGCTGGCTTTGCAGCGCGTTACAGCCGTGACGTCAACGCCGTGGAAGCGCCGGCCTATCGGCGCCAGGCAGAGATCGCGCGGCTGCTTCATGAGCAAGCGCGTAACTGAGTTGGCCTAGGCGATACGCCTGGCGCGCAAGGCGATCACACACAGCACCCCGGCTGCCAGATTGAGCGTCAGCGGATTGAAGGCTTCGCTGAGCAGCGCTGGCGCGAATATCGCCACGTCCATCAGCAACAGGACCAGCGCCGCCAGTGCCAGCCAGAGCGGCCAGCGCTGGCGACGCAGCAGCAGGATGGCCAAACCCAGGATAATTTCCCCGGCGCCTGCAGTTGTTATCAGGCTGTGCGGTAACCCGTGCAGGTCCATCAGCCTCATCTCGGTGGCGTTTTGCATCAACAGCTTCGGCACCAAACCGTGATAGATGAAAATAACGCCGAGTGTCAGGCGGGCCAGCAGGGCATCAGTCATGCAGAAAGCGCTCGCGGTCTTGTGGACGGGGTAACTGGCAGTGCGCGTGGCGACCGAACAGGCGATAACGGTTGCGGGCGATGGGATCGTAAGCCCGGTCGCGCACGCCTCGCGGTATGACGCGCAGCGCCCCGAGCCACCGCCACGGAGCCGGTAACTGTCGAAGGATCGCCAAAATCGCATCGCTGCGCTTCAGCGCCTGATCGGCCTCGACATAGAGCAGCGTATCGAAATGATCCAGCGGCATGCCGAACCAGGCGAGGATCGCCTGGCCTTGAGCGGATTGCATGCTGCACAGCTTGAGCTTGCCGGCACGGTCATGGCGAATCAGAAAGCGGCTCCAGCCGTTGCACAGCTTGCACACGCCATCGAACAGCACCACTCGATCACCGGCCTGCAAGTAAGGTGGATACGCCATACATGCCTCCAGACTGCCAAGTCGCCAGCGTGGCGCAACGGCGCGCTCAGTAATGGATATCGTCGCGGGCGTGGGAACACTGCCTGACCAGCGCGTAAATCGACACGGTAAGCAACAGCATAATTGCTGCGACGCAGGACGTGAACACCAGGAAGTTCATGCGGCTACCTTCATAGATTTCACGCGGCAGGTGAAAGCTTGGCAGCAAAGCGAAGTGCTTGATCTCGATGTTCTGACCAACCGAGTACTGCGCGGAGGCGGGCGTACGATACTGCTCGGCAGCGCCAATGAACTGCTGACCGTCTGGCGTGTTGAAACTGTATTCATATAGCTCGACGCTGTCGTTACTCGGCACAGCCTGCACCGAGGTCACTACGCCTTCTATCGTCGCCGGCCATACCTTGATAATCGCAATCGTAGCGCCGCTCTGCGCCAGAAAGGCGATAAAAGCGAAGGCGGGGATCATCCAGATGGAGAGGGAGGACAGGGTGAACAGGAAGTCACGCTGCTCTTCTCTGGGGTAGTACATGTTCATCAATCCTTGACCGCTGCGCGCCGTCATCCAAGTAGGCTGCGCGGGCCGCGAGTCTTGCCCGCAGCCCGCCTCATGACATTAGATCAGCTTCTGACGCACCGCTTCTTCCAAGCTGCTGCGGGTGAGCTGGACGAGGATGTTGTCTGCCGACTCGTTGAACGGCACTGCGAAGATCAACAGCAATTGCATCCACGTTGTGATGGTTTCGCTCTTCTCTACCTTGCCGAGCAGTTTGCCGTCGGCGTCCTTGAACCGCATTTCCATGGTCAGCTCATTCTTGAAACGGCCGGGAATGATGAAGAAGGTGGCGCCGGTGACGACCGCGCTGAACATGCTGCCGCGCTCATGGTTGGTCACACGTGCATTGATGTAGACGTCCGAATGCTGCTTGGCGGTGGTTATCGCGCTGAAGCGTCCGCTGTCCTTGAGTTGCTGAATCAACAGGTTTTCAAGGTTGGTCTGATCGAAGCCACCAGCACGATTCTGTTCGTTGAACAGATAGCGGCTTTCGACTTTCAACTGAGCGGTCGGTTTGGCCTCGGCAGGCGCTGCCAGCGGCCATTGTTCGACCGGTGCCAGCTCGTGATTCGAGTAAGACGCACAGCCCGTAAGCGCGAGCAGGGCAACGCCCAGAATGACGGTAAACAGCTGTTTCATGGTGTACATCCTTGTCAGGGTTTGGCGAGTTTGTGAGTGGCGTCCTGCAGCAGTTGCTCAACCAGCTGGTTCAGCTGATCGGTGCCTAGCGAGGTGTTGAAGTAATCGTTGTCCCACAGGCCGGTGTTCTGGTTCAGCTTCACCGCCTGCTCGCTGCTGCTCAGCAGCTTGCCCTGGGCGTCGACGATCTGCAGGTTGCCGGCGAGGTCGTATTTATCCACGTAGATGGGGCCGTTGACCCAGATCCATACGGTCAGTGTCAGCAGTGCTCCGGGAAAGTAGGCCGGGTGCGGCGTGCGTTTGGCTTTCAGCGAGGTGAAGGTGAATTTCAGCGCCACGTCCTTTTCGCCAAGGGTGGCGGGGAAGCTGATCACTTCCTCGAAGTACTCACCGCGCTCCACACGGCGCGCCAGCTGCTCGGTGAACTGGGCGCTGAGCGTCTTGCGCAACGCGTCCTTGACCTTGCTGTCGGTGATCACCACGTCCTCGACCATGGCAGCGCGCGCCTGGGTGGTGGTTGCATGTTGGGCAGGATCACCGATAGGACCTGCCGGCACGAAGGACACGCAACCGGTGAGGGTCAGCAACAGCGAAATCGTGCTGAGATAGAGCAGCTTTTTCATGCTTCTTCCTTGAAATACATAGGACGAGGGAGCGAGGCCTGCGCAGGCCATGACCGCCAAGCCTGCGAAAGGGGCGCCATTCTAGGGAGGCGTCAGCCTCAAAACCAGCACTTAACCGCCGGTTTGTGACTTGCGCCTGACCAGATGTGACGGAACGCCAGGCAGGGTGGCGGAAATTACTTGCGGCAAGGTCATTTTCGTCGCACTTTCACTCGCCAGTAGTGTCAATTTGCCTTCACGCGATTCCAGTCCGTTGAATTGCGTAATTTTTTCCTAAAAACAATCGCTACTGCGCCCTCGCCTTCTACGCTTGAGGCAGACGGTTAGGCGGTTGTGTTTTTCGTCGAGGCCCGCTCAATAAAATTCATGGGCAGCCGATCACCTTCAACAAGATGTCCTTCGGAGATACAGAGCATGTTCGGTAGTCGCTTGAAAAAAGAATTGGTGGCCAAGGATGCCGAACTATCGCTCCTCCGGCAGCTGTACCACGGTATCCAGACCGAGATGATTAAGCTCACGGTCGACTCCCAATACCGGATCATTGATTTCAACGCCAACTTCGCCAGTTTCGTCGGCTACGGTCAGGAGCAGCTGAGCAACCGGCCAATGAGCGAAATCGTACCCTCGTACGTTAAAACGCTGCCGTGTTTCCGCAATCTTCAAGAAGCGATGAGGGCGGGGCGCTCGGTGCGTGATCGTTATCGTTTCGTGCGTTCAGATGGCGCTCTGGTATGGATGCAGGCGTGCTGGCTGCCGGTGGTTGACGACAAGGGCGTGGTCACCGAGATGCAGTGCTTTGGTTCTGAGATTACCGAGAGCATGAACCGGGCGCGCGAGAACGAAGACTTCATCAATGCGTTGCTGCGCTCTACCGCGGTGATTGAGTTCGACCTCAACGGTACGGTCTTGAACGCCAACGATCAGTTCCTGCAGGCGATGGGTTACGGCCTGGACCGCATCAAGGGCAAGCACCACAGCTTGTTCTGCGAATCCCAGGAAACCAATTCCATTCAATACAAACAATTCTGGGAGCGGCTCAACCGTGGCGAGTTCGTCGCCGGGCGGTTCAAGCGTGTCGATAGCCATGGCCGAGTAGTTTGGCTGGAGGCGACCTATAACCCGGTTCACGACACACACGAAAAACTCTACAAGGTGGTGAAGTTCGCCACGGTGATCACCGATCAGGTCAACCGCGAAGAAGAGGTCAACGACGCTGCAGGGATCGCTTACGGCATTTCCCAGCAGACCGACACCACTGCCCAGCGTGGCGCCCAAGTGGTGACTGACACGGTGCAGACCATGCAGCGCATTTCCGAGGAGATGTCGTCGGCGTCGCAAGGTATCGAGGCGCTGGGCAAACAGTCGGTGCTGATCAGCACCATGGTGCAAACCATCGGCAGCATTGCCCAGCAGACCAACCTGCTGGCGCTGAACGCCGCCATCGAAGCAGCACGTGCCGGTGAGCAAGGCCGGGGATTCGCCGTGGTGGCCGATGAAGTCCGCCAACTCGCCAGCCGCACCAGCAACGCCACCGAAGAGATCGTCGGTGTGGTGCAGGAAAACCAGAAGCTGGTGGATGCCGCCGTGCGCGACATGGCCAGCAGCCGCGTTCAGGCCGAAACGGGCCTGGAATTGGCTAATCAGGCGGGGGAAGTGATGGTCGAAATCCGTCAAGGCGCTAACCAGGTACTCGCTGCAGTGCAGCGTTTTGCCAGTCAGTTGAAGTGAACGGCGGCGGGAGAGTAGAGCGCTCTCTTGCCGATTACTTCGGCGTTTGGATGACCGTTTTGATATAGCGTGCCGGCACTTGGATCAGCCGGCCACTTTCTACGCTTTTCTTGAACGAAAGCGTGTCGCCCATCAGCCAGACCACGTGCACGTTCTCCAGCGAACATCGCTCATCGAGCTCTAACGCCTGCCTAGTCTCGGGGTCGCAATAACCAGCCTCGAAGATGATCCGCTCTGCCTGGTAGTTGCCCAGGCCGATGCTGCGGATAGTCTTGTCGGGCAGGACGGTGAGCAGGCCGCTATAGAAGGCAATCAGCAGTGCAAAGAAAGTGGCGAAGTGCAGCGTAAAACTCCAACCGGCCACGAAACTCAACGCGCAGAAGCCCGCCAGGCCGCTGATCAATACCGGGGTGCCGTAGACGACGCAGGCTCGCAGCAGGTCGTTGTCAATACGGTCGATACCGGTGGCCGCATCGCGAATGATCAGAAAGCTGAACAACGAAACGATCACTGTTGGGATATAGGCTGACCACGTGTAGCGAAGAAAACTATAAGTGCGCAGCTCCAGCAATTTTTGCACTGCCAGCCCCGACGCCATCGCCACCAGTGCCGGGATCAAAAAGAGTGCTGGCTGGAAGAGGGACGTATGGTTGATTGTTACGTACATCACGCCGAGTGAGCTGACGGCGAAGGGTAGGATGTAGACCAAGCCGAGCAAAATGCTAACGAACCGGTAGGTTTGCCTGTCGCTAGACGGACGTATATAGCGCAGGTCTTCCTTGATGGTCGGTGAATTGGTGAAACCGTAGTGCAGCCAGGCGCCGGGCAACATGAGCAGTAACACGTAGGTGCCGATAAGCACGAAGCCGAGAATGGCGGCAGCCAGCAGCAGTGATGAAAATTGGAACAGATCGAATGTTGGGTAGAACCCATGTCGATTGAAGTAGAACAGGAAGATGGCAAACCCGAACAAGGGTGGGCATATCTTCGCGATTAGCGAGAAATGCCTGCCGAAAAAGCGCTGCGAACTCTCCACAACGTGATCGATCAGTTCGTCGCTATCCATCGACGGTTTATCCAGCCAGCGGCTCATGCGGCAACATCCTTGTTGATGAAAGACGCGGGCTCATCGTTGTGCCCGTTCATACTCTGTAGTCGAGAGGAGGTCAGGCCTGATTAAAAGAGCAGGCATCCGTCTACTGGTACTGCGCGCAACAAGGGTGGAACGATGATGCGTGCTCCACCCTACGCGTAACTGAGTTTACGCACGGGACGCCGCTCAGTGCGGCGCGCGCTGGCGTGCAGTCTTCATCAGGTCTTCCGGGGTGATATGGCCGACCACTTGGGCCGCTGCGCTGCCGGGCAGTGGCAGGTCAAGGATGTGGCCTTTCATCTTGCCGATCACGTGCATTTCGCAGGGTTTGCAGTCGAACTTGAGGGTCAGCACTTCATCGCCGTGCACCAGTTGCATCGGTGCGACCTTGGTCTTCACGCCGGTGACACCTTTTGCCTGCTTCGGGCACAGGTTGAAGGAGAAGCGCAGGCAGTGCTTGGTGATCATCACCGGCACTTCGCCGAGTTCCTCGTGGGCCTCATAGGCCGCGTCGATCAACTGCACGCCGTGGCGATGGTAGAACTCGCGCGCCTTGTGGTTGTAGACGTTGGCCAGAAACGACAAGTGCGACTCGGGGTAGACCGGCGGCGGGCTGCTTTCGGCCTTGCGGCCGCCGCGTGGGTGGGCGGCAATGCGCGCTTCGGTCAGCGCTTCGATGACTTCGCGGCGCAGGCTCTTGAGCTGCGAATTGGGCACGAAGAACGCCTGCGGTGCATCTAGCTCGACGCTCTGAGCGTGGTAGATGGTGGTGCCTAGCTGAGTGAGCAGATCACGTAGGCCGTCCAGTGCCTGTTCCGGCTTGTTGGCGGCGCCGAACGGGCCGTCCAGGCTAGCGGTGGCGCTCAGGCCTTCTTCGCTTGTCGCGGTCAGGGTCAGTCGCAGCTCGCGCAGCTCGGCTTTCCATTGAATGCCGATGCGGCGCTCGGCGCTGGTTTTGAGTAACGCCTGCTGCCAGTTGTGATCGAGGTTGCGCGACAGCGGATGATTGGGGCGCAGGCGGAACATACCAGCCGGCATCTCGTTGGGCTCGACGCGGTAGCGCCAGCGCTTCTCGCCGTCTTCTTCGAACTCGTCTTTCAACTCGGCGATGTTGGTGCGAAAGCCAACGACTTCGCGTTTGACCAGCACATTCAGGCCGTCGCCATTGGACAGCGGCTCATGGGTGACGGCGATCAGGTCGCGTTTGTTGACCTTCTCGACGTGGCCAACGGAGAGCCCGGTGAAGGTCGGCGAGTCGAAGGCACCGATATCGACCTTGCGGTCGGTAACGAAGTAGTCGGTGCTGCCGCGGTGGAAGGTCTTGTCCGGATCGGGCAGGAAGAAATGTGCGGTACGGCCGCTGGAGGCGCGTGCCAGGTCCGGGCGATCTTCGAGAATGTCGTCGAGGCGCTGGCGGTAATAGGCGGTGATGTTCTTCACGTAGCCCATGTCCTTGTAGCGGCCCTCGATCTTGAACGAGCGTACGCCGGCCTCGACCAGCGCACGCAGGTTGGCGCTCTGGTTGTTGTCCTTCATGGACAGCAGGTGTTTCTCGAAGGCGACCACGCGGCCCTGGTCGTCTTTCAGGGTGTAGGGCAAACGGCAGGCCTGGGAGCAGTCGCCGCGGTTGGCGCTGCGGCCGTTCTGAGCGTGAGAAATGTTGCACTGCCCAGAGAAGGCCACGCACAACGCGCCGTGAATGAAAAATTCGATGGCGGCATCGGTTTCATCGGCGATGGCGCGGATTTCCTGCAGGTTCAGCTCACGGGCCAGCACCAGCTGCGAGAAACCGGCCTGATCGAGGAACTTGGCCCGGTCCAGGGTGCGGATGTCGGTCTGCGTGCTGGCATGCAGTTCGATCGGCGGGATGTCCAGGTCCAGCACGCCCAGGTCCTGCACGATCAACGCATCCACGCCCGCGTCGTAGAGCTGGTGGATCAGCTTGCGCGCTGGCTCCAGCTCGTCGTCATGCAGGATGGTGTTGATGGTGGTGAATACCCGGGCGTGATAGCGGCGGGCGAACTCGACGAGCCCGGCAATATCGCTGACCTCGTTGCACGCGTTGTGCCGCGCGCCGAAGCTCGGGCCGCCGATGTAGATGGCGTCGGCGCCATGCAGGATGGCCTCACGGGCGATGCTGACATCGCGAGCAGGGCTGAGCAGTTCCAGGTGATTCTTGGGCAAGGACATGGTTTTTCTTTTAGGCAGTGAGGGGCTTACAAACCTGGTGAGCGGTGGTCAGGCAAGCTGGAATCAGCTGGACCTGAACATCTTGCTGCTGATTGCAACGCAGCATCGCTGAGCGCAGTGGTTTGCAGGCACCCTCTTGGGCACGGTCGAGGCGCGTATTGTAGCTGGCCGAAGCGGGTAGGGCACCCGCGACGTGCCGGACGGCTGCCGAGGCTGTTGGCGCGCGGCCATCTGTGGGAAAGTAGCGGCCTTTTTTGCAGGTGGGATTTCTGATGGACAACAAGGGGCTGGTAAAGCTTGACGAGCTGCTGCTCAAGTACGGCAACGATGACTCGATTCTGTCTGCCAGCGAGCTGGACGGTTATTTCGCCGCTGTCGTTTCCGGCCCACGGCAGATCGATCCCGGCCTTTGGTATCCGCACATCTGGGCCGAGCAACTGCCGAAATGGCCGAGCGACAAGGAAGGCGAGCGCTTTACTAAGCTGGCCGTCGAGTTGATGAGTGAGGCGGCGTTCATGCTGGACGAGGAGCCGGATGACTACGAAGCGATCTTTCTGGCCGACGATAATGGCAAGGGTGAAAAGCTCATCGTTTCGCAGTGGTGCGCCGGCTACCTGCGCGGTGCCGAGGTGGCAGGCTGGTTGGGTGAGGAAATGCCCGAGAACATCAAGGCGGCGCTGGAGCTGATCACCCTGCATGGCGCCGAGAGCGGTGCCGATGCGCTCAACGCCATGTCGGATGACGAGTACGACGCTTCTACCGCCGCCATCGAGCCGGCTGCTGTGGCGATTTATGCCTACTGGCAGGAGCATCTTCAGCCAATAGTGCCGGTGCGTCGTGAAGGGGCCAAGGTGGGCCGGAATGATCCGTGTACCTGCGGCAGCGGTAAGAAATACAAGCAGTGCTGTATGTAGTCAGCCCGCCCCAGGCTCTTGCTGCGTAGGAGCTAGCGTGCCGGCGATTGGTAAGCCTGTCGACATTTGCAGAGTGGCCGCAATCGATTCGCCCCGAGGTCGGGGCTCCTACTGATTTGCTGGCTCACTCGATCACGTAGGAGCCGCGACCCCGCGGCGATTGGGAAGCATGTCGGCATTTGCAGAGTGGCCGTACTCGATTCGCCCCGAGGTCGGGGCTCCTACTGATTTGCTGGCTCACTCGATCACGTAGGAATCGCGCCCCCGCGGCGATTGGGAAGCATGTCGGTATTTTGCAGAGTGGCCGCAATCCATTCGCCCCGAGGTCGGGGCTCCTACAGATTTGCTGGCTCACTCGATCACGTAGGAGCCGCGACCCCGCGGCGATTGGTAAGCGTGTCGGCATTTGCAGAGTGGCCGTACTCGATTCGCCCCGAGGTCGGAGCTCCCACAGATTTGCCGGCTCACTCGATCATGTAGGAGCCGCGACCCCGCGGCGATTGGTGGCCATGATTCGTTGTTGCGGTGTGGCTGCCATCGCACTGCACCGACGTCGACGCTCCTGAGCTAGTGATGGACATGCCGCCCCCAGGGCCAAGGGCGGCCATGACGCGTTGTCGCGAGATGGCGCCATCGATCTGCCTGCAAACGCGTGCCTATGCGAGCAGTTCTTCGAACGCCTTGTCGGCTTCCAGCACCGCTGGCAACGCCTCGAACAGCTTGGCCAGATCCACACCTTCGAACAGTGGGCCTTCCAGTTCTTGCCGGGCCTGGTCCGTCAAACCATGGGTTTCGAGGCTTTCTTCGACGTGAATGGCTTGCGCCACCAACCGCGCATATTGGCCGCCATCGGGCGCCTGGGCGGGTTTGTTCTGGTAGGCGATGGCGTTCTGAATTATTGCCGGCAGCTGCCAGCGGCGTGCCAGTTCGGCGCCTACCTCCGGGTAGCCAAAGCCCAGCTGCAGAGTTTGTTCGGCGGCCTGAGCGGCGGCTTCACGGTGCGGGTGACGGTTCAAGTGGCGGGCGAAATCTGGCGCACCGCTCTGAATCAGCAGTTCGCCAATGTTGTGCATCATTGCGCAGGTGAAGGCCGCGTCAGCATCGATCTTCTGCAGGCGCGCGATGGTGCGGGCAATGCTGGCAACGCGGAAGCTGCGAATCCAGAAACCTTTCAAGTCGAAACCTGTGTCCACTTTAAAGGCGCCGGTCATCGCCGAGGCCAGCACCAGCGTGCGCAGGGTATTGAAGCCCAGGCGCATGGCAGCGTCCTCGACACTGCTGGCTTCCCGCGAGCCGCGGAAGCGCGCCGAGTTGGCCAGACGCAACACCTTGGCGGCAATAACCGGGTCGCGCTCGATATTGCGTGCCACGCTTTCCAGGCTGGTGGCCGGGTTGTCGAATTGCTGGATCAGATCCTGAGCGACCTTGGGAACGCTGGGCATGTTGTGCAGTTCTGCGAAGAGGCTGGCGATATCCATATGGAGCTCCTGGGGAAGTGTCTGCGCGGGGGTGCCATGGAGTTTCAGCATAGCTGCGCGCCCGGTGGCCGCCAGGCTTGTCGTGGGCTTTTTCGCGATAGCGGAGCAGTCAGAGGAGGTAGTGAGTAAACGCCGGGAAAAAGCAGCAGACAGACGCCCCGGCAACTGCGTCGCTACCCACATATCCCGCGCTTCAAGGCCGCAGGGCCTGCCTGCTACCACGGCTATGAAAATGCGCTGCTAGTCGCTATAGCTCGCCAGCTGTTTGCGCAGCATGGGGCGCATATCCAGTGAGGCCAGACAGCCATGCTGGAATGCTGCGTCCAGCCAGCGCAGATTGCGTTCGACTGCCTCGCGGCTCTGCGGGGGTTGGCTGCTGCCGAGAATGTATTCGGCTTCGGCACGGAACTGGCCGTGGGTCAGCTCGTTCATCTGGGTGGGCGCGGCGGCAAAACATTGGCTGGCTCTGATGGGCAGCGGGTAATACGCGATGCCAGGGTCCCGGCGCTTTAGCGACTGTTCCAGCGCCTCCATCACTGCGCGGTGTTCAGGGCTGCTGTATTCGAAGCGCTTATAGCCCGTATCGCATTCCTGAGTATTCAGCACCGCTGCGGCCACGAAACCCTTTCTCGCCATGGCGTCCAGTGAGGCACAGCCCTGGCGCCTGTTCTCCAGCGTTACGGCTGGGTCCTTGCTGCGTTGCTTCAGCAGCTTGTGAGCCTCAAACAGGGCAGCGGCCGGGTGTCCGAGCTGGGCAGCGCGCGCCATGTTGGCGTCAAGGCTGTTGAGGTGGCGGGTGAGCTCGTCGGCATCGCCGCTTTGCTCCGCGGTCAAGCGTTGCATGTGCTGCAACGCCTGGACGCCCTGATCGTAAAAGGCGTCGCCGGCCTCAGGGTTCGCCGCGGCGTGCGCTGAGCAGCCAACGATAACCAGGGCGAAGAGGTAAGCGAGCGATAATTTATGCATGTAGGCCTGCTGACGTGAATCCTGAATGTAGGCGTACGACTGCGCTTTGGCTTGAGGATTCGACGTAAGCGACATTTGTTGCTGGCAGGCGCGCACACCCGTGCGCGCCTGGTCATTGAATGCCGCGGATGCAGGCGCTGCCGTCAGGCGAAGACGAAATACTTGCGCACCGTTTCCACCACTTCCCACGTGCCTTTCATGCCCGGCTCGACGATGAAAATATCACCGGCCTTGAGGTGAATGGGCGCCATGCCGTCCGGGGTGATGATGCAGTAGCCCTCTTGAAATACTGGTTACTTTTCATCTATTGACATGGACTGGTTACTTCGTTGTCATGGACGTAAATCGAACCGGAGAGAAGCTATGGCACGTGCCGAATTTATCCAGCTCAAATTGTGTGAGCGTTTCAGTTTGCAAGATCGATTGATTCGTTCTCGCCTTGAGGGGAGGAGTGCGGCTGAGACGATTTCAGATGTCCCGCAGTTGTATTGGCAATCGGGGCACCCTTGGCATGAAGTGAATCTCTGGTTTTTTAACCAAGCGAAACTTGTTTCTTTAGGGCTTAGAGATATCAAAACATTACATGCAATAGCAGTATCCATGAAATTCTATATGTCTTTCCTCGAGAGTGAGCGGTTAAGTTGGGATGTGTTTCCTGACAAGTACGCTGAACGATGCCTAGTTATATTTCGAGGCTACCTTGTAAAGCTCAGGGTCGACGGTGAGCTAGCACCCTCCACGTGTAAGCGTCGGATGAATGACGTTTTGAAATTTTATGATTGGTTGCTTGAGATGAAGATGCTTGACAGAAAAGTTCTTCCATTTCGAAAGGAAAGGAACGAAATACCGATTTTTAACGCGGCGGGGGTTAAAAGAACGTTAGTTACTTATAGGCGGGACTTGTCGATCCCTAATCGGAAGGCGAACTATACAGATCTTGAATATGGTCTGGAACCTCTTACCAAGGAACAAAAACAGGCAGTCCTTTTAAGTGCGAAGAAATTTGCTAGTGAAGAGCTATATCTTATGCTGCTTATGGCATTTTCAACGGGTATGAGGCTGGGGACGATATGTGATTTGAAGGTTCAAACGCTTTTAGATTGTGTGCCCTGCTTTGAAAGCAAAAATACATACTACTTAAGTGTTGGGCCGAAAGCGCGTGGTACGCCAGTGGCTACGAAATTTAACGTCAATGGACGTGTTATTATTCCTGTGGCAGTTCTTGAACTGGTTAGAAAGTACTGTAATGGTGCTAGGCGATTGATACGTGCTAATAAAGCAGATGAATACTGTAAAGATCTGGTGTTTCTTAATCGAGGTGGCAAAGCTTACGCCCGAAAGGGAAAGGATCAAAGCAGTTCAGTGAACGTCCAAATATTTAGAATGAAGGCTGCTGCTCTCCAGAGTGGAATAGATATATTAGATTTTAAGTTTCATGCTGCCAGAGCGACATTTGCCAGTGAGATCGCGGTGTTGGGGTTGGTGAAGTTGGGTGTGAAAAATCTGCCGGCCATTGTTTCGTTGGTACAAAAATTATTGATGCATAAATCCGAGAAAACATCGTTGGCATATATTTCATTCGTTAAGCAGCAAGCTGTAATTGATTCTTTTGATTTGGATTTTGATTGTTCTGAGGCTGAAGTTGAAGGGCTTATTGTTTGAAATTTTCAGATTACGAAATAACGAACCTCCAATACAGTGCTATTCATGTTCCTTATAATATTGGCGTGTTTGCTTTTAGTGGCGCCTCAGCGATGAAAAGGCGGGTCAGTTGCAGGCTTTGGCAGGAAGGAAAACTGGGGGCGCCGATTGAGTCGAGGATACCGATTATCGCTAAAATGCATGAGTATCTAGAGGGGCGAATCGTTGGTGGACTTAGAGTTTCGACAGTGCGAGCTTTTTTTAATGCCTTGAGGAAGTTTTTTTCTCATGTTGACTTTGTTGGTGCAGATGTTGGTTTGAATAACTTGATGGAGGTGTTCATTTCTTGGGGAAGAGAGTTGTCTGATCGGCATGCGAGGAAAGAGCCAATGTCGACGACTGCAAGAGGCACTGTTTCATGCGCTGGCGTTGTAGTTGCCTATGTATGTGGTATTGCCAGTAATGTATTGGTGCGGAGTTGTCGATTTTCAACGCCACCGAGAAGATTCAAACGACCTGCTAAATGCCAATATATCCCTAAAGTGGCGAGCTACATTGAGGATTTGGAAGACGTGGTTGACTGTCTTTCTATTTCAAATATTTCTGGGCCTCTCCCGGTATGCATTACATCTAAGTCAAGTGATAATTTGTTTTACTCTTATGGTGGTGTTTCTAATTTTGTTGTTGCTAAAAAAAGATGGCGTGAAGAAAGTGAGTCGATTGATGTTAGAGATAGCAGTATTTGGGCATTCAGGGTGCATGTCAATCTAAGATTGATATGTGAAATGATGCTTTTTATTAACGATACTTCTGCAAACTTTGAGCAGGCTTCGAAGTTAAAGTTTTCCAGTAGGAGGATGACCTATACAGAGAACGGTACGAAATATCATGCTTATAAGGATCGGAAGGGAGGAGAGGTTTCTTATTCGATAACTGCCGGCTACTCAGGCAGATTTAAGAGATATTTAGAGTTTAGGGCGTTCTTAGTTGAAAATAACCCATCTGACGAGTTGTTTCCGTTTATTAGGCATCCCCGTAAATACAGAAGCGGTAATATACAGGATAGACGATTGAGAACTTTGATGTCTTTGCTCGGAAGGCCCTTTGTTCCTGCATCGGTTTTGAGGACGTGTGCGCTAAATAAAGTTCTGCAGGAAGGTGGAAATATAGATGACGTGCTAAAGTTAGGGCAGCACTCTAGGAGAACATTCTTCAGAAGTTATTTTTTGCCAAACCATCAGTTGGCGTCTAAAGAGTGGAGTGATTTTTTTAAATTTGTTAATGATCGACGTAAGGCTGCCCTTGTGTTTGGGGGGTGTAGTGGAGAGTCAGGGCAAAAGATACCAATTGTAGCGGGTGGTTCTCCTGAACCCGACTGCATAAATCCGGCAGGCTGCTTATTCTGTGTGCATTATCGTGGAGAGGAAAGTATGGACTATATATGGGCATTGCTTAGCTATAAAAAACTAAAATGTCTGGAGTATGCTTGCTCAAAAGCAGCGGCGCTAAGTGATTCAATAACGCCCCTGGAAGGTTTGCTTGCGAGAATCACTGATGTTGAAAGTCAGTTTATTGTAAAGGCAGCGTTGCAGGAGAGTCACAGTGAAGCATCAGAACGTATATTAGAGGAAAATTATCATCCTTATTGGCGTGGGTTTATTGAGCTGCTGGAACGTCAGTAAAAATATGAGGAAAACAATCGAAAAGCTGGGGTGCGACTCTGGAAACTCAAAAGATGTCTTGGCCGAGACCGCTATTTTTCCTCCGCCAATGGATCATCCTATTGTCGTGAGTTCGAAAGGAGTGGTGATTAGCAGGTACGGGGACTCAATTTATGATTACTCTACGTATGCAGGAAAACCATTGCGGGTAGCCTTTTTTAATGATAGGTCATCTAGGTATAATTTAGACTCTTATCATTACGAGTTACTAAGAATTTTCCTCGCCTATTACCAGTTTGTTCACCATAAAAGGCTTGGCTTCAGGACGATGGTAGGAAAGTTTGAGTTGCTCAAAAAAGCAATGCACTTCTGCATTTCTCGTAAAGTTAATTTTGACGAGTTGAGTAGGTATCCTCGCGTTTGCGAGGAGTTTGCAATCTGGCATGTTGGATTGGGTGCTTCCGCTGGTAAGTTGTCATCAATTCTGTCTGATATATTTCATGCGAGAAATGTGCTCGGATTTCATGGGCCGGATATTGGTTATCTTTCAACAATGAATGCTCTCATTTCTCTTGATGAGCCGAGTGAGCAAACTCCTTACATACCCACCAGGATTTGGGATTATCAATGTAATAGGCTGGAGTACTTTTTAGATTCATTCTTGAGTAGAAAACAGTCATTTATTGACTTGTTTAATACTATGCTCGATGCATATGTTACTAACGCGGGGTCTATCGAGAAGGCATGTCGGTCTGGAGCCTTGAAGTCACTATCCCCTTTTAGGCAGGTAAATCCGACAGGAAAGGTGAAGTTTGGTACGTTTACTAGCATTGCAAGTGAATACGGAGTGCTTTCATGTATAAGGGAGTTAATTTGTTCTCCAGATGAAAAACCATTCTCTAGTAACGCTGGAGCTAAGCCCTTTGGCCGTTACTTTAATGCCATATCATTTGTGGCTCAGGCTTTCTTGGTTGCATTTAGTGGTATGCGTATATCAGAGGCTGCAACACTTCGTAAAGACTGCATCGAAGTGGAAAGTGTAGAGGGGTGGGGAGATGTTTATTATCTGAGAGCAATGACCAAAAAAACAATAGACGACCCGAGTGCGCTTTGGATCACCTCTGAGGTCTCAAGGAAGGCTGTGGAGGTATTGTCGATTATTTCAGATTTAAGAATGAGCGTGATGCAAATGGACTCAAGGATTTCCTTGAGTGCAGATGACATTGCTAATCCCTTTTTAGTGGTTTATGGCGTTGAACCCTGGCTGCCCTCTAAGACTAAAAATGCAGAGCGTGACATTAACGTTCGGTCTTGGTTGCCCTATCGCTTTTGGAAGAAAGTAAGTCCTGGTTTGTTTTTACATAGTGAGATTTTAATAAGGGAATCTGATCTGGATGAAAGCCTTCAGGTTTCACCTGACCTCGACCTAAAAGTGTTTTCGGTAGGCAAAGAATGGATGTTTGCATATCATCAGTTACGACGTACATTAATGGTGAATTCTTCAAGATATGGATTAGTAAGTGGCTACTCTCAGCAGTATCAAATGAAACACCTATATCAGGCAATGTCAACTTATTACGGTAAGGGAGGAGGGGGGTTATCATTAAATCAAGATATTCAATACTCATTTGTAGAAGAGGTCTATCGTCAGATTGCAGCCAGTGCAAAGGAGCTCGTTTCTGATAGTTTTTTCTCGCCGCTAGGTGATAAGCATACGGAGTCTATGATACAACTGTTCGCAAAGGCTGACTTGGTACAGCTAGTTAAGAAAGCTAAGGCTGGGGAGTTTAAGATTCGGCAGACACTGATTGGTGTATGTCTCTCAAAGACTTTCTGCAGTCTCGGTGGTGTTGATAATTTGGTTGATTGTGGCTCATGCCATGAGGCGTTAGTCGATAAAAGAAATTTGTCTTTTGTTGTTGGCTTTTTAAAAAATGTTTCTTATATTTTGCCTGACATAGATGAGGGCACTCCCGCTTATCAAAGCTTAGATAAGCAGCGAGTTGTGGCAAGTAAGTTAATCGAGGCAATTAATGTTAGAAGTTAAGGAAGGTGCTGAAGCTGCTTTTCGTGAAGCGTTCTGTAGACTTAAGAATGGAAATCCTAGGGTTGTCGATTCAAAATCGCCCGTCTCACAAAATAACGTCGCCAAAGAAGCTGGTCGTGATCCTTCCGCACTTAGGAAAAGTCGCTATCCTTTATTAATAAGTGAGATTCAGGATTGGATTTCAAAGAATCGTCAACCTTCTGAAGAGAAAAGAGTATCTGATCAGCTTAGACTGAGAGTCAATACGCTGCAGCAGAGGATTTCCCAGTTAGAAGCTGATCGTGATTTGTCTCAGAGCTTACTGCTAGAGGCGCACGACCGAATTATTGAGTTGTCGCGTCAAAATGAGATACTGATTTCTTCTTCTCCGCCCGCAAACGTTCATAGGCTAAAGGTATAAGACAGTTTAGCCCAGGTTTAAGATGTGGGTGGAGTTTCAGTGATGATTTGCGTTATATGAGATGGTTTGTTGAATGTTCCTTGGTTGGGTAGAGTTTCTATGGTTTGTCCCGAAGCTTGTGGGCAGGTAGCCCAGTATTCTGGACTACCCCCCGAAGACATCTCCAGCATATGCGGAAACATCGTCACTATTCAGCGCAGCTTAGGGCTTTCGAGCCTCGCCACAACTATGAGGTAAGCACACCTTTCGCCTGACCATCTATATAGTTGCGCTCCATCAAAGGTAAGATCAGTGCTCTGGCAGAAACAGTCCTGTTGCTTGCCATTGTCGCCCTAGTCGGAATCTCGGTACGGTTCAGGCCGGCGGGAGCCACCGTTCTCGGGTAGTCCAGTAGCACCGTGACTTTTGAAGCTAAGTGCGATTCATAATGTTCTGTATCGGCAGTTCATCGTGGCAGTGCACCTCTCCAAGGGCCTTCATCGAGCCACACTATATCGTCCCCCGCCTTAATAGAGAGAACAGATCAATTGCTGAATTGCCCCCTACCCAATATCCCGCCTCGGTTGGATTTTTTGTGACCGCTGGCTACCAGAACCCCTAGGACCGGAAGACCAAGGCCGGCTAGACTGGCAAAAATCTCACCCGGAGGTATGCATGAGCATCGCCCTGGCGGATCAGCTCGGACGCCGTTTTGGTTGCTGTCCGTTAAGCCGTCGCGACTTTCTCAGCTGGGTTGATGACCAGCTGGAGCGTTGCGCCCGTATGGGGCTGCCGGATGAGGAGGCACAGCGCCTGATCGAAACGGGCTATGTCCAATGGCGTGCTGAATTACTGGGGATTGATCTGGACTGGGAAAACGCCCCGCCTGTAGGACGCGAGTTTCCAGACCGCGAACAACCCGCTGGCCAGGAACGGGAGCCGCTGGAGGATGCATAACGCCATTTACACTGATACACGCGCCGCATTCGAACGCATGCTAGTGGTTGCCCAGGGTGAACGTGCCTATGGCGAAACCTTCCAGATCATCAGGAGTGCGTGGCGGATATAAGAAAGACCATTGACCAGGACACCCTGCAAGCCCTGATCGAGACCGATGCCGCACGGGAATTTCGGGCCACCCGTGGGGGCGGTTCACTTCACTGCGTCACCACACACGCCACCCTACCATACGTTACCTGGTCGATCAGTGGTCGGCCGTACCGTGACCTGATTGCGCGTTCCGCAGATTCCGGTCAGCCGTTTTCATCACAGAGAAATGGTTCGCCGTCCAACCAAAGCCCCAACACTGGCGGGAGCTTGAGAGTTTCATGAGCGTCTGCCAGTTGAGATAACGCTAATCGGCATGCCGCTTCAGACCGGCCCTCGAGATGAATCGCCGCCGGTTCTGGGTAATGCCGCAACAGTTGTTTTGCCTGCAATCGCACCAACTCTGGGAGCGAGTCATTCCGAGAAAGTTCGCGCAAGAACTCCCAGGTATGGATCAGGCTCCGAGCTCGTTCATCGACCATGGTCATAGCAGCAATCCTCGTCGATTACGGTCGAGCCACCATGCGTACCATGATCCCGACCAGGGGAATGGGCTTACTGATAGATCCCATAGTTGATGCGTTCCAGATAGGCCTCGACAGCGTGAAATCTTTCAGGGTTGTCGATAACATCCCGGGGCACGTCGCCGCCCAGATAACTGCACGGGCGCGCTAACCATTCCTCGGCCAACCGTCTATTGCCGAACACGTTAATGGCGCGATCCCGCACCTTGGCGTAGTGCAGGGTCGCAGCGCTCGCTGACGCTTCATCCACAGCCGACCGCATCCATCGTGGCATTCGGCAGTTTCTAAGGGTGATCAGATCGTCACGGCCCAGGGTAGTGACGACCTTGAAAACGATCTGAGATGAGAGCCCCCTTTTCCCAATGTAGTGCAGAGCGGTGAGCACCGTTCCCACATTCGTTCCTGCGTGCTGCAGTTTGTCATAGGACAAATGCCTGAGACGAACCACTGCATTACCAATCCTAATGTCGCGAGTCGCACCGCTGGTGTAGTAGGTCGGAATCACCTGCACCTGCGTACTGAGGCCCAACCTGCGAACAGCCTCAGCTCCGTGTATCTGAATCGTCTCGCCGTTCGCCTTAGCGATAGCCATCACGACGCTCAGTGGGCTGGGTCGAACCCGGCCGATGTGTTTGCTGACCTTGGGCCGCATGTAGATGCCGCGAACAAGTCGTTCCAGGCAGCCTGACTGTATGAGCCTGGACAGTGCTTTATCGACCGCTGCACGGGACCCTATCTGTGCAAAAACCACTCGGGAAAAAGGCTTGCCCTTGCGCATATGTTTTAGTCGCTCAGAGATCGCATCAGCAGCCGACATTGGTTTTTCGCCGTATTGAGCCCAGGTGCGACCATAGCGCTTTTCAGGCTCTTCGCCTACGCCGCATTGGTTGCTGTCGCCGTTCGTTTGAACGGTATTGAATCGCCGCTGATTTTATAGACGCTGCCATGCAGTCCTGCTGGATGGACTGATATTCGCTAGCGACAGGCAGCTTCTGGCCCAGAGTGTGTAAAAACGCTTCGCCAAAATTGAAGTGTGCGCGTCTACGTTAAATCTGAAATTTATCGGCACGTCTGCAGATGTGGATTTCGCGTAGAAGCGCGATTTCCAGTCCGGCTTGGACTATCTGACGCGCTCAAAAACGTTTTTACACAGCCTCGGCCAGAAGCGGACGTCAGGCCTTCAAGATTGATTTCGAATTGCACGGTTTGTTAGTCTCAGAGTCGGCTTACGGGCAGATTTTGGATCGCGCATCGCGATCAGTGAAAAAATTGTCCGAAAGGATTGCCCTTGTGGTGACTTGTCGCTTCTTGACGGTCCTGGCAGAGTGCGTAGGAGTGCCCGTAAGTCACCTTTCCTTCCCCCAAAAGCCAATACATGAAAAAAATCAATGCATTGCGCCTAGCAAAAACTAAGCCTGACCTTGCGTTGCTGATGGGTATTGATGCTTCGTTTTTGACAAATATTCTTTATAGACTAAAACCAATCACTCAGTATACGAGCTTTACCATTCCCAAAAAGAGTGGTGGAGTACGTACCATTTATGCTCCATCCGATGAGCTTAAGTCGATCCAGAGCGCTCTCTCTGTTTTACTGCAAGACTGCATTCAGGAAATAAATGCTTCAAAAGAACCAAGATTTGAGTCGACTCTTTCCCACGGCTTTGTGCGCGATCGTTCAATATTAACAAATGCAGTAATGCACCTTAATCAGAGAAATGTATTAAACATTGACTTGAAAGATTATTTTGATCAGTTTAATTTTGGCAGGGTTCGAGGTTACTTTATATCAAATAAGCTTTTCCAGCTTGACCCGGCTATTGCCACAGTAATTGCTCAAATTGCCTGCTACGACAACAAACTGCCTCAAGGAAGCCCGTGCTCTCCAGTTATAACAAACTTGATAACTCATTCGCTTGATATCAGGCTGGCATCGTTGGCCCGGGATAACTCATGCATCTATACTAGATATGCTGACGACATCACAATATCAACGCGAAAAAAAGAATTCCCACATAATTTAATGTCGACTCAAGAGTCTGGGTACATTATTGGGAGTAGGCTCGCAGCGGAAATCAGGCGTGCAGGATTTAGTGTTAACCCTGCAAAAACTAGAATCCAGTACCAAGATTCTCGCCAAGATGTCACTGGATTAGTTGTCAACAAAAAGCCCGGAACAAAATCTGAATATTGGCGTGCTGTTAAGTCTCAGTGTCACGCGCTATTTCAAACTGGGAGATTTTTAGATAACAGCTCAGCCCCACCGCAGGCTGGTAATATTTTTGCTCTGGAGGGAAAGCTAAGCTTTATAGATCAGATCGATTTCTTTAATCGAAAGCGAAGCAGGGCGCTCTTGAATCCGGAGTATGAGCCCTCGAAACACGGATCGAAAACTAGAAAGCTTCTTAACGGAAGAGAGCGTACCTTCAGCAGATTTCTTTTCTATAAGTATTTTTATGGCAATACTAAGCCCACTATTTTATGTGAGGGGAAGACAGACAACGTTTACCTAAAGGCTGCTATTAATAATCGGGCGACTGCGTTCCCGAACCTGGCTAAGGCCAAGTCCGGGAGCGCCCCATACGAGCTCCTTGTTCACTTTGTCAAATATACTAACCGAACGAGGTTCCTACTCGAACTCTACGGTGGGACGCCATATTTGAAAGAGTTCATATTGGATTATGATGAGCATTTTAATTTTTACAATGCGCCAATGCCGACACATCCGGTCATTATCATCTTAGATAATGATGATGGATTTGGAAAAATTGAAGGTGCGTTAAAAGGAAAAAGGTACAAGCCGACGATCTTTCCCGCTACCCTGCCAGTCACCGACTTTCGAAATGCAGAGTTCATATATATTGCATATAATCTTTATATTGTGCTTACGCCACTGAAGGGTAATGAGAAGAAGAGTTCGATTGAAGATTTGTTCACCAAAAAACTCAGAGCCACAAAGCTTGGGGGAAAAGTATTCAATAAAGAAAATAAAACTGACAGTGATACTGAATACGGTAAAGAGTATTTTGCAAGCAAGGTAGTAACTCCTAACAAGCATAAAATAAATTTCTCCGGATTCGACCCTCTTCTGGGACGTATCAATCAATGCATTCAACACTTCGCTACACTCAAGCTAGTGAAGCCAGTGAAGCCAGTGAAGCCAGTGAAGCCAGTGAAGGTAATATAGGCTTAGAGCGGTATTACAACATCTCTCGCTCAACCAGCCAAACAGGGGCAGATTTACTTCTCGACTCTATACGTCCGCTTCTGGCCGCTAGCTGCCCTTCACCACCGGCTGGAATCGGCCAGAAGCGGACAGTAGGCTAATAAATAACCCTCTTCCTTTTACCATGAGCGCAAGCATTGGCACCCGAAAGCGATGAGTTAGATTAATTGAGGATCTATTTCTTCGATCAACTGGCGGATGCTAAAGCCGTCGGCACCTTTGACCAATGCGTAAAGACGGCAATGTAAAACCCCGTCTTCGACACTGGCGCGCATTACCCCGTGCCTGCTATTGCCTTGAAGATCCTGCACATAATCACCAGGACGCTGCTCGAAATAACTACCTTCTTGGACGAAAGGCACTAGCTGCACGAAACTCTCCCAATTCATCGGCTCGTCAGGATCGTGTGTGAAAGCCAAAAACTCGGCTGATTGCTCAACGCACCCCCAATCGTTCAGCAACATGCATTCGATCAGATTCTCTGCAGGCCCAAGATCATCGTCGCCTGAATAACCGAGGGCAACCAACAGTGCTGAAATTCGGGAGCAGTCGATAGTGATCATCGAATTACCGTTACGCACGTCATAGCCCATCAGGCAGCCCTCTATTCATTTAGATAAACGAACCTTGCTCATAAATTACGAGCCGTTCAGAACATAATCATTTGACCACGGATTCTGGATGTCCAAGCCTCCCGCTTTGATATGCCTCCATGCTTCTTTAAAGGCCGGAGTGAAATCTCGGGAGTCAAACATATCGATCATTTCCCGTACAAAATGAGTACGTGGTGTTTCACCTTCAGCGGCCTGATCGAAATGGTATATCCGGTAGAGCGCCACCAGAAATAGACTGGTAAACCGCTCGGATGGAATCGACGCAGTAGCGGCTTGAGCGTACCAACTTTCGCGCGGCTGCGGGTACTGAAACAGCATATCCATAGAACCAGCATTTAGAGGCAGCGGTAAGGTGAGCCAACGACTCAGTGTCCACAGTAGATCATGGTCAAGCACGGGCAACATCATTTCCTTGCGCTCGCCAGGCAGCTTAAGCGTGCGCTGAGAAGCCTCAGGCCAAAGTAGCGAAAAAAACTTTTCGTTATTGCCTTCGGTTTGTAGCACCAACTCTTTATATATGATGAAAGGAGGCTTATTGCCCACCGGAGGCAACGACTCCAACTTATCAACAAGGTGCGGTAGCTCTTTGGCGATGACTTCCTCTCGAGCGACCACAAAGCCACCCGTTGAGCTGATCAAGGAGCCAATCTTCAACAAATTACCCATACCTTGAAGTACGTCGCGGGCTCGAATACAGGGCGCATTCAGATACAACTCACGCTGCGCACGCAAAACCTGCTCATCACGGCTTGGGTGCAAGTAGAGAAACAACAGCAGATTGAGCGGACTGTCCTCATCGTCTAGGTGCTTTTGCCAATCAGGTAGCGTGCCTTTCATGAAATAGCGCTTGCTGATCGCTTTGCACTTTTTCGGTTGAGACAGGCCCTGCAGCAATATTTCAACCTGTTGCCAGGCTTGCTCGCGCTCTGCCACCCAGGCTTTGTCCTTGGTTTTCCAGTAGCTCAAGTCAAATCCAGCGAAAGAATTCCCGCTCATCGTTACTCCCCGATGCTTTTGACAATATTGATGAAGTCTTTGATATCCAACTGGTCTGCGTAGGTAACCAGATACTCTTCAAAATAACTTTTTGTATCACGTAAAGATACCGAGGGCGTCACCATTATCTAATATACCCTCGCTGTGACCTTGGCCGATTACGCAAAACTCTGCTTGTAGACGGAAAGGAGACAAATTTATTTATGAGGCTGCTGTCCGATTCTGGCCGGACGCAGCCTTTCGTGGATGTCCGCTATTGGCCCAGAGTGAATCGCGCCTGGTTTCGTAGATGCCCTTAGGCCTCAATAATAGCCTGCACGGGCCATTGCTAAACCATCCGTATTTGACTATTTTCCACCGGTCGCTAGCCGGCAAGCGTTGGCGAAATCATAGGCGGAGGCTATCTACCAGTAGGGGGGGGATTCCTGCGTGGTTCGAGAGGTCTTGTGATCGTCAGCTTTTGGCCGAGACCTGTCGTATAGCTCTGGCTCATCATCTCCTAGCACCCCAATCCGGCGCCGCCGCACTCGATGAACAGGCCTTCCCTTGAAAACCCCGAATAGCTATTAATTATTCAGCGCCTAGGTAGGGAGGCCTGCGAAAACAGAAACTGAACCAGAAATACGCCCAAGCCCAACAACACAATCAAGAGGAGGCGATTGTGCTGAGCGCGGAGCTCAAGGTAAGCCTGCTCGGCCCACCGGTAGGGCATCGGTGGCGGAAACTTCAGCTCAGCCAGCTGTTGCGCAAACTGTGCCTGCAGATCCGCCAAATTATCGCGGTCAGGATCAATGATCCTGAGATCATCCTCACAAAGCCAGATCACATTAGTTCGCCTGGCCAAGGGATTCTGTTGATACCCACACTTTTGGCTCTCGTCAGCGGACGCCTTAGTGTAAGAGATGCGATAGACCCTACCGTGATACACCCCCAGATCCAGCTTCGCACCTCGCGCGATACTCAGTGTCCAGCTGGCCGGATAGGCCAAGGGCCAAACCCGGGCTTGATCATCCAGAAGAAAACGCTGGGGCTGACAGCGCGTAGTCCGTCCCCAAGCACCCGCACAATCCAGCAGTTCACCAGCCGCGAAAAAGCGCACAGGCGAATCAACCAGCGCACGCTCCTCAGGCAATGGCTGAGGCCGCCAACTCCACAACGTACCCGCTAACACCGTCAGAACTAGCACATGGGCTAAAAGTAGTTGGCTAGCCGTATGAGTTCGTCGTCGCTTCCAGAGCACATACAGAACAGCCGCTATCACCAGTGAATCCAGAATTAACCAAAGAGCCTGGATTACGAACCAGCGGTAACGCCATTCATAAAGCTCCGCCTCGCTTAGCAAGGGGGCAGTTGATTCAAGCCCGGGCGTGCTGGTCTTCGCGTAAAGCCGCTGCAGGGTATAGGCGCGCCCCTCAAATTGACCAAGCCGCAAGCGATCACCTGGCTGCAACAAGGCATACCGATGATCCTGGCGCTCATGCAGTGGCTCAAGCATCAGTCTCCAGGTGCGAGAGTCATCGGCCTCTAGGCGCATCACCCAATAGCAGGTCTCCGTGCCACGATATGGATGACAGACCTCTGCGGAGTTCACGCTGGCCAAGGTGATATCTACGAACTGCAACTGGCCGCGCCCGGGAAAGGAGGTCAGAAACGGCGTCGTGCGCCCCAGCATATCAATGAACGCCAGTACGCCTAGCGCAGCAATGAGTGTGAGCGACAGCCAGCGCATATCATCGTCCCTGAGACATCAATCAAATACTGATCGAATGGTAACCGAGATATGAGCGCCCTAGTCGATCTCAAATAAGTCGTTCTGCTGCCGCATATGCGCAGTTGATCACACCGTCAACCTTTGCCATCTCTTACTACCCTTGAATCGCACGTGATTACCTAGACACTCTGACTGGCGGCTTTGGCTCGATTTCGGTCGATTACGAGAGGGGTCGCTTTTGGTTGATTGCTGCGCTGTTGAAGGGACTGTTACAGTCGAACGCCGCCCACACCGACTCTCAAACTGTCGATACGTTGACCATAAGGAGCACATGACATGGCTGTTGGTATTCCCGCAAAAAAAGCGACTTTCCGCTTTGCGCAAAAATTCAACGGTGTGGTTTCAGTGGCTTTAGGCAGTGACCGACTCTACGTGCTGTACAGCTCCGATGAGGGAGCTGGTAAGCGCTTCTTCAAAGATTTCGACTTGAGCCATTACAATGGAGTCGAAAGCGATGTGCCGAGCTATCTGAATCGCGAAGCCGAAGTCCGTTGGCGGCCCATGTTTCTTGAAGACGATTTACTTTACGTATACGGCGACCAGCCGGAGCTGATTGATGTCAGCCAATGGCGACCGAAATACAGCGAGTACCAGGGCCAAGCCAATCCGAATTGGGCGCTCGACGGCCGCTTCGCCTATGACGGTACGCGGATCTACCGGGCCTTTGGCTGGAACGATTACACCAAAGGCCTGGATATCGTCGAGAGCAACAAGGTCGTGGATAACGCCGATATCGACATCAAATATTTTATGCCTTCTAGCGACGCCCTAATTTATGGCGTGCGCCTTTCAGTTCCTACGTTTTGCGTGTACTCACTTAGCGAAAAAGCGGTGAAGCTTGAAGTGCCTCTGCAGCACTTCGAGTTTGCCAATGGAGAGCCCAAGGCTGCGGTCTCTCGGGTGGGTGATCAACTTTACGTGCTGGCGGGCAACCATGTACTGGTCATCGACCTGAATACGTTCACGGTTGCGGCCGAGTTTCCTTACTTCAACAGCGATTTTATGCAGGCCCTGCTGGCTGGCTTGAAGTACAAGAACCTCGCCTTTCCACAGTTTATAAGCGCCTCGCGCGATACTTTGGTACTGAGCAATACCGGTAGCATCGGCTATGTCGTGTGCTTATCGACCAACGGCGGGCATGTTCTATGGGCACGTAAAAGTAATTGGGAAATGCTAGCTGCCGATACGGATGGCGACCTTGTGTTCGGCCTTGAGGAACGTAGACCCCGCGCCTGGGATAAATACACAGGCGAAGAAGTTTGGCAGGCGTCTGCAGGAACCATTGCTAACAACATCGAAGTAAAAGGCAAGTGGTTGGTATTTCATCAGCCGGCAGGCGATATCCAATGCTTCACATGGAAAAAGCCCTATGTGTCAACCCATCGCCCGAGCTAAAGGATTACCGACGCGGTCTCGCTTTTGTTGAACTCGCTGGCAAAGGCTGCACAAGTAAAGCCGATCTAGGTTCTTACGTCACATGCTCTGTATCTCCTGCTTGGTAAAACGGACTCGGAGCGGCAGGACTCCTACCGGTCACTGTTCAGTGATCGAATGCTGGAGCGGGAGCTGACGGGGATCCGTGAAGCTACGAACAAAGCGTGGGTTTTGGGCGATGAACGGTTCAGGGCCAAAATTGAAGCCAAGACGGGGCGGCGGGCTGTCCCCCTGGGGCGAGGTGGCGACAGAAAGTCTGCGGAATATCAAGAAGCCAACAAGAATCAATGACGCTGACCCCATTTATTCTTGCAGAACAATAAGGCCATGGTGGCAGAAGTCTTGAAGTCACCTGTTTTTTTCAGAAACATTCAGCTCTTTGATAGAGGACGATTGAATTGGTATGAGTATCTCGGATAAGGCCTTTATTGAGGGGCGTAAGAGTATCTGGCCTGAAATTATGGCTAGGCTCAAAGCCTGTGACTATTCCAAAGGCCAATTGAAAATATTAGAGGCCTATTACCTCAAGGGCAAGGAGCCGAAGTGGAGCGATGCGGAGGATGCCATGGAAGAGGATCCTATTCCGCTGGTATACCGTTTGTGGTTGCATCCAGATCAAAGCGATGAGTCTTGGTGCGCAATTGTTGAGCAAGTATTATCTTATCGCGGGCGCGGGTTAGCTGGTATCAGTATCAAGGAAAGTAGAAGGATCTTAGATCAGTACGCTAATTCGCACTATTTCAATGGTATAGATGCTCCAGCAGGTTTTGTGGGGGGGGCTGAAAAACGAATATTTCAGTTTTTGGTGGGGGAGACGGAACTGGGGAGGCGTTATACCTATAATCCGAGACCTAAATATCCAGAGGAGAATGGATATCTATACTCCGTGGGTGGATTCGGGTTTATGTATTATGAGCGAATGTGCGTGTGGTTGGGTGTTGAAGGTGCATTGAATCCGAATAGTGGGCGGAACCCATTTTATTTGAGCTGCTATTTTCTCGGGCAGTGGCGGCGATACATGGAGGCCGATGCCGGCGCCTATACCGAAAAGTGCCTGAGCGATATTATTTTTGAGAAATGCATTAAGGCGTATTTTGCAGCGGTCTTTAGTTATCCTTGCCCAGTTGAAGGGGGGGATGATCTTGACCGCCAGCTTTATTGTCAGGAGGCTCGCGATATTCTAGATAATGCAAATATTCCCCCGTTGCTGAAGGTCTGGTGGGAAGAGGTAAAGTCCGCCTGAGGGGCGTATCAATTGGAGTGTGGTATGAAGATTGACGAGTGCAAGAAGCTTGCTGACCGCCTCAAAATTCTGGCCGAAATGTATGACCTTGGAATTGGGAAGGGCATTGATCCTCAGGCCGAGGATTTCATTCCGGACGCAGCCTATATCGTGGACGCGCTATTACCTCAACGCACGGTTAGCCATGTCATTGAGCAAGGCGAAGCCCCCAGCGGTATCTATCCCAATATGCTGGAACGGTACGCCCTGGTCACCAACGGTGAATTCAGACCAGAGAATATAGAGGTCGACTCCGATGATGACTGGGAAAGTGCGGAGCTTGCGTTCGACTTTCTCGGTAAACGCCACGAATTCGTTGTCAGGGATGTTGACGACTCCGACTACTTTTCCCCAGCTTTCGTTCCTGCATTGAACCGCTTCGCGAAAAAAGTGGATATGTCGGGGCGCTGGGTGGCCTTCTACAACGGCGACGATGCTTGTAGCAGTATTTATGTACCAGTGAGGGCCTATATTAACTTCAGAAGTTTGAAGGTGTCTTACACTAAGGAGTGAGATATCAAGTGTGGCACTCAGTTTTTGCGGCCGCCCTTCATTTACTTGAGCAAGCTGCTAGCTAAATGAATTGCCCCTGATCTTGTAGACACCTGATGACCGCTTGTGGCCGATAGAAGCCAGTGCCGACGGGCTGCTATCGGCCGATTCTGTTGAGAAAGTCGGTTTCTGAGAGAGCTGCTATTCGGTAGCTCAAAAAATGCTCGATTTCGGTGTTGCTACGTAAAAACCAAGACAGAGATGCCTTCTCAATGCATCAGATTTCAACGTCGCACTTTCATGGGCAAAAATCGCAACGGGACTTTTTCAACAGAATCGGCCAGAAGCAGCCGCTCGGATACGTCAACGAAATTAGGGCCGATTCAGCTGGAGGGTGGTCGCGCTAAGCAATCTGCAGACTCAATCTTCATCTAGGATCTGCTTCAACGCATACTCTATTGAGCCTCTGCTGTTGGCAGGTACTAGGTCAATCTCTGAAGACAGGGAGCGAAGAAATTTGTATCCGCCTGGTTCATATGCAAGTGTTTCAAAGATCTTTTTAGTATCAGCTGATCGTGCTGCAGTAGTCGCAATATCAGTGATCCTCCAGTCTGACCTCATAAATGCGTCAATCAAAGCCTGGCGGGCTGTTTTGCATTTATCCCAATCACCGAAGCGGAAAATACGCGAAATGAGAGACGATGGAATATCGCGCACTAGCTCAAGGTAGATAACAGGGAATGTGGCCGCTATTAATGGGGATGCGGCTGAAGATTTTTGTTTAAACAGATATGGTAGTAATTGCGCAGAAGCTATTTCAAGAGCCTGATAGTGTTTTTTATTTGACTCCCAAAGTAGATCTGCAATCGTCTCGGTTGCCTCTAGAGGCAAATCTAGAGGGAGTCGCTTTACCAACTGCTCCGCGAGTTCGTTGACCGATCCCAGTAGCCGCTTTCGCGCATCGCCTTTGCAGTACTTCGTCGCCTCAATATTGCGTTCTACAATCCTTGACGAAACATTCTTGTTCAAACCAATAGCGAAGAAGCGTGCACCTGAGAGCTCAGAAGCTGCCTCATTGAGAAAACTGGCTAGTTTTTTAGCACTGACACTACTCACGTTTAGTTTCAGCGCGATATCAATTGCCCTAAGAGTCCAGTCCAGCGCATCTTTCGCGCTGAGATGAGGTCTCAAAGCTAGGATTAACTTGTAAGTCTCATTGGCGGGAAGCTCGATGTCTTTAAGAGTCGAACTAAGAAAATCTACATGTGCAGCTGAGCTGCAACCCAGTATCTTGAAGACCCTCTTTACTAAGGCGGTAGAAGAAAGCATATTGTTCAGCTCACTGCGTGAGGCCGAAGAGAGCATCGAATAGAGAAGAGCCTGGCGGCGTTCGTCAGTGAGCTTGTCGCTAATTAGCACCCATTCAAGGTCGCTGGCGTTGTGTCCAATAAGCTCCGCAAGAGTTGTATCGACGTATTTGCTAGGCTGGAACGCCGCAACCATATCGCGAACATTCTCTGCTATTCCGAGTCTGCGCGTATAGTCCAAAAGAACTGCGAGAATCTTAGGGTGATGAAACTCATTGTCATGATAGGTGCGGATAATCTGAGATTTGAGCTCGGCCGGCGTGATGTCTTCGAAGAGTATTTTTGCAAGAGCTGCATGCGAATCGGATACAAGTAAAGGCCTCAGATTTTTGCACATTTCTCGGGGGAGTTCACGACGGGTGCTTGATATTGCATGAGCCAACTTAATTGGCAGTGAACTGCCTTTTTGCACCATTTTTCTAAGAAGCGAAGGGTTAAAGAGAGAAAGGGAGAGGAAGTCCATATCGTTCAGATCAGAAAGCTTTGCAGCAATATTTCGATCAAAGAGCGAATCCAAAGTAAAGCATACGCTGTGAATCAGCGGATCGAAAACTCCTGAACTTATGAGAGATGTAGCGAACTGGATAGCCAGATCGGGCGAAGCGCGTGTAAGTATCTCGGTTGATTCGGAAATTTCATTCCTCATTACGGATGATATCGGCTCGTTACTGAGCTTTGATGTGAGCGCCTTTAGGTACCGCCATGCGTCCTCTGTAGGAAGCTGAGCGACTGCCATACGTACTGACTTAACCAAGACAGGCTCTAGGGATCGAATAACTTCTGGATTACGCGATGAACGAGTACTCGCGATATCGAGCAATCCAAGCGCTGCATTCGGCGTGGTGCTGGATTTTGTCTTGAGATCCTCCCACAGTAGGGAGACACGCAAAGCAGACTCAGATCCGCTATCGTCAGAAGATAACTCGCCTATAGAGTCCAACATCTTCAAAGATGGATAAGGCGTAACCAATACATTTTCAACTATAGATTTTGACCAATGATGACGAGTTGCATCTTTCTTCCTGCCATCAATTCGCCTCCCGATCCAATCCCCGAAACGGGAACGCGCGTCCTTGGGAGCAAAAACCAGATCGAAACTTCGCCGCCCGATTGATCTGGGCGATCGGCAGAATGTAGAGGCTGAAAAATTTCTTCGGAAGCTCGGCCAGAGTGCTGTAACTACTCTGAGCGTAAGTATTTCCGCGTATTCTGAGTCGAAGACAACAATTGGGGCGCGGTCTTCAAGAAACAGTGCTTCGACAAGCTCAATACCCTGTCGTGGCTCAATCTCAGCCAAGGGAGAAGGTGTCGCGTTAATTAATGTGCGCTTCTTGGCGGCATCAACAGCTCCGGCTTTAGAAACGAGATCAACAACACCGGCAACGTTCTCTAGCTCAATCCATGCAGGCATTGGTACAAAAATGCTTCGCGTCCGCACGCAGCCGGCACGAGGGGCGTCCAGATCCTGCCATGTTTTAGCAACTACATAGTGCGATCCACTCGGGAGTGGATAAAGAGTAATGTAAGGAGTGAAGCGCTCATTGGGCCCTAAAGAGCCAGCAATGTCAGAAAGGCGATCAATAAGATCCTGGTCGTCTTTGGGTAAGCGAACGGTGCTGGAGAGCAGTTGATGCCCTTGCCGATACCCATGAAGTTGTTCGTCTAAAGATTCCAAACTTACGTCCCTATAGCCCAAGCAATTGGCAGGGTTATATCGTTTGCTGTCTGGGTCTGATCCGGCTCTTGCACCACTACATATCCATGATCTGTGATAGGTCTGTCGAAATATGTTGCTTTGAACTCGGCATCATCATTCAGATCTCCACCGACGATTGATGTTCCGAAAATCCTAATATCCAGACGGCCCTCGCAAGTCAGTCGGCCAGCGAACAGAGGGAACTGGCGCTCCAAATACTTTCTAGGCCCTTCAGCTCTGAGCTCTGGATCGACCCTGTCCCAAGCAGCGATAACAACGGATACCTTCGGAGCACTGCCGTCAGCCTTATTGGAGAGGAACGTACTTAGATATCTCAGCAGTTCACACAATAAGACCTGTGTCGGAATAACTTGCTCTTGGTCATCGGCAGACAGCTCAGTTTGATCTGGGGCAGTTTCTTCGTCCTGCTCATCTTCCGAAAGTAAGTCGAGGACAGATCGGGCCGTTACCCAGTCTAGAGGCTGTATTGTTTGATCTGAGGCGTGTCGAACGAAGAGAACAGCGCCTTCCGACTCTTGCAAGAGATCCAGCCACTCAGCGGAAATCTCAGATGTCGCGACAGCTTTTGTCCAAAGCTCGCCTGATATGTCGGGAATCATTAGCTTCCGAAGCTCACCGTTTCCAAAACCTGCCCTTACATCAATGGAGAAATCAGCGCGACCTACCTCCAGATTTCTATCTGATCGAGGAGCAAACTCGCCCTTCATTAGATGCTCAAGGGCACTATCTACGTAACGAATATCGTCCGGGGTTTTGTCTGCCCGCAACTCGTCCCTTTTGCGCTGAAATGAAGGCCAGAGACGAGCCAAATAGTTCGTCTTTCCAGAGTCTGGGCCGCCTATTAGAATAATCGACTTTGATTTCACTATAGGCTCCTGAAGCCAGCTAACTTTCGTAGCTTGCTTTTTTGGTCGTCAGGCCAGAAAGCTGGGCACTCGCGCGCGTGGCTTAATGTAATGTCAAACAAATCAGCGACACCCTCGCCGGGCTTAACTGAGTTATTTCCCGAGAAAGAGGCAATCGGTGAAAGAGTCAAACTGAAACCGAGAGATGTTGCTTCGGCCTCAATCTGATCAAAAGCAGTTTGCGGAAACTCGCCGATGTCTCTCCAGCTAGGTACGAGTATCAATCTAATATTAGAGGCCGTGACGATGTCGGCTAAGCGCGTAATAAGCAGCCCTGTTCGGTGGATAGCATAGTTTCGTGATTTAGCATCTACAAACTCCCGCCCATCTACCATTATCCAGATTACGGAGGCCGATTTTATAAATTCAAACCTTTCTGAGTCGGCCTTATCTATCAGAGACGTTGACCATTCACCAGGTAGGTCAGGCAACAAGATGTTTAACGGGCGCCCATCTTTTGCTCGACGAAGTTTGAAATGAAGAAATCCTGCTTGCCGATCATCTGCGAGTTCAGTCCGCACGGTTAGTTGACGTTGGAATTCAGTGGCTGCCCATTGTCGACTACCACGCGAAATTTGCTCAAACGCCATCAGACTACGACTGTCGCCATAGGCGTAACCTCGAAGTGAGCCACGTGAAAGTAGCAAGTAAGCGCTTACCAAGCATGCAGTTTTGCCCGAACCTGGTAGCCCGACGATCCCCACCATCGTGGTGGCCTCACTGCACATGAGCTCCTGGGCTTCTTCACGACCAAGAGTCATAGTGGAGGGGAGGCGCGGAATCTCCTCTGTAGGCTGTAGAACCGCATCACCAGCCACGCTCTCAATACCTTCCTGTGGTCGCTGCCAATAACCCTCAACTAGTTCTTCGGTTAAGGATGTGGAATCTCCGAATTCATGGAGATGCGGGCATTCAGACTCCGGTGTTCCTTGGATGCAGCGTCCGGTGATGCTGTACGTGCAGCTATCAAAAGAGCATTGGCGCATACTCAGGCCCCTTTCCGCCTATTTAACTGCAGCACACTCGCCTCCAACAGTGCCCGTCCGCCCCAGTCCCTGGTGCTTCTGGTTATCGCTGATCCGAATGCCTTAAGGTCGCCACTCAAAATCGACTTTAAGAGTGGATAGACCTCTCCCGCAGCGATGACGTCGTCCGAGCTTATGGCTGCTTTCAGTTTTTCATTGTCGACCTCGAGCTCACCAACTAACTCTGCAAGGGTGAAAGATTTCTCACTGGAGATGCCTTGCAAGGCGACATTACGATGTCCACTTGAAGGGGGGCGTCGTAGCATTAAGCCGCATTCCAACCCTGAATAAACGGCACGATTGGCATCAGAGAGGGACGAGAGAGGCTTCTCTAGGACAGCGCTCCAATCAGAGAGCCGCCACCAGAGGAAATCGATTTCCTCACGGTCGAGCTCAGCATTCTCTCGTAGAGATTTTACAAGTGGCTCAACAGCTGTTTTGAACGCAGTTTTGGCGCGAGCATTTGTCGGGGTGGAATCTGGGATCTGCAGAAGTCCAACTTCTGGAACTGCCGCACGAACTCGAGACTCTTCAGCCACCTCGATAACCCGCGCTCGAGATGTGGAAAGTAGCTCATCACGGAGTACCTCGAGTCCTTCCTTCTGTACAGTGCCCTGGAACGAAAGGGCTGACCAGCAAGCGGCGGCGAAGGCGTCAATGGCCCCCCAGCCATCTTCGGCCATTTTATCTTCCCGAACCAGATCCAGGGCTGCTACCACCGCAACGACTGTAATCTGAAGGTCGTTTCCTTCACGTACAAACGCATCGCTTCCGGTCTTAACTATCGCTTTTTCGACGGCTTCGGCGAGCTCTTCATCGACCGAACCAGACTCAAGCGCTCTAGCAAGAGCAGCAGCGAATTCGATGGCGCGGGAAGCCGGGCTTAATGTTCGAACCCATACCTGAAACTCTTCCACCGCTAGGTTCAACCGCCGTACTTGTTCGTCCTGAGGATCGGGCCAGAAAATGCGTGAGTGTTTAGCCATCAAGCTCATTGGTGCTCCTCAGGGTTCGTTAGTGCGTCTTCGATAGCATTGGCCAACTCATCGCCAAGGCCCTTTTTTAGAATCCGTGCGAAAAATGCTCGTTCTAGTCCATGATCCAGCTTGTGTATGTCGTCGGGGAGGTCGGCCATATCGACTAAAATCTTCATGCGCTGGGCATCATTTAGATCTCGGAAGAACTTCAAGCGCAGCGTACGGTCTCTCGCGGCAATATCTATTTCCGCTTTGCCGGCCCCCGAGACTGGGTTGACGATAGCATTCACCTTCGGCGCAGCGCTGGTGTCAGGCTGATAGTCATCCAAAACGGGAAGAACAGATTTCCTAAAGTTTGGCGCAGCCAAAATATGAGGCCCCTCATTTCCTTGCAGGAACTCCTCGTCCTTTGAGAATCTTTTGCGGTAACCATCCCATGTTCTTGGATTAATTGTGACTGCTAAACTATCTGTTTGTTGGTCCCAATCAAACTCTAGGATGTTGTATTTGTATGTGTATTTTCCGCCTACGTCATCCGGTGCGGTTGCGCCTGCTGCAAGCAACATCAAATCACGGCCACCTTCTACGGGCATAACTGTCAGCGATGGATAATGCTCATGGCCAGAGATTACCACCCGCGCTCGGTTTTCAATGTATTGCCTGGCTTCGGTCGTATCCATAAACCAATGCAAGGGGTGGTGCATAAGAACCACAACCTCCTCGCCCTCGACTTCTGGAATGATCCGCTGTCGAGCACCTAATATTAGCTCGCCTTTATTATCTCTTCGAGAGCATATTAGTGCAGAGTTCAGGCGAACGAATCTAAGCGTTCTTCCTGGCGCTAATTCTACAGCGTAATCTGCAGAGTACTCTCCTCGAGTATCAAGATCACAGCCGTAACCTTCAGCAAAATTACGATATGCCTCAAAGCGAGAGAATAAGGCTTCCCGGTCTTTCTCATCGTCTAAAAAGGCATCTAGCGGAAGGTCGCCCTTTTCACGTATGAGTTGCAGTTTCCAGCCAAGGGCTTGAGTAATCGCATCTCGATTAATGTCGTGATTACCAGGGACTAACTGAATGCTATCATCATCACAGCCTACGCATTCAGCAAGCTCATCCAGCCAAGCTCCTGCCTCTGCGTACTGTTCTTCCTGTGCGGAGTATGCAATGTCACCAGTGACGATAATGCCTGACGCTTTTGCCCCCCTTGCTTTTAGCTCGGCGCGCGCGTCCTTTATAAGCTGGTCTTTTGCATCTGTATTGGTGGCTAGCGCACCACCGTCTTTCTCTTGTCCGAAGTGGATATCTGACAGATGAATGAAAATAGCCGACACAAACGTTCCTCCGTTGAACATCTAACGCGTATACAGCAGTAAATAGCATAAACCAACGCCCGCACTGAGGCGGACAGTATCATAGAGGGGCATAGTGCTACTACTCGCGCATGCAACCATCTCCGTGGTATCGGCGGGCCTTTCACTTTCTGTGGTTGCGGGCAGAAAAAGGCCGGCGGATCACCCAACGGCCTTGATCACCGACCGCCCAAATCAGGGCAAGGTGAACAACACCTTGCCCTGTCGGTTATAGCGGCCTTGTCCACGTAGCCAATGGCATCAGCCTCGGCGGCGACCTTGGCCACCATGTCGGCATCGCCGGCCACGTTCCGCAGCGGCTGGCCCTTTACGCTGAACACCAGGCCGGAACGGGTTCTCCCCATTTGAACGTCTGCTTTTGGCCCAGAGTGTGTAAAAACGCTTCGCCAAAATTGAAGTGTGCGCGTCTACGTTAAATCTGAAATTTATCGGCACGTCTGCAGATGTGGATTTCGCGTAGAAGCGCGATTTCCAGTCCGGCTTGGACTATCTGACGCGCTCAAAAACGTTTTTACACAGCCTCGGCCGATAGCGGCCGGTCAAAAAATCGTGGTCTTTTTCCAATTATCGTTGAAGTCCGGGACAGGTCACTATGAGTACAACCCAGAGGGCCCAGAAGACCGCATCACCTAGAACCACCGGTGTGCGCTGAATCCATCTCGCAACCTATCGCAGTGCAGGGTGTGCATAGACGCGCGCTCCCGCATCTGCTGCCGGTAACCGGCACCGGATGAATATCAATGCAGCGCGCGGCTTCCAGCATGGCATCGCAATCGTTGCGTCGGTTTTGTTGCTCCGCCGGTAGGGCCGCACGTAGCGAGGGTGGAAAAGCTTCACGCCATGCCCCTGCGCCTGTACAACACGCCTCCAATAGTGAGCTATTCCACAGGCTTCCACCACCCACTCGACCGGCTCGGTTTGCTCCTGTATATATCGCCTAAATGCCTCTCGGTTCAGTCGATTACGCTGCACCACCTGGCCGGAACGACGCTCTCGGCAACTTGGTAAACGGATTTGGCCAAATCAATGGCAATACGCGTCATCGCGGCTTTCCCAATTCAGTCAACACCGTTTTCGGTATAGAACAGTGGCGCGGGGAGAGTCCATTACAGCATTCAAGCCGTTCGCCGCGCTCACTGGTTCGGGCTAAAGCCTGCCCCTTGACCAAACGTTATTCAACATAAGGAGTAGGTTGGTGTATCAAAACAGACAAGCTTTAGCCTTTGGGTCCGTTCTATTTCTTGTAGTCATTGCGGTTGTTTTAATTGCGCTATCGCTGTGGGCATGGCCGAAATACAACTTATATCGGATGGAAATGCACGGGATGGCGGCATTAAAGGAAGCTGAGTGGTCTAAGCAAATATTAATTGAGGAGGCCAGGGCAAGAGAAACAGCATCGCTAATGCAAGCAAAAGCTCGAGTGACATTGGCAGAAGCCGAAGGCAAGGCACAAGTAGTTCGAGCTAAAGCTGAAGGTCTCGCTGATGTTGAACGAGCGAAAGCAGCAGCAGAGTCAAACAAAATAATTGGTGAGTCTCTGAAAGGGAATGATGAATACCTACGATACATTTGGATTAAAGGCCTACAAGACGGCAAGGGAGAGAGGATTTATATCCCAACCGAGGCTGGGCTACCCATTCTTGAAGCCGGAAAGGCAGGCAAGTAACGCATAGCAAGCATTCAACCCGGTCGCTTCGCTCTCTGGGACGGGCTAAAGCCCCTTAGCCAAACGTTAGGCAGCAGCGCGGCCCATATTCATTTTACGTTCCCCGTGTGAACTCCGCAGTATTAAATTGACCAAAAAAATCATCACTGAAGAGAGCGAAAAATGGGTGTCTCCTTTTATCAAACCGCCATTGACATCAAGATTCCTACAAAAAATGTCCGAAAAGCGGCTCTCGCTTTATGTTCAAAAGGGTTGATTGATGAAAAATTACCTCTAGACGCCGCATTGAATAATATCGGCTGGCACAACGTAAAACTGAAAAATGGTGAAATAGAAATAATTGAAATTGGCATCGACAAGATTACGCAGCGAACACAGGAACGCTTCGAGGTACTAGCACCATTCATACGTGATGGTAGTTTTGTTCGGTTTCAATCAGAAGAAAACAAAAAAGACTATGCTCTTTGCATTTTTTCCGGAGGCGAAGTTAACGGATATGGTTGGTTAAGTTCCGAGAAGAAAACACCAGCAGTTGCGGCAATTGGTTCTATACCAAATGCAAGATGGAACGAATACATTTATGACGAAGCGCCGTCAACTGAAAAGCTGAAAGATCATCGCTATTGGGCTGTGGTGGCGCTGAAGCTTACACATCATATTTCGTTTATCGCAATGTATACCAAGCGATATGGCGTGAAAGATTGGGATTTAGCGTCATCAATTATACGAGCGTGCGAGACTGCCGAGGAAGCACTGCTTGGAAATCGCTATTTGGCTGTAGAGGACTTGACAATTTACGCCAAAGAGATAAACCAACAACCGCAACATCTAGCAAATTGGGCAGGCCAGGCCCGAGCACGCTGGTTGAAAGCGCCAAGAAAGCGATTATCGCAATACTCCATAACCATTGAATCTCAGGATATAGAGACACTGCTAAGCTATCGCACTAGTTTTGTTCCTGGGCGGGATCTGCGCGTTGATGGGCACGAAGGCTGTTTCCATACCGACGTACTGGATTTTCTTAACTATCTTGGGCAGGCACCTTGGTATCAGCAATTGATGCATTTACTTGAAAATAGTATCGAGTACCGAGATATCATCGGTGAATTTCATGGGCTCATGCCTGATGCAACTGATACGGCCGATTTGACAGAGTTATTAATACTTATCTATCGAAATACAGGGGAGGCCGTGCGAATGGGGCCGAACGAGGCAACCATATATACCGTTTCGGGCGGACGAGTTTTCAGTATTGCTCCTGCCATTTATGCGGCACTTACTCGAATTGGCGAAATAACACATTAATACAGCTAAATTTTCAGATATCTTCGTGTCGGTTATTTCTCGGCCCTGACACCGGCCCATGTGTACGCTCCAATCATATCAGCCCCAGACAATTGATCCCGCACAGTTGTCGAGCGAACCTAGTGCTGTAGGCAGCATCGCATGACCGCTCCTGGCCGCTAGCCGCCCCTCGCGACCGGCTGCAATCGGCCAAAAAAGCGACCGGCCTCATAGGAACAGATCAGACCACCCTTGAGGCTTGAGGGAGGCTATGAAACTAGGGGCGATTCATGAGGCAGGCGCACATGCGGATAGTCGGGGCAGTGCAATGGTGAATCGCCCCGACATTCCGACACACCAGAGAACGTCCGCTTGTGGCCGAGGCTGTGTAAAAACGTTTTTGAGCGCGTCAGATAGTCCAAGCCGGACTGGAAATCGCGCTTCTACGCGAAATCCACATCTGCAGACGTGCCGATAAATTTCAGATTTAACGTAGACGCGCACACTTCAATTTGGCGAAGCGTTTTTACACACTCTGGGCCCATTGCCGCCACTGACGCCAGAGGGGGGGCCTTCCACCTAGGTCGTTCGGGGTTTCCACCAAATGACAGCTTTCAACGACTAGCCTGTTAGTCTAGTGAGAATCCATCTACATCGACTCGATCGAAACCACTTCCACAAACCTGAATTTTTTCCGTGCCACCCTAGTCGCTTCCTGCTCAGCTAGGAGCGTGCTCAACGTATCGGCCTCATGAATCATCTCGTGCGTCTTGCCTTCAAATTCATTACCCACCCGAAGCGTGACTTTAAGCCTAGGCGTAAATGCTTTCGCAATCTTCTTTTTCTCTGCCACCTTCGCCGACTGAGTGATCACAATATCAGCGCGAGACTTTTGCACGGGAGGCGTAACGTCCTGCGCAAACGGCTCGTTAGCACCGAATAACGCCCGGCGCATCTCTTCTTCAGTTAATTCTGGGTTCATGCCGATTCTCGGAGGATGTTAGCGAGAACGATTCTATCAGCATGACAAATTTCTCCAGTAGCGAGTCTCCTCTTGATCCAGCTGTAGCAGCTGGCAACCGTGCCTGAAGGATTTAGGTTCACTGTAAATTGATGCCCCCTACTGGAGACCGAACCAAAGCTGACTGAGGCAAAGCGGCAATCGGCCAAAAGCGGGCCTTGCTGAGATCTGCAGCCAATTCCTGCCTGGCACACATAGTAGACATTTCAGCAGTGACGGTTACAGAATCTTTATGCTTAATACGGATGTGCCGAGGAGCGGCGAGGGTATTTCCGGATGAGCAAAGAAAAAACCAAATCGTGCGCCCGTTCAGGGCACCCAGCTCATTAGCACCATTGCTACTGGGGCGGTGGGGTATTCCAAGCGCGGGTTGGCGCCTTGTATCGCAGCCGACATTTTGCTTGTCTCGCTATTTCTTTGGCCGCAGTGGCTTTGGCCGCAGTGGCTTTGAGTGCAATTCGGCGGAGAAGATAATACGTGGGTCTAGCCTCACAGATTTATTAGGCGATCCGAGCGTATAGAAGCGCTTTCCCTCGACATGAAATCGTTGTGCCTGCTCTTGCCCATTGGTGTCACAAATGGAGGCGGCTTCGATCAGGGTTTCCATCTTCCAGCGATCACTGTCGTTAACGCTGCCGGGTGAAACCAGTTGCGCCTGCTCAATCCATGCTTGCTCGCTCTGCGCACCCACAACCAGCTCTAAGTATGAGAGCGAGGGCACCATCAGCATCGTCCTAAACAGGGAGTCGCCTTTGTCTTCGACTAGCTGAAGATAGAACCAAGGCCATGAAACCTCTAGCTCCACCATCGACCAAAACCGCACGCCGCTCGCTGCAGATACGATGCCAGGAAGGAGTTCGGCGTTTCGATCAGTTTTGAACATACATGCTCCTCAACTAAGATATTCCCCTGAAGGGTATTATATAGAGGACCTATATATTGTTCTATCTATCCTGTGGCGCACCACTCTTCACCCCCTAGGTCGTGGGCTAGAGCACAATGTTATTGTAGTGGTCAACCCATCCCGGATAGTGGTTTAAGTTTTTCTTCAGCCACCGCTGGCGGTAGCCCGCCATTGTGCTGATGTGGCCTGATCCACTTGTAGCGGTGCATCAGGTAATGGCTGATGTCCCGCTGGGCTTCCATGGCCGTCAGGTAACCAGTCGCTGGAATCCACTCTGATTTCAGGCTGCGAAACAGGCGCTCCATCGGCGAGTTATCCCAGCAGTTCCCCCGGCGACTCATGCTCTGTTCGATCCGGTAACGCCATAGCCGCTGCCGGAACAGGCGGCTGGTGTACTGGCTGCCCTGATCGGAATGAAACCGCACCTGCTGTGGCTTGCCGCGCTGCTCGTAGGCCATGTCGAGGGCCTTGATCACCAGCGCGGCATCCGGCTTTGTGGAAAGCGCCCAGCCAATCGTCCGCCGGGTGTACAGATCCAGCACCACGGCTAGGTAATGCCAGCGACCTTGCGCCTAGACGTAGGTGATATCGCCGCACCAAACCCGGTTCGGGTGCTGGACAGCGAATTCACGGTTTAGTCGATTCGGGATATCCGGACGCTCAACCGTGGCCTGTTTGTAAGCGTGCGAGCCCGGCTGTTTGCTGACCAGGCCCAGCTCACGCATCAACCGACGCACACGAAAACGGCCGATCATCACTCCGTCTTCGCGCAGCATGCCCAAAATGCTGCGGCTGCCAGCCGAGCCTCGACTTTGGCTAAACAACTCGTTAACCCGACTACGTAGCGCAACGCGACGAGCATCGACACGACGACGTCGAAGCCGATGGGTGTAAAAGCACGATCGCGGCACATCGAAAGCTGAACAGACCACTTCTACCGACTCCTGCTCACTCAATTGGTCTATCAGCGCGTACGATCGAGTTCGTCCGACATCAAGAGAGCGGTAGCCTTTTTTAATATCGCTTTCTCCCGCTCCAGCCGGTTGATCCTGGCTTCCAGCTCTTGGATCTTCTGCTGCTCGGGTGTGAGCGCTTTGCTCGTTGGGGTAACGCCCTGGCGCTCATCCTGGAGCTGTTTTATCCAGCGGCGTAATGCCGAGTCCGCAACGCCCAGCGAACTACAGGCTTCGATATGGCTGTAGCCTTGATCCAGCACCAAGGCAGCTGCTTCGCGTTTGAACTCGGTGGAAAACGTACGTCTTTGCTTGCTCATCGAACACCTCTTAACGGCGAGGATTTTCGCCTAAATCGGTGTCCGGAATCAGTAGACCACTACAAGCCGTCGTGGTTTAGGCAGGCGGGTCACGCCGGCAATTCAGATTGCCGGAATTTTCATGTCATGGTCGATCTAGCGAGGCGATACCTGTCGCTTTGGGCGTCTCTTGGGTTGAGGGGCATCATCGTCAAGTGCAAGAAGTTCAGATTCGCTTCTGACCCGAGCGACAACATGGCCAATTTCCACACCATCTCTCATTGCGTAGGAGAGCGAGAGCAGTGTCACTGGATGAATATTCAGCTGCTCGCTAAGCGCGTCAATCTTGTCGAGCGTGGGGCTGGTGCCTCCACGCTCGAGTAGTCCCATGTAGGATCTTGCAGCGGTTAGAGAGAAGTCGTCTTGAGTTAGATGAAGCTTGTGCCTAACTCTCTTTAAAGCCTGTCCGAATGCTTCTCTGAGCCTCACCTTATGATCCCCAAAAAATGAGGATAAAACGCTAGTTATTCGATGATAACGACGTTGTATATAGGTCTTTTGTGAAGCGTTTCCGATCAGAGATCTTGCTCATAAGCCCCCTACGCTAGCGCGCGAGACATGGAGCTTTGGTGGAGTGCCCATGTAGCCTAAGAGCTGTTATGGGTGTGCCTGGTATAAATGGGCGCTAATCCTGGGTCCTGCGAAAAGATTGTCTGGACACCTATGACTCTTCCCAGGCTCGCGGTCAGACAAGTATCCATGCTAGTTTTTTCTTCAGCGTCCCAGAGGTAGGCCAGTCTGTTCTGACGGGTTGATCAACTTTGTAGCGACTCTGATACTTTGCTCATTTATCGCGAAATAGGGTCGACGACACCTGTCAGAAATTCGCGATTTTAGACGGTTAGCAATCTAAGCGGCGAAAAAATGTTGAGGTATGGACATTGAGCTTATTTATTGTAAGTTATTGAAATTAAATAGTATTTGTCGTGTCCATAGTTGTCAATGAAACCGGTAGTTAGCGTGGCAGTACTCCCATTTCACGTAGTCCACACGCCATTTGCCCGGTGTGCAGATCCAGGTGCCCATGATCTTGCTGCCGTCATCGGACGTGTAGGCGTTGAGGTTGACGGTATGTGGTTCGCCTTCGATACGCTCCCATTTGCAGGCATCGAGTACGGGCATCGGTTGGGTGTCGCGCAGCACCGTGATCGGTTGGTTGGCCATGTTCGGCTCCGTTGAGCGGTAGAGGTCGTTCACCATAGGGCGGTGCCGCGTCGGCCAATTGTCTGGGGTCGACATGCGAATACTCATACGCGCTGTCGGCGGGGGCTGGCTTTAGTGCGGCCAGCCCGGAACTTGTTTTTTTCTACTTCAGTCCAACCCCCAAGCAGCGGC
>Ga0265798_10001060_pt1 | contig 43714 bp, 36 predicted proteins | sample P3T30metagenome_FD_192430 | JGI IMG/M metagenome (GOLD analysis project Ga0265798, IMG submission 192430) | Plant litter microbial communities from East Loma Ridge, Irvine, California - P3 T30 | ecosystem: Environmental > Terrestrial > Plant litter > Unclassified | place: USA: California... | reverse complement strand
AATCGGCTGAACATGTCAGCCGGCACCTTCATCAAACGCCCACACTTATCGACTGTTAATTTTTAAAGAACTTATTCGGTACTGCCTTGCTGCGTTGTGCGAATCGTTTTGTTCGTCAGCAGCAGAGAAGTGAGATTATGCAGTGTTTCGCTTGACTCGTCAACCCTTCGTTTTCTTCAGCGCTTTCGGGACTTGCCGAAACTTCAAACTCAACTACTTGATTTCGTTAAAGTTTTACTGCGCTGCAGAAGCAGGACGCGAACTATAGCAAATGGAAATGCAGTCGCGCAAGAGGCAAATCCTGGTGCTGCCTTAATACGACAGTAGCGGCTCTTGCGGGTCTCTCTGGCCTGCTACTGGCTCCGATGCGCAGTGCTAAGCTGCACCGTTAGCTTCTCAAGGATACAAATGCACGATCACCCTGCCCCCGGCCACCCAAGCTTTCATCGCCTGTTTCGCCCGGAGCGCCTGTCGATCGGCCTGGTCATGCCCATGACCGAGGCCATTGTGCGCACTACCGATCCGGCGCAGCAGTTCGCACGTGCGGCGCTGGCGGACCGTCTCGGTTTTGCCGCGCTGTGGGTACGCGACGTGCCGCTCAACGCGCCGAGCTATCCCGATCCGGCCGGCCACTTCGACCCGTGGGTGCACCTGGGCGCACTGGCTGCGCATACGCATACGATTGCGCTGGTCACCGGCGCGATCGTTTCGCCGCTGCGGCATCCACTGCATGTGGCGAAAGCGGCGATGTCGGCCGACGTGGTGTCGAATGGCCGCCTGATCCTGGGCCTGGGCTCGGGCGACCGGCCGCCCGAATTCGCCGCGTTCGGGCGGCAATATCCGGAGCGGGCGCGGCATTTTCGGCAGCATTGGGAACGCATTGCCGCCGCACTGGGCAGTCCTTCGCGCATCCTGCCCGACGAAGGCGAGGCGCATGAAACGTTCGAGATGCGCCCTGGTCCGGTACACGGCAGCGTGCCGCTGCTGACGGTCGGCAGCGCACAGCAGACGCTCGAGTGGATTGCACGTAACGCCGCTGGCTGGGCAACCTACCACCGGCCACTCGAGGTCCAGCGCGGACGCTTCACCTTGTGGAGAAACGCCGTGGACCGGGTTGCCACCGGCAAATTCCGCTCTTTTTCATCCGCGTTCAACCTGCGCCTGGATGAGGATCCCGATGCGCCGCCCGAAGCGATAGCCCTCGGTTACCAGCTGGGCCGTCACGCCCTCATCGACCTGCTCGAACAGCATCGCAGCATGGGCGTACACCACGTCATGTTCAATCTGACTGAGACCCGGCGCCCGGTCGAAGACATTCTGGAAGAGCTGGCGCGGGACGTCCTACCTCTGTTCCATCGCGACTGAACAGGCATGAGCAAGATGCATACTTTAAAAAGATCGAGATTCTTGTAGACGACTGGTCTACTGGATGTTATCTTGGATCCTGTCGATGCAGAAACCTAACACTGCGACACGCTGGCGGATTGTCACGCTCGCCCAACTACAAGACGACCGGTCTAATATAAACCTGAATTACTGGAGAAATACGATGAAAAAAATCCTGATGGTCCTGACCTCGCACGATCAACTCGGCAACACCGGCCGCAAGACCGGTTTCTGGCTCGAAGAGCTCGCCGCTCCCTATTATGCGTTCAAGGATGCCGGCGCCGACGTCGTGCTCGCTTCGCCCCTTGGCGGCCAGCCGCCGCTGGACCCGAAAAGCAATGAGCCCGCATTCCAAACCGACCTGACGCGCCGCTTCGAGCGCGATACCGCCGCCAATGCGCAGCTGGCCGCCACCCTGCGCCTGGACAGCGTCGACCAGGCCGACTTCGACACCGTGTTCTACCCGGGCGGCCACGGCCCGCTGTGGGACCTGGCCGAAGACCGCAACTCGATCGCACTGATCGAGGCCTTCCTGGCCGCGAACAAGCCGGTCGCCCTCGTCTGCCATGCGCCGGGCGTGCTGCGCCACGTGCGGACGCCGGCTGGCCGTCCACTGGTCGAAGGCAAGCAGGTCACGGGCTTCACCAATACCGAAGAGGAAGGCGTCGGCCTGACCCAGGTCGTGCCCTTCCTGGTCGAGGATGAGCTGAAAGCCAAGGGCGGCGTGTATTCCAGCGGCCCGGACTGGGGCTCCTACGTGGTGCGCGAAGGCCTGCTCATCACCGGCCAGAATCCGGCATCGTCGGCCGAAGCCGCCGCAGTGCTGCTCGACCAGCTTGCCGGATAAGGCGGACTGAAATTTGGCGCATATGTAGACGACCGGTCTAGTCAAGTGTAGAGTACGTCGATGGCTAAAGCACACACCAACGATTCGACCGACGTCCGCGCCAACATCCTCGCGGTGGGACAACGCATTATGTCCGGCAAGGGTTTCTCGGCCGTCGGCCTGAACGAGATCTTGACGGAAGCGAAGGTGCCGAAAGGCTCTTTCTATCACTACTTCAATTCGAAGGATGCATTCGGCGAGGCGCTGCTCGCGAACTACTTCGAGGACTACCTGGCCGACCTGGACAGCGTCATGGGCCAGCCAGGCTTGAGCATGGCGCAGCGCCTGCTGGATTACTTCGACATGTGGCGCGCTAACCAGTCCTTCCTGGATTGCCAGGGCAAGTGCCTGGCGGTCAAGCTGGCCGCGGAAGTGGCCGACCTGTCCGAGGCCATGCGCGCGGTGCTGAACCAGGGCACGGCGGCGATCATCGGCAGGCTGAGCGCGGCGCTCGAGCACGGCGCCGAAGAAGGTTCGCTGACCATCGACGACAACGCCAGGCAGGTGGCGGAAAGCCTGTACCAGCTCTGGCTGGGCGCCAGCGTCATGGTCAAGATCGTGCGCGGCACCGGCCCGTTCGATTCGGCGATGGCCATGACGCGCCGGATGCTGCACCTGGTACCTTGACCGGGCTGGCTCAGGACGTTTCCAGCGTCAACCTGACTTCAAAATGAGACCATTTTGTTATTACAGCGGCAGCGTCACCGCCACCGACAACACGACAGGGCTGAGCTCGACAGCCTGCACGGTTCCGCAGTTCCTGGTCGGCAGCGCCCCTGCGCTGCAAGCCCCGGCCGGGCTGGCGGTCGCCGGATCGAGCGCCGGCAGCATCAGCCTGCTTTGGCACGCGTCGAACGGCGCCACCGCTTACAACGTCTACCGCAATGGCGCCCGGGTGAACGCGGTGCCAGTTGCCTCCACCAGCTATACCGATGCCGGGCTGGCGCCGGCCACCCGCTACAGCTACCAGGTCTCGGCTGTCGGCAACGGCGGCGTCGAAAGCACGCGCTCGGCGCCGGTGAGCACCAGCACGACGTCCGGCTTCGTGTGCAGCGCGACCACGTCGAGCAATTACGCCCACGTGCAGGCAGGACGTGCCCACGACACCCGCGGCCATGCGCTGGCGAACGGCTCGAACCAGGACATGAGCCTGGACAATACCTTCTACACGGCGACGCTGGCGCAGACGGCGGCCGGCTACTACGTCATCGGCACCTGCCCGTGAGGGTGTCAGTGCTCATCATTTTGCTTCAACGACAGCATCAAGCTATGGTAACTTGCCGCTTCGACATTCACTGAGGCGGCAGGTATGGCGATGATCACGGCAAGACCATGGGCGGCGTGCGCGGCCCTGTGTTGGGGACTGGGCGCACTGCCGGCGCCGCCGTGCATGGCACAGGCGGAGCAGATAGCGCAGGCCGCGCCCGAAAGCAGCCGGGCCAGCCTGGTGCGCTACCTGGACACGCAGGCCGGCACCATGCTGGCGCAGCGGCGCCGCCAGCTCGCGGCCATCGCCACGCCGAGCCAGGCACAGGCGCGCCAGGCGATGGTGCGCGCCAGGCTGCTGGCGCTGGTCGGTACGCCCGCGCATGGCGTGCCGCTGGCGGCCCGGGTCACGGGCAACGCGCGCGGCGACGGCTACCGGGTCGAGAACGTCCTGTACGACGCCCAGCGCGGACGCCACGTGAGTGCCAACCTGTTCCTGCCCACCACCGGGCAAGGCCCCTTCCCGGCCGTGATCATGGCGCCCGGCCACGGCTTGAGCGGCAAGCTGGGCAACTACAGCTTCGCGGCGAATTTTGCGCGCAACGGCTTCGCCGTGCTGTCCTACGACATCGTCGGCGAAGGCGAACGGCTCGAACACGTCGACGCGAGCGGCAAATCGCTGGGCGAACGGCCGACCGGCGAGCACAGCCTCGCCGCCTATCCGGCGCTCCTCAATGGCGAGCATGTGGCGCGCTATTTCATCGAAGACGCCATGCAGGGCGTCGACTACCTGGCCAGCCGCCCCGAAGTCGACGCGCGGCGCATCGGCGCCTTCGGCTGTTCGGGCGGCGGCACCATCACGGCCTATCTGGCGGCCCTGGACCCGCGCGTGCAGGCGACCGCGAGCGCCTGCTACGTGAACGACTTCGCGCACCTCCTCGCCGCTATCGGACCGCAGGACGCCGAGCAAAGCATCCCGGATTTCATTGCCGACGGCTTCGACATCGCCGACTGGATCGAGCTGGCCGCGCCCAAGCCCTACGCCGTCATCTCGACCACCGAGGACATGTTTCCCTACGCCGGCGCGCAGGCCGCCGTCGAGGAGATCCGCCGGTTCTGGTCGGCCTACGGCGCCGCCGATCGCCTGGCGTGGCTGAGCGGCCCCGGCCCGCACGGCGCCATCGCACCCATGGGCGACCGTATCGTCGATTTCTTCCGCCGCGCGCTGGGACCGACGGCGCCGGCGCTGCCGTTCACGAACCTGAAGCCCGCGCGCGACGAGGACGTGCGCGTCACGCCCAGCGGGCAGCTGGCGACCTCGGGCGGCAGCGTGACGCTGGCCGATCTCGCGCGTGCCCGCGCGCAGGCGATCGCGCCCACGCGCGCGCTGGGGGCGGCGGCGCTGCGCGCGGCCATCACCAGGCTGGCCCGGGTCCGCGCGAAACCCGGCGCGCAGCCGGGTGCGGCGGCGGACGCGCCGGTCGAGTCCACGGTGGACGGCTTGACGATCGCCACCACCGCGCTGCAGTCCGAGATGGGACCGCTCAAACTGAGCGCGTGCTTGGACAGCGGCGCAACCCCGCGGCGCGTGCTGCTGCTGCTCGACCCGGCCCCGGTGGACGCACAGGCGGCGCCCGGCGGCCGGCTGCGCCGGCTGGCGGCAGACGGCTGGGCCGTCGTCGCCTTGCAGACGCGCGGCGCGGACGGCCGCGGCGAGATCAAGCACTCCCTGGTCGGCGACCAGGACCTGCTCGCGCTGCGCGCCATGCTGGTGGGGCGCACGCTGCCCGGCATCCGCATCGCCGACACCATCGCCGCCGTCGACTGGATCGCGCGCCGCTTCCCCGGCCTGCCGGTCACCCTCGACGGCGTCGGCACGATGGGGCCGATCGCCTTGCAAGCCGCGCTGCTGGACACGCGCGTAAGCGCCGTGCGGCTTGACGCCGCGCCGGTCTCCTGGCGCGCCGCCGTCTCGCAACCGCGCGCGCGCGAGCTGCCGGCCAATGCCATTCCCGGCGTGCTCGCCGTGTACGACCTGCCCGACGTGATCGCGGCCCTGGCGCCGCGCCGCGTCGACATCGTCGCGCCGCAGGACCCGCTGGGCGCTCCCTTGCCGGAGCAGGACTTCCACAAGCTCGTGCCGCCGCAGCCGCACGTTCACTACCATGCCACCGCAATGCGCGCCGCAATGCCATCACAAGGACAACCATGAACAAGCCAGAACCGAAGTCGCCACGCCGCAGCTTTCTGAAAGCGGCCGGCATCGGATTAAGCACGTTGCCGATGGCGTCCGCGCTGCCGGCGCTGGCCAAGGATGCCGCCGCGCAGAATGCGGCCGGCGCCGCATCGGCGAGTCCCTCCGCGCCCGGCGTACGGCTCGACGTGCGCGACTTCGGCGCCATCGGCGACGGCAAGGCGAAGGACACGCTGGCAATCCAGCAGGCGCTCGACCGCTGCACCCTGCTCGGCGGCGGCGAGGTGCTGGTACCGGCCGGCGTCTACCTGACCGGGACCATCTCGATCGGCTCGAACACCCTGCTGCGCCTGCACGAGCAGGCCACCTTGCAGGGCTCGCCCGACCTGGCCGACTACCTCCTGACCCAGGTGCGCTGGGAAGGCCGCTGGATCAAGGGCCATGCCGGGCTCGTGGTAGCGGTGCGCGCCGAGAACATCGGCATCGCCGGCGCCGGCAAGATCCTCGGCAACACGGCGATCAAGGGCCGCGTGGACCGCGCGACCGGCTTGCGCCATCCGGCGCTGCTGGAATTCACGAGCTGCCGCCATGTGCGGGTGCGCGACTGCACTACCCAGCAAAACGACATGTGGTCGATCCACCCCGTGTATTGCGACGACGTCAGCTTCCAGGGCATGACCGTCAACGGCGGCGCGGACGGCATCGACGTCGATTCCTGCCGCCAGGTGGTGATCGAGCACTGCGTCTTCGACACCGCCGACGACTGCATCTCGCTCAAGTCCGGCCGCGGCCAGGAAGGCAACACGCTGGCGCGGCCGACCGAGGACGTGCGCATCGCCCACTGCAGCTTCCGCGACCACAACTGGGCCTGCATCGGCATCGGCAGCGAAACCTCGGGCGGGATCCGGCGCGTGCGCGTGGAACACTGTAAATGCCTGAGCGCGAAGACCTTCGCGATCTACATCAAGAGCAGGCCTGGCCGCGGCGCCTTCATCGAAGACATCGTCATGGACGACCTCGACGTGGCCGGCGCCGGCGGCGGTTTCCTGCGTTTCAATATCCTCAACAGCGGCAAGCAGGACGAGTTCCCGGTGCCGGGCGAGGACGGCATCCCGCGCATCCGCAACTTCCAGTTCAGCAATATCCGCGTGGTGGACGTGCCCGTGCTGGTGGACGGCGTCAGCATCCATCCGGCCAGGCCGCTGGACGGATTTTCGCTGACCAATATCAGCGGCACCTGCGGCAAGGGCATCGCGCTGGCCAACATCAAAAATGCGGTCTTGCGCGGCATCGACGTGCGCGGGTTCAGCGGTCCGCTGCTGAGCACAAGCAATGTGTCGGGGACCGGGCTGGATGGTGCGCTTGCGTTGGCGCCGGCGGTGCTGGAACCGGTGTTGCAGCCGGGGGCGCCTTATATCCTGCGCTGAGCGATGGCTTCAGGAACTTGAGAGGCATGCGCTCGCTTTGGCCGATCGTCCGGGCGTGCGCGCCACCTGCACGGTGACCTGATAATATGCGGCGTACATATAGCAGGATCGACGCCGCACCAGCACTGCCATGCCCGATATCTCCTCTGCGGACGCCATGCGCCGCCTTGGCGCATGGCACGACCATTTGCCGGCAGGCGTGGTCGTGCATGCCGCAGACGGCCGGATCGTGTTCGCGAACCGCCTGGCCCAGGATCTGCTGGGACGCACTGAAGCGCAACTGCTTGCCATCGCCCCCGAGCGTGCCGACTGGGTGCTGAGGCGTGATGACGGCTCTCCCCTGCCACCTGAAGAACTTCCCGTGAATGTGGTGCTGCGCACTGGCCGCAACGTCAGCGGCCAGGTCACGGGCGTCATGGTCGGCGACGCCATGCGCTGGCTGCTGTGTAACGCCTTCCGGAATACGATGCCGCCGGCGCAGTGGAGCAAGTCATCGTGTGCTTCACCGATTGCACCCGTTTGAGGAACACCCAGCGCTCATTGGAAGAATCCGAGGAACGGCTACGCCTCGTGCTCAAAGGCTCCACCGACGCGCCATGGGACTGGGACCTGGTCACCGGCAAGGTCTATTATTCAGCGCGTTGGTGGAGCATGCTCGGCTACCGCGGTGACGAGGGCTACGACGCCCGCGACGGCTGGCAGCGCCTCATGCATCCCGACGACGACACGATGGTCACGGCATACGTCGCCGACTTGCTGCCGAGCGGGCGCGATGGCTTCAGCCTCGAGTTCCGGCTGCGCCACCACGACGGGCATTACGTCCCGGTCCTGGCGCGCGGTTTTGTCTCGCGCGACGCCGCCGGCACGGCGCTGCGGATCTCGGGTGTGAATACCGACCTGACCGAGCGCAAGGAAACTGAACGGCGGATCTACAAGCTCGCGTATTGCGACCAGCTTACCGGGCTGCGCAATCGCCCCTTCCTCATCGAGGAGCTCGGACAAGCGCTGGCGCGCGCCCGGCGTTCGGGCCACTATGGCGCCGTGCTCTACCTCGACCTGGACAACTTCAAGTTGATCAACGATACGATGGGGCATGACATGGGCGATGCGCTGCTGCGCCAGGTGGCCCACCGGCTGCGCTCGACCGTGCGTCACAGCGACGAGCTGGCGTGGCTCGGCGGCGATGAATTCGTCGTGGTCCTGGAAAACCTGAGCGATTCGCTTCATGGGGCGGCGTCCGAGGCCGAGCGCATCGCCGACAAGATCGTGGCCGTGCTGAACCAGCCGCACCAGTTCGATGCCGTGGCTGTCAAGAGCACGGCAAGCGTCGGTATCACGCTGTTCGACGGCGCCCGTGCCGGCATCGAGACCCTGCTCAAGCAGGCCGATCTCGCCATGTACCATGCAAAGGCCGACGGCCGCAACGGCGCGCGCTTTTTCGATCCCTCCATGCAGGAAGCCGCCGACCGGCGCGCTGCCTTCGAAGCAGCGATGGTCAGCGGGCTCTCGCTGGGGCAGTTCCGTCTGTTCTGCCAGCCGCAGTTCGACGGCGCTGACCGCCTGGTTGGCGCCGAGGCACTGGTGCGCTGGCAACGCAGCGAGGATGACCTGATCGGACCGGATGACTTCATCGGCTTCGCGGAGGAATCGGGCCTGATCCAGGCCCTCGGCGCCTACGTGCTGAACGAGAGTTGCCAAGCCCTGGCACGCTGGCAAAAGGATCCGGTACTTGGCAAGGTCAAACTCGCCGTGAACGTCAGCGTGCATCAAATGCGCGACCCCGGCTTCCAGACGGCGGTCACCACCATCCTGGAACGGACGGGTGCGCCGGCAAGACGCCTGTTTCTGGAACTGACGGAAAGCGTGTTCGCGGAAAAGATGGACGAGATCACCGAACGCATGCAGGCGCTGCGCTCGCGTGGCATTGATTTCGCCCTCGACGATTTCGGCACCGGCTATTCGTCGCTCGCCTATCTGATGCGCTTTCCGCTGGCTGCGCTGAAGATCGATCGTTCCTTCGTTCGCGATGTGGACAGCGTTCCCGGCTCCGCGCTGATCGTCGAAGCCATCATCGCACTCGGCCGCAAGCTCAAGCTCGATATCGTCGCCGAAGGCGTGGAACACGAGGCGCAGCGCGCATTCCTGATCGATGGCGGCTGTTCGTCGATGCAGGGCTATCTGCTGGGCCGGCCGGTGCCGATCGCGGAATTCGAGCGCACCTACGGCAGGATGGGGGCTCGGCATGCCTGAATGGAAGCGCCAGCGGCCTCCTGCACGGCGGCCTCGATCACGCGCAGCAGGTAGTCCTGCTGCGCGCCGTCGAGGATGGGCGACTGCTGCGGCGCCGCCGCCCCAACCGCTTACGCTTGCGCGGCAGCCAGGCGGCGCGCGCTGGCGCCGCCGCTGCGGCGCGTGATGCAGACCACGAAGACCAGACCGGTCAGCATCAGCACCCAGTCGCTCGGCTCCGGTACGTCGACGGCGCTCACCTGGGTCAAGCTCAGCAGCGACGAGGTCGGCATGACGACGACGCCCGTGCTCGACAGCGAGAAGTTCAGCGCGCCGCTCGGATCGCCGATGATGATGCCGTCCGAGTCGTACAGCGCGATCGAGAAGAAGCTGTTGCTGTCGAACGTGCTGGCAAAGTCGAGGAAGCCTTCCGAGAAATTCAGGTCGAACCCAAACGGACCGCCGACCGCGAGGAGCAGGTCGTTATAGGTGCCGACGTTGCCGATGGCAAAACCGTCGGGCGTCCCGCTGACCGCGCCCTGGCGGTCGAGCTCGGAAAGCGGCATACCGGCAAAGTGGGACAGCGAGGCCGTCACGGGGGCGGCGCCGTCGATGCTGCCGAACAGGAAGTCGATGGAGGCGATGTCCGCGGTGGCGGTATCGGCGACGTCGATGTGGTAAGTCGGCAGCGCGCTGGCGCCGGCCGTCAGGCTCGCCGCGGCCAGGCCCAGGGCCAGTACGGCATGACGCAGGTGTTGTTGAATGTTGAACATGTGATTTCCTCAGAGAGTGCCGGCGTAGACGGTCGCGTTGTAGCCGATCGGGCCTTTGCTCGGGTTGGTGAAGATGATCGTGACCGTCGCGGCCTGGCCCGGCGCGAACGCGCCATTGGGGAAGGTGACGTACTGGGCGCCATTGTGGGTGCCCGAGGCGTTGTCGATCGAGACACCCGTCGTCAGGCCGGCGAACTCGACGTTGACCGGGCCGCTGATGGTGGCCGCCGTCTTGTTGGTCAAGGTATAGGTCACGCTGAACTTCTGGGTCGTGCGGTTGTACACGGGACCTACGCTGGTCACCCCGAAGCTGGCAGTGACATTGGCGATGCAGCTGTGGAGCGGCGTCGACGTGTTGCGCGGCGCCACCGGCATGACCGTGAAATCGGCGCCGTTGTTGTCGGTATCGACGCATTCATTGCTGCGGAAGGCCGCCGTCGCCGGCGACAGCGTAGCGGTCGGCGCCCCACCCTCGGCAGGCGTTGCGCCGCTGCCGAACGCCACCCAGTCGATCACGTTCGCGCCCGTTGGCGTTGCTGACGCGGGGAGCGCGGTCGTGCCGTTGACCAGGGCCACTTTGCCGGCCGTCCCGGACATATTGATGGTGCCGGTCGCATCCGCGGCAGGGAGTGCGGAACCGTTGGCGCCGCCCGAAAATTCCGAAATCAGGAAATATTGCCCAGGTTGCAGTGTCTTCGCCGGCAGCGCCGTGGTGTTGCTCCACGACGTGCCTGCCGACGAGGCGTATTGCACGCTCAGGCCGCTCAGCGTTACCGGCGCCGAGGTCGGGTTGAAAATCTCGATGTAATCGTTCCTCAGCGCCGCGCCGGAGTTACCGCCGGCACCATAAATCTGACTGATCACCAGGTGGGCGGAACGGGGTGCGGGCGTTCCCGCGGTATTGTCGACCGTGAACGCAAAGGCACTGGAGGTGCCGACGTTGTTGGCCGCGTCGTAGGCCTTGGTCACGAGACTGTGGCTGCCTTTGGCCAGCCGTGTCGAGTCGTAGGCCAGCGTGTACGGTGCCGCCGTGCTGGAACCGGCCAGGCTGCCGTCGACATAGAACTCGACCCTGGTCACGCCGACGTTGTCGGTGGCCGTGGCGTTGAGGGCGATGCGGCCCGCGCTACCCGTTACGCTGGCGGTGACGCTGGGCGCGACCGGATCGAAGATCGTATTGCTGACCGTGAAGCTGACCGGGGCCGACTTGCCGATATTGTTGGACGCGTCGTAAGCCCAGGCGACCAGGCTGTGGCTGCCGTTCGACAGTTTGGTCGAATCGAGCGTGGCGCTATAGGGCGTCACGTCGGTGCCCGCGATCAGGTTGCCGTCGACATAGAACTCGACCACGGTCACGCCCTTGTCGTCGCTGGCGTTGGCCGACAACCTGATGTTGCCACTGCTGCCGCTAACGCTGGCGCTGACCGTCGGGATGACCAGGTCGCCGGCGCCGGCCACCTGGGTCACCCAGATCGGCGCCGACCACAGGATGTTGCCGTCGTTCTGGGTCACTTTGGCGTAGTAGAAATGCTCGCCCAGGGCCGGGGTGATGGCCTGCGCTGCGCCCGTGCCCAGCACGGTGACGCTGCCATTGCGGCCCGGCACGCCTTCGTAGAAAGTCACCGTCGAGGCCGACTTGCCATTGCTGTTCGAATAGTTCGCGCTCAAGGCAAGCGAGCCGTAATTGGTGATGCGCTCGCCCATCATATGCGTCTCGCCCACCGTCGCACCGTTGCCCTTGCTGGTGAGGATCAGTTGCGAGGCCTTGTCCATGGTCGCGAACACGCGGCGCGCCTTGATCGCCTCGATGAAGCTGGCGTTGGTGAACGCGGTGCCGGTCGGGATCAGGACACCGGTGCGGTTGGTGTAGGACGCGCCCCAGTTGGCGCAGTGGTTATCCTGGTCGCTCGTGAACGCCACGTGGAAGCCGGCCTCGAGCGCCTTGTTGCAGGCACCCTCGTAGCTGCTGCGGCCGGTTTCCGTTTCCGTCGTGTTGATCGAGAAGGCCGAGGTGTTGAGCACTTCGCACAGGGCCATCGCGGTATCGCCGTCGGCCGTATAGCCGAGCGCCTTGCCATTGACGAGGAACTGGCCGCTGCTGGAAGGGTGATTGAACTGGCCGACCCAGCCGCGCTTGGCCATCAGCGTGTACAGGCCGGCGTAGTCGCCCTTGGCCGTGAACGTGTCGCCGATCAGCTCGCCGCTGCTGTTGGATTCCCATTCCAGCAATTCCGGCGAGTTGAAGATGTTCATGTGACCGCCGTTATTGATCACGCCCCACTCCAGGCCGTAGACGCCGAGGAAGTTCGGGTTGGCCGCATTGAAATCGACGGCCGCCTTCAGGCCCGACTGGTACAGCGCGCGCGCCTTGGCGGCGTCGGCACCGGTGTTGGTGCCGTCGGAGCCGTCGTACATGTGGTTATGCTCGGAGGCCATCAGGAAGTCCAGGCCCTTGTTCTTCGCATAGGTGTAGGCCTCGGCCGGACCGCCGCCGGTGCCGGTCTGGGGATTCTGGGCGCCCGAGCAGCTGGCCAGGTTGCCGCCGCCGTCGCTGTGGTTGGTCTGGCTGTGCAGGTTGCCGAAGTAGACCGTGTAGGCTGGCAGCGTGGTGGCCACGGCCGCGGCGGCGCGCAGGCGCGTCGATGCGTTCGGCTTGGGCAGGGGCGCGGCGACCATCGCGGCGCTGGGCGTGGCGGCCACTGACGGCTCGCCGACGACGATATCCCATTTCTGTTCTTCGGCATCGTCGGCGGCCGCGAGGACGGCGTCGATACCCTCGGCGCTCGTGTCGGGACCCTCGTCGGTGGTCGGCCTGGCCACGGCGGCCATGCGCACCGTGTAGACGCCATCGGCCAGGCTCGGGTCGGCGCTGCGCGCGGCCCAGTCGACATTGACCTTGCGCGTCGCGCCGCTCAGGCGTTCGATGCCCTGCCAGTGCTGCACGATGTTGCCTCGCGCATCGAGCAGTTCGAGGCGCCAGAAGACGTCCTGGGCAGTTTCAACGAAGGGATAGGAAAAATCGAGGGTGAAGCTGCGGCTGCCTTGGGTGTCGCCCGAGTACGGTGCGTACAGCGTGGCTTCGAATTCGCGATGATCCTGCTTGAGATCTTGCGCCAAAGCACCGAAATTGATTGCCGCCAATGCCATCGCGAGCAGTGCGCGACGTGGCAAACCTTGCCTGCGGACCTGATTCTTGCCGTTCATAAGCTGAGCCTCTTCGTTGATATGCGTGTGGAAACTTTCGTGCAATTATGCAATATGCATCAACAAATGTCATAAAGCAATTGCAAATTTTCCACAAATATCAAGGAGGTCCCGGCAGGCTTGCAGTTTTTCCCTCTGAAAAGATGAGGCATTATAGATAATCGAACTTCAAAAAAAAATTAACGCGTGTTGCAAAATTTTCACACGTGGAAAGTCGAGTGCCAAACCCGGGTGCCGGCGCTGTCAAGCGCCAGCTGGGCAACTGAGCGGCCGGCAACGCTCACCTGAACGCCCTGCTCCCGGCCGATTCCGCGCTACACTGATCCTTTCCATTCATGGCAAGCCTGCCGGCGCCATTGCAGGCAGCGACTTCTTACGGAAACCGATCATGCACCGCACCCGCTCGCGCAACTGCCGCACTCACCGTATCCCATCCATCCTGCTGGCCTGCCTGTCGGCGCTGACGCTGCTGTCATCCGCTGATATCGATGCCGCGGCACAGCCAGCGGCGGCCGATACGCGCTATGAACGCGTCGTACCCAGCCCGGACGGCATCGGCAAGCGCTACATGGGCCGTGAGATCGCCGGCGTGATGGGATGGGAGGGCGCGCAATGGCTCGAGCGCGACAGCCGCGCACGTGAGGAACGGCCGGAACTGCTCCTGCGGGAACTGGCGCTGGCGCCCGGCATGACGGTGGCCGACGTCGGCGCCGGCACCGGCTACTACACCTGGCAGCTGGCGAAACAGGTCGGTCCCGGCGGACGCGTGTATGCCGTTGACGTACAGCCGGAAATGATCAGCATGCTCGACCGCCAGATGGCAAAGCGCGGCGTGCGCAACGTGGTGTCGGTGCTGGGCAGCGACACCACGGTCAAACTGCCGCCGACCAGCATCGACCTGGCCATCATGGTCGATGTCTATCACGAGCTCGCCTATCCCTCGGAGGTCCTCGACAGCATCGTCGACGCCCTGAAGCCGGGTGGGCGCGTCGTCTTCGTCGAATACCGGGCCGAGGATCCGGCAATCGCGATCAAGCCCTTGCACAAGATGAGCGAGCCGCAGATACGGCGTGAAGCCACGGCGCATGGCCTGAAGTGGGAACGCAGCATCGAATCGCTGCCGATCCAGCATGCGATCGTGTTTCGTAAACCTTGAGCGCAGCTAGCTCACTGCACCAGACCGATTTGCGTCATGAAGGCCAGATTGTCTTCCAGGTGCCAGTTATCGGTGATCCGCCCGCCGCGAACGCGCAGGATATCGGTGGCGATGATATCGATTTTCTGGCCCTCTCCCTGCCTGCCCTTGAACATGCCGGTGAAATGGCCGGTCATGCGCAGGTGGCTCACGACGCGATCGCCGACAAGCAATTGCTGAACCACAGTGACTTTCAAGTCCGGTATCGCAGCAAGAAAAGCCTTGGCCGCCAGCATGGGACCTTGCGGCCCCTGCTGGCGGCCAGGCGGCGGTGTGTGGTCGACGAAATCCGGCGCAATCGCGCGGTCGAGAAGCTGCTGGCTGGCATTGTTCCAGAAGCCATAAAAGGCCTTGGCCGGCGCCAGCATCGCAGCCGTCGCCTCCGGCGACAAGCTCTTGTCGGCGATGAACTCCTGCGGCTTGGCCAACGCCAATGCCGCTTGGTCGTTGTACCCCGCGGTCGCGAGAGAACAAACCGAAGCCATCGCAATGGCAATGATCGTGTTACGCATACTAGCCTCCAAAAGTGAACATGTCGGGTCCGCCGCTCATGAGCGCGCCTCTGATGCTGGCGCACATAGTTGGCGTTCGAGAAAGTCGAGGCGGTCCTGGCCCCAGAATGCCTGCCCATCAAGCACATACCAGGGAGAACCGAACACGCCCGCATCGAGTGCGTCCCTGGTGTTTGCCTGGTAGTCCTGCCCTGTCTCGGGTGACATCGTGGCCAGGTCGAGCAATCGTCCATCGAGCCCGCAGTCATCGGCCAGCCTTGCCAGGGTGGCGGCGTCCGCGATATCGCGTTCTTCGGCCCATACCGCGCGCATGATGGCCGATGCGAGGGCCAGGGTCCGGCCCGTGCCGTACTGGCGCCGGGCGGCAACCAGCCGCAGCGAGGCCGGGGCCTGGTCCACCGGGAAGTATCTTGGTTGAGGATTGAGCGGCATCCCGAGGAACAGCGCCCAGCGCTGCAATTCCACGAGCCGGTATCGCTGGCGCTGGGACGGCCGGTCGGCCACCGGCGTGCCGCCCGACTGATGGAAGATCGCGGCCAGGTCGAATGGCTTCGGGTCCACCGTGGCGCCATGGCGCGCCGCCAGGCGCAGCAGGCGCTCGTGTCCGAGATAGGCGTACGGCGATTGCGGTGCGAAATAATAGGTAATGGATCGATTCATCGGGCAGCCTGGACGCGTCAGATCGCCATGCCATGGCGGTCGAGCCAACGGCGTGCCGCCTGCTGCGCAGTCAATCCTTCGACGCGCATGGCGTACTCGAGGTCCGTGACGACGCGGTTGCCCAGATGGAGACGCCGCAATGCGTCGAGTGCCCCGCCTGCGATGTGCGGCAGTACCGCCTTGCGCGCGACAAGTGTCGCGGCGTCGCGCCCGCCCAGCATGCCGAGGGGCTCGGCCAGGGCACGGATGCGGTAGTCGTGATGCAGGTATTGCGGACTCCACAGCGGGATGACCAGCCAGCGCTGCTGCGCGACGGCACTTTCGAACTTGGCGAAAGCGCTGGTCTCGCTGCCCGGCTCGAATCGATAGCCGGCAGCGCGCAAGCCATAGGCGTCGATCATCGCGGCGGAAAAGCGGCTGATGCCGGCACCGGGATTGATGCCGTCGATGGTCTTGTCCATGCGCGCCGCCACGTCGGGCCTGGCCAGGTCCCCGACCGAGGCAAGCATCGTTTCGGGCACGTAGTCCGGCACGCCCCACAGGCAGTGGGGTTCGTACAGCACGGTCAATTTTTCCACCTCGTCGACCGAGGGTGCCAGGTAGCTACCGTGGCTGGCGGGGAGCCATGCCGAACACACGAGATCGACTTCGCCTTCATGCAACAGCGCGAACATCTTTTCGTGTGGTGCTGCGTGCAGCGTTACTGAATGGCCATGACGCTCAAGAATCTCCCTGACGACGCCCGCGCTCGCACCGTGGAAGGACAGGTCGATATGGCCAAGGCGGATGGGTTGGCGTTCCAAGGGCATGCTCATTTTTCTTCCGTCACATATGCTTGTTCGATAAGGGCAGAGTAATCCATTCCTTTTCGAATTAGAATCCACTGTTTCGTATTCAAATCATTCAAAAATGAATAGGCCTGAACTGGATTGGGATGACTTTCGGGTCTTCCTGGCAATTGCCCGCTGCGGCACCCTGAGTGAAGCGTCCCGGCGCTTGGGGCTATCGCAGCCCACCATGGGCCGCCGCCTGCAGGCCCTGGAGAAAGCGCTGGCCCATGCGCTGTTCCAGCGCACCGCCGACGGCTACGTGCTGACCAGCGAGGGCCAGTCGATGCTCTCGAGCGTCGAGGAGATGGAGGAGCATGCCATTGCCGTCGAACGCAGGCTGGCCGGGGAATCGGAGCTGGAAGGCATGGTACGCATTTCGACCACGGAATGGTTCGGCGCTCACATGCTGGCCCCTGTCCTCGCCGGCCTGCGTGGCGACTACCCCGGCCTCGTCATCGAGCTGATATCGGAAACCCGTCTCGTCAGCCTTGCCCGGCGCGAAGCCGACCTGGGCTTTCGCTTCCGCGAATTCGAGGAACCGGACATCGTGCAGTTACGCGTGCTGGACATGGCCTTTGGCGCCTATGCGAGCAAGGCCTATCTCGAGCGTCATGGCGTCCCCGGGGACGGCAGCGGCCACACGCTGGTCACGATGGACACCGGCTTCGGCAGCCTGGCCGACGTGGGGTGGCTCGGCCAGAGGCTGCCGCGGGCAATCGTCGGCCTGCGCGCCAACAGCCGCGACATCCAGGCGCGCCTGTGCGCCGCGGGCGCCGGCATCGCCGTGCTGCCCCGCCCCGTCGGCGACGCGGCGGCATACGGCCTGGTCCTGCTCGACCTGGGCGATGCGCCGCCGGGGCGCACCGTCTGGGCCGGCTATCACAAGGACTTGAAACGCTCGCCCCGCGTACGCGCCGTCCTCGATGGCACCTTGCGGCGGCTGCGCGATGCCTCTTAGTCCTGCAAGCGTTCGCGAAAATGTTTTGGCGACTGCCCAAGGACGCGCTTGAACGCATTGCTGAAAGCGCTTTCCGACGCATAGCCGAAGGCTTCGGCGAGCCGCGCCAGCGGTACCCGGCTGTTGCGCAGCTGCTTTTGTGCGAGCCGCATGCGCAACTCCGTCAGGTAGTGCAGTGGCGACGTCCCGGCGACAGCCTTGAAGTTCTCGGCAAAACTCGCGCGCGACATGGCTGCCGCCTGCGCGAGTTCGGCAAGCCGCCAGGCCCGCCCCGGTGCGCCATGCATGAGCCGCAGCGCCGGTGCCAGGCGTTCGTCGCTCACCGCTCTCAGCATGCCGCGGCCGAGCTTGCTGCGGTCGGCCAGGTAGGCGCGCAGGATGCCGATGAACATCAGGTGTGCGAGCTGGATGCCAGCCTGCTCCCAGCCTGGCAGCATCGCGTCGCGCTCCTGCACCAGGCGGTCGAGGATCCAGTGGATCTCCCGCGTGCGCGCTTCCTGCCCGGATAAATGGATCATGGGCGGCAGGCCCGCGAACAACAGCGGTTCGCATCCTGCCTCGAGCTCGACTTTGCCGCCGAACATCAGGAACTCGTCGCCGTCGCCATGCCGGTTCATGGCCCCGAGGCGCCCCGCGACCAGGTCCTGCAGTGGAACCGGCCTGGCCGCCAGGTCGCTTGCCAGCGTATGCCGGCCTGCCGCGTGAAACAGGAAAACGTCGCCTGCCCCGGCGCGAATCGGCGTGCCTCCATCGATCACGATCCAGGCCTCGCCCCGTTGAATGCCCCAGAACTTGATCTGCTCGCTCGCAGGAAAATCGATCGCCCACGCACCGCCGGCGCGGAGCCCGCCCGACAGGACCGACGTGGCGTTCATGATGTCGAGCAGTTCGGAAACCAGATCGTGGGGCATGGCAGGTTTGGATTTTCGATAGTGAAATATGGATTTTCATGCATTCAAAATCCAGCACTCGGCCATTATCCTGCATCCATGGTTACGGCGCCACTGGCGGCGCCGGCCGCTTCCAGGAGAACGATCATGCAACGCACATGGCTCATCACGGGCGCCAACAGCGGCTTCGGCCGCGAGATGACGCAACAACTGCTGGCACGCCACGACCGGGTGGCCGCCACCGTACGCAACCCCGACAGCCTGCGCAACCTGCGCGAACGGTACGGCGACGCCCTGTGGGTGGGAACACTCGACATGACCGACGGACCCGCGATTCGCAAGATGGTCGATGCCGCATTCGCCGCCACGGGCCGCATCGATGTCGTCGTCAGCAACGCCGGCTACGGCCTGTTCGGCGCCGCCGAAGAGCTGACCGACGAACAGCTCGAACATCAACTCGACACCAACCTGCTGGGATCGATCCGCTTGCTGCGCGCCGCGCTCCCGCATCTTCGGCAGCAGGGCGGTGGCCGCATCCTGCAGCTGTCGACGGTCGGCGGACAGGCCGCCTTTCCTGGCGCTTCCGCCTACCATGCGAGCAAGTGGGGCATCGAAGGCTTCGTCGACGCGCTTGCCCAGGAAGTCGGCGTGTTCGGCATCGGCTGCACACTGGTCGAGCCGGGCGGCGCGCGCACGGGCTTCCGCTACCAGGGTTCGCGGCTGGCCCCCGGGCTCGACGCCTATGCGGCCTCGCCCGCCAGCCACGCGCGCAAGATGATCGAGGACGGCACCAGTGTGCCGATCGGCGATCCCGCGCGCATGGTCGAGCTCATGATCGCAAGCGTGGACCAGCAGCCCGCGCCGCGCCGCCTGGCCCTGGGCAGCGATGCCTGGCAGGCCATGCACAAGCAGTTGTCCGAAAGGCTGGCGCAGCTGGAAGCCCAGAAGGACATCGCGTTTTCCACGGATGCGCCGCCAAACGGGGCCGCTTGAAGCGCCTGTGGGTCAGCTGGGACGGATCAGCACCTTCCCGGTGCGCCCGGATTCCTGGGCCTGCGCAGCCTGGTCGATCGTGTACACGGCGGTAATGTGCGGCACCAGTTCGCCACGCGCCACCATGGCGACCAGGTTGTCGAGCTTTTCGCGGACCGTGCCCGGACCGGTGCCGCCGGCCAGGAACTCGGCGCGCACGCCGGTCGGCGGCGGCGGTGGCTGGTCGAACAGGCTGAAGACCTTGCCGCCCGCCCTGATTGCCGGATAGACGCGTGCCATGCTGTCGGCATTTACGCCGTCGACGACCAGGTCGAGATCGTGCAGCGCACGGGCATGGCCGGGATCGGCGTAGTCGAGCACCTCGTCGGCACCCAGGTCGCGCACGAAGCCCGCTTTGGCTGCCGACGCGACCCCGATCACGTGCGCGCCGATACGGCGCGCCATCTGCACTGCAAAGTGTCCGACGCCGCCCGCGGCACCCTGCACCAGCACCCGCTGCCCCGGCTTCAGTTCGCCCATGGCGATGATCGCCGACCACGCCGTCAAGCCGGCGACGGGCAAGGATGCCGCTTGTTCGAACGTGACGCCATCCGGAATACGCGCCACGTCGGCGGCCTTGACCTTCACGTATTCGGCATACCCGCCGGTATTGGGCATCAATCCGCCGAAGACCCGCGCGCCGGGCTCGAGATCGCTGTCCTCGCCGGCCTGCACGACCACGCCGGCGAAATCCGAACCGACGGTGTACGGGCGCGGCGCATATTCGCGCAGGTAACCTTCACGCACGCGCTTGTCGACCGCGTTCACCGAGCCGAATTCCACCTTGACCAGGACTTCGCCGGCGCCGGGCGCAGGGCGTGCGATCTCCCTGACTTGCAGCAGTTCGGGACCGCCCTCGCCGTCGACGACGACCGCTTTCATTGTTTGACCCATCTTGTACTTCCTTCGGTTTTAAAAAATATTGATGATCTATTTTGCAAATCTGGCGTCAACCAGGCACTGCCTCGTCGACGCTGCGCGCAAGCCGGTGCATGCGCATGGCCCGGGCATGCGCGCTTGAAGCTGCGCCTCTCAGATATCGGTGAAGACGGCAGATGACGGCAGACGCGACTTGGGCAGCCGGGCATTGACATCGCCGTCGCCGGCATAGCCGAGCGCGACGATCACCGTACTGGTGAAACCCTTCTCGCGCAGGCCAAGCTCGCGGTCCAGCACCTCGGCGTCGAAACCTTCCATCGGCGTGGCGCCCACGTCGAGCGCGGCAGCGGCCAGCAGCAGCGTACCCAGCGCAAGATAGGTCTGCTTTTCGTACCAGTGCTGCAGGTCCTTGCGCTCATACAGATGCAGGTCGGTATAGCCGGCACGGCCTTTTTGCTGGGCGCTGCGGGCGGCCGGGTCGACGAAGCGGCCGTCCAGTTCCTCGTGCTCGAGGACGCGATCGAGGTGGGCAGGGTCCGCCTCCGAGCGGGTGGCAAGCACGATCACGTGCGAGGCGCCCTGGATCTTCGGCAGGTTGTACCGAGCGCCGCCTTCGGCGGCACGCGCGATCCGCGCCTTGCCTTCCTCGCTCGCGGCGACGATGAATCGCCAGGGCTGGGAATTCACGGAAGACGGGGCCAGGCGCAGCACTTCGCGCAACTGGGCGATCAGGCCGGCCGGGATCTTGCGGCTGCTGTCGTAGGCCTTGACGGTATGGCGGCGGCGGGCCGCGGAGACGATGTCCATGTGCTACTCCTTGACGAGTCGATGGGCGGCCACTCAGCGGGTGGGCGCGGGCGCTGCGCCGATCTTCACGCGCAGCAGGCGATAGGGCTGGCGGCGCAAGTCCTTGCCGCCATTGAACGCGGCCTGGCGGTGCAACTGGTTGGCCATCACGTACAGGTAGCCGTCGGGCCCGATCGACATGGTGTCCGGCCAGGACATGTCGGGGCCCTGGGCAATGGTCGTCCATGTGCCGCCGGGCGCCAGCTTGCGGATGGCATTGTGTTCGTAATCGCCGGCATACACGCTGCCGCCGGCATCGGCTTCCAGGCCGTCGGACGCGCCCTTGGGTCCCAGGTCGCGTACCGCGCTCTCGAGCTGCGCTTCGCCGACATCCGGGTCGCGCAGCAGCGCGGTGGGCACGGCATACAGCGTGCGGCTCGACAGCGCCGTGAAATACAGCGTCGCGCCGTCCGGCGACAAGGCGATGCCGTCCGAGGCCACCGTGAAAGGCTGCGCCTTGCCATCCGCCCCGGTGGTGGCCATGACCTTGCCGTCGACGCGCGGCACGAATGACGGATCCGGCGCCGTGAAGCGGCTGCCGCTGAGGCGGCGCGTGGCCTTGCCGCTGGCCAGGTCCAGCACGATGATGCCACCCGGCCCCTTGAGCGAGGAATCCGTCACATAGGCCACGCCTTCGGAACCGACGCGAAAATCGAAGCGCATGTCGTTCACGTAGGTGGTCGGCAGGATCACGTCGGCCGGGAACACCATGGTCTTCACGACCCGGTCGCTCTTCAGGTCGACAGCCACCAGTTTGGCCCCGCCGGCCCTGGGCTCGGCGAAACCCGGGGCGGCCGTATCGAGGATCCACAGGCGCCCGTGGCCGTCGGCGACCACGCTCTGCACGCTGATCAGGCCCTTGGCCGGATCAGCGTGTTCGCGGTTGAATGCGGCATCCGGATAGGCGTAGGTTTTGCCGTCACGCAGTTCGGCAACCGTGTACTTCACGTCGTCTCCCCACTTGGGGAAATTGACAAAGATGCGCCCTCCTTCGCTCACCGTGACGCCGGTCGGCATCGCGCCGCTGAATGCCGCCACCCGCTCGATCCCGGCGGCGGGCGTGCCGGCGTCGGCGAGGCCGGCGCCGGCGCAAAGGGCCATGGTGACCATGGCGGATATCATCAATCGTTTCATAGCGTGTTCCTTGCAGATCGTGCGGCAGGCCGCGGAGTGTGATAAGGCCCTTCGGTATAAACTCTTGCTACATGTTCATTACAAAAGTTCAAAAGGATGCGTGCATGATAGGCAAATCGCGAAGCTTGAAAAACAAGGCCAATGCGGTAGCACTTTCACTCGCGGCGTGAAAATGGTCCGCTTCGAAGACCTCGCCCTGTTCGTCCGTACCGCCGCCTGCGGCAGCTTCTCCAAGGCTGCGCGCGAGGCAGACCTGCTGCCTGGCCAAGTCAGCGCGGCCATCATGCGCCTGGAGCGCGACCTGGAAACACGCTTGTTCGCGCGCTCGACGCGGAGCCTGCGCCTGACGGACGAAGGCGAGCGCTATCTACCCTATGCCCGCGATGTGATCGGACTGCTCCAGAGCGGGCGCGACGCGTTGCGCAGCGATGATGGCGAATTGAGCGGCACCCTGCTGTTGAGCGCGCCTTCCGATTTCGGCCGCAACCTGCTGTTGCCATGGCTCTCCGAGTTCCGGCGCAGCCACCCCCGCCTCGACGTGCGCTTGCAACTGTCGGACCGGGTGGCCGACGTGTTCCGCGAACCGGTCGACATCGCGATCCGCTATGGACAGTCGGACGATGCCAGCTTCGTCGCCTTGCCCATCGCGCCCGCCAACCGGCGCGTACTGGTGGCCTCGCCCGCCTATCTCGAGCGATGCGGCGCGCCTGCCAGCCTGGACGAGCTGCAGCATCACCGCTGCCTTCTATGGCATTTGCAGGGAAAGATCTATGACAAATGGGTGTTCCCGGCCGGGAAGTCGCGCCGCATCGTGCCGGTAAAAGGCGTGCTGGCATCCGATGATGCCGATGTCGTCCGGCGCTGGGCGCTGGCAGGCGAAGGCATCGCCTACCGGTCCTGGCTGGACATGGCCGCCGAGGTCAGTGCGGGCCGCCTCAGCCTGATCCTGCCGGCGCACCCTGGCGAGCCGGCGCCCCTGGTGCTGGTATGCCCTCACCGGCGCCAGTTTTCGCCGGCGGTGCGGCTGCTGCATGCCTTGCTGGTGGAGCGCTGCGCACGGTTGGCGAACCTGCGCCAGGCCGCGATGGCTTGACGATGCCGCCGGCGGCATCAAGCCAGGTAGACGTGTTCATTCCGCTGCCGCGCCTGGTGGACGAACGCCTTGGGGGAGTGGCCAAACGCGCGCAGGAAAGCACGCCGCAGGCGCTCCTCGTCGCCAAAGCCGGTCAGCTCGGCAATGCGCGATACCGACGAGTGGCCCTGGTCGATCAATTCCTGCGCCGCCTCCACCCGCAGTTTTTCGATCGCCTTGGCGGGCGCCATCCCCGTCTGGGTCTGGAACACGCGGCTGAAATGACGCGGACTCCAGTGCACCTGTGCAGCCAGCTCGTCGACGCTCAAGTCCTTGTGCAGGTTGTCACGCGCGTACAACAAGGCACTCTTGACCCGGTCCGAACTCGGCTCCAGCTCGGCGATGGCCGAGAACTGGGACTGGCCGCCGCTGCGGCGGTGATAGACCACCATGGAGCGCGCCACCTTCCTGGCGATCGCTGTGCCAAGATCGCTTTCGACCATCGCCAGCGCCATGTCGATGCAGGCCGTCACGCCGGCCGATGACCAGATCTTGCCTTCCTTGACGAAGATCTTGTCTTCATCGACCAGCAGCGCGGGATGCGCCGCCTGCAGGCGGCGCCCGATCGCCCAATGGGTGGTCACGCGCTTGCCGTCCATCAGGCCCGTCCGCGCCAGGATGAAGGCGCCCGTGCAAATGCTGGCGATGCGCCGGGTGGCGCCGGCACTTTCCCGCAATATGGCCTCCAGTTCCGGCTGGGCAGCCGGCTCGGCGAGGGCACCGGCAATCAGCAAGGTATCGTAAGCGCCCCAGCCGATTGGCTGGCTTTCCAGCGCCACGCTACTGGAACTCTTGATGGCGCCACCGGATACGGACAAGGTCGCCAGCTCGTACAGCGGCTGCTCCAGCAAGGTATTGGCAAATTCGAAGACAGTCAGGGCGGCCATGTCCAGGGCCTGGAAATTCGGGTAGATGACGAGTCCGATGCGCTTGGTCATGGCAATGTCCGGCAGTTTGGATAAGACGCATTCTATGCCAGATTTTCACCCTTTTCAGGGTGCCGTCAAATGGCATGAATTGCGTTATTTATGTCCTAACGGACTTTCCATAACGGTTCAGAATGCATCCATCCACTCACCTGAACCGAAAGGAAAGATCATGAAAACCAGCGGCAACACCATCTTCATTACCGGCGGCACCTCGGGCATCGGACGCGGTATCGCGGAAGCATTCCACAAGCTGGGCAACCAGGTCATCATCAGCGGCCGCCGCAAAGCCTTGCTGGAAGAAGTCACCAGCGCCAACCCTGGCATGAAAAGCGTGGAACTGGATATCCAGGACCCCGAACAAATCAAGGCAGTGGCGGCCCGGCTGGTCAAGGACTTCCCGACCCTGAATGTCCTGTTCAACAACGCCGGCATCATGCCCTTCGATGACCCGGCTGGTGAAATCGACGACGCAACCGCCGTGAGCACCATCGCCACCAACCTGCTGGGACCGGTGCGCATGACCTCGGCCTTGCTGCCGCACCTGAAGCAACAGAAAGATGCGGTCGTGATCCACAACTCGTCGGTGCTGGCCTTCGTACCACTGGCGAATACCGCCGTGTACTCGGCCACCAAGGCCGCGATCCACTCGTATGCGCTGTCGCAGCGCTTCATGCTGCAGGACAGTGGCGTGCGCGTCATTGAAATTTCGCCACCCTGGGTTGACACCGACCTGATTTACAAGAGCGGTGACAGCCGTGCCATGCCACTGCCGGCCTTCCTGAGCGCCACCATGCAAGGGCTGGCCGAGGGCAAGGACGAAGTCTACGTCGACGACATCAAGCTGCTGCGCGATAACCCAGGTTCCGGCGAGCATGGCTTCGTCAACGCCTTCAACGAGGCGATCAAGGAAAATCCGATTCCGGCTGGCCACTAAGCCATGAGCGCCCTCTCCCGTACCGAGGTGCCGGCGCTGCGCTCGCTGAGCCTGGCGTACTTTGTCCAGGCCACCGGCGCGCTGTCAGTGGTCGGCAGCCTCGCCCCGATCGCCAGCGAATGGCAATTGAGCGACGCTCAGGCCGCCCTGCTGATTACCGTGTTCGGCATTACCTTTGCGGTGGCGGCGCCACTGCTGCAGGTGATGTTCGGCCACCTGCCGCGCCGCCGTCAGGTGCTGGTCGGCCTGGCCGTATTCAGTAGCGCAGCCATGGTGTTCGCGCTCGCCCCAAATTACCGCGCACTCCTGGCTGCGCGCATAGCGATGGGTTTGGGCGCAGCACTGATCGGCCCGGTGCTGGGGGCGCTTGCGGCCGGACTGGTCGCACCAAGACAGCAGGGCAGTGCCATCGCCATGGTGCTGCTGGGCTTGAGCATGGCGGGACTGGTCGGCATGCCCCTGGCGGCCTGGATGGCGCAGGCATGGGGAGCACGCGTGCTGTTTCTTGCGGTCGGCACCGCCGGCTGGCTGACTGCGCTGCTGATCCGTTTCAAGGTACCGGCCCAGGCAGGCAACCCTGCGATTACACTGGTCACCCTGGGACGGGTATTGACCGACGCGGTACTGCTGCCTGCGTTCCTGGTGGTGTTCTTCATTGCCAGTGCCGTGTACACGACCTATGCATTCATCGCCCCGGTCATCCGTGACGAATTTCATGGCAGCCCCCATACGGTATCGCTGGCAATGGGCGTGCTGGGCGTGGCCGGCATCGTCGGCAATCTCTTCGTCGTGCGCGCTGCGCGCCGCTACAGTGCCGATGCCATGTTATCGGCCGGGATGGCGCTGCTGGCGATCGACCTGCTGGCGCTGATGTCGATGCCATCGACCTTGGGGCTGTTGTTTGTGGTGTTGCTGTCCTGGGCCTTCGCGACCGACATGGTGTGGCCATCCCAGCAACGGCGCATCGTCGAACTTTCGGAAGCACTGCGTGGCGTGGCGCTGGCGGTCACATCATCGTTTGTCTTTGCCGGCATTGCTTTCGGCTCCGCCGTCGCGGGCTGGACTTACAGCCACTACGGCTTCCGCGCCAACCTGATCGGCTCGCTGGCTCAGTTGCTGTTGGCATGGGCTTGCCTGAAGCTGTCGGCGCAGCGGATTTCCATTCTTTCACAAGCAAAATCATGAAATTACTGAAAACCGCTCTTCTGTCCTTGTCCCTGCTGTTGGCAGCCGGGCACGCCATGGCCGCTCCCGACCTGCGTTTGTACCGGCTCGACTGCGGCACCATGCACATCGGCGATATGTCGATGATGTCGGATGCAGGCCATTACAAGGAACGCTCGTACGACATCGTCATTTCCTGCTACCTGATCAAGCATGACGATACGTGGATGTTGTGGGACACCGGCTTTGCACGCAACTTCCGGGGTGGCGTGACGCAAGGCGCCCTGAAAATGGATCTGGCCACGACCATTGTCGATCAGTTGAAAACGCTGGGCCTGCGACCGGACGATATCCGGTATGTAGCGCTGTCGCACGCCCACTTCGATCACTCGGGACAGGCTGATGACTTCCCGGGCGCGACCCTGGTACTGCAAAAAGCGGAACGTGCAGTGCTGGACGATAGCGCCGCGGCGACAGCGCATTTCATTGATCGAGGATTGATGAAGCAGCATCTGACATCCGGCCGCATCCAGCTGGTCGATGGCGACACCGATTTATTCGGGGACGGCTCACTACGGATGATCGCCTTGCCCGGACACACACCGGGCCATATGGCACTGCGGTTGACGCTGCCCGGCAGCGGCGTGGTGATACTGTCCGGCGACCAGTGGCACTTTCCGGAAAACCGCCGGGACGACCAGGTTCCCACCTTTAACTTCGACCACGCTGCCACCATCGTCTCGTCGAGAAAACTGGAGGCCCTGATCGCACGCGATCATGCGCGCCTGATTATCCAGCATGAGCCGGCGGACAACGCGCAGTTGCCTCGCCTGCCGGGCTATCTGGATTGATTCAGGCAGGCATACCGGCATCGATCCACACCTGGAGCACGCTGACCAGGTTCCCATGCCACAGCGGCGGCGTAGTGCGATTTTTGCCGGGTTTCCAGGCCCACGGCACAAGTGGGCCTGACTTCATGTGATCGATGATCTGTTCGCCGGATTCCAGTTGCCATTGCAGGCTGGATCACGCATCTGTTGGCAAACCGCCTTTTTGTCCTGATTTGAGTCAGTACCGAAGCATTGGGCACAAGATAGATGGAGGCGAGGACGGGAGTCGAACCCGTCTGGACGGCTTTGCAGGCTGTTTCGGCCTATACGAATCAATGGGTTAGCTTAGAACCGCACTTTAGCACCACATCAGTTCGCTTGAAGGCAGGCGATTGCCGCTACCGAACAGGAATGCCAGGGTGAGCTGGCCGCATCCCGTTCTCAGCCGTGGCGCATCGAGATGCGCGGCTTCCTCCGCGCATTAGCCGGAGATCAGTCCTGGCAAGGCAGGACGCCGGCCGCACCGTAGCCAGCTTCGAACTCGGCAATGGGCCTCGGCTTGCCGAGCAGGTACCCTTGCAACAGGCGGCAGCCGCGTGCAACCAGGAAGTCGCGCTGCTCGCTGGTTTCGATGCCTTCGGCGACCACGTCCAGTTCGAGCGTGCGGGCCAGCGCCAGGATAGCGTCGACGATCGCGCCGGCATGGGCTTCGCCCGGCAAGTCCTTCACGAAGCTGCGGTCGATCTTCAGTTCCGTGAGCGGGAATCGCTTCAGGTAGGCCAGCGAAGAATAGCCGGTACCGAAGTCGTCGAGCGAAAAGCAGACGCCATGCGCGCGCAAGTCGTTCATCTTGGCGCAGGCGTCGTCGAGATTATGCGCGAACACGCTTTCTGTCAGCTCGAGGAAGAGTTGCTGGGGCGGTGCCCCGGTGGCCGCCAGGATGGCGAGTACCTGTCCAACGAATCCAGGGTCGCGCAGCTGATGGGCGCTGACATTCACCGCCAGGGTCACTTCGCGAAGCTTGGGATCGTCCGCCCATCGAGCGAGCGCACGGCAGCTTTCAGCCAGCACCATCGCACCCAACTGGACGATCATGCCGCTGGATTCGGCCATGCCGATGAATTCGTCGGGCGCGACGACACCGCGTGTGGCATGGCGCCAGCGCAGGAGTACTTCGGCGCCGGCGAGCCGGCCATCTATTCCGAGCTGTGGCTGGCAGTACACCTCGAAGTGGCGTCCAGCAATGGCATCGTGCAGGTCGTTCTCGAGCTCGACCTGGCGCTCGACGGCAGCCTGCATGCCGGGGTCGAAGAAGCGCAGCGTGTTGCGGCCCTCGGCCTTTGCACGGTACATGGCGAGATCGGCCTGGCGCAGCAACTGGTCGACGCTGAGCGCACCAGCGCCGAACATGGCCACCCCGATGCTGGGCGTACTGACGGTGGGACGCGCGTCGAGCGCGTGGGGGCGTGCCAGTGCCTCCAGCAGCTTCGCGCCGACCATGCGCGCTTCCTGGATCGCCTCGGCCTCGGAGGTACCAAGATCTTCGAGTACTACGACGAATTCATCGCCGCCCAGACGCGCGAGGTGGTCGCTCGCCCGTACCGTGGCACGCAGGCGCCCGGCTACCTCGCGCAACAGGGCGTCGCCGGCATCGTGGCCCAGGGTATCGTTCAGCAGCTTGAAATTGTCGAGGTCGATGAACAGCAAGGCGCCCGACTGGCCGTTGCGTGCGCAGCGCGGCAGGATCCTGGAGAGCTCGTCGATGAGCAGCCGCCGGTTAGGCAGGCCGGTCAGGTAATCGAAATACGCCAGTTCGTGGATGCGGCGCTCGGCTTCCTTGGCCGCGGTCAGGTCGGTGTTCGTGCCGGCGATGCGCACGCCCTTGCCGCCCCCGTCGCGCTGCACGAACCCGCGGGACAGCACCGGCACGTAATGGCCGTCCCGGTGGCGCAGGCGGAATTCCAGGCTGTAGGTGCTGTCGTCCAATGCGACCAGCGCATCGACAAAGGCGTCCACACGCGGCATGTCCTCAGGATGCATCTGGGTGCGCCAGGCCACCGGATCGCGCTCGCCATGGGAGGGCGGAAAGCCCAGCATGTTCCACCAGCGCTCGGAATAATGCACCAGGCCGCTTTTGACGTCCCAGTCCCAGGGCGCGTCGGTACTGCCCTGCATCGCCAGGCGCAGGCGCTCTTCCGACTTCAGCAGGGATTCCTCGATGCGCTTGAGGTCGGTGCACTCGGTGAAACAGACCGCCACTTGCCGGATGGCGCCGTCCGCGTCAAGCAGGGGATACGCGTTGCAGATCAGCCAGCACAGGCAGGCGCCGGGCAGCCCGATCACCATGTCGTGCACAGGACGCCGCGTGAGCAGGACGCATGACACCGGGTTGGCGTCGGCCGGCAGGGCAGTGCCGTCCGATCGCAGCAGCGGCACCTTGCCGGAGTCCGCAGGGTACTGGTGCATCAGGCCGATGGCATTGCCGAGCAGGCGATGGGCGCAGCGGTTGGCGTAGACAGCACGCGAGTCGGCGCCGTGGATCACGACGCCGGCAGGGATGGTGTCGAGCAGCGCTTCGAAATCGCGGTGGCTCCACGCGGTCGGCGGGAAGCCGGGCCCATCGGATACCTCGGAACTCATATGGCCGCCTGAAGCACTGTCAATACATGATTGTAAACCTTTCTACCAAACAGCGGCGATCGAGACAGGCGTCCGCCAAGTTTCAGGCAATCATGGCGGCGGGCGCACGCCAGATGGCATCGACTCACGCGATGCCGATTTCGCGCTCCTCGGCTGCCCCTGCCAGGACCGCGCGCAAGGCACTCGCCAGTTCCGCACGGCCATAGGGTTTGCTCAGCAGGTTCACGCCCTCGTCCAGCCGGTCGTTATGCATGACCGCGTTTTCCGTATAGCCGGACGTGAACAGTACGCGGATACCCGGGTGCCGCAGTCGCGCGCGTGCGGCCAGGTCGGTGGCGCCGACACTGCCCGGCATGATCACGTCGGTGAACAGCAGGTCGATGCGATCCTGGCGCTCCAGGATCCGGAGTGCGGCATCCGGACTGTCGGCCGTCAGCACCTTGTAGCCCAGGTCGCGCAGCATGGTGGCGACATTGTCGAGAATGTCTTGCTCATCGTCGACAGCGAGTACCGTTTCGGTACCGCCCTGGATGGCGAGGCCCGGCGCCGCCTTCTTTTCCGCCGCCTGCCCGTCGGTACGGGGCAACAGGATATGGATCGTGGTCCCTTTCCCGGCTTCGCTGTCGATATCGATATGCCCGCCGCTCTGCTTGACGAAACCATAGGCCATGCTCAAGCCCAGTCCAGATCCCTTGCCGATGCCCTTGGTCGAGAAGAAGGGCTCGAACGCGCGCGCCTTCACGTCGGCGGACATGCCGTGGCCGGTATCCGTGAATGCCAGGTGCACGAATTCGCCCTCTTCCTTGCAGACATTGTTTACCTGGATCACCAGCGTGCCGCCCGATGGCATCGCATCGCTTGCATTCAGCGACAGGTTGAGGATGACATTTTCCAGTTGCTGCGGGTCGACCAGCACGTTCCATACTTCCGGGCAGGCGACGAAGCGCACGTCGACCTGTTCTCCCACCGCCCGTTTCAGCAGCAGGTCGATGGCCGCGAACACGTCCGGCAGGCTGACGGCATCCGGCTGCAGCGGCTGCTTGCGCGCGAACGCCAGCAATTGCGACGACAGCTTGGCGCCGCGCCGGACGGCGGTTTGCGCCGATTCGCAACGCTGGTGCACCTTTTCATTGGCCTGCGTGAACATCCTGATGAGGTCGATGTTTCCATTGATGATGTGCAGGACATTGTTGAAGTCATGCGCCACGCCGCCGGTCAGCTTGCCGATCGCTTCGAGCTTCTGTGCGTGCATCAGAGCGGTTTGCGTGTCTTCGAGTTTCCGGGTGCGCTCGCGCACCAGGTCTTCGAGATGCTGCTGCTGCCGGTCGACTTCGCGGCGTGCGCGCCACTGTTCGGTGACGTCGCTGCCCTGGATGAAGATCGTGCCGGCCTCGTCCTCCATGCCGACATTGGGCTGGAACAGCACGTCGATATGCAGCTCATCCAGGTCGGCACCCGCGCCGCGCCGCAGCGCCAGCTTCATCCCGGTGGCGACATGGGCCCTGCCCCGGCGGCGCACGTCCTCGATCAAGCCGAGGTAGCCCTGTTCCACCAGTTCCGGCAGGGCCTGGCCGATCGGCAAGCCGACGACGGCGCGGTCGCCGACCAGGCGCTGGAAAGCCGCATTGACGATCTGGACACGGAGCTCGCTGCCGGCCAGCACCGCCATGAATCCGGGCGCCTGTTCGAACAGACTGAGCATGCGTGCATGCTCGCCCGCCAGGCGCTGGTTCGCCCGGGCCAGCTCGTCCGCCATGGCGGCGGTGCGCAGGTAGACGCGATTGATCTCCTTCAGGTACACGCCCAGCATGACGAGCGCCGACAGGAGCGCATTGATCCGGCCGACATACCAGCCGGCCGTCAGGCGCGCGCCGCCGGCCATCGTGATCGCATTGTCGAAGGCCAGCGCGACGATCGCCACGCCGAGCCATGCGCTCATCGGCGTGGCGAAGCGGGTCGCGCGCCACAGCATGAACAGCGCCATCACGATGATGACCTGGATCAGGGGCGCATAGCCGGAACGCGTGATACGGCTGAAGTCGCCCGCTATGTCGACCACGGGCAGCCTGTCGTGGAACAGCGTCACCGCAAGCACGCTGAGCGCGAGCGCGCCGGCCGTCAATGCCGCGCAGGTACGAAAGGCCGCCATCGGGGCCGCGACCAGGCGCCCGCGCCGGCGCCATTCGGACCAGGCATAGCCGAACAACATGCCGGTCGAGCCGAGGTGCCAGAAAAACCAGAGCCAGCTCGGTGTCTGCGTACCGCCCAGCAGCCTCACGTCGTGGACGAAGGCGGAAGGGAACGAAAAGAACTGCACCAGCAGGATGGCCGAGGTATACACGCAGCCGCCCCACAGGTACAGCAAGGCATGCAGGCGGGTCTGCATGAAATAGCCGAAGATCAGGTAGGCGACGATGGCGTAGCTGACGATCGTAGTGGCCTGGTAGACCGGCAGGAAGGAGGCGATGCCCGGCCATTGACTGGACGCGACCGGCATGAGCGCCATGGTGAATACGGCGATGGCGAGCGCCGTCATGAGCGCCGTGCGCTGGAAAGGCGCCATCCGCGGCGCAATGCGGCCGCTGTCGGCCCTGGCCGGGAATGTCCTGTCGTTCATGATCGCGTCTTTCGCAAGCCGAGGCATGCGCGTGCCATGCACGGGCGCTGCCTGATGGGACAACTAGGATACCTTAATTCATCATTTCCCAAATGAATCGATTCCTGCGCACGCGAACCAGGCGCTTGCCGAACCGTCATCGAGCGGCGATATGCACGCCATCCATGTCGAGCATGGAAAACGTGAAGCAGACCTTGCCTTCCAGCGAGGTTACTTCGATCGTGCCGCCGTGGGAGCGGGCGATTTCGGCCACGATGTAGAGGCCCAGCCCCAGGCCCTGGTGGACGTCGCTGGAAGACGAACGCCAGAACGGCTTGAACAATTGCTGGACCACGACCGGCGGCAATGGATCGCCATTGTTGGTCACGGCCATGATGAATTTTTTGCCCGAGCAAGTGATCAGCACATGAATGGGGGTATGCGCGGCACCATGTACGATGGCGTTCTTGACAAGGTTCGACAGCATCTGGCACAGCCGGCCCGCATCGCAGCGAGCACTGATATCAGGCTGGATGATCGCCACGATGTCGGCTTCGGGATGAACCTGACGCAACTCCGCGATGACCTGGCCGAACTGCGCGTCGAGCCCGCGCTCATGACGTAAATGCAGGGAAAGGCCGCCGCCCATGCGGCCGCGCGTGAAATCGACCAGATCGTCGACCAGTGCCGACATCCGTCCTACGCTGCGCCGCATGCGTTGCAGGATCGGCGCGAGGGCAGGATCGCCGGTCTTCAGCGCCAGCAGTTCGACGCCGTTCTGGACCGCACCGAGCGGCGTGCGCAAGTCATGGCCGAGTACGGCAATAAATTGCTCGCGCAACTCGGCAGTCTCGCGCTCGGACGTCAGGTCGGTCTGGGTAGCCTCATGGATGCGTTCGGCTTCCAGCTGCGCGGAAATCAGTTCCGCAAACAGCTCGAGCGTCGACACCATTGCCGGCGCCGACAACTTCATCGGCTTCGGATCGATGCCGCACAGTGTGCCGAAGTAGCTGCCGTCGCGCCGCAGGATCGGTATCGAGAAATAACTCTGGAACCCATAGATGCGCGGCGTGTGATGGTTACGATATTCCTCGCTGACTTCCACGTGATCGATGACGATGCTCTGCCGGGTACTGCGGACCTCCTCGCACAAAGTCGTGGTCACGTCGAGACCGTCGCCGACCTTCAGTCCGAAATCCACCTTGTCCCATACGGCGCAGGCTGTCCAGGCGTCCTCGGCGACATGGGCGATTGCCACGAAACCGAGACCGGTGAGCGAAGCGACCGTTTCCAGGATCTTCGGCACCGTACCGATGGCTTCGATTTCGCGCACGTAGGTCATTACACCGGTGTTCATGGCTGACAGGCATCTCAAGGTTGGTAGCGGTTTACGATCATACCACCCATGTGCAGCGTATCAAACGCTCCCGCGATGGGCGCCGTTCGCCCTACACGCTTGCGGCGACGTCGACGACCGGCAACACGAATTTCAGGCGCATTCCCTGGCCCGGTCCGGCGCTGTGGGCGGATACCATGCCGCCGTGCGCATCGCAGACGCTCTTCGCGATGGCCAGTCCGACGCCGGCGCCGGACGGCATGCGGGCCGGGTGGTGGGCAAATTTGCGGAACGGTACGAACAGCTCGCGCAGCTGGTGCCGCGCCGCGCCGATTCCCCGATCCTGTATCCCGATTTCCAGCAGCGCGCCATCGATGCGCGCCGACAGGATGATGGGAGCGCCGTCGTCCGAATAGTCGCTTGCGTTGATGAGTGCGTTGCCGAGCGCCTGCGCGAGCCGCTCCGGATCGCACAGCAGCGGCACGCGTTCGTCGCCTGCATCGACGTCGATGCACAGCGCCTGCCCGCGCGCGCGGATCGGCGCGGCGGCCGCATCGCGTGCCAGGGTGACGACTTCGCCCACCGTCGCTACGCGCATGGTCATGGGAACGTCGCAGGCGCGCTCGATGCGCGACGCGTCGAGCAAGTCCGTGACGAAGCGCGCGAGCTGGCGCGCCTGCCGCTCGACAATGCCGGCCATGTGCGCGATCCGCGGGTCGGTCGCCATCCGGACCATGGTCTGCGCCACGGTCATGATCGGCGCGAGGGGATTGCGCAATTCATGGGCGAGGATGCGCAGGAATACGTCGCGGTTCGCCCCGACCTGGTCGAGTTCGCCCTCGAGGCGGCGCCGCTCGCTGATGTCGGTCAGCGAACAGAACACCCCGACGACCTCGCCGCCGATCCCGGCGACCGGACGCGCATGGATCACCAGGCGCCGCCGCTGGCCGTCGTCGGACTCGGCGATGCATTCATAAGGCGCCTGTGCACGTCCGGTTTCCACGGCACGGGCAGCCGGGGAGATGGACTTCGGCAGCGGCATGCCTTCGGCGTCGTACAGCGCGGCAAAGCCGTCCCATCGGCCGACGTCGCCCGCGTGCGGACGCCCGCCCCATAAGCGCTGCGCCGAACGGTTGCTGTGCATGACGCCGCCGTCCCGGGTACAACAAAATGCCGGGCAAGCCACCTGGTCGATCGCCCATTCGCAGGCAAACGGCCAGCCGGTCCCGGACGCCGCGTTCCGGTCCGTCGTCATCGCATCTCCGTATCGTTGTTCGTGCAGTATTGTCGTCGGACGATGCATCCTGCCGCGTAGGAGCCTGGGCGGTAAGCGCGTCGTCCTACGGCTTGCGTACTGTTTAATCGAATACGCGCACGCAAGCGGCCGGCATCGCGGCGGGTTTCGAGGTGCACCTGACAAAGCCAGTTGCGATCGAAGCCGTCCTTGGCAGCGATGCGTGACCGTTGCCTGAGGTACCCTGACTTTTTCGGACACTCCTGTTTGGTAAACTTCACCAACTGGAGAATTTATGAAACGCCAAAAGACATACACGCCGGAGCTTCGTGAGGAAGCGGTAAAGCTGGTCCTGACACAGGGGCTGACGCTGGACGATGCCGCCCATCGTCTGACGATACCCAAGGGGACGCTGGCGAACTGGGTAGCGGCCGCCAAGCGTGGTACATCGCCCAAGGCGGCACCTGGTAGCCGTTCCGTGCCAGAGCTGGAGGCGGAAGTGACGAAGCTCCGTAAAGAGCTGGCAGAAGCGCGTATGGAGCGAGATATTATTAAAAAAGCGGCAGCGTACTTTGCGCAGGAGTCGCTGCCAGGTACGCGGTCATAAAAACGATGCGACTCGATTTTCCGCTCACGACTTTGTGCCGTGTCTTTGACGTCTCGCGCAGCGGTTTCTATACATGGGAAAAGGGCTCGCCGTCGGCGCGCGTCCACGAGGACGAGCGTCTCAAGGTCGCCATTCAGGCAGTTCATGTACAAACGCGGGAAACCTATGGGCCACTGCGCATGAAGCCGGAACTGGCCTCTCAAGGCTTTGAGGCGGGCCGTGACCGCATCACGCGCCTGCGGCGTGAGCTCGGCCTGCGCTGCAAGCAGAAGCGCAAATTCAAGGCGACGACGAACTCGAATCACGACTTGCCAGTCGCGGAAAATCTGCTCAATCAGACCTTCGCGCCTACGCGCCCAAACGAAGCCTGGGTGACTGACATTACTTACATCGCCACTGGCGAGGGATGGCTCTACCTCGCCGGCATCAAGGATGTTTTTACCTGTGAACTGGTTGGCTATGCGATGAGTGAGCGCATGACGCAGGGACTGACCGCGAAGGCACTCTGGCGCGCTGTACGCAACAAGCGTCCGGCGCCAGGGTTGATTCACCACTCTGATCGTGGCAGCCAGTATTGCGCGCATGATTATCAGGCGCTGGTTAAACAGTTCGGCATGCAGGCATCCATGTCACGCAGGGGGAACTGCTACGACAACGCTCCGATGGAAAGCTTCTGGGGAAGCCTTAAGAACGAGCTGATACACCACCAGCGTTACGCCACACGGGCCGATGCCCAAGCGGCTATCCAGGAATACATCGAGAGCTTCTACAACCGTCAGCGGCGTCACTCACGCATTGGCTTTATTCCGCCGGCTGTATTTGCTGAACAAATCAGCAGGCAACAGCAGGCAGCTTGAAACAAGGGTGTCCGCTATTGACAGTACACCTCATGGTTTGGTGCGCGCCGGATGTCCCAGGATGGATTGGAAAACTTTGCCAGTGCCACGAACGTGTCGAACACACGCTCGTTCGCATCAATGAGAAGCACCCGTAACTGCATCCTGGGAGCCATCGGGATCGTCATGGCGTGCCTTGCAGGGTTGGTGCAGCGGCGCCATGAGCGGGAAAAGCAGCAGTCGCCGCACATGCCGCGCAAACCTCGGTGGTTGTCACTGTGCACTCCTTGGTAGGTCCAGACTGAGAAAGTCATTCGCCGACCTGGGAGGCATCGGATCTTGGGTGCTTGAGCGTCCGACCATAGCACCCTTTAGGGAAGCGCTGATTTAATCGCCGACCAGCGCGCCGGTCATGCCGAAGTGGCACAATGACGGCTTCGATTCATGATGATGCCGTGATGAAGCAAACCACGTTCTCCGACGCTGAGTTCACCCACAAAAAGAAGCAGACCCGACGCGATCGGTTCCGGGCCGAGATCGAGGCCGTGACGCCATGGCCGGCACTGGTGGCGGCGTTGCTGCCGTACTACCCCAGGGGCGAAGGGCGAGGCCGTCCGCCGGTCGGTCTTGAGCGGATGCTGCGCATGTATATCGCGCAGCAGTGCTTCGGTTTGTCGGGCGAGGGCATCGAAGATGCGATCTACGACAGCCAGGCCATTCGCGGTTTTGTCGGCATCGATTTGACGCACGAGTCGGCGCCGGACGCGACAACGCTGCTCAAGTTCCGCCGCCTGCTCGAGAAGCACAACCTGACACGCAGGATCTTCGATGAAATCAACGCGCACCTGGGCAGCAAAGGCTTGATGATGCGCGAGGGGACCATCGTCGACGCGACGCTGATTGCAGCGCCGCCTTCGACCAAGAACCGCGATGAAAAGCGCGATCCGGAAATGCACCAGTCGAAGAAGGGCAAGAACTGGTTTTTCGGCATGAAAGCCCATATCGGCGTTGACGCCAAGTCGGGGCTGGCCCATACGCTCGTAACGACCGCAGGCAACGTGTCCGACGTCACGCAAACCCACAATCTGCTGCATGGCGACGAAAAGATGGTGTTTGGCGACGCCGGATACCAAGGTGCTGACAAGCGCCCGGAAAACGCAGGAAAGGCGGTCACCTGGCATATCGCGATGAAGCGCAGCGTGCGCAAAGCATTGAAGAGGAATCCGCTGGGCCGCGCCAAAGAAAAGCTGGAGAAGGCCAAGGCCAGCGTGCGCGCCAAGGTCGAGCATCCGTTTCACGTGCTGAAGAACCTGTTCAGGCATCGCAAGACGCGTTACCGTGGCCTGGCGAAGAACACCGCACAGCTACATACCTTATTCGCGTTCGCCAATCTGGTGTTGGCCGGCCAAACTTTTGGAAGCGCCCGCGCCCGAACTCCGTCCTGAGCCGGAGGAATGCGTGTTGTAATAGCCAAAGTGCTTCCAGTGGACCCGCGCACGCGTGAAACATAGCTGATTTCGACCATCGTTCTGTCCGACTCTGGTTCTGTCTCATCGAATCGACCGCGCAACCTATTTGTTCAGTGCTTCCTTAGCAAGTGCCCTCTTCCGCCCGGGCCGGCCACGGTTCGAACTGAAAAGGACGCGCACGAAGCAAAGGCATCGAGTCGATGCCCTTACTTCTGCTTAGAAGGTGTGACGCAGGCCCAGGTTGTAGGCGGTGCTGCCGGTACCCGATTCGGTGTTGTTACCCACGGTATAGCCGGCGCCGTTGTGGTTCCAGATGTGGCCGTACGCTACATACAGGCCCGAGCGCTTGGACAAGTTGTACAGGTAGCCGATGCCGATCTCGCTGGCGTCCTGGTTGAAGCTCGTCCGGTCGTCCTTGTGCTGGACCGAGAACATCAGCGAGCCGGCGCCGATCGGCGCCTTGAAGCCGAGGATGTAATCGCGCCCGTCGGTCGAGGCGGTCGGCTTCACGCCGCCGTAGGGATTGTTGGTGTTCCACAGCGGTGCGCTGTTGAAGCCCTTGTCCACCTCGAAGCCAGCATACACTTGCACGACCTTGAAGTTGTAGTTACCGCCGAACAGATAATTGCGGCCCAGGTTGTGGTTCACGCCGGTGGCCACCACATCTGTGTTCTTGCTGTTGTAAATCAGGCGCAGAGCGAGCGGACCTTGCGTGTAATTGATCCCTCCACCGAACTGGCGCCCGGCCGACAGCACCGACTGCTCGCCGGCGCTGTAGAAAAGGTCGACGTTTACGCCGCTCAGCTTTGGCGAGGAGTACGTCACGCTATTGCTGACGCGGACGTTGGTGCCGTTGTCCGGCAACAGGTTCTTCGAGGTGCCGGCATAACCGGTGCCGAACGGGTCGATTGCTTGCACCAGCGCCAGGTGGTATGGCGTGTACTGGCGGCCGAGGGCGAGCGAACCGGCATTGGTCTTGAGCCCAACAAAGGCCTGGCGGTTGAAGATGGTATTGGTGGCGTCGAGCTCGCCGGTGTCGATCTTGGCGCCGCTCTCCAGGGTGAAGAAGGCCTGCATGCCGTCACCGAGGTCTTCGGTGCCGCGGAAGCCGATGCGCGAAGCCGAAGCGGCGCCGCTCGTCACCTTGGTCATGCTGTTGGTGCCACCGCTTTCGCCGACGATGGCGGCATCGGCGATGCCGTAGATGGTGACGTTGCTCTGCGCCAGGGCGGTGTTTGTACCGAGCATGAGAATTGCGTAAACAACCAAACGTTTTTTCATGTGTCTCCTTGTGGGGCGATGCCCGCTTCGTTATTGGGATGAAGCTATGTCGGCACAGGGCGAGTGCATTCCTGCGCTCGCCTCGGTCGTTTTCAATCAACCGTACTGAACAACTGATGAAGCTTGATTCCGCTACTTTGTCGAAGTAATTGCCTGACCCTCGAATGCGAGATGGCTATCCGACTGTGCGGGACTGGCCGCTCGCGATGTCACCGACCAACACGGCTGTCATGTTGACGATGCGGCGGACGGTCGCTGATGGCGTGAGAACCTGGACCGGTTTGGCTGCACCCAGCAGAATCGGACCGATGGCAACGTTGTTACCCGCCGCGACTTTCAACAGATTGTAAGAGATGTTTGCCGAGTCGATATCGGGGAGTACCAGCAGGTTTGCGTCGCCTTCGAGCGTCGACGCCGGCAGATATTTGCGTCGCAGTGCTGCGTCGAGCGCGACATCGCCATGCATTTCCCCGTCCAGCTCAAGCTCGGGGGCGCGGCGGCGCAGGATGTCGAGTACCTCACGCATTTTCTGGGCCGAAGGCGCATCGCTGGTCCCGAAATTGGAGTGCGATAGCAAGGCGACCTTCGGGACAATACCAAATCGGCGCACTTCCTCGGCCGCCAGCAGGGTGATCTCGGCAAGTTCGGCCGCGCTCGGGTTGACGTTCACGTGCGTGTCGGCGATGAAGAGTTGCCGGCCTGGCAGGATCAGCGCATTCATTGCCGCGTAGACGTTGGAGCCGTCCTTCTTGCCGATGACCTGGTCGATGAAATGCAGGTGACGATGCGTCGTACTGATCATCCCGCACATCAGTCCATCGGCTTCGCCTTTACGCACCATCATCGCCCCGATCAGGGTCGTGCGCCGGCGCATTTCGAGCTTCGCCATCTGCTCGGTAGTGCCGCGTCGGCACATGAGGTCCCGGTAGGTCGTCCAATAGTCCCGGTAGCGAGGATCGCGGTCGGTATCGACGATCGTGTAGTCCCGCTCTCTGGTCAGTCGCAGGCCGAGCTTGGCAATGCGCTGTTCGATGACCGCCGACCGTCCAACGAGAATAGGCTGAGCGATGCGTTCGTCGACAACGATCTGCACGGCGCGCAGGACTCGCTCTTCCTCACCTTCGGCGAACACGATGCGCTTCCTGTCCAGGCTCGTGTCGCGCGCCGACTGGAACACTGGCCGCATCATGCTGCCGCTGTGATAAACGAACTGCTGCAGATGCTGCGCATATGCTTCCAGATCGTCCACGGGACGTGTCGCCACGCCGCTCTCCATGGCCGCCTTCGCCACTGCTGGAGCGATCTTGACGATCAGACGTGGATCGAATGGCGTGGGAATCAGGTAGTTCGGACCGAACGACAGATCGCCATTGCCGTACGCTGCCGCGACGATATCGCTTTGCTCCTGCCGCGCGAGATCTGCGATCGCGTTGACGGCCGCGATTTCCATCTCGCGGGTGATTGTCGTCGCTCCCGCATCCAGCGCACCGCGGAAAATGTAGGGGAAGCACAGCACGTTGTTGACTTGGTTCGGATAGTCCGCACGACCGGTCGCCAGGATGGCATCGGGGCGTACGGCCAAGGCCTCTTCAGGCAGGATTTCCGGCGTTGGATTTGCCAGCGCCAAGATCAGCGGCCGCGGACCCATGCCCTTTACCATTTCCGGCTTCAATACCTTGCCTGCCGATAGACCGAGAAAGATATCGGCCCCTTCGATGACCTCACGCAGGCTGCGGGCGCTCGTATCGCGGGCATACCGCGCCTTCTTCGGGTCCATCAGCTCTGTGCGGCCCTCGTAGACGACGCCGGCAAGGTCGGTCACGAAGATATTTTCCAGCTTCATGCCGAGGTCGACCAGCAGATCGAGGCAGGCCAACGCGGCGGCGCCGGCGCCGGACGCCACGAGCTTGACTTCCTCGATCCGCTTGCCGACGACTTTCAGACCGTTCGTGATCGCCGCGGCGACCACGATGGCGGTACCGTGCTGGTCATCATGGAAAACCGGAATCTTCATGCGCGCCCGGCATTCGCTTTCGACCGTAAAGCAGTCCGGCGCCTTGATATCTTCCAGGTTGATGCCGCCAAACGTCGGCTCCAGCGCGGAGATGATGTCGACCAGTTTTTGGGGATCCTTCTCGTTGATCTCGATATCAAAGACGTCGATGCCCGCAAACTTTTTGAACAGTACGGCTTTCCCCTCCATGACAGGCTTGGAAGCCAGCGGACCGATGTCGCCGAGGCCCAGCACCGCCGTGCCGTTGGAGATCACGCCAACCAGGTTGCCGCGTGCCGTGAAGCGCGCGGCGTTCAGCGGGTTTGCCACGATCTCCTCGCAAGGAAATGCGACACCTGGCGAATAAGCCAGGGACAAGTCGCGCTGGTTGATCATCTGTTTCGTCGGGACGGTGGTGAGTTTGCCCGGCTTGGGAAACTCGTGGTAATCGAGTGCCGCCTGACGCAGCAAGGATGCTTCTGAGGTCATGATGAATCTTGTCGGTTATGGATGAGACATTGCCGTTCGGCCAGGGAGAGTCAGTCTAGCGATACTGCGCACTTTTATAATGAAACTTATATTTATCCATTATTTAATTGAACTGAATAATTAGCCGCTGGTCTGCCGTCGGTCGATAGGCCGTCGCGGGCTCCTGGTAGAAATCGCGGGTTGTTGGGCACTGCGACGGTGCTTCTGATGTCGCAGTGCCACTGGTAGGTCTAGTGCTTGCTCAACGAAGCTGCGGGCACGCTCGAGGTATCGGAAACAGCGTCCGCGTCGATGGGTAACGCCGAGCCGCGCTCGAGTACGGCCTTGGCTTGCTTGAGGTCGAGCACCTTCTCCCAACGCGCGACCACGACGGTGGCCACGCCATTGCCGATCAGGTTGACGATGGCGCGCGACTCGTTCAGGAAGCGGTCCACACCCAACAGCAGCACCAGCCCCGCCACCGGGATCTTGTGCATCGACGCGAGCGTGGCGGCCAGGGCAACGAAACCGGCGCCGGCGACACCCGCCGATCCCTTGGACGTGAACAGCAGCACGCCAAGCACGATCAGCTGGTCCCACAGCGAGAGATCGATATTCATCGCCTGGGCAATGAAGATGGCCGCCATGGTGAGATAAATCGCCGTGCCGTCAGCATTGAAGGCATAGCCCGTCGGCAGCACCAGGCCCACTACAGGTTTCGGGATGCCCATCTTTTCGAGCTTCACCAGCATCTGCGGCAGGACCGACTCGGTCGACGCCGTGCCGAAGGTAACCAGGATCTCGTCCTTGATGTAGCGAAGGAACTTGAGCAGTGACAGTCCTGACAGGCGCATGACGAGGCCGAGCACCACGAAAACAAACACGGCCGAGGTCAGGTACAGGCAAAGAATAAGTTCACCATAGGACGCCAGCGTACCGATCCCGTATTTCCCGACCGTGAATGCGATGCCGCCGAAGGCGCCGATCGGAGCGAGATACATGGCGATGCGCACGACACCGAACATCCCCTGCAAGAACATGTCGAGCATGTCGACGAAAGGCTCGACCGGCTTGCCGATACGTGCCAGCGCGACGGCCAGCAGAACCGAGAAGAAGATAATCGGTATCATCTCGCCATTCGCGAAGGCGCCAACGACGCTGGTAGGCACCATGTTCATGAAGAACTCGAGCACGCCGCCTTGGCTGTGCGCTTTTTGCGTATAGCTTGTGATCGCCGCCGCATCGATATGCGAAGGATCGATGTTCATGCCGACGCCGGGCTTGAACACGTTGACCACGACCATGCCGACGGCGAGCGCCAGCGTCGAGGCCACCTCGAAGTACAGGATGGCCTTGAAGCCCACGCGCCCCGCTTCGTGGACATTGTTCATACGCGCGATACCGACGACGATCGAAGCGAAGATGATCGGCGCCAGCAGCATCTTGATCATTTTGATGAACAAGTCGCCCAAGGGTTTGGCTTGCGCGCCCAGATCGGGCATGTAGTGCCCGAGCAGAATGCCTGCGACGATAGCTATCAGTACCTGGACATATAGTTTGGAAAGGTATTTCCCGGCAAAGGTGGATCGCATGTTCGTCTCCTCTTGCGAATTTTCCGGCCTGCTAAAGGCCAGGCGCGACCTTGGCAACGGCGCCTTTCGGCGGCGCCGCTGTGGTCACTGCCCTATCGGTTGAATTGGTATTGACCGCGCCTCTTTTACTGGGCGTTGATGGTCATGCGACGCTCAGGCGACGCTTAGGCAGACAGCTTTTGCATCTCCGCGTACAGGTCGGCTTTTCCTTCGAAGCCGATACCCGGCAGATCCGGCATCGTGATGTAGCCGTTGTCGACCTTGACGCCGTCCGGGAAGCCGCCGTACGGCTGGAACAGGTCTGGGTAGGACTCGTTGCCGCCCAGGCCCAGGCCGGCCGCGATGTTCAGCGACATCTGATGGCCACCGTGCGGGATGCAGCGGCTCGGCGACCAACCGTGCTCGCGCAGCATGTCGAGCGTGCGCAGGTAC
>Ga0265798_10001059_pt1 | contig 43744 bp, 31 predicted proteins | sample P3T30metagenome_FD_192430 | JGI IMG/M metagenome (GOLD analysis project Ga0265798, IMG submission 192430) | Plant litter microbial communities from East Loma Ridge, Irvine, California - P3 T30 | ecosystem: Environmental > Terrestrial > Plant litter > Unclassified | place: USA: California... | reverse complement strand
GAGCGATATCACCAAACAGTGTTCTCCTCCATCGACATTACCTGTCTGAGCAAAGCTGCGATCTCTGTACGCCCATACAACTCTGCCATGTCTAGAGCGGTTCGACCATTTGTACTAGTTATACGAGAATCGGCACCTTGCTGCAGCAACATCTCCACCACGTCATAATAGCCGTATTCTGCTGCCCATATCAAAGCAGTCTTCTTGCTCTGATCCTGATGGTCAAGCTTCACCTCCCGACCCGCTAGTAAAGCGCCCACTGTTGGAGGGGACTGGCGGTCCAGAGCCCAAGCAAGTGGTGTCCATCCGCTCACATCTTCTTCGTTCTCATCTCCACACCGATATTTGATCAAGGCTCTTACGCAATCTGTGTGGCCGCCGCCACAGGCTAGAGAAAGAGCACTTCTACCGTCATTGTCTTTGCTTTGCCTGTCGATGTTGTAGTCATCCCTCATAAGGACATCAATGGCCTCTCCTTGGCCGTTGTTGGCAGCCCATAGCAATGGTGTCCGGCCCTTCTTGTCTTTGAGATTTGTGTCCACACCCGGTTGCTTGAGTAGCATCTTCAAGGCCTGTAGAAAGCCTTCGCCTGCAGCCCAAGACAGTATTGAGCGGCCCTGGCGGTCGACATGGTTGACATCCACAGCTTTGTGGGCAAGCAGAGCACGCCCAATCACCGTGTGGTCTCTTTCCATGGCCCAGAAAAGAGCTGTCCATCCGTTGTTATCCTGGTGTTCAGGCCGGCAATCATGCCGGTTAAACAGCATCTGAAAGATTTCCTGGTGACTGTTTCCAGCCGCGTACGATAAGGCAGAACGACCGGACGGTCCTTCGGCATTGATACTGGTACGTGTATCATGCAGGAGAGTTCTTACAACCTCAACGTGGCCATGATGAGAAGCTATAGTTAATGGAGTGTGTAGTTCAACTACGCGCGAATTAGGGTTTGCACTATGCTGAAGCAGCACCTCCACCGATTTTGCACTTCCCATCCTCGCGGCCCAAAATAGAGCACGATCTTTGCTGAGCTGTTCGGTTGGCATGCGCAAGCAATCGTTGAGCATGACTGCACAGTCAAAGAACGCAGCCACCATGACAGTGTCGAAATAGTCTGGTAGCACATACTCCATATCCGTCTCAAACCAATAGTATTTGAGCCAATTTGTGAGCATGCCACTCCCGGGTTGTGTCAAACTGCGAAAAGCTTCCTGGGTAGATCTGTCGACAACGGTCTCGCATTGTGCATAATGTCTAGCCCAGTGCATTGCAGCATAGTCGTAAAACTGGTATCGCTCAGCGATAGACACGCGGGTTCTTTCATCGGATCCGTCACCGGTATCCATGATGGTATCTCCTTTCATGTCGAAACCCAAGTCGAATAAAGATTCTGAATCGGTGTCTTCTTGCACACCAGCAATTGTGTCGTCCTCATCCCACGGAAGGGTCGGGAGTATGAAGATATCGGTCGCGAATTCCTCAAGAGAAAGGTATCGAATACATGTGGAAGCCATATGGAGCGCTGCCGTCGGAGTCGAAGTACCAAATTCTCGAACTGTACTGTCTGGCGATGACAGTGCATGTCCGGTCAGAAAGTCTTTCACAGACTGATGGATAAGAGACACCTTCTGCGCCTCGATACGAACGAAAGGGCCCACAACAAGTTGTAACATCTGCTCGAGCGCGGTCTGACGGTCTTCCATCACCTCGGCAACAGTCTGATAGCCCTCCAGGCTGCCATCAATGGTGTAGGCTATGTTCATTTCGTCTAACGACAGATGCCTCGAACTTCCCAGCAAGAGGCGTAAGACGGTGGAGGCGATGATTTTCCTACTATCGGGTATACGGTAGAGAAACTCCGCATACGTCGCTTGTAGCTCACGGGGGAAGTCGTTGATAATTCGCTTGAGATCTCTCTTCGACGTAGAAGGACTATCCTCAAGTGACTTGAGTACGATGTTTAGCCACAGGAATGACTTTTCCGCCTTTTCCGTGAGCAGCGCTTCCAATTCAGCAATGGTCTCGGCCGAGCAGCCCAGCTTGCTGGCGATCCGCCCAAGCTTATTGCGAATAACGAGTCGAATCTCTTCGCTGATTCTGGCTTGGTTTCCATCTAGTGGCAGGACAGTGTTCTGGGTTTCTTCAAGAACGCTGAGGTCTTGCGGTGAAGGTCGACTAGTGAACAGGAACTTGACAAAACTTCGTGAGCGACGGGTCGCACGACGCGCTTCCTGCACCAGCTGCTTGATTGCCTGGAGGAACAGCCGCCGAGTGTTTGGTTCGCATTCGTCGATCGCATCGACGATAATACCGAATGAACCTAGCCTCGCTTCTTTCACAATACGAACGAAGATCTCCCATAGAGCGTGAAATGAATCCACAAGATGATGGCCTGTGGCTTCCCATCTCGACTTCATGTATTTGATGAGACTTCGGTGTCGTAGCAGGATCTGGTGTAGGATGCTCTTCATCATTTCTTTTGCATCCCTCTGCGTACCTACTTTGTCGTCACAAAAGAAGTAGAAGACTTCTGGTCCGGATGAAGATGGAGACTCGATCGCCAGGTGCTCGGTGAGGTACAAAGAAAGCATCGTCTTTCCGCAACCTGGTTCACCTGTGACCCACAATAAGCCCGTCTCGTTAGATGTGAGCCAAGACATATACTGTGGATCGTTAAGAATCCAGCTGCAAGTGCCCTCCACAGGTTTAGGTAGTTGATTTCGATAGTCTTCGAGACCTGTGGAGTAGAGCAGGCTCATACAGCGCTTCTCATTTGATTGCAGAGCTAGTGACTTCTATTAGCGAGAGCGAGAAAATGTTTTAGCGATACGTACACATGTTCGCCGAATGCCTATTTGACTTCGCTTCCTGACACAGTCGTTTGAGTTGACTGACGACCATGGAATAATCATTGTTGCTCCTCGACTCGAAGCGACACATAGCCCTGTGGTCAGCATTCAAGGGAATGACCATCTCGCCGCGGATCCCCATAACGGCCGAGGGGCGATCGACGACCTGGTCAACGGTGACGATGTTAGCATGAACCACACGAGTTATAGGAGCACTTACCACTTTGTTGAAGGGAGGCAGGATGTGCCGTTCATAAAAGGTAACAATCTTGAGGAAGTCCAATTGTTTGCAAAATGATTCGAAAAGGACGGCTAGTTCTTCGGATCCCAAGCTCAACGCCTTGATAAGATCACTGCGGACGGCTGGAATTAGGAAGAAGGCATTTGCTATATCACCGATAGCCACTCCTAGGTCTGCTATTGCTGAGCCGCGGTGAGGAGTACCAAAAAAGACGATGGCGGTGGTAGAGGCCAGGATGTCTTCATAGTGGCTGTGTTCTTGAGCTAGAAGCAGTGCCTTTGAGGCTGCAGTCAGTCAACAGCACAAAGTCTCTCAAAAGTTGGATCATATGTACCCGCTTACACACAAGTCCACCTAGACTATGACAAATGAAGATGATTGGGCGTGGAGGCTGTGGAGCGTAAAATCAGCGGAGATAGTCAAGTGCTCCCATGTTTTCTTACAGTAGCTTCGGACGATTGATCCAGTTGGCGGCGTAACTCCGCGAGGAGTCCAAGTGAGTAGTCGGTTATTGTACTCACGTTCTTGCTGAGCAAAATCTCGGCTGCGTAACCATACGTGAAGATGCGCGCGCGTGGCAGGTCAATCGGTAGAAGGTCCTTAAGCCATGACTTGCCTGTTTTCTCGTGGGTCCACGTCAAGTCAGACTTGCCATTAAGCCCGTGAATGGCCACTATGTCAACTCCTTGGTCTTGCGGACCGTCGGTGATGTGTGTGCCGTCATATTCAACATTGAGACCATAGCGACTTTTGGAGGTGGGACTCTTATTACGTTTGGGCTTTGTAGCAGTCGAGGTTGCGATGGAAGGAGCAGAGCTTGGCGCGCAAGGAACCGACTGAATGTTATAGTTTGGCTGAGATGGCTATTTGGTTGTCAACGTTGAGTCTCGATCGTGCCTCATGGACCACAGCATCCATCTGAACTAACCTGGTTCTGGCTGGAACTGTCGGGCGCTAGCGACTTAGGCTTCCGAAGCTCGCGGTATTTTCGGATAATTGTTTTAGTAACCATCTCATCGTCTCATTCAGCAGTAGTTAGACTGCTATCCGTAAGGCAAGTGTGAAAATAAGCTGAGACCGAAGAGCGGGGGGAAATGTACGTATCGTTTCCGCAGCTGTGTTCCCCTTACCCGCGCTAATCATGAACGGGCGAAGGCACGCGCATGCAAGGATTCAATTTCGCACGCCGTGCAGCCGACGTGACATGGCATGCAACTCTGCGGCACAGTTGCAGCACCCACAGTATCTACTCTTTGTCCGAGTAGAACGAGTTTTCTTTGGTCTTGCCAGGGGATCGAGTACGATACTATGGACCTTGCGAGTGAGTCTCGACGCCACCAGATCCGTATTGCGCGCCACCAAATATTGGCAGAACGCCTTCAGCGACGACGAAAGGGTCAGTATTGCGCTTCTCGTGTGACCCGGTAGCTCCTCCCATCACAATGTCGGATCCCGACACGGTACGACCTGCCGCTATCATTGCGGGACCTCGGGACCGCCCGCGGGCCTCTCGAAGGCGCGATCGCTCTTAGCCCCGATGGATCATAACTTGTCCAGCCGACCGTATGGGGTCGCTTCCAAATTACACACTACGGTCGCATCATAAGGATGGCCATCTCCGAATCCTTTCTTTGGTCACTAACGCATGACCTTATTTGCTTTGCGCAGCTAAACATACATGGGTAGCGCTCGCCTATTGGTCATGTCCTTTTGCAACAGTAGCTATCGCATCATTTGCTTAGCTCGACAATACTTTCCGAAAGTCTTGCCCTTACCAGCTTGGTCATACTTAGGCTTGCGATTTCTGTAGAGCTATTGTTGGTCAGAATTCTTCAGAGTGACTATCGCGGTCTCGATGTCACGCTGTGAGTCGCAGCCAAAGGCACGGATCTCCAAGTTGTCATCGCGTCTACTCAAAATCTACTATGAAGTCGGGGTGCTCTGAAGACTCGCAGAGTCATGGAAGAAGACTCGCGCTGCATGAGTGTAGGAAGCAGAGAGTCATGGGGGGTCTATTTCACGGATATTGCACTCTTCCAACATCCTCACCCAAGTACGTGCCTCGATATCACTCCTTGGCCCAATAATCAAAAACCAAACCTCGAACCAAGATATTACAGACCGACGCCATGCTATCGCACCAGGACACAGAGCAGGCCCTTAGTTACTCGAATTACTGGGACGAGCAGTATGCGACAGCAACTGGGGACAAACCGACGCATGAATGGCATCGCAGTTTTAGTCAGCTGGAGTCATTCTTCCAGAATCATCTCTTCCGAAACAAGTCGAAGGATACGAGGATTCTGCATTTGGGAAGCGGGAATAGTGTAAGCAGCTTTTCCCTTCTCCACAAGCTTGTCTCGTTGCCATCTTCAATTGAAAAGCTCTACATATCTTTGGCTTTACCTGCGTTCCTTGAGAGTAACAAACTGACATATCACCAAAGTGTGCCATACGACCTTCTAGACCGGGGATATAGGAATCAACTCTGCATCGATTTCTCTACAGTAGTAGCCAATCTGATGAAGTCTCGACATGCCGATAAGCCCCAAGTAGCATGGCAAGTCGGCGACGTGCGAAACATGAACGGAATCGCGTGCAACTCCGTGGATGTTGTCTTTGACAAATGCACACTAGATTGTATGTCCTACGGCAGCCCATGGAGTCCACCCAAAGAGGTCCTCGAGAACAGCAGAATGTATCTCAGAGAAGTGAGTAAAGAAAAGAAGTGCAGACATGTCTATTCGAATAACTGCTAACTACAAACAGGTCTGGAGGGTCTTGAAAGATGACGGCGTCTTTCTTTACGTCACATACCGTCAGCCCCACTTCGTCAAGCCAATTCTTAATTCGCATGATGAGTGGGATCTTGACATGGAAGTCCTGGGTGGAGGAGGGGGAACCTTCCACTACTTCGGCTTCATCCTCAAGAAGCACAGCACAGGTTCCGGCTGAAAGCGCGATCGAGGACACTGTACATGAAGATGGGGCAATCAATCGCATCGATCGGGTCAGGATACGTAGAAAGTATGGGGGTCGCGGGAGGTTCAAATGTCTGACGGCGTATATAGAAAGACATGCACCGTCTTAAGTAGTCGATTAGATTGATATCAAGATCCAGAATATTTCTGGGGCTGAAGACGTAGATGAGCTTCCCCGTAGCCCTCGCGCAACGCTAGTCGCACGGGCCATTTCCTCTCAGCTCTTTCTCTTCCCACTCCTCGTCCCTCCCAACTTCTTCGTATTCTCCACACGGTGCATCTGGTATCGATCGAACTGTCCTAATTTGCCACCATCTACACAGACACTGTCTTGCATGAAACAGTCGACTTTCCATCCTTGAACCCTGGCGTGCACACGATCGGTGCGGAACTCTCGAATACTAGCTCGACGCTTCCGTTCTTCGACCCATGAAACTGGATGTTCGCGCTCGCATTCGCCGCATTCATGCCGATTCCAGCGCCGATAATGATGGCTTCCGGGGTCATGTTGAAGCCGCTTCCCAGACCAAAGTCGCTGGATCCAGCCTGAAGTCCGCCTGTATCGCGTGCGTTAGTTAAAACCGGCCGCATAGCAATTGGGATACATACCTCCGTACGACACATCGGCTTGCCAGTTGATGCCGCAGCCTACACCAATGTCGCCGAATGGTGAAAGGTTACCCGCCGCAGCGACATTGCCGATTCCGCTAGTCGATGTGACATTTTTTGTCAGACTCGTAATCTCGACGCCGTTGGCTCTTCGGTGTTGATGCGGAGTTGCTGATGCGAGCATCTGCATCGCAAGGAACGGTAAGACGAATTGGGCGAACATGATATCGATGACGTTGACGATGCGACGCGGTTTCAGAAGAGGAGGGCCGATGTATATATAGAGGGAGAACTGCCGTTGGGTAAGGCTGCAGATGGTACAAAGTTGTACTTATAGTCGGTGCTTCTCAAGGTTTGATGATCAGGGGCCCGGCGAGACTGTCTTCATCACCATTCAGGCTATTCATCACTTCTGTGCTTCTAGTCGACTTCCATTTGTTCTACAGTACCTCCCGGACGATCCGGTAATTGCAATGGCGAGTAAGAACCGCCATTCGGTCCGCATCCAAGTCTGATAGGGGGCTTACGGTGCGTTAGCAGGAAACCTAAACTCCACGCGACGATGGCAACTCTATTTTGACAGCCGCAAGTATTTTTGTATACAACGTACTGACGCCCTGCTCAGCATGGAGAATATGTTTCGCGATGTTGTGGACGGGCGCAGGGTCGCAAACTAATTGCCATCTAGACAACACGCTTTCGCGTTCGGCGAGATCTCGGGCCTTCTCCAGGAAGTGTTGGGCTGTACTACCGGCCCAACCCTGCCGTCAGCGATGCTGACGTAGATCACGGTTCGTAGATGGTAAACTAGCTGTGTCAGATTGTGCACCGCCAGAGGAAGCGCGCCACCTTGACGTCTTATATTAGGAGGTCTGCTTATAAGGCTGGGCAGTGCTTACTCGATACCTCACTTCAGTTCATCGCATCTCGTCCAAGATGTTCACCCCTTTGGTCTTCGGTTTGCTTCTGGGAGCGGCGCGTTCAGTCGTGGGCGAAGAGTCGAATGCACCCTACCCGACAGGAACGAACGGTTCTTACCCCACAGGAAACAACGACTCCTGTCTCCACACTCATGATGGAGGGTTCACCCCGGACTTCTACCTTTCGGTTACATACGAGAACCACACTGTAGCATGCCAGACTCGCATGTCTGCGTTGGTAAACGGTACATCCCCTGGACCCGAACTACGTCTCCCAGCCGGGAAGACGAGTTGGGTGCGAGTCTGCAATGACATGGAAGAGTACAACACAACAATGGTATGGAGAAACTAGACTATGGCACAAACATATGACTAACACGCTCCAGCATTGGCATGGCCTCAGTCAACGTACTGCACCTTTCAGTGATGGCTCACCCGTCAGCCAATGGCCGATCGCACCTCACAGATGCTTCGACTATGAGATTCATCCTGAAGTTGAGGATGCCGGAACCTACTTCTACCACTCTCACATCGGCTTCCAGGCCATCTCTGCAGCAGGGCCGCTCATCATCGAAGACTTTGGTCCTCCTCCGTTTGAGTACGATGAAGAGCGCATCGTCTTCCTCCAAGACTACTACAATAAGACTGATGAGGTAATGGAAGATGGTCTCGTTGCGACGCCATTCAAGTGGACTGGTGAGGTCAACGCAGTGCTTCTTAATGGTGTCGGTGTTGCCATTGGTGAAACTGCTGGCGAGGGCACCTGTGAGCTACCAGTTATCGAAGTCGAACCGGGCAAGACCTACCGCATGCGCTTTGTAGGTGCAACAGCCATATCGATGGTATCGTTCGGTATCGAGGGCCATTCCAAGTTCGACGTTATCGAAGCCGATGGTGGCTACACGCAACCCCACACTACAGACCACATGATGCTTTCATCCGGCCAACGTTTCGACGCCCTCTTCAGCACAAAGACAGCAGAGGAGCTCGGCAACCAAACCGAATACATCATGCAATGGGAGACCAAAGACCGACCTGCAATCTACACCGGCTTCGGTATCCTGCGCTACCCAAGCTCAGGACCCAAGACCACCAAGGCACCCACGATCGCCCCTCTAACCTTCACCAACGCCACCTACGACTTCCTCGAGTACGCTCTCGAGCCTCTCGTCTCTAACAACTTCCCCAAAGCCTCGGAGATAACCCGCCGCGTCCACATCAACAACGTGCAACTCAAGCAATCCACCACAATCTGGCAACTTGATGGCCTAAACTGGACCGAAGAGACCACCGCCAACAGCCCGCCCTACCTCGTCGACATCTACAAGAACGGCCCTGCAGCTATGCCGAACTACACCGCCGCCATGGCCAACGGCGGTTGGGACCCATACACGCTGACCTGGCCCGCCAAACTCGGCGAAGTTATCGAGATTATCCTAGAAAACACAGGCTCTCTCGTCGATAACAACGGCGGCTTCGACTATCACCCTTTCCATCTCCACGGCGCGCACTTCTACGACTGCGGCAGCGGAAACGGCACTTTCGATCCTGTTGAGAATGAGAAGAAGCTTGAGAACTACAACCCTGTCAGGCGCGACACTACGAACCTGTACCGCTACCGTACCAAGGGTACTGCAGGAGAGGAAGGCGGATGGCGCTGCTGGAGACTGAGGGTGTTGGACCCGGGTTGCTGGATGCTGCATTGCCATGTGCTGCAGCATATGATTATGGGTATGCAGAGTGTGTGGGTTATGGGCGATTATGAGGATATCGCGCGCATTCCTTACTCGGGGGCGCAAGGGTACCTTGACTTTGGTGGTACCGCGTATGGTGGACAGGATATCTCACCCGTTGCTTATCATAATTGGGATGAGTAGACCGAGACTGATGTTCGCTGTTTCCAGGTCTGGACTCTTTTTCTCAAGCTCTGTAGATTAACAATTATTAAACTTAATCGTTTACCCAAGTGTTGTTCATGCAGTCGAGCTTCTCTCTGCGCGCTGTGGCTTGCTGTTCAGGCTGGGCTCCGTTGTCTGCTAATCGCAATACAGAGTGTGCGCTTGCGATGGTGAAACTATCTAGTTAATTCATGCGAAATGCGTATTCTTGCAGGAGTGCCATGTTAACGAATGTACCCCAAGCTGGCGCAGCTGTCAGGTGTTTGGAAGCAGGCTAGGTAGTCTTGGCGCGCGGACCTCGGGAGCTCTGACGCGTCCACGGGTCGACGCGTCTTCTGGCTCAATCCTTAGATAACGACATCACCAACGCACGAGCGACACCATCAATTTGGCCACAACGCGATGAAAAGACCGACGTCACTGTCTCTTTGTTCAGAAAGCCTCCATGTCGTTAGGTGTGAATTTCGGCGGAGCGACCAATGACTAACAATCAGCATGTAACAAACCAGCAGCTGCCGCTTTTGGGTAACCGCTTCCCGAAGCCGACTTCCTGGATCGAGAAAACTTCATGAGCAGACAAGCTCTTGCGCAAGACAATGGTGTGCGAAGTTGGTGTATGACACTTCTGCGCTTCGATACAGGCTGATCCAACGGCTGGACGGACCCGGAAACGTACTCGCAAGCACGCTTTACAGCAACAAAGAAGCAGTAAGTAAACACTGTGGCAACTACGACGAATACTAATTCGCATAAAGTTCTATGTCTGGTTTAGTTGAACTCCAATCCCAGCCCCCGCGATCGTGCTTCTCACCGACCTCCCCGTCGTCGACGAACTGAACATGACGTACGGCACACAAGACCACCTCCGGTATCTACGCGCGGAAGACATCGATAAGATTTGCACGGAGAACTGGTATTCGGAATTGGTAAAACGCGAACTCCCGGAGGGTATACTAGTTCGACGTACCTCCCACGATGAACTGATGAACTGGCAACATAAAAAGGCGGACTTCTTGGAAATGAACATATACAAGAAGTCGAAGGTAAGCCGTATGCTCGTGCAGCCCGGCATGAATATGGTCATCCCGCCAATGGCTGTCAGCTGGCTGGGACTATTTTGATGACGACAGGCATGTAACGCGTTGCGATCGTCGAAGTCCTCGAAGAACTCCGAGGGCTGAATCACCGCTTTATATTTTTGGACAAATTCTTGGTCGATTCGATAACGCGGGTGCCCCATCATTTATAACACGATGTATCTTCACTCAAACACAAAAGCTCAGTTTGCTCTCGGGAAGTATGAGGTATGTTCTACATGAACACCATTCAACGTGACAACAGCATTCATCTTCAAGGCATGCCACATACAATATAATCAATTGCAAAACGCTTACTACAAACGCTACACTTGAACAATCATAACAATGAAACCCCGAAATCTACAAACTCTCCCACCCCCCGTTGTTAACATCGCCCTCCAGCCTCCTCGCGATAAGACTCTGCACTCCACCTTCCAGCCAAACCTTCCTCAGCAACGCATCATACCGCTTCTGGTTTAGGAAAAGCTGGTGGTGACGGCGCAGCGCGGGGTCGACTTCGCCGTGCTTGTCGAGGTAAGGCGCGACGTGCCAGGTCCCGTGGTCGAGATTGAGGAAGAGAATCATGCATTTGCGGATGTGTATGAAGAGGCCGATTTGGCCGCCGCATCTGTGGGGTTGATGCGTTAGTAGGGAATCTTCTTGAATGATGTAGGGGCTGTGGGGGAGGACGTACTTTGCTAAATGCTGGTTACAGCCTCCACGGTTCTTATTCGTCATGCAGCATACGGCTTGGCTGCACATTATCTCACCGCAGAAGAGGCAGAGTGCGGGATCTGTCAGTTCTTTGCCGGTTGTGGGGCAGCGGCGGCGTATCGCTTCGTCGGTAAGGGTGTCGTAGTTCTTCGGTAGGCCGACGAGTTCGAAGATGGCGGGGTGGGAGAGGGAAACTACAGGCTTGAGCGGGTTGTTGCCTGCTTGCGCCCAGAGGAGATGGCGGAGCCAACCTCCTACGATGGAGCGGGTTGTGTGGGCTGCTGATGTACCGCTAGCGAAGGAAGCAAATATCTCGTCGAGGGACGGTAACCGGAGGATGGAGGAAAGACGTGCGAGTTCGGGCTCGTCTGCGCTTTCGGCGGGGACGAGTGGGAGGTCGATGCCGTAGCGTACGTGCATGAGGATAGCCGCTTTACGGACGAAAGGCAGAGCGTAGGTTGAAACCATGGTTTGTATGAAGCCGAGGAAGTTGGGTTCTTTGAACTGTGATGGAATGGACATGTTGTCTGTGTCCAATGAGGTGGGTGAATCGCCCGTGTTGACGACGTTGAATACGACACAGACAAAGAAGAGCAGATTGTTCATCTGGTCAGGCGACGACATGAACCCACTACTGACCTTCTCCTCACTGATAAACCGCTCGGGGGACGACACGAAGGGTTCTGGATGCAGTGCCATCTCCTCGGCAGCCTGATTCTTCACCCCTAGTGCGAAAACAAAGACTACCCGCACGATCTCAGCAAGGTAACACAGCCGCATTATGTGGTGGATGTCGAGATTGGTTGCCGGAACGACGCCCACCGCGCACTCTGAGAGGAAGATGAACGGATCTTGGCATAGCAGCGGCGCAATGCTCTTTAGATCGAAGCTCAACACGTCTGGGTCAGAGATGCCTGGATGTCCGACCAATAGCTGGCGGAACTGACGACGTTGGTTTTCCGAGAACTCATCCGTGGTCTTGGTCGGTCCCTGACCACGAAGGCTTCCGATTGCGATGTACGACGAGACAGTCTCAGAGAATACCCGGAGATGGGTGATCGCTTGCGGAGAGATCTTGTCGATCAACGTCCCACGTACCGATTCGGACTGCACGCCTCGCTGAGCAATCTCGGCGGCGGCGATAGAATACCCAAGAGCTTGTGCAAGCGCGTCGGTATGCGTGAAGTCGTTCGTAACTGCGGGTGTATGCGGATATGCGAACGAGGAGTGAACGTTGTTGACTTTCAATGTCTCTCTCAGCCTATGGTAGATCTTGATCAGTTCTCCCATCGGAACGTCCTGTGTGAGAGCTGGACTGCTCTGAGAAGATCCTAAGCCAGCTTCGGCGGCCTCAGGAGGCTGCACACCCAGGAACGCTGGGACCTGGAACCGAGGTGCAAGTTGTCCTGATTGTGACAGAGCAAGGCCAGTCGAAGGTAGCGGTGGCTTCAGCAGATCAGGCAAGCGACTCGATATTGGCTGGATGAAGTCCCGTTCTGCGTATTCATACAACATCTTTTGATCGTGCGACAAGTCTGCTGGAACCTTCAGACCCTTCTCCAGACTCTTGTGGGTTGCAACCAGTTGTGATTCCAGCCAGGTATCGAACGGCTCCTCAGTCTCAAGAACACCCGTGCTAGACACCTTCTTTGCTTTCCAGATGATTGGCAAAAAGATATTTCCAAGGGCTTTGCACAGGGGACACATAAACTCCTTTAGCTCAGGCCGCTCGGGGTGATTGCGCGCAATCTGGCTGACATGACGTCTCTGCGTAGCATTCAGGTATACCTCAAAGCATGCGAAATGCATGATGTGTCCGCAGCCAGTAGTGACTGGACCAGGTGTAACCGAAAGAGGAGGGAATCCTTTTCCTAGTTCTTGTCTTTCGCTGGTAACGCGCTCACCTGAAGCAGTGACCTTCTCTACCGTACGCCGGTTCTTGCCGGCCACACCGAATGGGCGCAGGTCCTCAGCAGATCGATCGAGACTGGCCGGCGTCTGCACGACTTCGTCCACCCACTCTTCATCCTCGAGAGGAGTTTGCCGCATGATTCTGCTCTCAGAAATATATCCAAAAGAACCGTAGAGTCTCTGCTCGTTGCAGTCTTCCTGACACAAGATGCATGTACCGGAGGGGTATTTCAGGGTCTTCTCTTGCTCAACGAGCCCGCCGGTCTCATCTTCCAAGTCGCTAAAGTCATCTTCACCCCAGTCGAACTCCTGGTTGGCCAAGAACTTGCCCTGTTGCTCTTTGAAGGCTGCCATAACTTTCGCCTGTCGGTCGAGTGCTTGCTTCTTCTTGAGCTCTTTGTGTTCCTTGTCCTGAGGTGCGGGTGAGGCAGTATCCATCCTGTCGGCTGGCATGTTGATTGCTGCCGCTGCAATGATGAAAGATTCTTGTTGGCGTTGCTTGAGCCTATGAAGAATCAGGCTTATCTTCGGCTCGCATGCCTTGAAGGCTTCGTTGTCTTGCAGGGTCTTCAGGATCGATAGAACAGTGGGGTGGTCTTTGACGCCCACATTTGCGTTCTTGGTCAACACTGACGTGACAAAAGAGTCAGGCATCTTCTCGGACCACCCATGCTCTCCACTCTTGTCCTCGAGGATAGCAACAAGGAGAAGCTGTAAGACAAACTGGATGTATGTTTCCACGCGAGTGGCTGGTATGCTCGGTGTAGCCGATCCTGCCCTCAACCCATATGCCAGTAGGTAGTATATGATCTGCGTAAACAACGGCGTTCTGGTGAAAGCCGACAGGTCTTGGAACAGACCTGAAGGAATCGGGCGGAGCTTCGGCTCATAGACGATGTCGCTAGCTTGTTTTCCAGTCTTCTTGGCCATGTAGGCCTTGTATGTATTCTCTGCTTCCTCTCTCTGGTTGCGGTTGTACTGATGAAGGTAAGGATCTACCAAATCGATGTACTCCTCCTTCAGTTCGAAAGTCCCGCTATCAGATAATCCCTCTGGAGCTCGGAATCTAGTCATTTCAGACAAGACAGCGGGGAACTCGTCCATATTCTGAATCCGATCTGACAGTCGTGCGGTCATGTCAGAGAAAGAGAGTGGCTTGAAGCACAGTACATGAGCAATGTCTTTGCGCATAGACGCTAATTGAGACTCATCGTTGTCCTCCGCAGGTATCAACGATGTGCGCTCGCTGAGAATGATGATGAGCAGATGCACAAAGTCCTCGACCACGTCAATAGCTTGGCTGTCCTCGAACCCATGGTGACTGGCTTCGTACTTGCCAGTCATCCATCCGTTTAGTCCGAATCGGTCGATTATTGACGCTAGGAAGACCGACGGATCGCAAAGGACGAGTGCAGACTGTAGGAGGAAGATATCTCGCTGGTGCGACACGTCTCTCTGTGACACACTTCGATACTGCGTCATCTGATGTCGCAATGTGATGCCGTTCCTGACCCAAATGCCTGCACGCATCTGAGCTAGCCATGAGCACACTCGGAGGGGAAAGTCGAACATGGCTAATAGGTATTCCTCAGGTTGATGCACAGGAATGGACACCATCGCCGGGTTGAAGTCCATCTGCAGTTCGCTGGGTGAGAATAGAAGCAAGCGCAAGATGTCGTTCCGATCCATGCTCCGCGCTCGATCAATGAGCCATGATAGAGTGTAATGAAGTGCGTGATGGAAGCTCATGGGCTGTGTCGCGACAACGTAATCGACAACCTTGTACGATGGCCCATAGAAGGTAGAGGGTTCGGCGTCGAATTCAAAGACCTCCAACGTCTTGAACCTGGTCTCTTCTTTGAGCTCGGTCTGGTCAAAGCGTCTACGTTCAGCGCCTAGCGAATTGATGATGGCTACCTTGGCAGCTGCACGAATAGCACGCTGGATGTTGGACGGGTCCTGACCGCGGCTCCAGGCAAATGATTCGGCAAAGTGTCTACACAACTTGTTGATTTCTCGGGTGATGAGAGAAGCGCTGATCCACGCTTCCGACTCAAACTCAAGATGCTCGCCCACTTGGCGAACATTAGGACAGATACCTTGGTGAAGCTTTACGAGGTCTAAGAACTGTAAGAGGTACCGCGGCTCTTCGCGAATTCGCTCCTGGACGAACTCGGAACCCAAAAGATACTTCATATCGAGGAAGAAGTGATACATTCGCCGGTTAGTCACAGCCCCCTGCTCGAAAGCTAGTGTTGCTTTGGGGTCGACATTTGAAGGGTAGCCGACCTGACGGGTAGTCAAGAAGGTGTAAAGAATAGCCATGAGGTTTGTAAGGAAGTTGCCACGTTCGACAACCTCGGACGTAATAGACGGAGTTGTCAACATCTGCAGAGAAAGGTTGATGATGGAGTGGTCAGGCTCACGGTCGGCAATGAGGTAAAGTTGTGCGAGAGCAGTATAGACGCCAGCAAAGCGTAGACCTAAGAGACGCTTGAACTCGGGAATGGTGACGACGGTGCTGATGAAGACATCGCGGATACCGATGCGCAATTGCTTCCACATGCGCAAATCATACAATATCAAGTGATCAAGCCTCAGGCGTTGCCAGAGGTCTTCGTGAGGTGGCGTTCCAGGCTTCTTACCGTAGCTTTCAGGCCGTTCTAACCAGTATTTGGCTGGCCGCGCTGGCCGTAGTGGCAGTGACCGGGTATGAGGTGTCTCTGGAACCGGCAGTATCGGCTCGGCATGGCTGAGAGACGGTGCGCCAACCATAGGCTCACTATCTGACTCGGCCGGCGTGACACTCTGCTCGAGTTGAGCACGCTGCGGGTGTGCAGGTGGTGGTGGCGGTGGTGGGGGAGCAGGGTAGCCTGCCATTGTGGCTTCAGACACTTCAAGCGCCTCGTCTGCGCTTTCGTATGCCTCCATCTCCACGTCGCCATCGTTATCCTGAGCGCCGACCTCATCAATGTCCATATCATCTTGGGTATCTGCTGCAGGCCCGCCATCGTCGTCATCGTCGTCGTCAGAGGCTGTAGTGTCGTCGTTGGTATCGGTGGTTCGCTGTCGTTGGACCCGGATGATACGAGCTCGTCGCTGTAATAGCATGCCGTTGAAGAAGCCATCCATTTCAGCTTCCTTGTCTTCCATCTCGTGATCATCCAGACCGTTCTTGCCAATACTCTGGTTTGATGCTTCGCTGCCAATCCGCCATGGCTTGAGGAGCTCCTCACAGACGGTGCGGCGGAGTATCTGGTTGTCCTCGCCGACACTGCAGCCTGCAATATCCTGTATCCACTCAATGAGTACACCACCCATCTGCTCTCGGAATGTGTCTCTCGCGGATCGGATGGTGACGGTGAGCTTGATTTCCTCGATAATCTTGGCCATGCGAAGGAGGTCTTTCAGGTCGGTCCTGTAGACTATGGCACTGCGGCCGACGTCGTTGATCTCATAGGCCTTGGCCAGGCCGAACGCCAGCTTCTGTTTGCACGCACGAGCGACCTGGTCTCTGACGTCGTTGACCGTGTGTTTCTCATCGTTCCACAGCACTAGGCAGAACTCGTCGCATTCCTCTGTCTCGTCGCCCAGGTCGTACCATCGTGAGGTAAGACGCGACTTGCGCTCGTCGTCGAGGATCGACTCTTCAGACTTGGGGTGGCGCAGTTGCTCCGGGGAGCAGGAGAAGACGTCGATGAGGTAGTCGAGGGTCCGTGCAATGGTGGTGCGAATGGTCTCTGCAAGTTCGTCTGGTAGCATAGACCCTTCTCTCGCCTTGCCTGCAGCCTTGGACTCGCGCTCGGGGTCTATCGAGTGTATGTTGCAGTGTACCGGCCGTATCCAGGCCTCGTCATCTCCGCAGTCGCAGCAGCCAGAGTTGCCGGGCGACACGCTGACAAAGACCTGGTGCCCCTCATGGTCGGAAGCGTCAAAGCAGCGGGCGCACAGCACGCAGGTGTCGTCGGCGCTGCATGTCTTACACCGGTATGTAGCCTCGCCATTTTTGAATATATGCCCGCATGGCTTTCCTCTCGCGGCTGCTGTGTATTCGGCGCCTTCTACGGCACCCTGGGCGTCGCGCAGACTCCAGGGCTTCTCCGCATCCGTCGGAAGCCCATTAGGGAAGAAGTGCGCTAGGAATTCGGGGCGGCCAGCAAGAGAGCGGAAGAGAATCTCGCGCAGCTCTCGATCAGCGGCGAGTTCGAAGCGGTAGTTGTGTCGTCGTGGGAGTTCGCGCAGGTGTCGGCATAGTTCTTGCTCGTGCAAGGACATATACATGGTGCAGCTTTCGCGGCGGGATGGTGGGGGACGCGAGTGGTGGGCGGAGGGGATAACGAAACTCCAACGGTGAGGTTGTTTGTAGTACGAAGTGCTGGTTTTGTGGGCCAGCCACCGGGGTGAGTCTTGGGTTGGTGGAAGGCTCGGTGTGGTAGGAGAAAGCAGCAGGTGCAGGTGTAAGATGCGCGCTACTATGTCATTGCGAGCATCATCTCGTGAAACAGCGCGGACCCCCGAGGCACGCGCGACGCCACCAAGCAGCCGACTGCAAACCCCGCGGGTCGACAAAGGCAATCGATGTCTTTGAGTCTTCTGTCACTTGCTGTTACATGGAAAGACATGAGTTATTCAATGCACAAGTTCATTCTGTTCCTTGTTCGAGACAGCCTGATCATGGTCCTCCATGTACTAGTAGCAGCACATGGTCTGTTTGATGCAGCCCTGATTTGTTTGTATGCTAGAATCATCTATTCGACACGTACCAATCTCTTGTCACGAGCCAGAACTTCCATAACACACCATCAAACGCAATCATGTTGACGGGGCTTCATGTATGGGATGTAGGTCACATCGCGCCTTGGTATTTCGCATGCTGTAGTATACACCACAATGTACAGTGTCCGCTCCAAAGAACCGTAAGAAAGTGTCTATTTCATGTTCGAACTGAGGTATGGCTGAAGTGCTACTCGTCGTCCTCGGCTGCCTCCATGTATCGCTGCTTGATGTCCTTCCATTGGCGCTGTGACTTGTATTAGCGAATGCCATGCCCCCGATAACAGTCTGACGTACGCCGCGGTTGAGACCGTCCCAGATCTTTTCTGAGCCTGTGTCGAACGCCCTGCACTGCTATCAGCCTCTCTCCTTTCCCCAGGTTCCTCTTCCGGATGCCGTGGCTTACAGTTGGAGACCGAAGGCGGAGCCGAAGACGGCGAACAACATGGTGGTGTTGCTGCGGAGGACCGCGCTGCAGGCGATGGTTAGTCTCGTTCGATCGAAAGTGTGCGCGAGGAGTGACTTGCTTGTAGACGGTGCCGATCATCTGCGCGGGACCATTAGCGGACATTCAAAGTCGTTATCCGATCAATTCACTTACGCCAGACATTTTGGAGGTGTCGAGAGGGCTGGGTTGACTGCGGAGAGGGATGTGGTGGTGCTTCACTGGCGATGTCAAAGGCTGAGGTTCGTCGACAAGATTCAAGCTCTCGCGTCACGGGGATTTGCGCTGCGCTAATTGGCCCGTCGTGCCTTCCGCTTTGACGTGAACTTTGTTTCCAACCCCACCACCGCTACCAGCTCAACCTCTGCGACACGCACCGATAACTCCTTAAATCTCCTCGCAGACGCCTGAAAAGACCTGGCGAGGTCTCACCAGGACGATTGGTGTGCTCCGGCCCGTTGCGACTGCCTGACATCCTCTGGCGCACCCTACCTCCACTCCACCTCACCGCAGGCGCGACCGACACAATGCCTTCAGTAGAGACTCCTGCAATCTCCAAAGCCGGCATCACTACCTCCGCATCCGGCGAACGCCATATCCCCGCATCCGTCCGTCCCGACGGCACCCTGCGCAAAGAAATCCGAGTCCGCCCAGGCTACCGCCCACCCGAAGATGTCGAACTCTACAAGAATCGCACTGCTGAGGGCTTCCGCAACAGAGGAAAGGCGGGTGTGCCAGGTGCCGAGGCAGTGAAGAGTGAGGAGCCTATTAGCATATCGAGTCCAGCTGCGAATAAGAACGCCAAGCGGAGGGAAGCTAGAAAGAAGGCAGCAGCCGCTGCGGGCGATGGGAAAGATGAGGACAAGGAAGCTTCCGCTGAGCCTAAAGATGCGTGCAAACCGGCTGAGAGTCAAGAGAAGGAGACTACGAAGCCCGAGCCTGAAAAGGTTGTCGACCCCGAGGTTGAGAAGGAGAAGGAAGCGAAGAAGCTTACCAAGAAGCTGAGGCAGGCCAGGGATTTGAAGGACAAGAAGGACAAGGGCGACAAGCTGCTACCGGAGCAGTTCGAGAAGGTCATCAAGATCAACGAGCTCATACGCCAATTAGAAGGCCTCGGCTTTGATGCGCAGGGAGAGAAGAAGGGAGAGACCTGAGGACACATGCAGCAAGAGCTACTCTATGGATAGCCACACAAATTCCCAAGCCGAGACAGCTGATTCTCTAGCATGAGTTAGCGATTCCACGACACCCGCGCGTTGGTGGTGCGGACGTGACGGCAGACGTCTTCAAACCCACGACTATACAGCGACGACATGCCGCCCGAGCGTACGTCGACCTCAATTACAAACAACGTTTGGCTTGGGCATATATCGCAACAAAGCTCTTCACTACTGCCATATTTGCTGCAGCCTACAGCGCTATCTACGCATGTAGTTGAAACGAGCCCTACACACCCACCGTTAGGACTTTGTCACAACCTTAGTTAACATGTATCATAGAGTACACAAGAAACTCAAATCAACTGCGCAGCTTATTCGACTCGCAAGTCCATTATTGTGCTTTGACCGACCGTGATCTTCCGCACCACGCATACCGCCTGCCGCATTGAAGCAAAAAGAGGGCCATGAGTTCGAGAGCCGCCATTTCAGATTTTTGGCAAAAAAGAACAAAAACATACAACAGCGGGGATTCGCTTCTGGTCACCCACGAAGCTACTAGCCAGCCGGTACACTGCTTGTATCTGGCTGAGCGGACGGGAAGCCTAATTCTCAGTGTCCTATGGTCGTATGTGAAGGGATGAGAAAAGAAATGAATAATATACTTGACGTAAACTTCACACCGCATGGAAAACCCATAACCGCGTTTACACACACATCTCGTTCAACAGAAAAGTTGAACAGATACCCTGAAGCCTACAGCACCATAAGATCTTCACTCTATGGGTTGTCAAGGTAATGTGGCCTCCTCAGCCTCTTCAATAATTGGGCTTTGTAGACATAGGTGTATGATGCCCCCCTTGAATGGAGTGTATGTTCTTTCGTGCGATTTCAGTCTAATCCCTTTCAATAGTATTGACTGCCTACGTATCGCTCGATGGCCTCCCCGCCATACTTTTGCATCCCTGCGCGTTTCAGCCCTTCAGACGTCTTTGGCTCTGGTACCCATACTCCCGTCTCACACGCGTAGTAAATTCTCCTGTGCTGTTCATCCTCCGGTCCTTCATCACCCCACTCCGCTTTCTGGCCCGGTGCGTGATATGAAATGTGCAGTTTCCCCGTCTTACCCGTCATCTCAGACGTAAGCATGAAGGACTCGAGAACGGGCATGTAAGCAACAGCTTTTGCGAGCGCGCCGAGAAAAGGATCAAAGGTTTCTGGGTCGGGGTGTTGCCGGAAGTCTTGCCAGCTGAACTCGCGCGTATCGACACTCCCAACAACGCCGCGCACGGGGTCGTCGTGGGGGTCGTCGGCCGGTGTTGGACCAGTGAAGTACCATTTGCCTGATGGAGCGACCATGTCAAACGTGATGTCGAAGGACTTCAAGTGTGGCCAAGACGGTGGCGTCGCGTTTTCGTCTGATGGCCAGAATAGCGTAGGGTCGACGTGCGCACTCAGGGTAAGGGTGGTAAGACATTGTGAGAAGGTTCGGATTGATGAACTGAACGGGTCGTATGTGTAGCCTTCTGGCACAATGCTCGGAACTGTATACCTCTGATCTGAAGGAGTGGAGTGTACAAAGACAATATCAGCAGAATGGAGTGAGCGGAAATGTGCCGGCGAGAGCTTATTAGCAAATTCAGCGCGCGCCTCACCGCGCGCCTTGGGAGATGTCGCCGGTTCCCACTCTGGATCATAGTCTGAATCCAACGAGTCCTGATCTGACCCCGCGTCAGAACCAGCCTCGTAGTCTGGAAACTCCCAGTCCACTGTCCTGAGCTCTGGCATTGTCGCCGCTAGATCTGGTGCAACGCTTGGCGCAAGGCTTCGCACGCCCGTACGCTCGATAGTGAGGTGCTGCAGATTAGACAACGTAGGCAGATTGCCGGGTTCAACAAGGCGCAGGTATGACTCTGCCCAACGAGCGGATTGGATATCTCTGCTGAGGCCATGCTCAATCTCGAACTCATCCACTTCCCGGGCGTCGGTCGGGGACGTAGCTCCCACAATTATAAGCCGCACTCCATTCTTCACACCGTTGTCTTCCCAGGTTCGCAGCACCGTGAAAAGATCGCTTATAGCTTTTGTAAATGCCTCGTTGTTGGCATGTTGATCAAGTCGTGACTCCTTGTGTTCGTATGCTTCTTCCGGATATGTTGGCAATACCGCTTCGAAACTAATCCAGGAAAGGTAGTTGCGGCGATTTCCTGTTACGATCGACTGAAGCGATTCCAGCTCATCGCTTTTGATGCCTAGACGGTGAAATGTAATGGTCTCGACTGCTTCCTTCCAAGTGCGATTGAGGATCGCGAGGCAAGGAAATTGAGATGGCGAACCATCGGGCTCGAAAGATTGTCCTATCGCGGAAGCCCGCTGTTCCTGGTCTGGATACCGCTCTGCAAAACACACAATACGGTTGATCAGCTCTTGTGGTAGTTTGTCCATGGCGTGAATGGGGTAGGGGACAGAGCGCACCATTGTTGCGGGAACGCTGTTGAGTACATAAGTACGCGGGAGTACCGAGGCGCTAGCAGGGGTTCTACCTAGGTAAACCTTGGAACAGACTAACGGTCTGCCCGTTCGCTGCAGCGGAATCACACCAAGCTATGCTGATGCAAGGTCTTGTTGCGCAAGCCCGGCGGGTGTTTCCAAAGATGCTAACGTGTAGGTCTCCAAAGATAGTCACAGGGCACATGCATTCCAAGTCAAGAAGACGAGGCTTCATATACAACAGTCCAGTGCGATAGTTATTTCTGAACAAGCGATGGCCGACGAGAATCGTCTGACACCAGCACAACACCGTCATTTTCAACTTTCCGAGCAAATCAAAATATGGAAAAGGGAGGCTTCAGTTGCGGCACCAGCACTTCCAATATATAGGGAAGGCGTAATGAGGTATGACCTCTGGCTACCAAGAAGCGCGTTGTCTGCGCAGATAGCTAAATGTTGCCGCAAGAACAACATTACAAGAGACGGGTGTAGCATGTCGCTTTTGTACGTGTTTGTTCATGCGGCTACACCGACACAGTACCAGTAATCCTTCCAAAATGAAGTGCCACAAGCATTGCCATTATCCAAGACTGCATTCCACGCATATAGTTGCGCGTCGGATACTCCGTTTCGTTCAGCAAACAGCTATGATAAGAGTCAGTCTAGAAGCGACGCAGAACCGGATATCGTGGACTTACAGCACACCAGTCTCCTTCCTGCGCCTGAGCAGCCTTGTTGCATTCTTTGATCGCGTTGTTTGCTTGATTTGGCGTTGGTATGACGAAAGGACTGGGAGTAGGCGACGGCGGGGGAGCCGATCTGCTCACGCTGATCGAATCCGAAGTGCCCACACAGTATGCCGATCCCTGCCAGAAGTTGTCGCGGCAATCATTCGACACGGCGGGATTCCAGGCATAGAATTGCTCCAAGGTGATGAAGTATTTGTTTGCAAGAATCGAGCAATCATCCCCTTTCTCGACGATGTGCCATCGAACACAGTTTGCAGGCTGTCCAGTGTGCGTTGGTGCCCCAGGTCCCGGTGGAACTGTACTGCTTGGGGCAACGGAGGCCGAAGTAACGCTCGTAGCGGGCGGTGGGGCATTGGGCGACTTAACGCAATATGCCGTTTCGGTCCAAAGATTCGCACACGTTGAGCCTACAGCCGGATTCATCTTAAAGAATTGAGCCAAGGTGAGATCGAACAAAGCCAGAACATCCTCGCAAGTGAAATCCTCAGACACGTCCCTGAACTCAGTGCAGTTCGTATCATACCCTTCTCTGATCGGAAATTCCAGCGATGGGCCTACTTCGGGCTCGGCCTTTGGCGGCTCGAAGTAGAACCTTCCACAATAGCGGACTCCAGGCTCGAAGCTGCAGGTAGGCGCTTCGGTATCGTTACCGAGTGAGGGGTTCCAGGTGAGCAGTTCGGACATCTCCACACCATAGACATCTGCAGCCAAATCGCACTTGTGACGATAAAGAGTTCCTGTTATGTCGCTTTCCATCTGTGATGCATCGAAATACTGGTAACAATCGTCTCTTGTATCAAGCGCAAGGCTCAGCTGCGTGGGCGAGGGTGTTGTCGTAGCGGGCTTAGTGGGCGTAAACGTGACTTTGGTAACTGGTGAGTCACAATCAGTATGCGGCGCACAAAGTGCAAAATGAAGTACTTACATGGTACTCCCGAAGGACCGGGAGTATGGTAGCCAGGTCGTCCAGAGTAGGTGTTAACTTTGGCTGGTCAGCCGCAAACTTCGATTATCTAGCGTATCAATATACTCACTGTCTCCTACTGGCGCTACACAATAGCTGATATCTAGCAGCAGATTGGTGCAATTCGCGTTGATGGATGGGTTCAGGAATACGAAATCAGCCAGTGCTATCGCATACCTCAGTGTCACGAGGTTGCAATAGTCTCCGCCCTCAACATTGTACCACTGCCCACATTGTCGGTTCGATTCGTCCTTCGCATTGGTAGGCACGGGTGCTGCGCTGACGGCTGTGCTTGGTGCCAGAGGAGGCATAGCTGGGGGCGTGACATATGCTACGCCAGGATTGGACACGCAAATAGAAGTCCCGTTCATCTTGTATAAGTTATGACAGCCAGCGTTAATGATCTGAGAGTGTCAGAATAATGGTAAAGAAGCGAGATCTGCGCACTGTGCACCTACCGGATTCCAGGCCTTCAACTGCGCGATGGTGATATTATTGGAGCTAGCCATGATCTCGCAGGTATCGGCAGGCTGTACTGTATAGACTTTGCACGTGTTATTGATGCACAGTTTGCCATTTTGTGGAAAATTGGCGCAGTAGGCAGTGAGAGAATTGTCTGAAAGCAGCCAGGCAGTCCCTATGCCTTGGGACTTGGATATCTTGTAGCAGTCATCGCCGGTCTGGATATCGTATTCCTTGCCACTGCAGACCGTCGATGTCGGTGTGGGACTAGCGACTGGAAGCCTGTAAAGAGTTAGTGTGGAGCTGCGAACATATATATATGTATGCTCACTGCGGGAAGGGCAAAGACGAGATAGACAATGGGTAGCCCGTCACACCACAGCTTGATGTCTTTGACTCGTACAAGGAACTCTCTCGAATCTGAGGTCCGTCGTAGTACGGACTGCCAGCCTGCTTCTGCAGATTCTTGATGAAACACAAATCGCAGGGTCCGGAGGCTTGCACGCCGCTTGGTGGCTCGGTGTCCCAGCCTATTGGGCTCTCTGTTCTGGTTAGCATAATGTTGGGATTGGAGTATCGGTTTACCTACGTCCTGGATCTGCTTGCATGGCTGCAGCAACCGCAACTACATTACACCAGCGACCCGCGTCCTTGAGGCAAACAAGATCGTGGTTGAATCGCATAACATTGGCAATTATGTCCAGTGGTGCACCGTCAATCTCATCGTATGCCGTCCAAGTTTGCCCGGTACAAGCTGTGGCAATTCTTGCTTCGTACTGCTCAAGGGCAGTAACGCAGGCGGTTGTGCATGCTTTTTCCAGCACGGAGGGGGGGTAGTAATATCCAATAGCAAAGGTAGCAACGGTAGGAGGACATTGTTCAACGTCTGTAAGAAGGGCCGTCGCACAATCACTGGTCAGATTGGATGGGATAGTATTGTTACTGAAGAAGGGTATCGCAATTGTCGATGGGAGATACCAAAGGGGTAGCAAAAGCCGCAGCAACATCCTGGGACTATGCGAACGCATTCTTGTGTAAGAGTCAGTATCGCCCTGTGGAAGGTCTGCGACGGTCCACGAAAGACGTACTCACAGGAATGACTGCAACCAAGAGCGACGATGCAGGATGCTTCAACTGCATTCTACACCGAGGCAAGAAAGCATGTACAGCCAGCCGCACTGCATGGGGCACCTAATCGCTCGGCACCTGCATCCCAAGGGTCCATTCTCATCATCCATCTGGCGCCGGTGTGGGTCGTGTAAGTCTCGCGGAGTATTGGCAACATGTTAGACCCCAAATCAGTTCAGTAACAGGCTAAAAAGCGGGTCCTGAAGATGCGGCGGGCGCGGCCCGAATCCGGACGGAAGGCCTGATGCCAAGCACGAACTATGAAGCTTGGCACCACTCGGAGCCGGAAGATCACCTGCAGTGAGGTGCCAATTATTTACGCCCGGCAGACGTTCAGCATTAGTTTAGGGGTAATGTCATGTCATCTCCACCGCTTCGATTTTGTTCTCCGGCCCAAGACTGTCATGGTTGCTTTGATAGTACGACCGCGCTTCAGCCCTGGGCAATTCTTATCTGAGCGTCGCTCCCGTGGCAAAAAGGACAGACTCCCGAGTTCGGCCAGCGCTGAGAACCGCCTCTACATTTCAGCACTGCGCGCTGAAAATTGCTGCCATACCGGAAGTACCTGAAGACAAGATAGCTCACTAAACCTTACAGTCGGGACCTCCGGACGGCAACTGGCACCCAGTCAGCGTGACTTATGTCCTTCCTACTTAGGTAATGCCTAGGTAGAAGCTGATATCATTTCTTGATGTCTTAGCGAGCGACCCCGAAGGCGCCAATGCGGAAGAGCGCAAATTTAGATGGGATGTCATATCTGGGCCGCATGGTAAACTTCCCGCGGCATCTCTCCCAGTACAGATCTGGAAATTTCAGTCCGTTGGCCTGGCCATGCATGCAGGGGCGCGAATTGCACGCCTACTACTCGCCGCCACGATGATCGCTGTTATTCAGGCGTCCATTGGATCCACGGCAGGTCCAAATGGAAACCTTGATGCCAACGTACCTAAGCTGTGGGTACCGGTAAGATAGACAGAGTCCATTTTCCCACGGAGCTTCTGAGAACGCTCTTTTCCAGTCCTCGATCTTGGTTTCTTTCCTACTGTTTTCAGTGGAATTAGACGCCGAGATGTCCAGATTGACTTCCGCGTTCGCACGGTGGGCCATTGTCTTCTGTGTGCTGCTCATCACTGCTACAGCGCATCAGTCGCATGCACGATTTCACCACAAGAGATCTCACGCGCCACCAACTTGCGTCAATCCAATCCAGTATGTAGATGAACATTGTTAGAAGCGGTGCATTCGTAGCTAACTTCAGTCCAGTCCGTTTGACTATTCTGCGAAAGAAAAGCATACAGAACGTGCGCCTGTTTGTCCGCATCTGGCCCCACGGGCTCTACAGCCAAGAGCTGAAGAAGACTATTCATGCTCTGAGTCTAAGCCATGCAAGAACGGAGCCTGCTGCCCAAAGGCTACCGGATATTGTAACTATGGTGAAGAATATTGCGGCACAAACGGTCAAAGTCCCAACGATGTTTGCTGGTCAAATTGCGATGCCAAAGCAGAATGTGGCAAAGACGCTAAGATACCTGGTGCCAAATGTCCGCTCAATGTTTGTTGTTCAGAATTTGGGTATGCTAGTCAAAAGATTCTCAATGATACCAGCTAACACCCCACAGCTTTTGCGGCATGACGGAGAAGTTTTGCGACAAAGGTACCGAAGACGAACCAAAATGCCAAAGCAATTGTGAGCAGCCAGGGTCTGGTGGCTCTGGCGGCGATGTTCAGAAGATAGTGATCGGTTACTATGAAGCTTGGGCACATGACAGGAAATGTCAAGGCATGGTACGTCAGACCAGCCAAGAGCGAGTGCAACATACTTATCTTATTCGTAGGACTTCAAGAATATCCCAACAGGCGCACTTACTCATCTCTACTTTTCCTTCGGTTACATTTCGCCCGGTACTTTTGATCTGGTTCCGATGGACGACCTTAGCCCCGATCTATTCTCGCAGTTCACAGATGTCAAGAAGTCGAACCCCGGCTTGAAGACAGTCATTGCTCTTGGCGGTTGGACCTTCAACGATAACGGCACCGCAACTCAGCCGGTCTTCAGCGACATGGTTAGCACTGCTGCTAATCGCGCCTTGTTCATTAAAAAGTTATTCGCTTTTATGAGACAGTACGCATTTGACGGTGTGGACTTCGACTGGGAGTATCCCGGAGCAACCGATCGAGGAGGTAAGCCTGAAGACGGCAAAAACTTTGTCACGTTCTTGAAGGAACTTAACGAGGAGAACGACAAGCAGCTCATGCATTATGTTGTCTCCTTCACTGTTCCTACTAGCTTCTGGTATCTGAGGCATTTTGATCTGAAAGCTGTGGATTACGTCGACTTCGTCAACGTCATGAGCTATGATCTTCATGGAGTAAGTCAAGCCAAATATTTGCCTCCCGCTTCTACACTCGTGTATGTCGGAAGGTCAGACGCCGAGATGAAGAGGTGACACACCTTTGCGGGATTGCCCTTCCCACAAGCTGCTTGTAAGCTGGTCTGGGTGTCGGATGCAGCGATGATGTGAACATCTTATTTCGAGCAAGCGCTAACATATGTGTCTAGATCTGGGACTCAACGAACCCGATCGGTAATCATATATATGGGCATTCGAACTTAACCGAGATCAAGTTAGCCTTGGATCTTTTTTGGCGCAACGACATCAAACCAGAGAAGCTCAATCTCGGGCTGGGGTTCTATGGTCGCAGTTTCCAGCTATCAGACCCCTCTTGCTACCGACCTGGCTGCAATTTCAAGGGCGGAGCATCTCCTGGTCCCTGTTCCGACAACTCAGGAACTTTGACATACAAAGAGATTCAACAAGTGATCAAACAGCACAAGATCAGTCCTTACTATGGTAAGCAGCCACGACGGAACCAGCACATGTGATAGATAGGCTAATCGCCTTTTGTGCTTTTAGACAAGGAGGCTCAAGTCAAGTACATCACCTGGAACCAAGATCAATGGGTGTCGTATGATGACAAAGACACATTCAAGGCGAAGATCGACTTTGCCAACAAGCTAGGCCTCGGCGGACTACTCATCTGGGCCATTGATCAAGACACGGATGATTTGGATGCTCTCAACGCCGTCGTGTCTCCAAAATCTGTCAAAGCCCTCGCGATGACTGCCGATGACGCTTCCTTTTGGGACGATGCGACTGTACCGGATTGCTATGTCACTGACTGTGGCGGTACTTGTAAGGCTGGTTTCTTCAAAATCGAACAGCAACCATGCGGTGGCGCGAAGCCTGTCACGCGCAGGTCCAAAGGCAAGGACAGCCAGCTGTGCTGTCCAGTTTCCAGTGCACCAGATCCCGACAAGTGCCACTGGCGCGGCGAAGCACCTCCATGTAATGGCCGTTGCCATGACAATGAGGTACTGTTGCAGATGAACAAGTGGGGTGATGGGAAATACTGTGAAGACGGAAACAAAGCATATTGCTGCGAGTCACCTGCAGCTAAGGGTCATGACTGCTACTGGGCAGGCGTCGGCAAGGATTGCAACGGCGACGACACGACGATGACCTTTTCAGGCACATTTCTGAGCACAATCGCCGACATTGCAGACGCGATGACTTTGATCGATAATGCTCTGGTTGATTGGCTCGAAGCAGTTGACGTTGACATGCAGAAACGATACTGCTGCCCAAAGAAAGACGCCAAGAACTGGAAGAACTGCCGGTGGTACGGAGAGCCCGGATCTTGCTTCGACAACCATTGCCCGGTCGGAAAGCAAGTGCAACTCACGGACAGCCCGTATGGTTTTGGGCAATCCTGCTTCCCTCGACTGGAAAGAAACAGAGTCTACTGCTGCGACCCAACCGATGGTAAACAGCTATTCCTTCCGGTACCACTCGATCGGCTATTCAGCGATCCCCCGACTGGAGACGACGTCGATACGGACTTCGAGCTCAATGTGGACGACACCTTTGGTGGACAGGGCGACAAGACCGACGATGACCCTTCCAATGCTGCATTTCAATTCGTTGTACTTGCATCGCCTAAAGAATTGCAACATTCTCTCGATAAACGCGATGGCTCTCATTGGGAACTGTTCAACTGCCAAGGCGGGCCGAGTGAAGAGGAGCAAACCATCCAGATGTTTTGCATTGACGGCTCAGAGAACAACAATTGTCAAAACATCGGACTTGGACACGGCGTACCCGGTACCATCCTGGAAATGCCAGCTGGCTGTGGAGCCGGTCGCTATGCCGTCGCGAAACATATGGTCCCTGCTGTCAATCAAACAATTCCACACCATCTTCGGAAGCGAGCGTCACATATGCCAATGGTCTACGATCTGACTTTCGACTACAACTTCAGGCGCGTTCCCCGAGATTCTGGTGATACCCAGATGAGGATAGACTTTTCCAACAAGAACGACTACTGGGACAACGTTGTCGCAGCTGCGAGCACAAAGCGTAAATCTAAACGCTCCTTGTCTGACTTTGACGGCAATCATAAGAGATGGCTCGAAGAGGAGTGGCGAGACGACTATCACGGTGGTGCTCTTAGTCATGAAGAGCTTCACAAGCGATGGTTCGGATCCGACGTGCTTGCCTGGCTCACCAACTTGGTCAGCCCCAAGATCGAGAAAGAGTTCACACATGACGTGAATGAGCAATTCATCGCCAAAATCATTGACGACAAAGTCGAGTGTGGCACAGGACCGGCCAAATTCAATGCTCATGTCTTGGTTCAGGCTCTCACAGATGTCGAAATCTCCACCAGTTTTGGCTTCACCCTCATCACGAAGCTCAATTTCGATAATCCAGGCGGCTCTCTTGACCTGAGCCAGTCGTACCTTACATTCAGCAACAGTGGTAAGGTCACTGCGGTGTTCACTCTCGAAGCCATGATCAAGGTTTCGTACGAGTCGGGAGAGAAGACAATTCTTACCCTTCCCTTCCCAGGCGCAACATTCCGAGTCCCTGGCATTGTCACTATCGGTCCCTCTGTCCGCGTGGTTGGCGAGTTCAACGCTGGCCTCACACTATCTGCCGAGATAGAAACCAAGATCGATCTTGCGGAATGGGACGTCCGGCAAACTTATCCAGCCGCCTCTGAGGAATACGAGCCTCAGGCTGACAAGGAACTGGATTCTGGAGAGACGGGCGACAAAAACGGCCTGTTGGAACCTCAATTCTACGCTTCTGTTCTAGCTTCAGGCCAGGCTGAAGCCCATCTCAAGGCCATCGCAGAGTTTGGTATTCGCTTTGATGACAGCTGGAAGGTTGGGGCCGCAACAGCCGGAGTTGTTGCTGACGGCTATGTTCGCATGGAGGTTGGAGCTGGTAAGAGCACCGAAGCTTCATGTCCGTGGACATATGGCTTCTACGTGGGCGCAAAGTTATATGCGCAGGTCAGTACTCCGCCAGCATTCGGTTGGGGAACCAAGACGTGGGATCTCCCAGGATCTGGTGAGGTCGGTCTTCCTGAGGGTGGCCAATGTCCCGACCTTCAATCAGGCGCGCCTACTAAGCGTGGTTTCACGTCGATCGACGGTACTCATCCTCTTTACCACCCTTATGAGCACTCGGGAATTGCGAACAATGCCACAGCGGTACATCGATTTGGCAAACGCGTCACACCCTGGGGTCCCCCATTCCACATTCCCCTACAGGACCTGCTGTGCCCCAGCCCTGGAGGAAGCCCCGATAACCAAGGTTCTGAGTGTTCAGAGCTTTCACATGTGGTGGACGGTAGTAGCTCTCTGGCAAAGCGTGCATCTGGCGATGTGACCCTCAATCATGTCTTTTCACGAAGTTTAGATCGCAAAACCCAGGAGTTCTGCGCCGATAAACTCGGTGGCAAGATGGTCATCGTTAGCGCTGACTTCCACACCTCTGGTACCATATTGACCGTAAGTCACCTTACATGAGTCTTCAAGGTTGGGCTTTGTAGGCTATACTTCCCTGGCGAACCTTTGCAATTACAAGTTGACCTCGCTGACGTGCACCTGCACAGGTACTCCCAAATATACCGACATATGGCTACAACAACTACAACGACTGTCTTGACATGGGTTTCGGTCAGATTGCAACGCCCACTGCCGGTAACACAGGACGCTTCGCCACAGAGCATATCTTGGAATTCCAAATGGTCAAAAACTTCTTCGAAAAATACGCCAAGCCGACAAAGTCTAGTGCTTTGACCAAGGTCAACTGTTACAACCCACAAGCAAGTACCAACTTTTGCAAGTGCGTTCAAAGCTTCTGGTACGACATCAGAGTTGCAGAAAGAATAACTATCAACGGTGTGACCAAGTCCGCCATCGATTGGGTTGGCGCTGTCTTCCCCAGCCATACCAACCAATGGAGCAACGAGCTCGTTCTTCTCGACGGTGAGGTCAACAACCTCAAAGAAGGTCTTTGGGGCGTCAGTGACGCACGCAATTCCGACACGCTCGATACATATACGGGCGACGGTACAAAGCTCTTCAAATACGTCAAAGATACCATCGCTGCCATCCGCTACCACATTGATCCTTTCATCAGCCAAACGCTGGTTGCCCAGAAAGACCGGGTCGGCCAAATGTTCAACGACCTCGAAACGATTTACCTGCCGCAAATTACAAAGACCATCAACGGTCGGCAGGTCACGTGGCGAAGTCTGGATCTGCAGACAAAGTGGAATACGTATATGCGTACTCAGAATGCGGCGGCTATTACAAACAGCTTCAGATTGGTAGATCTGTACCTGGACAAGCTGGTGGATGGATATACCTCGGTTGCGCAGAGAGAGGCAGCGGAGAGGGGGACACCTGATGCACTTATTCTCAAGGGGCTTATTGAGAAGATTGATGCCCTGCAGGCTGACTGGACCAACAACAGGCCCGTTTGGACCAATCCCATGTAGATATTGGAAACTTCGTCGGTGTACATGTTGAATTGGCGTGGAGTGTAGCTATAATTACAGACCCTGTTGAAATGATTTATGGTGGCCTGGGTCGTTATGGAAAGTAAGGAATACGTCCTGTCTGCGGAATGAATATTTGGGTCTGGGGTGACAATACCGTGTATTATACATGACGACGCTATACTAAGACTTCTGCACGTTTATCATCGGTGGGCTCGTCTTCCTTTGACAGTTCAGCAGCGGTCTCCTCACTCGCTGGAACCGCATCTTCAGACGGAACGACCTGCTCGCCGCCCTTTGCAGACGCCGTCTCCGGGAGAGACCCATCAACGCCCGGATTAACGCCTTCAACAAGCGGCATATACTCCTGCGCGCCAGTCTTCTCGCGTGGCCCAGGCCCCTGTGCACTACCGTCCTTCATCCACCACCCACTCCGCCCCTTCCAGTTCGGATCATCCGACCCCATCGTCTTCCTAACAAGCGAGCTACTCGCCCTCTTCTCCTCACTCTTCAAACCCAATCTCTCCGCCACCACCTTCCTCCACGTATTAATCTTCGTAAGGCCATCAGCAAACATCTCCATGCCATACAACATGGCCATCTCTTTGCCTAGCCCACCACTCCTCGCCTGGTTGTGTTCCTTGATTATTGCGTCGAGGAGGCCGAGGATGTCGGCGTCGAAGTCGATGGCGTTGTCGTCCATTTCTTTGAGCAGCATGTTTATGGTTATGTAGGAGGCTTGCTGGATCCATGCCGTCCGGATCAGGTGCTTGTAGAGCGTTGTTGTTGCGCCGAGGGCGTGCGAGGAGCGGCCGAGCTTTTTGATCGTGGGCAGGATGGAGAAGGGGAGGGGGGAGGAGGGGAATTCGGTGCGTAGCGTGGTGACGGCGGTGATGAGGTGGTATGGGTAGTTGTGGAAGAGGATGCGTGCGTCGGTGGAGGGTGGGGAGGGTTTGTAAGCGGCTTTTGCTTCTGATGACTTCTTCGATGCGTTGTTGCTGGGTTTGGCGGTTGGCTCTTTCGTGGGGCTGCCGCTGGCGTTGTCGAGATCGAGGTCGCGTACTTTGGCAAAGACTTCGCGCTCGAGGGTTTGCCAGAGGGCGCGATCGGTGGGTGCGTTGCTTATGAGGCTATCGATCCGTTCTTGTTCCGCTAGACGCAATTCTCTGAGCTTTGCTGCCTCCACACTCGAGCCCTTCTTCTTGCTACTCTGCGTTTTGCCCACTTCTGCACCAGCGGCATCTTGCTTGTTAGATCGAGCCCTCGTTCTCTGTGTACGCAATGCGCGCAATCGCGGGTCGCCTCTCAGCACTTCGTCGAAAACCTTGTCTAGCGAGGGTCTCGGGATATCTTCTGTACTCGGGATATCTTCTGTATTTTTCTGGAACTCTTCGAACACCTCGTCGACATCTACCAAAGGGTCTTTCTTCTTCTGTTGGCGCCCTTCATTATCAAACTTCCTGTACAACTTCTGGAACACGGCCCGCTCGGTGCGAGATATAGTAGTCTTTCGGGGAGGCTGTTGATCGACAACAGGCGGTAGATCTGCATCGTCTTCGAAGGGAATGTCCTCGCTAACGTACGGGCGCGAAGGGATGCGAATATTGCGGCGAGCAACTGGTCGTGTGGCGGACTGCCATTGCTGGATCGTGGGTGTCTGGTACAGGAACGGAAGGAGCGTTTTGCTTGGCGAAACTCGAGAGCGCGACAATGCTCGCACCGAATTAGAGCATATAGACATGGACGGAGGCGCCGCAAAAAAGCAGCGAGTTGTAAAAAGCACAGCAGACGTGAATGACACGATGATGCAGCCCGCCGTGCAAGTCCCAAATCTTTTGGGATCGCCGCGGCTCAGTGGTGGTCCGAGCTCAACCTACCGCATTCGGAAGTTTTCAACAACCATCGAAAGCTGGAGCACTCTCCAAGTGCACAGCGGCCAAAAACCTTAAACTAGGTACATAAAACGCATTCTCACTGGCTGAGCGCAGTCATCCGAATAAGGCAGCTTTTGAAATCCATTGAAGACGGCATGGAAGCAACTCGGCCCTCCAAACTGCAAGCCCATTGGCTATTGTCAACCTCCTCCATCAGGCAGGACCTGAAATCCGTCGAATACTGCAACAGGCGGCCCATTACTGGAAACTGGTACCAAAAGGAAACCGTTCATTGGCCAAGTTCAGTATACCGCATCCGGCAGGTTTGGAGATCTCCGTCGAACGCACGATTTACTGGAAACCTGTACCTAATGCGAGGCGTTGATTGGTGAATCTCGAGGCTGGGATGAGGCGGCACAGTCGGGCACCTTGGGCTGCTTTCTCATCTTCATGAGGTGGAAGAGAGGTCGCCGCGTTTTGCTTGACGCACAAAGTGGTGAAGATCTTGACACAAAAACATACGTGCTGTAAACAGTCTACATCACTTTCCATTTAGCCGCGTGGTGACAATTGACTAGTCTTCTAGTGAACGCAAAACATCATCTACAGTATGGAAATTGGCCATCTACAGAAATCCCAGGATATAGTTTACAATGTGTAGAAGCTTGATTGGAATGGTCTAATGCCCGGAAATCTATTGTTGAACTCCTGAGTATAAAATGATGGCTGACGATATTAGAGAGTTTAAGATATTATAAAAGCGACCCAGATCTTCCAGATTCGTCTCATGCTGTGGTAGGAGGTGTCTTTGTTGGTAGCCCCTTACCGATTCGCTCAATCTGAGCGCCGTAGAAAGCCTGATAATTCGTTAGCATCCACGTTTTCACTTCTCGGGGGCCAGACTTACACTCTCCGCACCAGCACCTAGAGCCTTGACCGGAATCTTGCTGACCAACCAGCTCGGCTTCACAGCATCCAACCTCAGACTGACATCACCACCCGCAGCCTCTGCCTCCAAGACTTTCTTCGCAAAACTCGAGTCCACAGCAGCTGGTCGCGCCAAACCGATCAGATCACAAGCATTCTCCTCCAGCGCGGCACGCATACCCGTCAAGCTGCGGAAACCGCCCGTAACCATCAAGACCACATCTGGGAACTTCTGCCTAACCACCCTCGCAAAATCAAGGAAGAAAGCCTCGCGCTTCGCGGTACGCTCAGACACCGGCTTCTCGCCAGACTGTGGCTCGTCGCCCTTCATCATCCTAGGGTTCTCGTACGATCCACCGCTGATCTCGAGGAAGTCGATACCGGTATCCTTGAGGAAACCGATCTGTTGCATAACGTCCTCCATATCGCTGGAATGTTGGACGTCAGCGGAGTTGAGCTTGATGCCGACTGTAAATGTAGATGGAACGACAGCGCGGATAGCATTGATGATGTCGAGAACGATGCGGGCGCGGTTGAACGCTGAGCCGCCGTAGTTGTCTTGCCGGTGGTTCGTCTTCGGGGACATGAAGATGTTGAGTAGGTATCCGTGTGCGGCGTGCAGTTCTACGCCGTCGAAACCTGCTTCGCCGAGGAACTTGGCTGCGTCGGCATGTCTTTTCACCACGTCTTCGATTTCTGCAACTGTCATCTCTCGAGGGGTGCCGAAGATGAGCTTTTGCGCCGTCTTTGCCCAAATGTTGTCTTCGAATTGTAGTGCGATGGGGCTTGGTGCGATGTTCTTCTCGAATAGCCCCTTTGAACCTGCTCCAAGAGGACTTTGGCGGCCGGGGTGGTTAAGCTGGACGATAGCTGGGGTGCCTTCGATACGGCACGCTTCTGCATATCTGCGCCATTGAGCAATGAGTTCGGGGTTAGTGTTAGGCGTGAGAGAGACATCGAGAGCGTTTCCGAGCCAACGCTCATCGATCATCACGTTGCCTTTGCATGTTAGTCTTTGAAAACATCAGTAGGTGAGAGCTGTTCTGTACCCGTTATGATTCCACCCCATCCTCCCTTTCCCCATGCTTTGTAGGCCGCGATAAGGGTATCTGTTGGGTCATGAGACTTTGACATGGTTTCTGCCATCGCTGCCTATGGGTGTGTTAGGGACATGGTCGCACTGCGTTTGTTTTCGTCGTTGTCTACCTTGAGTAGCCTGTTCTTGAACACAAGACCGGATGGTAATGTCACCGGATCGCTTAGTTGACGGTTATTTTGCATCTTGGAACCTGGTTCTTGATTTTCGTGTTGGTGCCGAATGTTGTGTTCTTGAACTCCAAATGTTGTGTGGGTGTCTGGTTAGCCTCAACGCTGGTTTTATGCCCTCCCGTAGTTTTGACGGTTGTGTTTTTGGTGAAGATGATACTATTCTGCTATTCTCCCGCTCGCGCGTGCTAATATACATGTACTTCTCTTCTAGAAGCTGCGGTGCAATACACATCCCTTCGGTGTGAAGATTGAACCGGTTACTGATCGCGGACGAGGTTCGGCGGGGGACTAGTACTGATTCCAAGATATAGGGGAGGCCTCGACTGCTAAGCACCTCGGTTCATTTGGGCTATGGGCGCACGTCGTACTAGGGAAAAATGCGACACTTTCTAAGCGACTTACAACTTTACAACCCTACAACCCTACAACAACAAGCTCTTAAGAAATTTTTGTTACATAGAAAAGAGTCTGCTATATAAAATATAAGGTAGGTATTCTAAAAAAAATCTAGAGCTTCTTGTTGTGTTGTGCAGCGTGTACAAAGATCTCTTAGCGTCTCATTTCTCCTTGGTAGGACGTGGGCGTGTGCTCAGTTTCGGCCCGTTTCCCAAAACGCGGCGAGATTTTGAATCCTCCGAGTTTTTGCAGATATTTCTCCATGAGAGCATACCTCGTTCTCATTCGACATGTGCGTTCTCTGGTCGTTTGGCGACCTAAAGTTACTTGCGACGTGAAACCTGGTAGCGTCAGGCTGTCAGAGAGCGGACTTCGCGTGCGACGTCATCTGGATGGGAAGCGGCTGAGGCCGCAATCAGGCGTGTCAGGGTCCGTGCTGCTCCCGTCCTCGGAGCAACCTAGGTACCGCCGCCCTGCCTTCGGCGGATTACTCACGCGACGAAGAAGAGACTGATGAACCCACCCACTAGATATCAGAATGCGCTGAAGCTTTGTTGCATCAATATCGCCACACATACTGTCTCGAGCGGCTGCGACCAAGATGGAGCATCTCAGAAGGTTCAGGTGCACCTGCAGGAAGGCTGATTCATGGATGCTGACCAAGATGAACCCAGTAGATGCCGATCCGTCTTCCAGCACATGCGATCCATTGGTCTATTCGAGAAATGGCATTGCGTATAGTAGCAGGACTGCTGCCTAGGCGCTGATGATAATACCACGATGATGAGCACGCAGCTGTTGATCGCAGTCAGCGTGGCGCAACTCACGTCGCAAAAAGTGTAAGTTTCTCTGCGTCAGCAGTGAATCACACTACTAGGAAAGAGACGGGTGGGGCCTTAAGGGTCTTTCAGTATCTACAATGTACCGTGTGCCAAGATCAGATCGTATCGCTTCCACTTCCTTGGGAACACTCAGTCTTACGACGCCACAGGGCTCCCTGGCTCTCGTTTCGATACACCTACCCGTCTCAATCCGCGCCTGTCGGTGGATTTCCGCTGTCGCTATGCGAGGCGCACTCCCCTGTCGATTGTATAAGAACTCGTTTCGCCTATGGCCAGTGTAAGGGCATATGCAGCCTCTTACCCTTTTGGGAAACTGGTATGACTGCATCAACAGTTGCGATTCGACGTTGCGCCTGATGCCATGCGGCCCAGAACCATCAGCTTCCTCAGCCTCACGCCCCCTTACCCAATTGTGAGCCACCCATCGGTGTGAGACCAGCACCAAGCACCCCTCAACCAAAGCCTTGAGCCGGTACAAAGTCCGAGCATGATGCCCTGCTTTACCCCCTCATAAAGACAAGGTACAGCAAGCTAAGCTCATACGACCATTCCGCAATATCGACACTTGACACAATGATGGGTATTAATGCCGCAAGGTTCCTATCGTCGGATCCCGCTCTGTCACTCGCTACGCGCTTCACGAGGATGTTACTATACTGCACTGGAGGCGAGACTGGACTTTCAGGACGCAATGCGACGCAGCGCGTCTCTCTGCGGTCTTCCAAATCTTCCAGAACTTCACCCCCGCCGACAGCCTCGATGGATAGCCTGCCAAACGAACTCGTCCTAAACATCTGCAGTTACCTATCCCCATCAGAACTCTGGTTCAGCGCGCGCCCCACTTCTCGTCAACTCTACAGCTGCGCCAAAGAGGTACTAGTACAGAAATGCTTCCACGAAGAGCAAGTTCACTTCTCTCGGTGCTGCTTCTGGTGCAGCCTTGGACACTCCCCTATCGAAACAGTCTTGCGAACCATCACGCCACTTTTTAGTGACAAGCAAAAGCTGCGCATAGCATGCATCAGTGACCAAGCTTTGCTTGTCAAGCTGGCTTTCGGAGGACTGTGCAATCGCATCGCGAGGTTCGAGCAGAAGATCAGTGTTTCTGTTGGAGGAGGGGAAGAGGTCACAATAACCGCTGCAGAGTGGTTGGGATATGTGGGACGTCTCGATCGTGATATACAGGTGCGCCGGTATGGCTTCCTGGCGTTCTACTTCGCACGAGTAGGAAAGAAGAAAGTGGAATGGCGGATCACAGAGCCTCTTCTGTCGGTTACGCATGTGCTAGGCTTCATCGTGGTGGGCGTTGTCATCGTGGCCACCGCGTTGTCTGTCCTAGTTGTCGGCGGTGCTATCTGGGAAGCGTGCAGACTAGCCCAGGGCCTATGGAGTCTCCTGGACAGGCTAGTGGAAGCTTGTATACCAGATAGGCTCACTCGAGGCTGAACAGCGGAGCGACGAACCGACTGCGCGGCCGCAACTACCAGCGCAAACACTTCGTAGCTCGAGAATCCAAGGATATTCCCTAGGTATCTATTCGGTCAAACGATAAACGGTTGGGCGCGTTGGTCGGCTAGATGACTGGAAACATGGAACTGCTGTCCCTTCCCAAGCAGCCACCCAACGGGCATCCGCAACAGGCGTCAGCGTTACTTAGGGACCCGGATGGATAAGCAGGGCAGGAACATCATCATCGGCCCCGCTTGAAGAGTGGAGCAGAACAACGTTGCTATGAGAACGTTGGATAACATTGTGACGGTTTATTTGGTCGCGAGAGCATCTCCACGAATGTTCTCACAAGCAGCCACTGTATACAATTTTGACGCAATAATTCACCCCAAAAACGCTGGAAACAACTACACTGACTTTGATATTACGATCATGACCGTCCACAAGCGCGAATCTCGTCTCCGCCGCTGGGCTAGGAAGCTTGGCAGCTGTCTACGAAATCACCATCCGCACCGCAAGTACAAATCCGCTAGCTATGTGGACATGGGTAAGACGGCATCGTCGCCTGTACGTCGCCCCGATGTCCGACACACGCCACGCAAAGGGCTCATCGGTCGAAGAGAGCAGCCCTCGAAAAAGGTACACAACGGCGGCACCAAAGCATGGGATGAACAAACTAAATGGGCATTACCTTCAGCAGGAAGCCTTCGAAAGGCTACACCACAAGAAACTCCGACGGACGAAACTATTCGGCTAGTAAACCCAAGTGTGAACTCACTTGTTGGGGGGCGACTGGGTTCGCGAACACCGATGTTTGCTGGAAGGGTGACCAAGCGAGCTGTTGGTGAGCCCCAGAAACAAAACGCAAATGTATCAGGCCTATTAGAAGGTCCACGATCCGTACTCTCATGGCAAGAGTCGTTTGAGCTGCAGCGAACACTCGGGAGAGAGCTGCCTCCACCTCCCTCTGACAGATACGATTCTGCGGTCGACGTAACGATCCGACCCCTTAACGTCCGCAAGCATCAAGTCCAGAAGCCATACTGTCCTTCTGGATTAGGAAGATCGGCCGCCGTACCCATCCAACCCAAACCGACTGCCAATGCCCGAGTTCTCCACGCACCAGCATTCCATTCTCAAACCGCTTTACCTGCAACAGGTAAGGAGCCAGCGCGGGGCTGGGAACAAGATTGGGAAAGGCCTCTTCAGCAACGCATCGGAGATTCGAGAGCGATCTGGAAGTCAGCGTCACACCGTCTTCTACTGCGGAACAAAGATAGCATACAACGACTAGACGCCGAGCAAGCCATAATGGAGCAGATGACTGCGAGGATGGAGTTGGAGAAGAGGCAGCAGCCCCAGATGAGGAGCATTCAGAGCATTGAAGAGATGGCTGAGGAAGACAGGAGGGCAGATGAGGAATGGAACGGTAAGTAAAGCGCCTACCTGGGTGGTTCAGCAACATCGAAGTATTGTCATGCTAACTTCGTGGTCATCTAGGCATCGCAAACCAACTTGCATTCGATGCGCAACTCCCTGGCGTTCAGGAAGTCAAGTCCGTCTCATTCCGTCACCAAAAACGCCACATTGCGAATGCTCGACGGTAATTACACCGATTCACGGGCCACAATCGCACAGCCCGTGGAAGCTTCGATGCTTCTACGATATGTCAAAAGTAAACGGCAGTTGGAATTGGTTTTTTGAGGATGTCGTAGGCGCCGGAGATTTGATATGGCAATGGCGCCTACCACGTTGGCCCAAGCATGGCATTCTGAAGTTGCCCATGGCGGTCAACAAGGCAGCCAGTTCTGCCAAGCACGTTGAAGGATGACTGAAGTGGTGTGTAAGGTCTTGGTGTCGTACGTTGTTTTGTGGAGTTTACGAGCGACCAATTCCTACAATTCGCTCGTACGCCATGCATATGTACATTGTTGTTCCATAGATAATCGCAGTGCTTTTTCTCCTCCGCAGCAAGCATTCGCTGGCGAGATGACGGTGAGACGGAGCTTGTGCTCCTTCGAGAGAACGGGCGTGCGCTAGCTCTGGTATTCCAAAAAAGCAAAGGCTCTTGCTGTTTTTCCTCACTTGCCGGCCTGGTGAGTCCCCCTCCCTGCCTTAGTCTGCGGAGCGCGACCGATGAAAAGGGCCACGCAACGACATTACCATGGTACGGTGAGTAGTAGTCCGGCACGTACCTGGCTGCGGCGACAGAAACAGGGTGCCGGAATGGGTATTTGGAAGAGGACTTGATCGCCCACGGAAACAAGCAAAGCCTGCATGGCATTGTTTGCACCACCTTGAACGTGTTGACATGCTGTTCATTTCCCGTCAACACTGCCTATTCTACGCACACTTTCGCATTGCCATTTCAATATGCTCTGCCTTCCGCTTTTAAACATGTTCAGCTCCAATAAGACCGACCACGAGTTCTCAGATCATTCCTGCAATATGTGTCGACGCGCCACCGATTTGAGCTCACCACGGAATCCGAATACCTGCACTTCAAGACCGGCCATGTCACATCGAGGCCCAGTAGCCCATCTACCGCACACGATAATCAATTCCAATCTTGGCTGCCGGAATCATACCTTCCGGTTGCAATTCAATCGATTCCTGGTGGAGGATCCAACTGTCGCCGTATTCTCCGTCGAACAAGAAGCACCAATCTCAAGCGTATGGCGAGATGAAGACCGCAGAGGCTGTTACGGATGGGCCCGAATTTTCTCCGCGTCGCGATCCAGATGCAATGTGACGATGAGTGTCGGACAACACTGGACACTTGGGGTATCGAACAAGTCAATCCGATACTGGAACATGGAAGAAGGGGTCATCCTAGTGGATTGGGGTCAGCTTTACGATAGCTATTTCACGCAATTGAAGACGAAGAACCAGGAGAGGTCAATAGCTTTCGCAGAACAGGATTATGGACAGGACGAAGATTTGCCGCCCAACCGGACTATGCAGCGATTATCCCGAACGGATCACAGCCCAGCGACAGCGAACTCGACAGCTCACGAGATCGGCACACGGTTCAGCAATGGTCTAAGGGTGGTGAGAGACGCCATTAGAAGTCGTGTGGGTGAAGGCAGGCCGAGGGGAACAGGGCGGGAAAGGATCGCGCTCGCACGCGTCCCTTTAATGTGGACGAACCCGAGCTATCAAAGGTTGCGATAATAGGGACATTAATACCTAATTAATACAAGGAGATAATAGATTCATAGGGAGCAAGACCCTTCCAAGTCATTGACGCTGTCGCGAGGTCGATGACGTCCGTGTAAACTCTGACGCGTGACGCGTGAACGCCCTCCCGTTTTAGCGACAAAAAAAGTACAACCCCCGCTATAGCCCCGCCCATAACACCAACACCTTCACATCTTTGAAGCACATAGCAAAAGCACCAAAATGTCTACCTGTGTCATCTGCGACAAGCCGCTGGAGGTAGAAGTCGAGCGCGACGAGGACGAAGAGTACGAGGGCGGCGCATCGTCATCCGGCAAAGGACCCGCGGCCGCACCAGAAACATATCCCGATGACGTCCAGCTAACCTGCGGATGCCACTTCCACTGGTACGCAAAGCTCCTTCCGCGCAATCGCATACTATCGCTAACACACCACGTGCAGGGACTGTCTCCTCTCCGCCTACGAAATAACCTCGTGTCCCCACTGCGGCAAAGAAATCTCCAGCACAGGCGACGGCCAACAAAAGGTCCTCTGCAGACTCAACAACGAAGGCGGAATTCAAGAGAACCTCGATATTCTACCGCTTCTCACCGAAGAATCATACCTGAAAGCGTACCCGGAAGACAGGAAGGCGCGCGCCTTCCTCGAGTTCTGTCGCGAAGGCGATTACAAAGCTGTAGTCGAGCTACTGCTGAATGACGACGATGACAGCGAGGACGACGAGGGCGATGTCGAAATGAGCACTACAGACCATCCTGAGAAGGAAGTGGGCATTGATAGGATGTTGAGATACCAGGATCCGATTGGGGATATGCAGTCGGGGCTACATGCCGCAGTGCATGCGCAGAGCAGAGAGGTCGCGTGGTTGTTACTGCTGCTGGCGAGTAACTACCCGTTGCTGGACTTCCCGACGCAGGTTTTCCAGGAGGCTGAGGCTATGGGTATCATGAGGGGCCTTACAGAAGACAAGATTGATATCAGGAGTCTAAGGGACGCGAATGGGAGGACGGCGGAGGACATTGCGAGAGAGATTGGTGGCGTATGGGTGGGATGGACGGACAACAACAGGTTGGCGATATGAGGGTTGTGACAGAGCGTATTTCCCGGGCGACAATACGGTGCTTTCGGTTTCTACAAGGAGGGCTGGGAGTTTAGCACGCGAAGTGCGCAAAAAAGCTGTCCAAGAAGAGAGGAAGGATCAAGATCTTGGTGCAATGACTAGTATCACCCTTATGACATACAGGTGCTCAAAACAAAAGCACTTTATGGCCAGCCTTCCAGTGCGCTTGGTCAAAACCTACAGTCTAGAAGCCTATGACGTCTGTTAGGTGCACCTCGTACTATGCGCAAAAGTGATAGTACTCGTCAGAGTACTCCTGGTGTTCTCACAAACCCCCAACACCAGCAAAAAGGATACATGCCAGGCGCACCCGCCATGTTACCTACATCCGCAAAAACAATGGTTCGAAGAATCCCGAGCAAGCTCGAGCACGTTGTCCCCTTCGTGGATCGAACACGATACCTCCAGATTTAGTGACTGAGACTTCAGTCTGGCGCTCTCCCAATTGAGCTAAGGAGACGGTTG
>Ga0265798_10001058_pt1 | contig 43752 bp, 37 predicted proteins | sample P3T30metagenome_FD_192430 | JGI IMG/M metagenome (GOLD analysis project Ga0265798, IMG submission 192430) | Plant litter microbial communities from East Loma Ridge, Irvine, California - P3 T30 | ecosystem: Environmental > Terrestrial > Plant litter > Unclassified | place: USA: California... | reverse complement strand
GCGTGCGCGAGGCCGCGCCGCTGTTCAGGCGGGCCCGGGGCTGCACCGGCATGCGGCTGCAGCGGGGCATCGAGAACCCGCGCGCATACCGCCTGATGGTGCAATGGGACACGCTGGAAGACCACACGGTCCACTTCCGCGGCAGCGAGGACTTCCAGGCATGGCGGCGCCTGGTCGGCGACTGCTTCGACGGCGCGCCGAACGTCACCCACCTGAGCAGCGCGGTCGAGGCTTTCTGAGCCGGGCCTGTTCCGTCAGCAGCCGCTCCCGTGCGCGGAGCGCGCTTTTCTGCGACCATAAGCCCATCAAAAAAGCGAGGAGATCCCGATGAGCACCGAAAGCAGCCTCGATAGCGGCATCCAGGAACCGGGCAAGGACGCGCAGCTGCGCGCCGACGCCCTCGATTACCACCGCAGCCCCGTGCGCGGCAAGATCGAGGTCGTCGCCACCAAGCCCCTGTCGAACCAGCGCGACCTGTCGCTGGCCTATTCGCCGGGCGTGGCCTATGCCTGCGAGGAGATCGCCGCGGACCCGTCCACCGCCGCCGACTACACGTCGCGCGGCAACCTGGTCGCCGTGATCTCGAACGGCACCGCGGTCCTCGGCCTGGGCAATATCGGGCCGCTGGCTTCGAAGCCGGTCATGGAGGGCAAGGGCTGCCTGTTCAAGAAATTCGCCGGGGTCGACGTGTTCGACCTGGAGCTGGCCGAGAACGATCCCGACAAGCTCATCGACGCGATCGCGATGCTGGAGCCGACCGTCGGCGGCATCAACCTCGAGGACATCAAGGCGCCCGAATGCTTCTACATCGAGAAGAAGCTGAGCGAGCGCATGAACATCCCGGTCTTCCACGACGACCAGCACGGCACCGCCATCATCTCCAGCGCGGCGCTGCTGAACGCGCTGAAGGTGGTCGGCAAGGACATCGCCAGCGTCAAGCTGGTGGCGTCCGGCGCCGGCGCGGCCGCCATCGCCTGCCTCGACATGATGGTGAGCCTGGGCGTGCGCCGCGAGAACATCTTCGTGACCGACTCCAGGGGCGTGATCTGGAAGGGCCGCGAGGCCAACATGGAAGCCAACAAGGCGCGTTATGCCCAGGACACGGCTGACCGTACCCTGGCCGACATCGTGCGCGGCGCCGACGTCTTCCTCGGCTGCTCGACCGCCGGCGTCCTGAGCGGCGAGATGGTCCAGACCATGGCGCAGCAGCCGGTGATCCTGGCGCTGGCCAACCCGGAACCCGAGATCCGCCCCGAAGTGGCGAAGGCGGCGCGGCCCGACTGCATCGTCGCCACCGGCCGTTCGGACTACCCGAACCAGGTCAACAACGTGCTGTGCTTCCCCTACATCTTCCGCGGCGCCCTCGATTGCGGCGCCACCCGCATCACCGAGGAGATGAAGCTGGCCTGCGTCAGCGCGATCGCCGAGCTGGCCGAGGCCGAGGCCAACGACGCCGTCGCCGCCGCCTACGCCGGCCAGGACCTGCGCTTCGGCCCGGATTACATCATCCCGAAACCCTTCGACCCGCGCCTGATGGCGGCGATCGCCCCGGCGGTCGCGGCGGCGGCGGCCAGCTCCGGCGTGGCCGCGCGTCCGATCACCGACATGGACGCCTACCGCGAGCGGCTGGCGGCGATGATCTACCACACCAGCTTCTTCATGCGGCCGGTGTTCGCCAAGGCCCGCGCAAAGCCGCGCCGCGTGGCCTACGCCGAAGGCTTCGATGCGCGCGTGCTGCGCGCGGTGCAGACCGTGGTGGACGAGGGCCTGGCGCAGCCGGTGCTGATCGGCCGCGGCGCCGAGATCGAACAGGCGATCGCCGACGCCGGTCTGCGCATGCGGCGCGATGCCGACTACACGCTGGTCGAGTGCGAGGGCGACACCACCGAACGCGGCACGAAGCTGCTGGCGGCGGGCGAAGTCGACGCCCTGATCTGCGGCATGAAGGGCAGCTACGACAGCCACCTGGCGCACGTGCAGCGCGATATAGGGCTCGCACCGGGCGCCGAGGTGATGGCGGCGATGAACGCGCTGGTGCTGGACAAGGGCACCCTGTTCATCACCGACACCTACGTCAACGAGCAGCCGAGCGCTTCCGAGCTGGCGGCGATCGCGCGCCTTGCGTCGGATGAGCTGCGCCAGTTCGGCCTCGATCCGAAGGTCGCGCTGCTCTCGCACTCGATCTTCGGCTCATCGTCGCGGCCGTCGGCCCAGCGCGTGCGCGAGGCGCGCGAACTGCTGGCGCGCGACTGCCCGGATCTGAACGTGATCGGCGAAGTGCACGGCGACGCCGCGCTGGACGAGAACATCCGCGCGATCTACCTGCCGTCCGGCCAGCCCAACTTCGAAGGCAGCGCCAACCTGCTGGTGATGCCGTCGCTGGATTCGGCGAATATCCTGTTCAACGTGCTGAAGGTCTCGTCCGGCAAGGGCGTGACCGTCGGGCCGATCCTGCTGGGCGCGGCGAAGTCCGTGCACATCCTCAGCCCCAGCGCCACCGTGCGCCGGATCGTCAACATGACGGCGCTGGCGGTGGCGGATGTGAAGGACACCGGCTGAAAGGAAAGCGCCGATTTGTGACTGCGTGTCACAAATCGGCTGGCCGGGCAGGGTTAGCGTAGAACGCGGCGCTGGTCTTGTTGGCGCAGGCTAAGGCAGCCAGAGCTTGGTTCCCCGCGTTCGCGGGGACGACGGTGAAAGCGCGGTGGCGACGGTTGCGCCCTCAGCCGCGCGAGAACGTCCGCGTGACGCGATCCAGGTGATTCCGCATCGCCGTCTTCGCCCCTGCTACGTCGTGCGAAGCGATCGCGGTCAGGATGTTGCGGTGGTCGAGCAGGGTCTGCTGGCGCAGCTCCTCGGTCTGGAAGTGTTCCTTCAGCTTGTGCCACAGGGTACCGCGCTGGTTCCACAGGTATTCCACCACGCCGGCGAGCGCGCTGTTGCCGGCCGCGCGCGCGATCGCGAGGTGGAAGTTGCGGTCGGCCGATTCGCTATCGCTGCTGTGCTCGTGGTGCTGCTCCATCTGCTCGACCGCGACCAGGATCGCATCGACGTTGGCGGCGGTCGCGTTCTTCGCCGCCAGGCCGGCCACCTCGACTTCGATCAGGCGGCGCGCGGCCAGCACTTCGAAGGGACCGGGGCCGGCAGCGGGGCCGTCGGGCGTGGGCGCCGCCTGTTCGCTCACGTACACGCCGGAACCGCCGCGCACCTCGACCACGCCGCCGAGTTCGAGGGCGATCAGGGCTTCGCGCAGCGAGGTGCGGCTCACGCCCAGCTTGGTGGCCAGGTCGCGCTCGGCCGGCAGGCGCTCGCCCGGCTGGATCTTCTCTTCCCGGATCAGCTCTTCGATGCGCGCGGACACGACCCGATACAGTCGCGGCTCAGCCGACATCAGCTCGTTCGGCGCGCTTGCTCTCTTCATTGCGGTGGTCGTCCAGGAAAGTTGGTGGCACATGCCGGATGCGCATATTAGTTGGCAACTGTTAATGTTGCAAGTGACTAAACAATCACGCGCGCGGCATGGCCACCTCTTGCCCGGCCGGGCTTACTCCACCCAGTGATACCCGTCCCGCGCCAGCAGCGCGAAGGACTCCGCCGGTCCCCACGATCCGGCCGCATACGCATGCGGCTTCTCGCCCAGCGTGCCCCAGCCCTCGATGATCGGGTCGGCCCATTCCCAGGCCGCTTCCAGCTCGTCGCGGCGCATGAAGTGGGTCAGGCGGCCGCGCACGACGTCGATCAGCAGGCGCTCGTAAGCTTCGGCGCGGCGTTGCTGGAAGGCCGATTGTAGGTCCAGGTTCAAGGCCACCTGCTTCATGTGCATGCCGCTGCCGGGCTCCTTGGCCATCAGCTGCAGCTTGATCGCTTCCTCGGGCTGCAACTCGATCACCAGCCGGTTCGCCACGCCGCCGGGTGCATCCGGAAACAGCGGGAAGGGCGGGTTGGTGAACTCGATCACGATCTTCGAGGAGCGGCGCTGCATGCGCTTGCCGGTGCGCAGGTAGAACGGCACCTTGGACCAGCGCCAGGTATCGATGAAGGTGCGCAGCGCCACGAAGGTCTCGGTCTTGCTGTCGGCCGGGACGTTCTTCTCTTCGTGGTAGCCGGGCACTTCCTGGTTGCCGCTGACGCCGTGGCCATACTGGCCGCGCACGGTGTCGCGTGCGATGTCGGCCAGGCTGAAGCGGCGCAGCGAACGCAGCACCTTCAGCTTTTCGTCGCGCACCGCGTCGGCGTTGAGCGAGGTGGGCGGTTCCATCGCCACGATGCACAGCAGCTGCAGCAGGTGGTTCTGGACCATGTCGCGCATGGCGCCGGCGCCGTCGTAGAAGCCGGCGCGGCTGCCGACCCCGACTTCCTCGGCCACCGTGATCTGCACGCTGGAGATGTTCGGCGCGCGCCACAGCGGTTCCAGGATCGAGTTCCCGAAGCGCAGCACCATCAGGTTCTGCACGGTTTCCTTGCCCAGGTAGTGGTCGATGCGGTAGATCTGGGATTCTTCGAAGTGCTTGCCGACCGCCTCGTTGATCTCGATCGCGGTCGCCAGGTCGGTGCCGAGCGGCTTCTCGAGCACCACGCGGGCGTTCCTGTCGACCAGGCCGGCGGCCGCCAGCTTCTCGCAGATGGTGGTGAACAGCGAAGGCGCGGTCGACAGGTAGAACACGCGCTGGGCGCCCTGGCGCGAGGCCGCGGCGAGGGCGCCGAAGTCGGCCGCCTGCTGGACGTCGAGGCGGACGTACTCGAGCAGCTGCAGGAAGCCATCCCAGGTCTTGTCGTTGAAGTTCTCGGCGGCGATGAAGGAACGCGAGTGTTCTTCCACATGGGCCAGGTAGGCGTGGCGGTCGTAGTCCTGGCGTCCGGTCGAGATGATGCGGGTCGAGGCCGGCAGGTTGCCGTGCAGGTAGGCCATGTACAGGGCCGGCAGGAGCTTGCGCATCGCCAGGTCGCCCATGCCGCCGAAGATGGTCATGTCGAGGGGAAGGCCGGTTTCCGTTTCTGTCGAGAGGGTCATGTCGTGTTCATTCCAGTAGTTGAAGAAGGCGCTGGGCCGGCAACCTCGATACGGTAGCAGAAGGACAGCGGATGCGCTCGCACAGGGGCGGCTTTTGGCCGGCGGCGCATCGGTTTGCATTTGCGTTGGTGGTTGCATAGCTTACAATCTGGACGGCATTTAGGGAATCCTCATGGGACTATCCATCACTTTTCCATTCCATGCAGCGGCGCGCGGCAACTGAGCGGCCCGTGCTGGCTGTCGCCGGCCTGACCACGATCGCGATGCTGGCCTTCGCCGCCAATTCGCTCCTCTGCCGGCTCGCGCTGCAGCAGGACCGCATCGATCCCGCCAGCTTCGGCGCCGTGCGCCTGCTGGCCGGCGCACTGGTGTTGGCCCTCGTGATGCAGGCAAAACGCCAGCCGGTGACCGGCAGCGGCGGCTGGCGCTCCGCTGTGCTGCTCTTCGCCTATGTAGCGCTGTTCTCGTTTGCCTACGTGTCGCTGCCGGCCGGTACCGGCGCGCTGATCCTGTTCGGCGCCGTGCAGCTGACCATGCTGGGGGCAGGGCTGCTGGCCGGGGAGCGCTTCGCCGCGGCCGGGTGGTGCGGCCTGCTGCTGGCATGCGCGGGACTGGCGGTGCTGCTGCTGCCCGGCGCCGCCGCTCCCTCGCTGTTCGGGGCGCTGCTGATGGCGGGCGCCGGCGTGGCCTGGGGCGGGTATTCGCTGCGCGGAAGGGGAGCGGGCGATCCACTGGCCGCCACCGCCGGCAGCTTCCTGCGCGCGGCGCCGATGGGCGTACTGCTTTCGCTGGGCGTGTGGCTCGCACCGGCGACTCAGGTGCACGCGGACGCCCGCGGGGTAGTGCTGGCGGTCGCCTCGGGCGCCGTGACCTCCGGACTGGGTTACGTGGTGTGGTATGCGGCGCTGCGCCGCCTGAGCGCGCTGCGGGCAGCGGTGGTGCAGCTGTCGGTGCCGCTGATCGCGGCCGCCGGCGGGGCGCTGCTGCTGGAGGAGGCCTTCACGCTGCGGCTGGGTGTGTCGGCGCTGGCGATCCTCGGCGGGATCGCGTTGGTGCTCGGCAGCCGCGCAGCCGGCAAGGGCCGGTGATGCCGGGCTCCATCGGCCATAAATCTGCAACTAACCGACATGAGCGAACGGAGCACATCGAGAACCCGGCCACCAGCACCAAGGCCGGGCCGGCAGCCGACGCGTTTCTCTGCCAGCCGCCAGCCGGGAAACCACGGATCAGCGCAAACCGATCATCTTCCCAACCCCAGGCCCACCGTCCAGCTTCCAGCTCAGTTTGCCATTACCGGCAGCCAGCCCGGCCGGCACCGCCACCTGCATGTCGAAGCTGACGCTGCCATTGGCCGGGATCTGGCCGCCGGCGGCGGCGCAGTTCAGGCGAAGGGTGGCGTCGGTGGACCTGCCTTCGGCCCACAGCGACTGCGTATAGGACGGGCAGGCGGCCAGCGACACCGGCGCCGCGGTGGGATTGCTCAGCGTCACCGTATAGCGCAGCAGGCCGCCGCGGCTGGCTTCGTCCGGCGCACTGATGCTGCCGGTCAGCTGGCTGAGGGCGCCGCTGGCCTTCATCGCCAGCGCGCGTGCGCTGGCTTCGCTCTGCACGCGCTCGAAGCGCATCACGGTGGCGCGGCCGCACAGGGTGTCGACGTGGACCCCGTCGACGGTCTTCAGGCCGCCGCCGGGCAGGGCCAGCTGCAGGCGCTTGCTGACCTTGCGCTCCGGACGGTTGGCCGCTTCGCAGCTGCCCGGGGTGCCGAGCAGGACGACGATTTCCTCGCCGGGCGCCAGTTCGAGACGGGTGCTCTGCAGCTCGGGCGCGCTTTCGCTGGCGCCGACGGTCTGCGGGGCTTCGTTGGCGGGCTGCAGCTGCACGCTCGGGAAGCCGGGCAGGTGGCAGGCCTCGGCGCCGGCGTTCGCGATGCGGATCTCCTGCGTCGCCTGGCAGCGCCAGGCGCCGGCCTGGCCGGCGCTGACCCTGACGTCGGCGGCGGCGCAGGCACGGACACCCGGCGCGGCCTGGGCGGCGCCGGACAGGCCGAGCAGGGCGAGCGCCACGAGTGAAAGGCTGAGGGAAGAAGGTGCGGGCATGTCGAGACTCCTGGGGAAATGTGGATGGCGGACGATCAGTTGCATACGCTGGCGGAATTCAGCCCGCCGGTCGGGGCCAGCGGCCCGTTCGCGCAGTTGCTGTCGATGTTGATGGTGACGCCGCCATAGGTCTCGTTATGGTCGCCCTGGTACTGCTTCAGGCGCTGGTGGCTGGCCCAGGAAGTGCCGCTCACGCAGGACAGGGTCGCCGTCGACGGGTTGTTGTCCCAGTTCGCGGCCCACACGAATTTGGGCGGGCGTGCCATCGTCGCCAGGTCGCTCAGGTAGGAATTGCATGCCGAGCCGTAGACGCCCGACACCTGGGCCGGCGCCACCGCCAGCTGGTCGACCCAGCCCTGCATGAACTGCTTCACCGCGGCCTTGCAGCTGGCGGTGTTGGAATAGCCTTCCATGTCGTACACGACCGGCGTACCGGCCGCATTGTTGGTGAAGCCCAGCGCCATCAGCGCATTGTAGGCCTTCACGGCTTCGTCCTTGCCCTGCTGGTAAGCGGTGGCCGAGTCGTAGCTGATGCGGCTCGAGAAGGTGGTGCAGGGCGCCTGCGGGCCGACCCAGATCAGGGTATGGCGCCAGCCCTGGCTGTAGGTCGTGTTCATCCACGATGCGGTCAGGTTGGGCTGCGAGCAGCCGCGCACGGCGCCGCCGATGTAGACGCCAACCCAGCTCCAGGGGGTGTTGGTCCACCACGCCTGCATCTGCGAGGTGGACGGCGCGGCGCAGGTGTCGAAGCCGCGGCCGTTGAAGGCGGCGCCGCCGCCGGGGTAGGCGTGGGCGGGCTGGGTCAGCAGGAAAGTGGAAGAACAGACGAGCAGGGACGGCAGCAGGCTCGCCACCGCTTTGCGTGACAGGGAATGCATTTTGGGTCTCCGTATGTGGTTGTGACAACCTTATTGACGACTTATCGACTGCTTACTGCGCAACAAATTTAACAGTTGCAATTTCCCTGTGGCACACGATTGATCCGTGCTCACGCTGCCGCGGCATGCTGCTTCAGGAAGTCGGCAAACGAGTCCACCTTGCCCTCCAAAACCTCCGGATCGAGCGCGAACATGGCCCAGTAGTACAGCTCGCGGCCGTGGCAGGTCAGTGCCGGCGAGGTGAAGCGGTGCCACTCCTTGTGGCGGACGGGCGAGTACATGCCGTCGCCGTCGCTGAAGTTGGGCACCACGCGGCGCTGTTCCAGCGCTTCCAGCAGCGAGGCGGGGGCGCCGCCGTCGAGGGCGATCTCGAAGTGGGCGTTCATGCTTAGCCCGGTTTCGACGGCCAGCAGCCAGGGCCGGGCTTCGCGGTCGTACATCAGGAAGCCGGGCGGGGTCTTGTACAGGTAATGCTCGACGATCTTGTGGCGCGCGCCCAGTTCGCGCACCAGGCCGCAGATGGCCGGGTCGTTGACGAAGCTGAAGTCGTGCAGCGCGAGCAGCATGCGCAGCGATTCCGACTGCGCCAGGAAGTAGCCCTCCTGGAGCTGGGTCAGTTCGGCTTCCAGCCGGTCCAGCGCGTGGGCGTCGCTCTTGCGCACGTAGCGGTCGATCAGGCCGCGGTTGAAGGCTTCGATCGCGACCCGTTCGTCGGCCACGCCGGTCAGCAGGATCTTGCGGCAGGGCAGATCGCGCACGGCTTCGCAGAACTCGATCCCGTTCATGCCCGGCATCGAGTAGTCGACCACCAGCACCGAGGGTGTCATGAAGCGCTGCGCCTGCGTGCGGATGCCGCAAACCTGCTCGAGGTGCAGCGCGATGTTGTAGGGCTGGGGCGAGAGCGTGTAGGTGTCGACGCTGGGCGAGAGCAGGCCGGCCAGCGCCGCGGGGGCGGCGCCGTGCGCGCGCAGCCAGGCGATCGCGGCGCCGGTCTCGGAAAAGCCGATGCTGGGAAAGCCCGGGCCGAGCTGGTAGCGCAGGCTGTGCAGGAAGCTGGGGCTGTCGTCGACGAGGACGGTCATGGTCGGGTGCTGGTAGATCGGGAGGGTCATGGTTGGCCTCGGTCGTCAAGGGCGCGGTGTGAAAGCTATGCGGACGGCGTCGCTCCGCCGCGCATGGTGGCGCGGCGCTCGCGCGGGAATTCCAGCGAGAACACGGTGTAGACCTGCTCGCGCGAGCGGCAGCGGATCTTGCCGTGCCAGGCGTGCACGATGTCCTTGCACAGCGCCAGGCCGATGCCGGCGCCGGTATGCGGCGGATACGAATAGAAGCGCTCGAAAATGTAGGGCAGCTGCCTGGCCGCGATGCCGCAGCCGCTGTCCATCAGCAGCAGGCGCGGACGCTTGCGGGCGCCATCGACAATGATCCGCACCTTCCCCTTGCCGGCGCGCGCCACCGCCTTGAGGGCGTTGCGCAGCAAATTGAGCAGCACGACCGCGGCCAGTTCCTCGCGCCCCAGGAAGGCGAAGTCCTGGCGCACCACCACGTCCACCTGGCGCCGCTGGGCGGCGTCGATGAAGGGATAGCGCTCGATCACCGCGGCGACCATGGCGCCCATCGCCACCCGTTCGGTCGGCGCCAGCTGCTGGTTCATCGCCGAGGACGACAGCAGGAACAGGTCGATCATCTGGTTCATGTGGCGCACTTCGAACTGGATGCGGGTCAGCGCGTCGTCGACGCCCCGGTCCGCGCCGGCCTGCGCGCGCGCAATGCCGCGCACGTTGGCGGAAATGCTGATCAGCGGCGTGCGCAGTTCGTGCGAGACCATCGCCAGCGCCGAGGCCATGCCGGACAGCTTTTCGCGGGCCAGCACCCGGCGCCCGACCTTGGTGACCGACACGATCACGATCGTGAAGACGTAGATCGGCATCTGCTCCAGCGCCAGGGGGAAGGCGCTCAACCCGGAGCGCATGGCGTCGGGGTCGCCGGCGGTCACGTACAGCAGGCAGGCCGCCAGTGCCCCGACCGCGCAGGAGGCGAGCGCGAACAGCCAGTCGAAGTGGAACAGCGCGATCAGCGCCACCAGCAGCGATTCGCCCCACACCGCCGAGCCGTGGTTCATCAGGAACATGAAGCTGAAGAAGAAGGGCATGACGTAGGTCACGCTGACGAACTCGTAGACGCGCAGCCAATTCCCCTTGATCTTGTGCGGCACCAACAGGGCTGGCAGACACAGCACAAAACCGAGCACACGGAGGTCCAGGCTCTCGAACTTTTGGGGGAACCAGGTTGTCCAGATCAGGTAGTACAAGGGCATGCCGATGCAGCCGAGCCAGGCGAGGAAATGCAGACGCATGACGGCATATTCCTGCTGCTGCTGCTGGCGCAGCAGCCACGCCAGCAAAGCGGGTCGGGTCAGGCGATAGCGCGCCCTGATCGGCGCGCTCATGCTCGCGATACTCCTGTACAGCAGACTCTTCACTCGGTAGCTCCCGGTCATGGACCGTTTGTTTTCGAATCTTGCTAAATCGAAATTGATCTCACTCAATTATTGATTGAGCTTGACGGAAACCGCGCAGTCCAGGTTGATCTCGGTCAATTGTGCAGTGATCTGGCGAGCTGAAGCCTTGTGCAGGGACACAATAAACTTTTTTCCCGGAGGAAAACATGTCCACGCTCAACACCACGACCCAGATCAATGCCCGTTCCACGACCCTGCGCATGCCGGCTTTCGTCACCAAACGCATGGACGCCCACCATGTCGACCGCATCGAACAACTGATGGGCGGCGAGCATGTGCACGTGTGGAAGCGGCAGGGTCCGGGCGCGGTGATGCTGGCCGGGAACGATTACCTGTGCCTGGCAAACGAGCCCAGCCTGCTCGATGCCCAGGTCCGCGCCTTGCGCGGCACCGACGGCCAGGCCCTGATGTCAGCCGTCTACCTGCAGGCGGGGAGCCTGCAGCACCGGCTGGAAGCGAAGTTCGCCGATTTCATGGGCGCCCAGGAGACGGTGCTGGCGCAGTCCGGCTGGGCCGCCAACGTGGGGCTGTTGCAGAGCATCGCGGGGCCGGACGTGCCGGTCTACCTCGACATCATGGCCCACGCCTCGCTGTGGGATGGGGTCCAGCTGGGCGGCGGCAAGGCCGTGCCCTTCCTGCACAACAATATGGACCACCTGCAGCGCCAGCTGAACAAGCACGGCGCCGGCGTGATCGTGGTCGACGCCCTGTACAGCACCGACGGCAGCCTGGCGCCGCTGCACGACGTGGTGGCCCTGGCCGAACGGACCGGCAGCGTGCTGGTGGTCGACGAATCGCATTCGCTCGGCACCCACGGCCCGCGCGGCGCCGGCCTGGTCATCGCGGCCGGGCTGGAAGACCGCGTGCACTTCCGCACCGCCTCGCTGGCCAAGGCCTTTGCCGGACGGGCCGGCATCATCACCTGTTCGAGCCGCTTCAAGGGCTACTTCCTGTCGGAGTCGCGTCCGGCCATCTTCAGCTCCTGCCTGCTGAATCACGAGCTGGCCTGGTTCGACGCCGCCATCGATTTCGTCGAAGCCGCCGACGCCCGCCGGGCCGCGCTGCGCCGCATCACCCAGGACGTGCGTACCGGCCTGGGACGGCTCGGCTACTGCGTCGACGAGGGCAGCGAGCAGATCATCGCCCTCGAAGTCGGCACCGAGCCGCGCACCCTGGTGCTGCGCAAGGCGCTGGAGAACCGCGGCATCCAGGGCGCCGTGTTCTGCGCGCCGGCCACCCCCAAGAACCGCGCGCTGGTGCGGCTGACGCTAAATTCCGGCCTGGGCAAACGCGAGATCGCCAAACTGCTGGACGCCTGCGCCGACATGCGCGAGGAAGTCGAGCTGGAGAGCTGGACCTCGACCATCCGCCAGCGCCACGTCCACTGATTGCGGCTGACTCGGAAAGCCAGAATCTTGGCTCCTGAAGCCAGCGACTAAAACGGGAAGGTTTGACGCTTTCGCTTACCCTTATAAAAAATATAAGGGAGGCAGGCATGGGAGACAAATACAGGCTGGTGGGGCCGATCTACGACTGGCTCAGCGCCTTCTACAGCGGCAAGTCCATCCACAAGTGCAAGATCGCGATGCTGGACAAGCTGCAGCCGGGCGACAGGGTGCTGTTCGCCGGCGTCGGGCACGGCAGGGACGCGGTGTATGCCGCGCAGCGCGGGGCCGAGGTCACCGTGGTCGACCTGTCGGAAACGATGCTGAAGAAATTCCAGGCCAACCTGGTCAAGGAAGGCGTGAGCGTCCAGATCCGCCAGGTCCACAGCGACATCATGAAGGTCGAGGAAGTCGAGCGCTACGACATGGTCGTCGCCAACTTCTTCCTCAACGTCTTCCACGAAGACATGATGGTGAAGGTGCTGCAGCACCTGATCAGGCTCGGCAAGCCGGGCGCGCGGGTGGTGGTCGGCGACTTCTCCTTCCCGACCGGGAATGTCCTGAGCCGTCTGGTGAAGACCCTGTACTGGTATGGCGCGGTCGGCTTCTTCTGGCTGTTCGCCGGCAACGCCTTCCACAATATCTACAATTATCCGGAGCGGATGAAGCAGCTGGGCCTGCGCATCCACGAGCAGAAGCACTACAAGCTGCTGCTGCTGAACTGTTACTGGTCCGTGCTGGGCGAGAAACCGGCCTGAAGCCGGCTCTCCGCATTCCCGCGCCGTGACGCCTGCCGCCAGCCGCGGCGGGCGGCGGCTGCCGACATCCAACCGGAGCCCCCATGACCGATTCCGCACTCGCGCTCACCCGGCCATCCGCCGCCCAGTCCGACGCCGCCGCGCACGCCGACCTCGCACGCCGCGTCGCCTGGCTGAAGCAGTACGGCAGCCACCCGCTGTCCTTCTCGACCATGCAGCCGGACATGGCCTATTTCGAACTGCCCGGCGTCGGCTACATCGCCTACGCCCAGTACTGGGGCATGCAGTTCGCACTCGCCGATCCGGTCTGCGACCCCCGGCAGCGCGGCCTGCTGCTGGACAGCTTCCTGGAGCGCCACCCGCACGCCGTGTTCGTCCAGGTCGGCAAGGCGACCGTCGAACACCTGCATGGCCAGCACGGCTACTACGGCACCCAGTTCGGCAGCGAGTCGACGATCATGCTTGCCGACTGGAGCCTGCGCGGCGCGCGCAAGCAGATCATCCGCACCGCCGTCAACGGCGCCCGCGCGCAGGGCATCGAGATCCGCGAAGGCGGCTTCGACCACGACGTCAAGCGCATCTCCGAAGCCTGGATCCGCACCCGGCGCTGCAAGAACAACGAGATCCGCTTCCTGATCCGGCCGATGATCATCGACTACCGCGAAGGCACGCGCTACTTCTACGCCTATAACCCAGCCGGCGAGGCGGTCGGCTTCATCTTCTTCGATCCGATCTACAGCGATGGCCGCCTGGCCGGCTACGTGCCGAACATCTCGCGCTCGTCTGCCAACTTCCGCCAGGGCCTGTGGTATGCGCTGATGGCGCATGCGCTGGCGGTGTTCAGGGAAGAGGGCGTGCCCTTCGTCGACCTGGGCCTGGTGCCGCTGCAGGTGGACGCCCAGGTCGAGCCGCAGGAGTCGCGCCTGCTGCGCGCGACCATGTCGGTGATCCGCGAACGGATGGATTTCCTGTACAACTTCAAGGGCCTGGAGTTCGCCAAGTCGCGCTTCCAGGGCCGCATCGCGAAGACCTACTGCTGCCACCGCAACGCCATGCCGGCGCTGGCGATGACGGCCATGTTCCGCCTTACACGAATCATCTGATCAACAATGACTACTCGATTGAGCGTGCCGGCCGCCCTGTCCGGCAAGCGTATCCTCCTGACCGGATCGACCGGCTTCCTGGCCAAGGTCGTGCTCGAAAAAATGATCCGCACGGTGCCGGACCTGAAAGGCGTGATCCTCCTGATCCGCGGCGGCAGGGACGGCAACGCGCGCGAACGTTTCATCCGCCAGGTGGCCAGTTCGTCGATCTTCGACACCCTGCGCGCCGAGCGCGGACCCTGGCTGGACCGCTTCTTCGACGAGCAGGTCGAATGCGTGACCGGCGAGGTCACCGAGGCGCATTTCGGCCTGGGCGCCGAGCGCTTCCTCGAACTGGCCGCGCGCACCGACCTCGTGATCAACGCGGCGGCCAGCGTGAACTTCCGTGAACCGCTGGACCAGGCGCTGGCCATCAACACCCTCAGCCTGCACCACCTGACGGCGCTGGCGCGCGCGGCCGATGCGCCGCTGGTGCAGGTCTCGACCTGCTACGTGAACGGCTACCGGCAAGGCGACATCCTCGAAGACAGCGCCGCGCCGCCGGGCCGCGTCCCGCTCAGGCGCGGCAGGGACGGCCACTACGCGGTCGACGCCCTGGCCGCGCGCCTGCAGGACAGGATCGCCCGCGTCCGCGCGCGCGTGCAGGCGCGCGGCGGCGACGCCGGACAGCTGGCGCAGGCCCTGACCGCGCTCGGCATCCGCGAAGCCAACCGCCACGGCTGGAACGACACCTATACCTTCACCAAATGGATGGGCGAGCAGCTGGCGCTGCAGGGCATGCAGGGCCGCACCGTCAGCATCGTGCGGCCTTCGATCATCGAAAGCACGCTGCAGGGACCGGTGCCCGGCTGGCTGGAAGGCGTCAAGGTGGCCGATGCCGTGATCCTGGCTTATGCGCGCGGCCGGACCAGCTTCTTCCCGGCGCGTCCCGACGGCATCATCGACGTGATGCCGGCCGACCTGGTCGCCAACGGCATCCTGATGGCGGCGGCCGAAACGCTGCAGGCGCCGCGCCAGCACCGCATCTATCAGAGCTGCAGCGGCAGCAATAATCCGATCCTGGTCGGGGAGCTGATCCGCCTGCTGCAGGCCGAGTCGCAACGCAACTGGCAGCAGTACGACAAGCTGTTCCACAAGGAGCCCAGGCATGCGTTCCGGGTGGTGGGCAATCTCCGCTTCCGCCTGGCGATGGCCGGGGTCGCGCTGGGCGCGCTGGCCTGGAGCGGCCTGCGCCGCCTGGCCGGGCAGCCGGGCGAGACGCCGGCGATGGAAAAGCTGCGCACCACGCGCCTGCTGGCGATCACGTTCTCGTTCTACGCGCAGCCGCGCTACCGCTTCCGCAACGAGGGCCTGCTGGCCCTGGCCACGCGCTTCGGCATCGAGGAGCGCGCCCTGTACCCGGTCGATGCGCGCCTGATCGACTGGGAAGACTACCTGTGCCGTGTGCACATGGCGGGCCTGAACCGCTATGCGCTGAAACGCAAGGAGGCGCGTGCGCCCCAGCCGGCGGAAGAGGCCGCGCAGGCGGGCCTGGCGCAGGCCGAAGCAGCCCGCTGACATCCCCGAACCGATGGCTTGACTCAGCAGTCAGCCGTGCGGCATGGCGCCTGAAAATAGTTTATAACGACAAATATAGTTATAAATATTATATCGGAGGCCGGCATGCGATTTCGGGGGCTGGTGCTGCACGCTTTACTGGCGGCGGCAGCCATGGCAGGGGGCTGGGCGCGCGCCCAGCTGGCGAACGACGGCGAATGGCCGATGGCGGCCAGGGACTATGCCAACACCCGCTATAGCCCGCTCGACCAGATCACCACGGCCAACGTGCGCCAGCTGAAGGTCGCCTTCACCTTCGACACCGGGGTCGACCGCGGCCAGGAAGCGGCCCCCATCGTGGTCGGCAACACGATGTACATCGTGGCGCCTTTCCCGAACACCCTGTACGCGCTCGACCTCACGAAACCGGGCGCGCCGATGAAGTGGAAGTTCGAACCGAACCCGGATGCGCGCTCCCAGGGCGTGGCCTGCTGCGACCTGGTGAACCGTGGCGTCGCCTACGCCGACGGCCGCATCTTCATGAACACCCTGGACGGCCAGTCGATCGCGGTCGACGCCGCCAGCGGCAAGGAAATCTGGCGCACGAAGCTCGGCGACATCAAAAAAGGCGAAACCATCACGATGGCGCCGATCGTCGTCAAGGACAAGCTCCTGGTCGGCAACAGCGGCGGCGAACTGGGCGTGCGCGGCTGGCTGGTCGCGCTCGACACGCGCAGCGGCAAGGAAGCCTGGCGCGCCTGGAGCACGGGGCCGGACAGCGAGGTCCTGATCGGCGAGGATTTCAAGCCCTTCTATGCGGCCGACCGCGGCAAGGACCTCGGCAAGACCACGTGGCCCGGCGAAGCCTGGAAGATCGGCGGCGGCAACGTCTGGGGCTGGATTTCTTACGACCCGCAGGCCGACCTGATCTACTACGGCACCGCGAATCCCGGGCCCTGGAACCCGGAGCAGCGCCCCGGCGCCAACAAGTGGACGGCGGGGATCTTCGCGCGCCGGCCAAGCGACGGCCAGGCGCGCTGGTTCTACCAGTGGAGTCCGCACGACCTGCACGACTACGACGGCGTCAACGAGAACATCCTGCTCGACCTCCCGATCAAGGGCCGGCAGCGCAAGGTACTGGTGCACCCGGATCGCAACGGCTATGTGTACGTGATGGACCGGCTGAGCGGGCAGGTGCTGTCGGCCGAGCCTTTCGTCCACATTACGACCAGCGAAGGCGTCGACCTCTCCACGGGTCAGCTCAAGTACAACCCGCAGAAGCAGCCGCGCACCGGCCAGACCATCCGCGAGATCTGCCCGGTGTCCCCGGGCGGCAAGGACTGGCAGCCGTCAAGCTGGTCGCCGCGCACGCAATTGCTGTATATCCCGCACCAGAACCTGTGCCAGGACACCGAGACCTACGACGTCTCCTACATCGCCGGCACGCCCTACGTGGGCGTGGACAACAAGATGTATGCGGGGCCGGGCGGCAACCGCGGTGTCTTCACCGCCTGGGACGTCGCCAAGGGCAGGAAGCGCTGGAGCATTCCGGAGCGCTTCCCGGTGTGGAGCGGCGCGCTCGCCACCGCCGGCGACGTGGTCTTCTACGGCACCATGGACGGATGGTTCAAGGCGGTCGATGCCCGCAATGGCAATCCCCTGTGGCAGTTCAAGACCGGCTCGGGCATCATCGGCCAGCCGGTCGCCTACCGCGGGCCGGACGGCAAGCAGTACGTGGCGATCCTGGCCGGGGTCGGCGGCTGGGCCGGCGCCATCGTCTCGGGCGGACTCGATCCGCGCGACGGCACCGGCGCCAAGGGCTTCGTCAACGCCATGAAGGATCTGCCATCCTACACGGGCAAGGGAGGGACGCTGTATGTCTTCGCGCTGCCCTGAGTTCCGCCTGGTTCTGGCCGCGCTGGCGATGGGCTGCTCTTCGGCGCAGGCGGCGCAACAGGCGCCCGAACTGCGCGTCTGCGCCGACCCGGCCAACCTGCCGTATTCGCAGCGCGACGAATCGGGCTTCGAGAACCGCATCGCGCGCCTGGTGGCCGGGGACCTCGGCATGCGCCTGTCCTGGTTCTGGCAGGAGCAGACCCGCGGCTTCGTGCGCAAGACCATGGGGGCAGGGCAGTGCGACGTCTTCATCGGCGTGCCGGCCGGCTTCGACAAGGTGCTGCGCACGCGTCCCTACTACCGCTCGAGCTACGTGGCCGTCACGCGGCATGGCGACCCACCCTTCGCCGGCTTCGCGCCGGAGCGCCTGCATGCGCGCCGCTTCGGCGTCCAGCTGATCGGCAACGACCTGGCCGCCAGCCCGCCCGGTTATGCACTGGCGCGCGCCGGCGCGGTCGACAACGTGACCGGCTTCCTGGTCTATGGCGACGGTCCGGCGGGCCAGCGCATGGTCGATGCCGTGGCCGGCGGCGGCATCGACGTGGCCCTGGTATGGGGGCCGCAGGCCGGCTGGTTCGCGCAACGTTCCGCCGTGCCGCTGGACGTGGTGCCGGTGCAGGCGCCGGAAGGGCTGGCGATGCCCTTCGAGTTCGCCATCGCGATGGGCGTGCGCCCGGGCGACACCCGGCTGCGCGACCGTCTCGACGAGGTGCTGGTGCGGCGCAAGGCCGACATCGATGCGATCCTGGATGCGTATGCGGTGCCGCGTGTCGGCGGAGGCGGGCGATGAAAGCACGCGAACTCATGCCGGCCCTGTGCCTGCTGGTCCTGCTGTTCCTGTTCGGCTGCGAACGCGAGCAGCGGCCGACCAGGGCGCCGGCGGCGGCGTCCGCAGTCGCCGACCCATCTTATGCGGCCAGCGGCAAGACCCCGGTCAGCAACCGCTACGAAGAGAACGCCTACGCGGTCTCGCAGGGCAAGACCTGGTACCGCGCCTACAACTGCAACGGTTGCCATGCCCAGGGCGGCGGCGACATCGGCCCGCCGCTGATGGACGCGAAATGGCGCTACGGTTCCGATCCCGGCGCGATCTATGCCTCGATCGCCCACGGCCGCCCGAACGGCATGCCGGCCTTCGGCGAGCACGTGCCGGAGGACCAGATCTGGCAGCTGGTCGCCTACGTGCGTTCGATGAGCGGCCAGCTCTCGGGCAGCGTCGCGCCGAACCGCGGCGACAACCTGCAGGCGGCCCCGCCCGAGAACCGGCGCAAGAAGGAAACGCCGACCCACGAAGCGACACCGGCGGCGGAGCATTGACATGAATATCGGTATGACTTCCCTCGCCAGACCGCTGCAGGACGCGCTGCGCCCGGCCGGCATCCAGGCCGAACACATCGGCGGCCTGTGGAACCTGACTCTCGGCCTGTGCGCGCTGGTGTTCCTGCTGATCGTGGCGGCCTGCGTCGCCGCGCTGTGGATCGCGCCGCGCGCGGACGCCGGCACGGCCCCGAACCTGGACTCGCTGGCGCGTCCCGAGCGCCGCATCTGGCGCGTGATCGGATGGTCGACCGGCCTGGCCACGGTCGGCCTGCTGGTGCTGCTTGCGGCCGACGTGTTCACCAGCCGCGCGCTGGCGCGCATGCCGCTGCAGGACGCCGTCAACATCGAACTGGTCGGCCACATGTGGTGGTGGGAAGCGCGCTACCGCGACGCCGACCCGTCGCGCGAGTTCACCACCGCGAACGAGCTGCACATCCCGGCCGGGCGCCCGGTGGTGGTCACGCTGCGCAGCAACGACGTGATCCACAGCCTCTGGATCCCCAACCTGCACGGCAAGAAGGACCTGATCCCGGGCCGCACCGCCACCCTGCGCCTGCGCGCCGACCGCCCCGGCACCTACCGCGGCCAGTGCGCCGAGTTCTGCGGCATCGAGCACGCGATGATGGCGCTGCTGGTCGAAGCCGAGCCGGCCGCAGCCTATGAGGCCTGGGCCGCCCGGCAGCGCCGTCCCGCTGCCGAGCCGGCCGATGCCCTGGCCCGGCGCGGCCGCGAGGTCTTCCTCAGCAGATCCTGCGTGATGTGCCACACGGTCAGCGGCACCAGCGCCAACGCGAAGCTGGGGCCGGACCTGACCCACCTGGCCAGCCGCCGCACCATCGCGTCCGGCATGTTCCCGAACAACCGCGGCCACCTGGTCGGCTGGATCGCCGATCCGCAATCCCTGAAACCCGGCGTGAACATGCCGCCGAACGCCTTGCCCCCCGACGACCTGCAAGCCCTGCTGGCCTACCTGGAGACTTTGAAATGACCGTCAGCGGAGACACCGCACAGCGCGCGCTGGCAACCTGGCCCGACCGATCCGGGCCGGGCCTTGCCCCCGGCGACGCGTATACCCTGGAGCAGACCTGGAGCGACCCGCCCGGCATCATCGGCTGGTTCGCGGCCATCAACCACAAGACCATCGCCAAGCGTTTCATGGTCACCACCTTCATCTTCTTCCTGCTCGGCGGCCTGCTGGCGCTGGCGATCCGCCTGCAGCTGGCGCTCCCGAACGGCAAGGTGCTGGGGCCGGACAAGTACAGCCAGGTCTTCACGATGCACGGCTCGACCATGATGTTCCTGTTCGCGGTGCCGGTGATGCAGGCGGTGGCGACCTACCTGGTGCCGCTGATGATCGGCGCGCGCAGCGTGGCCTTCCCGCGCATGAACGCCTTCGCCTACTGGATCTTCACCATGGGCGGCATCATGCTGTACGTGGCCTTCTTCCTCGATATCGGCCCGGACGCCGGCTGGTTCGCCTACGTGCCGCTGTCCGGGCCCCAGTACTCGCCCGGCAAGCGGGTCGACTTCTGGGCGCAGATGATCACCTACACGGAACTCTCGGCGCTGATGGAGGCGATCGTCCTGATCACCACCATCCTGAAGATGCGCGCGCCGGGCATGACGCTGAACCGCATGCCGCTGTTCGTATGGACCATCCTGGTCACCAATTTCATGGTGCTGTTCGCGATGCCGGCGGTGATGCTGGCCAGTACCGCCCTGATCACCGACCGGCTGGTCGGTACCCACTTCTACAACCCGGCCGAGGGCGGCGACGCGCTGCTGTGGCAGCACCTGTTCTGGTTCTTCGGCCATCCCGAGGTCTACCTGATCTTCATCCCGCCGCTGGGCTTCATGTCGAGCATCATCGCGACCTTCTCGCGCCGGCCGGTGGTCGGCTACCCGGCGATGGTGCTGTCCGTGATCGCCACCGCCTTCCTGGCCTTTGGCCTGTGGGTGCACCACATGTTCGCCACCAACCTGCCGGAGCTGGGCAAGACCTTCTTCACAGCCGCCAGCCTCATGATCGCGATTCCAACCTCGGTGCAGATCTTCTGCTGGATCGCGACCCTGTGGACCGGTCGCATCAACTTCAAGACCCCGCTGCTGTTCGTGCTGGCCTTCTTCGTGATCCTGCTGCTGGGCGGCCTGACCGGCCTGATGCTGGCCTCGGTCTCGCTCGACTACCAGCTGCACGACAGCTACTTCGTGGTGGCGCACCTGCACTACGTGCTGCTGGGCGGCGCGGTGTTTCCCCTGTTCGGCGCCTTCTATTACTGGTTCCCCAAGTTCACCGGCCGCATGCTGTCGGAGCGCCTGGGCCGCTGGAACTTCTGGCTGTTCTTCATCGGCTTCAACGTCGCCTTCTTCCCCATGCACGTGCTGGGGCTGCAGGGCATGCCGCGCCGCGTCTACACCTATCCGTCCGAGATGGGCTGGGACAAGCTGAACCTCGTGGCCACGATTGGCGCGCTGACGATCGCACTGAGCATGCTGCTCTTTATCGTCAACGTGCTGCACAGCCGCCGCCGCGGCGAGATCGCCTCCAGCGACCCCTGGGGCGCCGGCACGCTGGAATGGGGCGTGAGCTCGCCGCCGCCGATGGCCAATTTCCACGTCGTGCCCGTGGTGCATGGCCGCTACCCGCTGTGGCAGGAGGCGGGCACGCCGCGCTACGTGACCGGCCTCGCCAACGAATGGCGCGAAGTCCTGATCACGTCGGTAGCCGATGCGAAAGTGGACCACCGCCTGTGGCTGCCCAGTTCGACGATCTGGGCCTTCCTTTCCGCGGTGGCGACCACCATCCTGTTCGTCGGCTCGATCTTCACGCCCTGGGCGGTGGTATGGGGCGCGGTGCCGGTGGCGATCGCCGCGACCCTGTGGTTCTGGCCGAAGCACGACATCATCGAACGCCGCGTCGAGTCGGAGCTGCGGCCATGAGCGCGCGCGACGAAAAGCGCGACGGCCGCCTGCTGGACGACGGCCGGGTGCTCGACATTTCGACCCTGCCGACCTTCGCCTTCGGCAACCGCAGCCCGATGTGGTGGGGTACGATGGGACTGATGGCGATCGAGGGCACGGTGTTCGCGCTGACCATCATGGCCTACTTCTACCTGCGCAGCCATGCCACCAAGTGGCCGATGTCACAGTTTCCGCCGGAGCTCATCTGGGGCAACCTGAACACCGCGATCATGTTGGGCAGCATGATCCCCAACCATTACGCCAAACAGGCGGCGGAGCGGCTCGACCTAAAGAAGACGCAATTCTGGATGGTGGTGTGCATGCTGGTTTCCATCGCCTTCCTGGGCGTGCGCGTGCTCGAATTCGGCGCACTGAACACACGCTGGGACAGCAATGCCTACGGTTCCGTGGTCTGGATGCTGATGGCGCTGCACACCACCCACCTGATCACCGACGCCTTCGATTCCGGCGTCCTCACGGTCATGACCTTCACCGGCCTGATGGAAGGCAAACGCTATGTCGACGTCAGCGAGAATGCGGCCTACTGGTATTTCGTGGTGCTCAGCTGGCTGCCGATCTATGCCGTCGTTTATTGGGGAGCGAGATTCTAAGATGGGAAACTGGCCTGCCTTGCTGGTCGCGCCGTCGCTGGCGCTCACCAACCTGAGCGTGACCTATGCGCTCGTGACGCCGTCCTGCACGCGCCAGAGCATGCTGGCGCCGAACCTGGTCAGCGCGGTGTTCCTGGCCGTCTGCATCTGGATGAGCTGGGGCGCCTGGCGCAACTGGCGCACCGGCAAACTCGAGCAGGGCCCGGATGCCGGCGACACCGACGCCGCGCCGGACCGGCGTCCCTTCCTGGCGCTGGTGGCGGTCATGGTCGGGACGCTGTCCTGCCTGGTCGTGCTGGCGCAGTGGTTTCCGCAATGGGTATTGTCACCATGCACAAGTTAATCTTATGCATGCTGGCGCTGGCCTCGGCTGGTGCGAATGCTCATGACGTCGAAGGGCAGTACACCGCGGCAGACGCTTTGTCCTGGGGCGCCGAGCCCTGGGTGCTGGTTTTGCTGGTGCTGTCGCTGCTGCTCTATGTGCTGGGCCTGCGCAGGCTGTGGCCGCGTTCCCGCCATTCGCGCCGGCCGCTGGCGCGCCAGGCCGCCTGGTTCGGCGGCGGGTGGATCGCACTGGCGCTGGCCTTGGCCTCGCCGCTGGATTCGAGCGGCGGCTTTTCCTTCGCCGCCCATATGGTGCAGCACGAGTTCCTGATGATCGTGGCGGCGCCGATGCTGGTGCTGGGGCGACCGCTCGGGATCTGGGTCTGGGGCCTGCCGGCGGCCTGGCGCCGCCGCACCGGTACGGCGACCCGCAACCCGGCCGTCAGCGCGGCCTGGCACGCGCTGACGCGGCCCTTGAACGCCTGGCTGCTGCACTTTGCGGCGCTGTGGATGTGGCATGTGCCGGCCACCTTCCAGGCCGGCCTGGCCAGCAACGGCGTGCACGCGCTGCAGCACGCCAGCTTTTTGTTCTCCGCGCTGCTGTTCTGGTGGGCGGTGCTGGCGCGCGAAGGCGGCACGCAGGGCCGGGGCGCCGCCATCATCTACCTGTTCACGACCATGATGCACACCGGCGCGCTGGGCGCGATGTTCACGATGTCGGAGCAGATCTGGTACCCGTACTACGGCAGCAAGGCCCAGGCCTTCGGCTTGACGGCGCTGGAAGACCAGCAGCTCGGCGGCCTGATCATGTGGATTCCGGGCGGCCTGGCCTATGTGGCGGCCGGCCTGGTGCTGTGCGCGCGCTGGCTGACGCGTTCGCCCGCCGGCGCCGCAGCGGGAGCCGGACGATGACAACACGTGCCTCCCTGTTCCTGGCCACGGTGGCCGCGATGGCCGCGCTGGCCGGCTGCGCCAGACAGCCGCCGGAAAGCGATCCGCTCACCGGCGGCAATCCGCGTGTGGGCCGGCAGCTGCTGGCGCGTTACGGCTGCGCCGCCTGCCACGAGATCAAGGGCATCGCCCATGCCGACAGCAAGGTCGGCCCCTCGCTGACCGACATGCGCGAGCAGAGCTACGTCGCGGGCGTGGTGCCGAACAGCGCGGCCAACCTGATCCGCTGGATCCAGCACCCGCGCGCGATCGACTCGAAGACGGCCATGCCGGAACTGGGCGTGAGCGAGGCGGAGGCGCGCGACATGGCGGCCTATCTGTATAACCAATAGGAGAGAAGCTTGTTCGAACAGGTCGAGGAGCAGGTACGTGCCAGCGTGGAGTGGCTGCGCCTGCTGGTCGAGGCGCTGGGTGCGCTGGTCATCGCTGCCGGCGTCCTCGTCGTCGTCATCGCGCTGCTGCGCCATCTCCTGAGCCGGCGCGACAGCAGCTTCGTGCCGATCCGGCTGGCGTTCGCGCGCTACCTGACGCTGGCGCTGGAACTGCAGCTCGCCGCCGACATCCTCTCGACCTCGGTGGCGCCGACCTGGGAGCGGATCGGCAAACTGGCCGCCATCGCCGTGATCCGGACCGCGCTGAACTACTTCCTCAGCAGGGAGCTGAAGGACGAGCAGGCGAGCGATGAGCCGGCGCTGAAGGGCCGGCCCGGCCGGGCGGAACTGGGCTGAGCGGCTGGCCGCTGTTGGTCAGGGCAGGGCAGACGCGTCCCGGACAACCTGTCCGCCCTTCATGACGAACACGACGCGCTCCATGGCCGAGAGGTCGGCCAGCGGATCGCCGCGGACGGCAATGATGTCGGCGTGCGCGCCCCTGGCAAGGATCCCGAGACCCGGCTCGCCGACCAGCGCGCCGCCGTGCAGCGTGGCCGCCTGCAGGATATCGCGCGCGGGCATCCCGGCTTCGGCGTAGGCAAACAACATGCGCCGGGCTGCGCTGCCGCGGTCCGGCCCCAGCCCCATGTACATATCCGAACCGGCAGCAATAGTCACGCCGGCCTTGCGGGCGCGCATCAGGCGTTCGTGGTAGGGCGCTGCCAGTGCGGCGATCTGCTGGGCATCGAGGGGCATGTTCAGTTTGCGCACCTGCTTTTCCGCCAGCGACAGGTCCATATCGGTGGGGACCATCGTGACGCCCTGGCGCCGCATGCGCCGGAGCGTATCGTCGCTGACCTTGTAGGCGTGTTCGATGCTGTCGACCCCGGCGTCGACGGCGAGCGCCACCGCCTGGTCGGTGGTCGCGTGCGCCGCCACCTTCATCTTGTAGAGATGGGCCTCCTCGACGACGGCGCGCAGTTCCTCGAGCGAGAGCATGGTCTTGTTGGGTGAGCTGTTGGCATAGACCTTGATCAGGTCGGCGCCGTAATAGACCGCCTCGCGCACTGCCTGGCGCGCGTCCTCGCGTCCGCGCACGATGCGGTAGTCGCCGTCGACGAGACTGGCGTAGCCCGGAACCAGGTTCGGTACCTGCCCGCCTTCCGGCGCCAGGCCGGGACCGGAAACGAACAGGCGCGGACCCGGCACCGTACCTTCCTCGATCGCACGCTTCAGGGCGACATCGGCGAAGCGTCCCGAGTTTCCGAGGTCGCGCACCGTGGTGAAGCCCGCCTCCAGATAGGCTTTCGCACGGGCGGCGCCGCGCAAGGCGCGCAGCGCGTCGCCTTCCATCGCAACTGCCTTGGTCACCGTGATCGTATTGTGCTCGTCGCCGGGATGCTCCTGGAGAAGGTGGGCATGGGCCTCGACCAGTCCAGGCAGAACCGTGAAGCCCCGCAGGTCGATTTCCTTCGCGCCGGCCGGCACGGCGAGGTCCGCCCCCATGGCCACCACCTTGCCGTCCTGGACGAGGATGATTTGCGGGCCGGTCAACACAGCCTTTTCGCTGTCGAAGACCCGGCCCGCGCGCAGTGCGATCGCCGGGCCGGCCGCCTGCGCGGGGAAGGCAAGGGCGGCCATTACCGGGAGACATGCGGGCAAGCATGCGAGGACGGAGGCGAGGACGCGGCGCATGAGCGCTCCTTGGCGGCTGAGATCGCGCCAGTGTAGCAGCTGCCCATGGGGGCTTGCGCTCGCAAGACGCCCGGATTTGTTAAACTACGGGCTTTTCCCAGGATGTCGACGATGTTTGCCCCGTCCGAGCTGCGCGCTGGCGCGCTGACCCAGTTGCTGGAGACGGATCCGGCAGCCAAATGCGAGGGCGTTGCGACGCTGGCCCGTCTTTGCGCAGACGCTTGTATCGCGCTCGACCCCACGGCGGCCTTCGGCCCCGCCGGCACCATCCCCGGCCGTCCCGCCAGGCCCGAACTGGTGCCGCCGCGCCTGGTCGGCCGCCGTTCGATGGTCACGCCGGAAGGCCGCGCGATGCTGGTCCACGCGCTCGCGCATATCGAATTCAACGCCATCAACCTGGCGCTGGACGCGGTCTGGCGCTTCCCCGGCATGCCGGCGGCCTACTACACGGACTGGCTGCGCGTGGCGAAGGAAGAGGCCTATCACTTCTCGCTGCTGGACGCCCACCTGGCCACGCTCGGCCATGCCTACGGCGACTTCCCGGGCCACGACAGCCTGTGGGAGATGGTCGAGAAGACCCGCGGCGACATCCTCGCGCGCATGGCCCTGGTGCCGCGCACGCTGGAGGCGCGCGGGCTGGATGCGATCCCGCCGCTGCGCGCCAAGCTGGCCCAGGCCGGTGACCAGGCCGCGGAGGAGATCCTCGACATCATCCTGCGCGACGAAGTCGGCCACGTCGAGATCGGCAACCGCTGGTACCTGGGCCTGTGCGCCGAGCGCGGCCTGGAGCCGGTGGCCACCTACGAGGAGCTCGCAGTGCATTACAAGGCGCCGGTGCTGAAAGGCCCCTTCAATGTCGAGGCACGGCGCCGAGCCGGCTTCAGCGAGGCCGAACTGGCGCGCTACCGCGGCGACACCGTCTCCTTCGCACCCTAGGCCAGGCATGGACCACCCGCGCGGCTTCCTGCTGACCCGGCACTGGAAGGATACCGAGTCCGGCGTCGAACTGGAGTTCTGGCTAGCGACCGAGCACGGGCCGCGCCGCGTGCGCGTGGCAGGGCAGCAGGCGGTCGCCTTCATCCCGGCCGAGCAGCGCGAAGCGGCGGAATTCGTGCTGCGCGGCGAGAAGGGCTGCGAGCTGCGCGAACTGGCGCTGAAGGATTTCAGCCATCGGCCCGTGCTGGGCCTGTACTGCCGGCAGTACCGCAAGCTGCTGGCGCTGGAGAAGAAGCTGCGCCAGCACGGCGTCGACGTCTACGAGGCCGACGTGCGCCCGCCCGAGCGCTACCTGATGGAACGCTTCATCACGGCGCCGGTGCTGTTCGCGGGGACGCCGGCTGAAAATGACCCGCAACTGCTGCTGGACGGCCAGCTCAAACCCGACGGCGACTACCGTCCACCGATCCGCACCGTCTCGCTGGATATCGAGACCACCTTCCAGGGCGGGCTGCGTTCGATCGCGCTGGAGGGCTGCGGCCAGCGCCAGGTCTATATGCTCGGCCCGGCCAACGGCGATGCGGGCGCTCTCGATTTCGACTACGAGATCTGCGACACGCGCCTGGCGCTGCTCGACCGCCTCGAAGAATGGTTCATCCGCCACGACCCCGACGCCATCATCGGCTGGAGCGTGATCGGCTTCGACCTGCGCGTGCTGCAGAAGCATGCCGAGCAGATGGCAAGGCCGCTGCGCCTCGGGCGCGACGGCAGTCCGATGGAGTGGCGCGAGCGCAGCGGCGGCGAGTTCTATTTCGGCGGTATCGCCGGGCGCCTGGTCATCGACGGCATCGAGGCGCTGCGCTCGGCCACCTGGAGCTTCCCTTCGTTCAGCCTGGAGTCGGTGTCGCAGACCCTGCTCGGCGAAGGCAAGGAGATCGGCAATCCCTACGACCGGATGGCCGAGATCGACCGCATGTTCAACCGGGACAAGCCGGCGCTGGCGCGCTACAACCTGAAGGACTGCATACTCGTCACGCGCATCTTCGAGAAGACCAGCCTGATGGCCTTCCTGCTAGAGCGCGCGAGCGTGACGGGGCTGTCGGCCGACCGCAGCGGCGGCTCGGTGGCGGCTTTCGAGCATTCCTACATCCCGCTGATGCACCGCCAGGGTTTCGTCGCGCCCAACATCGGCGACGTGCCTGCCGAGGACAGCCCCGGCGGCTTCGTGATGGATTCGAAGTCCGGCCTGTACGACTCGGTGCTGGTGCTGGACTATAAAAGCCTGTACCCGTCGATCATCCGGACCTTCCTGATCGATCCGGTCGGCCTGGTCGAGGGCCTGGCCGAGCCGGAAGAGGCAACCGTGCCGGGCTTTCGCGGCGGGCGCTTCTCGCGCACCAGGCACTGCCTGCCGGGCATCGTCACGCGCGTGTGGGCGGGCAGGGAAGCGGCCAAGCGCGAAAAGAACGCGCCGCTGTCGCAGGCGCTGAAGATCATCATGAACGCCTTCTACGGCGTGCTGGGCACGCCTGCCTGCCGCTTCTTCGATCCGCGCCTGGCTTCCTCGATCACGATGCGCGGACACCGCATCATGCACCGCACCCGCGAGCTGATCGAGGAACGCGGCTACCAGGTGATCTACGGCGACACCGACTCGACCTTCGTCTGGCTGGGCAAGCCCCACGCCGATGCGCAAGCGAAGCAGATCGGACGCGAGCTAGTCGAGCACGTCAACGGCTGGTGGCGCCGCACGCTGCAGGACGAACTGGGGCTGGAAAGCGCGCTGGAGCTGGAATACGACGTGCACTTCCGGCGCTTCCTGATGCCGAACGTGCGCGGCTCGGACGAAGGCAGCAAGAAGCGCTACGCCGGCATGGCCACAGGCGCCGACGGCGGCGACGAGATGGTCTACAAGGGCCTGGAGACGGTGCGCACCGACTGGACCCCGCTGGCGCAAACTTTCCAGCAGGGCCTGTACGAGCGCATCTTCAAGGAACAGCCCTACGAGGATTACGTGCGCGACTATGTGGCGCGCACGCTGGACGGGGAGCTGGACGAGCAGCTGGTTTACCGCAAGCGCCTGCGCCGGGCGCTGGACGAATACGAAAAGAACGTGCCGCCGCACGTACGCGCGGCGCGCATCGCCGACGAGTTCCACGTGCGCCAGGGACGGCCGCCGCAATACCGCAACGGCGGCTGGATACGCTATGTGATGACGACCGCCGGGCCGGAACCGATGGACGTGCGCGAAGCGGGATTGGCGTCGCCGATCGACTATGCGCACTACCTGGAAAAACAGCTGGAGCCGGTGGCGGATGCGATTTTGCCGTTTTTGGGAGATAGTTTTGCGCGCTTGACCAGTCCGCAGGGAGATTTGTTCTAGGCCCGCGGCCCTAGCACGTCATTCCCGCGAAGGCGGGAATCCATACGTCGCGTGATGGGTGCTTCAGCATGGATTCCCGCTTTCGCGGGAATGACGGGTGAACTTTCGCGGGAATGGCCGGGTGCGCGCGGATCGACGTTACAGGTACCGGCAATGGAAGCGGCTACCAAGCCCGGTCAACACTTCGTACCCGATGGTGCCCGCCTCACGCGCCACATCGTCCACGGTCTGCTGTGCACCCAGCAGCTCCACTTCGCAACCCGCCTTCACGCGCTCTTCGGGAATGCCAGTGACATCCAGCGTGATGCTGTCCATCGACACATTCCCGGCAAACGGCACGCGCTGCCCGTCGACAAAAGCATGCCCACGCCCGGACAAGGAACGCAGCCACCCATCCGCATAGCCGATCGCGATGGTGGCGATGCGGCGCGGGCCATCCGCCACGTAGCGTGCCCCATAGCCGACGATGTCGCCGGCCTGCACGCTGCGCGACTGCACGATGCGCGCCCGCAGCGACACCGCCTGGCGCAGCGGATTCGGGGCGTCCGGCTGCGGGTTGATGCCATACAGGGCCGCGCCCGGACGCACCAGGTCGTGCCGGTAGTCCGGTCCGAGGAAGACCGCGGAGGAATTCGCCAGGCTGCCCGGGATGCCGGCAAAGCGCGTGCGCAAGGCCGCGAAGCGCTCGCGCTGCATGGCGTTCACCGGATGCGCCGGTTCGTCCGCGCAGGCCAGGTGGCTCATCACCAGCACTGGTTGCAGTTCGTCCTTCCAGGCCGGGTCAAGCAGCAGCTTGTCGACATCCACCGGGGCCAGGCCCATGCGCGACATGCCGGTGTCGAACTGCAGCGCGGCCGGCAGGCGGCGTTCCAGCTTGCGGCACAGGGCGCGCCACTCGGCGATCTGCGATGGATCGTTCAGGACCGGAATCAGGTGATGCCCGACGAAGTCGTGCGCCGTGCCGGCCGGCGGGCCGTGAAGCACGTAGATCGCCGCATCGGCCGGCAGCATCGGGCGCAGGCGGATGCCTTCCTCGAGGTGCGCGGTGAAGAACACGCGGCAGCCTTCATCCGCCAGCGCCGGCGCCACCATGTCCATGCCGAGGCCGTAGGCATCGGCTTTCATCACGGCCGAGCAAACCGCGCCCGCGGCGGTATCCGCCAGCTGCCGCCAGTTCGAACGGATGGCGTCCAAATCGACCGTCAGTACCGCCCCGGCACGGGCGTCGATCACACCCGCCACCATCAGGCTTTCGCGAATTCGGTCCGGGCGCCCGCAGGGCGCGAACCGGCGTAGCGGAAGATCGCCAGGTCGTCGGTATGGATGGCCGGGACCTTGCCGCTGACCAGGTCCGAGATCACCGCGGCCGAGCCGCAGGCCATGGTCCAGCCCAGGGTGCCGTGGCCGGTGTTCAGGAACAGGTTGCGCAGCGGGGTGGCGCCGACGATCGGGGTCGAATCCGGGGTCATCGGGCGCAGGCCGGTCCAGAAGCTGGCTTTCGCCACGTCGCCGCCGCCCGGGAACAGGTCGGTCACGACCATTTCCAGGGTCTCGCGGCGGCGCGGGTTCAGCGCCTTGCTGTAGCCGGCGATTTCCGCCATGCCGCCCACGCGGATGCGGTCCTCGAAGCGGGTGATGGCGATCTTGTAGGTCTCGTCCAGGATGGTCGATACCGGCGCCTGGGCGGCGTCGGTGATCGGCACCGTGATCGAGTAGCCCTTCAGCGGGTAGACCGGCACGCGGAAGAACTGTTTCATCAGCAGGCGCGAATAGCTGCCCAGCGCGACCACGTAGCGGTCGGCGGTGAAGGTGCCCTTGTCCGTCCGTACGCCGGTGATCTGGTCGCCCTGCGATTCGATGGCGCGGATGTCCACGCCGAACTCGAAGCGCACGCCGAGCGCCTTGGCCATGTCGGCCAGCCTGGTGGTGAACATCTGGCAGTCGCCGGTTTCGTCGTTCGGCAGGCGCAGGCCGCCGACCAGCTTGTCGCGGACCTTGGCCAGCGCCGGCTCGGCATTGGCGAGCTGCTCGCGGGTCAGCACTTCGAAGGGTACGCCGGCCTGGCGCAGCACCTCGATGTCCTTGGCGGCGCCGTCGAACTGGGCCTGGGTGCGGAACAGCTGCAGGGTACCCTGCTGGCGGCCTTCGTAGTCGATGCCGGTCTCATTGCGCAGTGCGCGGATGCAGTCGCGGCTGTACTCGGCCAGGCGCACCATGCGCTCCTTGTTGACGGCGTAGCGGTCGGCGTCGCAGTTTTTATACATCTCCCACATCCAGGCAAGCTGGAACAGCGAACCGTCCGGGCGGATCGCCAGCGGCGCGTGGCGCTGGAACAGCCACTTGACGGCCTTCATCGGGATGCCGGGCGCGGCCCAGGGCGAAGCATAGCCCGGGGAGATCTGGCCGGCATTGGCGAAGCTGGTCTCCAGCCCCGCAGCGGATTGACGGTCGATCACGGTGACTTCATGACCGGCCCTTGCCAGATAATAAGCGGTCGACACGCCGACCACGCCGCTTCCCAAAACGATGACTCGCATAGTGCTCACTAAAAATAGAAGGGATGAACCAAGAAAACATTTCTATCTTATATCTGATATAGGCATAATAGTTCCTATATTTATTCGCGGATTTGGTGAAAATTCATGCGTGTTCAAAAAGAGTCGAGCCGGGTGCTCGACAAGATCGACCTCCACATCCTGTCCATCCTGCAGAACGACGGCCGCATCGTGATGAAGGACCTGGCCGAGCGGGTCGGGCTGTCGCTGACGCCCTGCATCGAAAGGGTCAAGCGCATGGAGCGCGACGGCGTCATCGCCGGCTACTACGCGCGCGTGAATCCGCAGGCGATGGGCCTGCAGATCCTGGTCTTCGTCGAGATCACGCTGCTGCAGAAATCCGAGAAGGCCTTCGAACGCTTCCGCCGGGCCATGCTCGGCATCCCCGAGGTCATGGAATGCCACCTGGTGTCGGGCGATTTCGACTACCTGATCAAGGCGCGCATTCCCGAGATGTCCGAGTACCGGCGCCTGCTGGGGGAGATCCTGCACCTGGCCGATTCGGCCCAGTCCAAGTCCTATGTGGTGATGGAAGAAGTCAAGGAAACCCTGGCGCTGTCGATCAACATATGACGCGGTGAGAATCCGTGGTTTTTTGGAACACTAAATGATGAAATTGAGCAAGTATTTGCGCTGTAACGACACAGGCGCAGTGTTCACCTCTAAAATCGTTTCCCGGAGGAATCAATTCTTTTTCGGGACATCACATGAAATCGGTTCAGCAGGAAGTCGACGAGCGCAGCAATCTCACCGGCACCAATAAATTCGAGCTTTTACTTTTCCGTCTCGGCGGCGACGACCAGGGCCAGCACAGCGAGCTGTTCGGCATCAACGTGTTCAAGATCCGCGAGATCGTTGCGATGCCGGAGATCACCGCGATCGCAGGCAGCCCGCAGCATGTGCTGGGCGTGGTCAACCTGCGCGGCCAGATCATCCAGGTGCTGGACCTGCCGGGCATCGCCGGCGTCAAGCCGGTCACCGGCCTGAACATCATGCTGGTGACGGAATTCGCCCGCACCACCCAGGCCTTCGCGGTCGAGAGCGTGGAAGAGATCGTGCGCCTGGACTGGAGCCAGGTGATGTCGGCCGAGCGCAGCGCCGGAAGCGGCATGGTGAGCAGCATCGCCCGCCTCGAGCCGCAGGACGGCCAGCCGGCCCGCCTGGCCCAGGTGCTGGACGTGGAAACCATCCTGCGCGACCTGAACCCGCCGAAGGAAGGCGACGAGAAGCTGATTGCGCAGGCGGTCGGCAACAAGATCGTCATCAAGCCCGGTTCGGTGGTGCTGGCCGCCGACGATTCCGTGGTCGCGCGCGCGCTGATCGAGCAGGGCCTGGACGCGATGGGCCTGCCTTTCATCATGACCAAGAGCGGCCGCGAATGCTGGGAGCAGCTGAACGCCATCGCCGCCGCCGCCGAAGCCGAAGGCAAGACCGTGCACGACCGCGTGGCCGCCGTGCTGACCGACCTCGAGATGCCGGAAATGGACGGCTTCACGCTGACCCGCAAGATCAAGACGCACCAGCGTTTTTCGACCCTGCCGGTGGTGATCCATTCCTCGCTGTCGGGCACGACGAACGAAGAACACGTCAAGAAAGTCGGCGCCGACGCCTACGTCGCCAAGTACTCGGCCGAAGACCTGTCGCGCACCCTGCGAGCTGTTCTGCACCCCTGAGTTCCGGTATGATCCGGCAGTCGATTTGTTTCCGAACTGCCAAGTGATCACTTCCAAGCCAGAAGCCGGCGGCGCCGCATCCGGTGCCGCGCCCGCCATTGCCTCGCGCGTCCTGAACCTGATGGGCGGCGGGGTCATCGTCCTCGACGCCGGGCAGCGCATCGTCCTGTGGAACAGCTGGCTGACGCCGCGCTGCGGCCGTGCCGCCGCCCGCGTCGTCGGACAGCCGCTGTTCGAAGTCTTTCCCCTGCTGCGCGGCTCGCGCGTCGAAGCGGCGGTGCTCGCCGCACTGGCCGAGGACCTCGTCACCGCGATCCCCCAGTCCGAACACCGCAGCCCCTTCCCGCTGCGCGCGGCCGGCAGCTTCGACGGTCCGCTGATCGAGCAGGCGGTGACGGTCTCGCCCTTCCGCGAGGACGGCGAAACGTTCTGCCTGATCGAGATTCGCGACGTCAGCGGCACGGTCGAGCGCGAGAAGCGCCTGCTCGACCACGCCGAATCGCTGCGTGCCCGTTCCTACGTCGACGGCCTGACCGGCATCGCCAACCGCCGCTATTTCGATGTCGCCCTGGACCGCGAACTGCGCCGCGCCCAGCGCCTTGGCGGTTCGCTCTCGCTGCTGCTGACCGACATCGACTCCTTCAAGGCCTACAACGACCACTTCGGCCACCAGGCCGGCGACGGTTGCCTGACGTCGGTGGCGCAGGCGCTCGCTTCGCGCCTGAAGCGGCCGGCCGACGTCGCCGCGCGCTATGGCGGCGAGGAGTTTGCGGCGATCCTGCCGGACACCGACGCCGCACAGGCGCGCAGGCTGGCGGAATCCATCCGCGAACATGTCGCTTCGCTGAACCTGCCGCACGCGCCGGCTGCCGTGCGTCCCTACGTGACCCTGAGCATCGGCGTGGCCAGCATGGAGAAGGGGCGGCTCGAGGATGCGAAGGCGCTGATCGAGGCGGCGGACAAGGCCTTGTATGCGGCCAAGCGGGGCGGGCGGGATCGGGTGGTGCTGGACGGCGAGGCCTGACTCACATGCCGAGCATCCTGATAAGGTAGGAGGTGAGGAGCCCCAGGCCGAGGAGCGACAGCACGAAGACTGCAACGACCTGGCCGCCCGCGCGCAGGACAGCGCGCCGCTCGTTCTGATACGCCTTGCCCTTCTTCCCCTGGTCGTAATGCCATTTGATAGCGAAGAACATGCCCGTGACTAACACGAGAACCTTGAACGCGACGAAGACTGCAGGAATCCAATCCATGATGTTGTGTATTTCCAGGCTATTGCTTGACGCTATCCAGCGTCGGGCGGCGTGATGTGCCGTATGGGATGAGGGCAGAGGAATGGTCAGCGAAGCCGTGAACGCACGGTGCTGCACACTCCGGGACATTCTACTGAAAAGCCGTCTCGATACAAGGAGACATAATGTCCCAGTTGAAAACCACACAAGATGGAACGCCCGGGCAATCCAGGATCGTGCGAGCGGCGCAATACGACTGTGACGCCGCGGCCGGCGGCATGACGCCACGCCGTGTCATTCGTATTGACAGGGCCGCCCGGCAGCGTATTGCTGCGCAAAATTCATGGCCGCATGCGGCCCGCAGCCCCTAGCCAGCAACCCGGTTTTCGCGCATATTATCGGGTTTGCGCCACGGCTTCACGGCAGATGGGCTGTCATTACATGCAGATGACGGCAGTTCGACGCCTGTATGCCGCTGTCTCGCCCCTGTTCGGAGTATTTCATGCTGCTAGGCCTCGTCCGCATCGCACTCAAACGGCCCTACACCTTTGTCGTGCTGGCGCTCACCCTGCTGATCATCGGCCCGCTGGCGGCGATGCGCACGCCCACCGACATCTTCCCGGAAATCAAAATGCCGGTGATCGCGGTGGCCTGGCAGTACACCGGCCTGCCGGCGGACCAGATGACGGGCCGGGTCTCGACCCTGTTCCAGCGCTCGCTGACCACCACCGTCAACGACATCGAACACATCGAGGCCAACACCTATCCCGGCGTGAGCGTGGTGAAGATCTTCTTCCAGCCGGGCGTCGACATCGCGGTGGCGAACGCCCAGGTCACGGCGATCGCGCAATCGGCCGCGCGCCAGATGCCTGCGGGGATCACGCCGCCGCTGGTCATCAACTACAACGCGGCCACGGTGCCGATCCTGCAGCTGGCGCTGTCCGGTAAAGGCCTGTCGGAGCAGCAGCTGTTCGACCTCGGCATGAACACCATCCGCACGCCGCTGGTGACGGTGCCCGGCGCGGCGATCCCGCTGCCTTACGGCGGCAAGCAGCGCCAGGTCCAGATCGACGTCAAGCCGGACGCCCTGCAGGCGCGCGGCCTGTCGGCCCAGGACATCGCCAATGCGCTGGCGGCGCAGAACGTGCTGACCCCCGTCGGCAACCAGAAGATCGACGCCCTCGAATACACGATCCAGCTGAACAACGCGCCCTCGGCGATCGAGGACCTGGCGCGCCTGCCCATCAAGGTGGTCGGCGGCGCCACCATCTACCTCGGCGACGTCGCCGACGTCCACGACGGCAATGCGCCGCAGACCAACATCGTGCACGTCGACGGCGGCCGCTCGGTGCTGATGTCGGTGCTGAAGAACGGCTCGGCATCCACGCTGGCCATCGTCGACGGCGTGCGCGCCAGGCTGGACGCGATGAAGGACAGCCTGCCGGAGGCGCTGAAGGTGGTGCCGATCAACGACCAGTCGGTGTTCGTGCGTGCCGCGATCAAGGGCGTGGCTATGGAGGGCGCGATCGCGGCGGCGCTCACCAGCGTGATGATCCTGCTGTTCCTGGGCAGCTGGCGCTCGACCGTGATCATCGCGGTGTCGATCCCGCTGTCCATTCTTGGCTCCATCATCGCGCTGGCGGCGACCGGCGAGACGCTGAACCTGATGACCCTGGGCGGCCTGGCGCTGGCGGTCGGCATCCTGGTCGACGACGCCACCGTCACCATCGAGAACATCAACTGGCACCTGGAGCAGGGCAAGGCGGTGGAGCCGGCCATCATGGACGGCGCCCAGCAGATCGTCGCGCCGGCGCTGGTCTCGCTGCTGTGCATCTGCATCGTGTTCATTCCGATGTTCTTCCTGCAGGGCGTGGCCGGCTTCCTGTTCGTGCCGATGGCGAAGGCCGTGATCTTCGCGCTGGTGTGCTCCTTCATCCTCTCGCGTACCCTGGTGCCGACCATGGCCAACTGGCTGCTGCGCGCGCACGATCCGCGTAAAGAACATTCGCACAAGCCGACCAATGCATTCCAGCGCTTCCAGCGCGGCTTCGAGTCCCGCTTCGAAGGCATCCGCCACCGTTACAAAGGGATCCTCGAGCATTCGATCCGGCGCCGCCGTCCCTTCCTGATCGGCTTCATCGCCGTGGTGGCGCTGTCCTTCCTGCTGGTGCCTTTCCTGGGCAGTAACTTCTTCCCGGCGGTCGATTCGGGCCAGGTGCTGATCCACGCCCGCGTGCCGGTCGGCACCCGCGTCGAGGAGACGGCCAAGCGCTTCGCCCGGATCGAGGCGGCCATCCGCAAGGTGATCCCGGCCCACGAGATCGTGACCATGGTCGACAACATCGGCATGCCCTCGTCGAGCATCAACCTCACCTACAACAACACCGGCACCATGGGCACCCAGGACGGCGACTTCCAGATCGCGCTGGGCGAGGAACATGCGCCGACCGCCGATTACGTGGCCAGGTTGCGCGAGGTGCTGCCGCGCCAGTTCCCCGATACGACCTTCTCCTTCCCGCCGGCCGACATCGTCAGCCAGATCCTGAACTTCGGTTCGCCGGCGCCGATCGACGTGCAGGTCCGCGGCCGTAACATCGACGCCAACTTCGGTTATGCGCAGAAGCTGCTCAAGCGCGTGCGCGCGATCCCCGGCGTGGCCGACGCCCGCATCCAGCAGTCGAATCGCGCGCCGGTCTTCAAGGTCGAGGTCGACCGTACCCAGGCCCAGTTGCTCGGCCTGACCACGCGCGACGTCACCAACAGCATGGTGGTCAACCTGGCCGGTTCCAGCCAGGTGGCGCCGACCTACTGGCTGAATCCTGCCACCGGCGTGACCTATCCGATCGTGATGCAGACCCCGCAGGCCCAGCTGGATTCGCTGTCGGCGCTGGCCAATCTCCCGGTGGGCAACGGCAGCAACGCCAACGCCGCCACGCTCGGCGGCATCGCCCGCTTCGAGCGCGGCAGCGGCAACGCCGTGGTGAGCCAGTACGACGTCGCGCCGATGGTGCAGATCCACGCCACCACCCAGGGCCGCGACCTCGGCGCCGTCGCCGCCGACATCCGCAAGGTGCTCGACGAAACGAAGCTTGAGGTGCCGAAAGGCGCGACCGTCGAGATGCTGGGCCAGGTGCGCACCATGGAACGCGCCTTCTCGGGACTGCTGTTCGGCCTGCTGGGCGCGGTCGGCCTGATCTACCTGCTCATCGTGGTCAACTTCCAGTCCTGGACCGACCCCGCGGTGATCGTCTCGGCGCTGCCGGCGGCGCTGGCCGGCATCGTGTGGATGCTGTTCGCAACAGGCACCACGCTGTCGGTGCCGGCGCTGACCGGCGCCATCATGTGCATGGGCGTGGCCACGGCCAACAGCGTGCTGGTGATCAGCTTCGCCCGCGAGCGGCTCGAAGAACTCGGCGACGCCGCCGCGGCGGCGCTGGAAGCCGGCTACGTGCGCTTCCGCCCGGTCCTGATGACGGCCCTGGCGATGGTGATCGGCATGCTGCCGATGGCGCTGGGCCTGGGCGAGGGCGGCGAGCAGAATGCGCCGCTGGGCCGCGCCGTGATCGGCGGCCTGGTGTTCTCGACCATCGCCACCCTGGTCTTCGTTCCCGTCGTTTTCAGCCTGGTCCATGGACGCCGCCAGAAGCGCGCCCTGGACGCAGGTCTGCCACCCCCATCCGGAGTTCCTGCCCATGCAAGCTAAACAAGCCCAGAAATCGAAACGCCCGCTGGTGATCGCCGCGATCGCGCTTGCCGTGGCCGGCGCCGTGGTGGCCGGCGGCCTGGCCACCCGCCACTCGCAGGGCGAGCAGCTGAAGGCAACGGCGGCGGACCACGCGGTACCGACGGTGAGCCTGGTGGCGATGAAGGATGTTCCAGGCGCCCCGATGGAGCTCCCGGCCCGTATCGAAGCCTGGTCGCGCGCGCCCATCTACGCCCGCGTGTCGGGCTACCTGAAGGCGTGGAATGTCGACATCGGCGCGCCCGTGAAGGCTGGCCAGGTGCTGGCCGTGATCGAGACGCCGGACCTCGACCAGGACCTGCGCCAGGCCCAGGCCCAGCTGGCGGTCGCGCGCAGCAACCTGTCGCTGGCAGAGAGCACCGCCAAACGCTGGCAATCGCTGGTGGCGCAGAACGCGGTGTCGAAGCAGGAGGCCGACGAGAAGCAGGGCGACTTCATCTCCAAGCAGTCGAACGCGGCGGCCCTGCAGGCCAGCGTCGAACGCCAGCAGGCGCTGAAGCGCTACACCCGGCTGGTCGCGCCTTTCGACGGCGTGGTCACGGCGCGCAATACCGACGTCGGGGCGCTGGTCAGTGCCGGTTCCGGCGGTGCCGCAGGCAGTGAATTGTTCGTGGTGTCGGACCTGCATCGCCTGCGCGTGTACGTGCAGGTGCCGCAGCGCCAGGTGGCGCAGATCCACCCGGGCAGCACGGCGCGGGTGAGCGTGCCGGAGCGTCCGGGCGTGAGCTACCAGGCCAGGGTGCAGTCGCTGGCCCAGGCCATCAATGCGGGTAGCGGCACCATGCTGGTCCAGCTGGCGGTGGAGAATCCGAAGGGCGAGCTGCTGCCGGGGGCGTTCGCCACCGTGCAGTTCGACGGTGCGGCGATCGCAGGCGATGCCGTGGCGATCCCGCCGGGTGCGCTGATCATGGGCCGCAACGGCGCCCAGGTCGCGGTGCTGGACGCCGGCAACCGCGTGCGGATCAGGAAGGTGAGCATTGCGCGCGACCTTGGCAACGTGATCCAGCTGGGAGATGGCGTGACGAAGGCGGACCGCATCATCGACAGTCCGCCGGATGGGCTCGCGGATGGGGATGTGGTGAGGCTGGCAAAGAGGATGTAGGGTGGGCACCCTGTGCCCACCCTAGGGTTTAGCGCCTGGTCACGCGCCAGACCACATTGCCGACGTCATCGGCAATCAGCAGAGCACCTTCCGCGTCCTGCGCCAGGCCGACCGGCGCGCCGAACAGCTGCTTCTCGTCGGCCGAGTGGAAGCCGGTCACGACCGGTTGGGCGGGGCCGTTCGGCATGCCGTTCGCGAAGGGCACGTAGACGACCTGGTAGCCGGAGAGCGGCGTGCGGTCCCAGCTGCCGTGTTCCGCCACGAAGGCGCCGCCCTTGTACTGCGGCAGCATGTCCCCGGTATAGAACCACAGGCCCAGGGCCGCGACGTGCGCACCCAGCGCGTAGTCCGGCTTGATCGCCTTGGCGACCAGGTCCGGGCGCTGCGGCTGGACGCGGCGGTCGACGTGCTGGCCGTAGTAGCTGTAAGGCCAGCCGTAGAAGCCCTTTTCCTGCACCGAGGTCAGGTAGTCCGGGACCAGGTCGGCGCCGATCTCGTCGCGCTCGTTGGCGATGGCCCAGAGCTTGCCCGACTGCGGTTCGAACTGCAGGCCGGTCGGGTTGCGGATGCCCGAGGCGAACACGCGGCTGGCGCCGGTGGCGGCGTCGACTTCCAGCACGGCGGCGCGGCGGTATTCCACTTCCAGGCCGTTTTCCGTGATGTTGCTGTTCGAGCCGCTGCCGACATACAGGAATCGACCGTCGCGGCTCGCCACCATCGCCTTGGTCCAGTGGTGGTTGACGGTGCTGGGCAGGTCGCCGAGTTCGACGCCCGGGTCGGACATTTTGGTCTCGCCCGGCACGTAGCGGTACTTCATGATGTTGCCGGTGTTGGCGACGTAGAGCGTATCGCCGACCAGCTGGATGCCGAAGGGCGAGTGCAGTTTTTCGATATAGACGAACTTGTCCCACTCGCCGCTGCCGCCGGGTTTACGGCGCAGCAGGGTGACGCTGTTGCCGCCCTTGCCGCCCTTGCCGGAATTGTTCTTGACCTTACCGGCGATCACCTGCTTCGGCGTCGTGACGGCTTCCTCGCCGGGGCCGTTGGCTTCGACCACCAGCACGTCGCCGTTCGGCAGCACCAGCAGCGAACGCGGGTGCTTCAAGCCGGATGCGATCTTTTCGATCTGCAGGCCGGCGATGACCTGCGGCTTGGCGTCGCCCTTCCAGCCCACGCCTTCGGGCACCTGCATTGGCGGGACCAGGAAGTCCTGCGGTTTGGGCATGACCGGATTGGCGCCCAGCTGCTGGGAGATATTGACCTGGGCTTTTTCGCCGCAGGCAGAGAGAAGCAAGCTCACGCCGGCGGCGATGCCCAGCGTCAGCGGCCATCCGCGTTTAAGCTTGTCCATGATTGTATTCCTTGTAAGTGACTGTGTCCCCGGCCAGCAGGATCCTGCCGAGCGCCATCGCCAGCACCGTCAGGACCGATAGCCAGACGCCGGTCGGCATCGTGGCGTAGGCGTCGCGGCTGTGCACGAAGGCATTCAGCAGGGCGGCGACGATCGCGACCACGTTGAGCCAGAAGTTCAGGGCCAGGTTGCGCGTACGCACGCGGTGCTTGCCGAACCAGGTGCGGCCCAGGTTGATGAGCTGCGGGATGATGGCGAACACCAGGCCGATGCTGATGAGCCATGCCGCCGCCTTGACCCAAAGGATGGTGTAGGTGTTGGCGTAGAGGATGTCGAAGATGAGCGCGCCCACGAAGAAACCGAAGGGTATCGGGTCGAGCACATCGAAAATCGCCGATAGGATGCTGAACCGGCGGGTTGCTTGGATTTGGGCTTGCATAACGCTCCCCTTGTTAAGTTGTGGTTGCCACCTTAGCAAAATACGGAACATGGCGGCGCATGACACGCCGCAGCAAAATTCGTATTTACTTCCTCGAAAAGCTTCGTTGTTCCGGCAAGTGAGCGGGCATAAGCTGGGCGCATCTCGACTCAACCGGAAGCGCCCATGTCCGCCGTTCTGCAGTCTTTACAGCATTTCGCCATCAAACCCTTCGCTGCGCCGCTGGGCGCCGAAGTTCTGGGGCTCGACCTGTCGCGGCCCGTGTCCGATGAGGACTTCGCGCGCCTGCACCGCGCCCACCTCGACCATCACGTGCTGGTGTTTCGCGACCAGCACATCACGCCCGCCCAGCAGGTCGCCTTCAGCCGCCGCTTCGGGCCGCTGCAGATCCACGTGCTGCGCCAGTTCCAGCTGGCCTCCGATCCGGAGGTGCTGGTCATCTCGAACATCCGCGAGAACGGCCGGCCGATCGGTCTCGGCGATGCCGGCCACTTCTGGCATTCCGACCTCTCGTACAAGGAAACGCCCAGCCTGGGCTCGATGCTGCACGCCCAGGAACTGCCGCTTGACGGCGGCGACACGCTGTTCGCCAACCAGCACACGGCCTGGGACAGCCTGCCCGATGACCTGAAGCGCGCCGTCGACGGCCTCAAGGCCGAGCACAGCTACCTGGCCCGCTACGAAGACCTGCGCAAGCGCAATCCGTGGCGGCCTGCCCTGACCCAGGCCCAGATCGACGAGGTGAAGCCGGTCGTGCATCCGGTGGTGCGCACCCATCCCGAAACGGGACGCAGGGCGCTGTTCGTCAGCGAGCACTTCACGACCCGCATCGTCGGCCTGCCGGAGAGTGAATCGCGCGCGCTGCTGGACGCGCTGTTCGACCACGGCACCCGGCCCGAGCACATCTACCGCCACCGCTGGCAGCCGCAGGACATGGTGTTCTGGGATAACCGCTCGCTGATGCACCTGGCGGCCGGCTGCCCGGAAGACCAGCGCCGCAAGCTGTACCGCACGACGATCGAAGGCGACGTCCCGTTCTGAACCTGTTTTACCCGACAAAGAAGACCACCATGCGCATCCCGTTCCGTTCCATCGCCGCCGGCCTCGCTCTGGCACTTGCCGCATCCAGTGCCGCCCACGCCGAGGGCCAGCTCCGCATCGCCCAGCAGTTCGGCCTCGTCTACCTGCTGCTGAACGTGGCCCAGGACCAGAAGCTGATCGAGAAGCACGGCCAGAAGCAGGGCGTGCCGGTGCAGGTCGAGTACGTGCAGCTGTCGGGCGGGAATGCCGCCAACGACGCGCTGCTGTCCGGCTCCATCGACGTGGCGGGCGCCGGCGTCGGCCCGCTGCTGACGATCTGGGACCGCACCCGTGGCCGCCAGAACGTCAGGGGCATCGCCTCGCTCGGCAACTTCCCCTACTACCTGGTCAGCACCAACCCGAACGTGAAGACCATCGCCGACTTCAGCGACAAGGACAGGATCGCGCTGCCGGCGGTGACGGTCTCGGTGCAGGCGCGCATCCTGCAGATGGCCGCCGCCAGGCAGTGGGGCACGGCCGAGTACACGCGCCTGGACCGCCTGACGCAGTCGGTGCCGCATCCGGACGCCACTGCGGCCCTGATCGCGGGCCAGACGGAACTGAACGGCCACTTCGGCAATCCGCCTTTCCAGGACCAGGAACTGGCCGCGAATCCGAAGGCCCACATCGTGCTCAACTCGTACGACGTGCTGGGCGGGCCGAATTCCGCGACCGTGCTGTACGCCACCGAGAAGTGGGTGAAGGAGAACCCCAGGACCTATCGCGCCTTCGTCGACGCGCTGAACGAGGCGGCGCAGCTGATCACGGCCAATCCCGAACTGGCCGCCGACGCCTACCTGCGCGTGACCAAGGCCAGGACCGACCGTGCCTTCCTGCTGAAGGTCATCAAGAACCCGCAGATCCAGTTCAAGGTGGCGCCGCAGAACACCCTCGGCCTGGCGCAGTTCCTGTTCCAGGCGGGTGCGATCAGGAACCGGCCGGTATCGTGGCGCGATTACTTCTTCGCGCACCCGGCGCTCGGCGCGGGCAGCTGAGGAGAGGGCGCATGAACGTATTCCCATTCCAGGCGGCCTTGCAAGAGCCGCCGCTGGCGGCGCCGCTGCTGCGTGCACAGGACGTCAGCATCGATTACGCGTCCGCCGCCGGTGCGGTGCGGGCCATCCACGAGGTCAGTTTCGACGTCTACGCGGGCGACCGCTTCGTGCTGCTCGGGCCCTCGGGCTGCGGCAAGTCGACCCTGCTGAAGGCGGTCGGCGGTTTCGTCCAGCCGGGCAGCGGCGGCCTGCTGCTGCGCGGCCGGCGCATCGTCAAGCCCGGACCGGACCGCATCGTCGTGTTCCAGGAGTTCGACCAGCTGCCGCCCTGGAAGACGGTGAAGCAGAACGTGATGTTCCCGCTGCTCGCCAATGGCGTCGGGCGCAAGGAGGCGGCGGCGCGCGCACTGCACTGGCTGGACAAGGTGGGGCTGGCGGGCTTTGCCGACGCCTATCCGCACACCCTGTCCGGCGGCATGAAGGCGCGTGTGGCGATCGCCCGGGCACTGGCCATGCAGCCGGACATCCTGCTGATGGACGAGCCCTTCGCGGCGCTCGATGCGCTCACGCGCCGGCGCATGCAGGAAGAGCTGCAGGCGCTGTGGGAGGAGGTCGGCTTCACCATGCTGTTCGTCACGCACTCGATCGAGGAGGCGCTGGTGGTCGGCAACCGCATCCTGCTGCTGTCGCCGCATCCGGGCCGCGTGCGGGCCGAGATCAACAGCCACCAGTTCGGCCTGGCCAGCAGCGGCAGCGCGGACTTCCAGGCGGCGGCGCAGCGCATCCACCGCCTGCTGTTCGGCGACGGGCCGCCACCGCCGGCAGCCAACGCCGGAGGGGAACCGGC
>Ga0265798_10001057_pt1 | contig 43796 bp, 82 predicted proteins | sample P3T30metagenome_FD_192430 | JGI IMG/M metagenome (GOLD analysis project Ga0265798, IMG submission 192430) | Plant litter microbial communities from East Loma Ridge, Irvine, California - P3 T30 | ecosystem: Environmental > Terrestrial > Plant litter > Unclassified | place: USA: California... | reverse complement strand
ATCGAAATAATTGAGGGGGGGGGAATGAGCGCGCAGATGGAAGTAGCCGAGTGGCAGGGTGTTGTGATCGATGCGGTAGAGGAAGCCTGCCGCGAGAAGATCGACGGATTCTCGCCGGGATCGCGCCGATATCTGCTGTCGACGCGGGATGAGCAGGAGCAAACCTGCGCTCGCAATGGGGCTAACACGCTGCGTATCGCTGAGATCCTTGGCGATCCGCTGGAGCTGGTGCGCAGTCGGCTGCGGCTTCTGGCGCGCAACGGCCTCCTGATCCGCGAGCACGGCGACACAGAAGGCCGCGCGGCTAAGTGGTGGGTGCCTGGGCTGCTGGCGCGGCTGAAGCGGGAGGAGGGATGACAAGAATCTTGGCAATTGATCCTGGGACTACTCATTCGGGGTGGTGCCTTTATTCGGATAGCGCTGTTCGTAACAGCGGTGTGATGGAAAACTCTTGCTTGATTGGAGTTATCCAAATGTCAGACGATGCCGCCGATTTTCTTGCTATCGAGATGATCGCCAGTTACGGAATGAGCGTAGGAAAGGACGTTTTCGAGACGGTGCGATGGATCGGAAGGTATCAGCAGGCATGGATTGCGCCGGACGATGTGATGTTGATCTATCGCAAGGACGTAAAGATGCACCTGTGCGGCACGATGAAGGCTAAGGACGGCAATATTCGTCAAGCGATCATCGACCTATTCCCGGCAACGGGTGGAGGCAAGGTGCCGCAGATCGGAGTCAAGTCGAATCCTGGGCCGCTGTATGGCGTAAGTTCGCACGCGTGGGCGGCTGTGGCAGTCGCAATTACGGCAAAAAATCAATTGGAATCAGCATGAGCAATCGAATCCCCCTGCCGCCGCCAGCTTTGACGCAGCACCCATCCGGAAACGTGTATTTCAGCCCGCAGCAGATGCAAGAGCATGCGGATAAGGCTTGGCGAGAGGGAATTAACGCCGCTGCTGACATCGCTTGGTCGGAAATAATGGCTGAGTGCAAAGAGCAGCGGCTTTCTCCCGCTATCCGGCCAGGAGCTGGATGGTTCAAGGTTGTAGAGGCAATCCGTAATATAAAGGCTCAAGAATGACCCCGATGAAAACCGCCCCCAGCACCCGCAACTGGAAGTCCGCACCCGTAACCCTGTCGCCAGAGATGCGCCGCGTTCGTGACCTGGCGCTGGCCGAGCAGAAGCCCCAGCACTCGATGAGCACGACAGTCGGGTATGTGAATCATTTGGGAGTGAAGGGATGAAAGTAGCCAAGCGAGCAAAAGCGCACGCAGAGCACTGGACCGGATGCCCTGCATTCCTGAGACTGCCTGAGCATCATCGAGACTATGCCAAGTCGACATGGATCTTGGAAAGGACGTTTGATCGGTTCGGCCGCATGTTTGGAGTGTCTGCTTTGCAGCGGCGTGTAGATGAGCAGCTAGGCGCGCTGATTCGCCATCACGACAGCAAGGAAGCCCAGCAATGAAGAAGAAATACATCTCGCACGCCAACATGCCACCTCGCTTCCCGCTGATCACCGGCGCGGTAGGATGGCTTCTACTGGACAGATTTGATGCGCCAGGCTGGGCGCATGGCGTCTTCTGGTCGTTCTTCGTCCTGCTGGTAATTGTGAGCGTCTACCGCATGTCGGCGGAACAGTCTGTGGACATCAATAAATGCTGACCGGGAGAACGAGGTACCGGATCGGCTGGAGGAAAAAGCTGATCTTGCAAGTGGAGTTTTGGTATCTGCCGCACCAGCTTTACCGCGTATACGACAAGAAGCCGCACAGGTCTGCGTGGGTAGACGCAACGGTCGAAGATATGCAAGCTATCGACCGTGGTGAAACTCAGGCCGAGCGTCCCCCAGATAGGTCGTGGATGGAAGTTCCGCCAATGCCGCGCAGCACTCAGAAAAAGGAAGAGGAGAAATGAACCAAGACAAGCTAGAAGAAATCGCCCGCCTGCTGGGTGGGATCAGCGATAAGCTGGATGTGGTGGTGCGGAACTTGGCGCCTCCGGATCGAATTGAAGTGAGAGAAGCTAGCACTAGGCTGGGCCATAATCGTGGCTTCGTAAGAACGGAGTCCTACCGAACCGAGTGCACTGATCCCGCAAGTAGCGCAGCCGATGCCGCCTCCTCGGCTGAAAGGGCAGCCGTCCAGTCAAGAGATGCCGCCCAGCATGTCGCAGCGATTGCTCACCGCGATAAGTTCGGAGGCCAGCAATGACCCAGCTATCAGGAAAGGATTTAGACATTGCCGTAGGGCTGGCTAACGGCTGGACGATCAAGCCGGATGCATGGCTTGGCGGCCAGTGGGTTCTAGCTGATGGCTCATCTGGAATGATGGTCGACGAATACCGGCCATCAGAGCTTTGGCAGCATGGCGGGCCTCTTCTGGATGTTATGGGCTGCGACCTAAATCGGCATGAGTCGGAAGTGAGCGAGTCCGTAGAGTGGAGCGCTGACGTGGGTGATCACATTCGTTATGCTGATACGCCTTTGGAGGCGCTATGCAAGCTGTACATCCTCTTGTATGCGGAGAAAGAATGAAAGCATCCGAGTTCGTCGCGCAGATCCAGGCGCTTATCGCAGAGCATGGGGATTGAGATGGAATTTCAGGTAATGAGAACCAGCCTATGGGGGGATGATGATCCACCCGTAGATCGATCGACCAAACGGCGTTTTGATAGGATCGATCAGAGAACCTTCAAAAGCGCGGAAGAGCATGACGCAAGGTGCCCAGGTCGCACGTGGGCCAGCGAAGGCCAGAACCACAAGGTTACGGACGTGGGGATACAGCGAACCTACCCTATGGGAGATATAGGGTGGTTCATCGAGCTAGGAGGAATGGCAGATATCCTCACTTTCATCGAAAAGCATGGAAAGTGCGTAATTCAGATGCAACCGCAAGGCTGGCCGTCGATTGAGATTTACGACGGATACAGGGAATGATGTGGTGTAATACAGGCTGACCATAGGAGCGAGCGCATGCCATACCCACCAATTCAAACGCGAGCGGGCGGCCTTCAAGAACCGATCCCGGTCAGGGAGGTCAGTGGAGATGATGCAGTCTACTCGCTGGGTTACATGCAGGTGCCTCTGAGCACCACTGTGCCGTTTCAGTTGCCGGATATCCCGGACGGTGCCAAGTCAATGCTAATCAAGCCTGAGAGCGGCGGGATTCGCTATCGCGATGACGGCATTGATCCAACTTCGACGGTTGGTATGCCTCTTGCATCTGGTGAGTCGATGTATTACGAGCTGAAAATCGAAGACCTGCGGATGATTGCCCAGGACGACGGCGCAATCTGCAACATCGCCTTCTACGGTACTGACCTATGAATATCCGCATTACCCCATCAATCATGCGTAGAGAGGCTATCGAGGCCGCTGTCCGCCGCGTGCTGATGGAGAATCCGCCTCAGGGTGGATTGCCGCCGACTGATGAGCAGGTGCGTACTGCCCTGGCCGCATTCATGGCTGCTAACCCAGTCCCGCATGGAAAGGATGCGACTGATAAGCAGGTAGATAGCTCTGTCGAGGCTTACCTGCAAGAGAACCCGCCAGCCAAGGGTGAAGACGGCCATAGCGTCACAGAAGATGAGATCGCGTCGCATGTGGCTGCCTACATCTCTCGCAATCCACCTGAAGATGGGAAGAGCGCGACAGACGCACAAGTAGTTGCGGCGGTATCGGCGTATATGGCTGAGAATCCCCCGCCTGCCGGAAAGGATGTCACGCCTCAGCAGCTTGCATCTTCTGTCTCTGCATACCTGCAAGCCAATCCGCCTGCTTCGGGAAAGAACGCCACGAGTGAGCAAGTCGCCTCTGCTGTGGCTGCGTACCTCACGGCTAACCCGCCAGCAGCAGGAAAGAATGGAGATACGCGCGTCAAGTACGCCAAGTCGAATCTCGTAACCAACGCATCCGGCGTCTACACGGCTGCGCTAGGTGGCGCTAACACATTCGTCGGCACTCCCGCCGTGGTCATCCAGGCGCGTGGCACTACGTCTAAGCTCGTGCACAGCTACACGCTGTCAGGCACCGCCGCTACAGGATTCACCATCACCGTGACCTTCTCCCAGATGCGCGACTCCGTGAACATCGCCATCCTCGGACTGGTGCAACTGACAGTCGGCGTGACCGCTCCAGTATCGTTTGACTTGATCGCTATGGAGCAGACTTGACCGATACGCCCAAGGCAAGGAGTGTCATCGACTGGGAAAAGGTCGAGAGAGACTATCGCGCTGGGATAATGAGCCTGCGTGAGATAGGCGAAGCAAATGGGTGCAGCCACGTCGCTGTATCGAAGCGCGCCAAGGCGGAAGCATGGCCGCGTGACTTGAAAGCTAAGATCCAAGCGAAGGCCGATGCGCTGGTTAACATGGCGCAGGTTAACGCTGGAGTTAACGCGGCGCGTGAATCGGAAACCGTCGAGGCTGGAGCGGCGCTAATCGCAAGTGTCCGGCTGGGCCATCGGCAAGATATCGTTCGTGCTCGCAGTCTTGCAATGAAGCTGCTTGGAGAGCTAGAGGTCCAGACTGATAGCGGCGACCTTCTGGAGCAATTGGAGGCCGCTGTATCGGCTGATGGCTCCGATGGGGCTAGCAAGGTATTTCAGCGCGTCATCTCTACTTCAGGGAGAATCGACAGCGCTAAGAAGATTGCTGAGGCCATGAAGGTTCTCATCACGATGGAGCGAGAAGCCTACGGAATCGTTGAGCCATCCAAGCTGGAGCTGACCAATCCTGACGGCAGCCTTGAGCAGAAGCCTACGCTCATCCAGTTGATCGCCCCGTCTATCGCGCAGTGACTGTAGCCAGCATAGAGTTACCCCCTAAGCTGATCCCGGTATTCACTGGCGAGGCCAGATATCGCGGGGCGTTCGGCGGCCGTGGTTCAGCCAAGACCCGATCATTCGCACTGATGACAGCGGTACGCGCCTACATGTTCGCTGAGGCGGGCGTATCGGGCGTGATCCTATGCGGCCGCGAGTACATGAACAGCCTTGAGGATTCCTCTATGGAGGAAGTCAAGCAGGCGATCCGTTCTGTTCCGTGGCTTGATGCCTACTTCGAGATTGGCGAAAGGTTCATCCGTACTAAGAATCGTCTAGTCTGGTACACGTTCGCCGGCCTGCGTCACAACCTGGACAGCATCAAGTCAAAGGCTCGCATCCTGATCGCGTGGATCGACGAGGCTGAGAATGTCACCGAGACTGCCTACATCAAGCTGTTCCCGACAGTTCGTGAAAGCGGCTCTGAAATTTGGGTGACGTGGAATAGCGAGACTGAAGGCAGCCCAACCGACAATAGATTCCGAAAGTCGCCGCCCGAAGGCGCAAAGATCGTCGAGTTGAACTACACCGACAATCCTTGGTTCCCGGATGTGCTGGAGCAGGAGCGCCAAAACGACCGCGCTCGCCTGGACGATCAGACCTACGCATGGATATGGGACGGCAAGTATCGCGAGAATAGTGATGCGCAAGTCCTGTCCGGCAAATACCGAATCTCTGAGTTTGAAGCGCAAGAGGGCTGGGACGGCCCTTACTACGGAATTGACTGGGGATTCAGCCAAGACCCGACAACTGGCGTAAAATGCTGGATAAATGACAAAACCCTTTACGTCGAGTACGATGCGGGCAAGGTGGGCCTTGAGAATGACGATATTGCGCCGTACCTGATTGCTCGCTTGCCGGGAATCGAGCAACACGTTATTCGTGCCGACTCTGCCCGGCCTGAGACGATCAGCCACGTAAAGCGCAGAGGCTTACCAAGAATCGAGCCGGTGGAGAAGTGGAGTGGTTCTGTGCAGGATGGCATCGCGCATTTGCGCAGCTACTCCGAGATCGTGATCCACTCTCGCTGCACAAAGACGATTCACGAATTCAGGACGTATAGCTACAAGGTGGACCGAATGACAGGCGACGTGCTGACCGACATTGTGGATGCGAACAATCACTATATTGACGCGATCCGCTATTCGCTCGGCCCTCTGGTTCGTCGCAATGGCGGCTACTCTTGGTCTAAATTCGTCTGATGGCTACTCACTCTTTCGGTAAGGTCCAGCGGGTCCAGGACGGACTTGTTAATGTCGTCGCCAATCTAGGCACGGGCCGCGACAAAGCCGCCCATAGCCACTACGTATCTTCCATCTTCGGCGCGCACCAGCTCCTCCAGGCTTACGAGAATTCGTGGCTTGCCGGGGCTATTGTTGATTACCCTGCCGAGGACGCGACGCGCAAGGGCCGTGCGTGGCGCGCTCAGCCGGATCAGATCATCAAGATCGAGGCAATGGAGCGGCAGTGGGGGCTGATGGGCAAGCTGCAAGGCTTGCTCGTGGCATCTCGGATCTATGGCGGCGCTGCCCTCTACATGAATACCGGCGACGCAGATCAATCGACGCCTCTTGTCGTGCCGAGCGAAATCAAGTCGCTTGTCCTGCTGACCAAGGAGCAGCTATCCGCCGGGCCGATCAATAACGACATCGACAGCGAGTATTACGGTCTGCCAGAGGTCTATACGCTGAGCAGCAACGCGCGCCAGGTGAAGATCCATCGTTCGCGGCTGGTGATTATGGTTGGTGTCCCTGTGCCTGGTACGACTCAGGTAAACAATGGATGGGGAAATAGCGTCCTGCAGTCGACCTACGAGGCTGTGCAGCAGGTAGACAGCACGATGGCGAACATGGCTAGCTTGGTGTTTGAGGCAAAGGTGGACGTGTTCAAGTTCAACAACCTTGCTCAGATGTTTGAGACTGGCAATGACGCGATTGTGCATGCTCGCTTGAGCGCTCAAGCCGCAATGAAGGGCATTAACGGTGCAGTAGTCATCGACATGCAAGATGACTATCAGCAGAAGTCGGCCACGTTCGCTGGTCTGCCTGACGTGGTCACCAAGTTCATGGACGCTGTTTCAGGTGCAAGCCGAATCCCGGTTACGCGCCTGTACGGCCGCGCAGCAGTGGGCCTATCCGGCTCAGGCGACGGCGACGAACGCGTGTATTTTGACCGCATCGGCCACCTGCAAGCCACGACGATCACGCCCGCCATGTCGCTGCTCGACGAATGCCTGATATGGCAAGCCCTAGGCGAGCGCCCGGCCGAGATTTTCTATGAGTGGCGTCCGCTGCGTCAGTTGTCCGAGACTGAGCGCGCAGAGATCATGGTTAAGGTATCTACGGCCGCGAGAAACTTCGCCGGTAGCAATGGCGGTGAGATCATCCCGCTCGATGCCTTGTCTGACGCGGTGGTAAACGAACTCAACGAGTCCGGCCTTCTGCCTGGCTTGGATCAGGCAATTAAGCTATACGGATCGCTGCGTGAGCAGGGCCTGACTGGTGGTGACGAGGTGACTGTATGACACGATTTGTTGACCGCTTTGGCGTGGGCCAGCTCAAAGAAACCAAAGAGGGTTACTTGGTGGCCACCTCTCGCGTCGCGCGCACAGGCGTGCAGCTTTACCTAGCCCGCGAGCTTGGCGACGCAGCTACCTCGCAAGGTTTCCAGCCGAATGACATCGTGCGGGTGTATCGCTCGCCTGAGCAGGTATTCTCCGACGCCTCATTGGGCACCATTACCCGCATTCCACTGACTCTTGATCACCCCGGTGAGGATTTGAGCGCCGAGAATTGGTCGAGGCTCGCAAAGGGGGAGGTGGGCGATTCTTACGCTGTAGAGCGCGAGCAGGGGTGGGTGGTTGTTAACCCAATGCTCAAAGATTCTGATTTCATATCTGCCGTTAAGACTACTCACCGTGAATGGTCGGCCGGTTACAGTGCAGATATTGTGCCTTACGCGGATAAAACACTGGCCGACTTCGAAATGATCGGTATAAATTACAATCACCTCGCCGCCGTACCGCGCGGAAGAGCTGGCCCAGAGGCTAGAATTGGTGACTCCTGGGGTGCAAGCCCCGTCCAAGATTTTCAACCGGGCGAATTGCCCAACAACCCGAAGGGAGTCCATATGGACCTCAAGACTGTTGTCCTGGGCGATAAGGCCGTCCAGGTTGCTGTAGCCGACGTGGCTGCCATCGAGCAGTACAAGGCGCAGATGACCAAGGCTCTGGCTGACGCCGAAGCCGCCAAATCCAAGGTCGAGAAGGACAAGGACGAAGAAATCGGCGAGCTGAAAGGCAAGCTGAAGAAGGCAGAGGATGCCGCAGTCGTCGACCTCGATGCTTTGGTTGCTGACCGCACCGCTCTGGTTGCCCAAGTGCACGCCATCGACGCCAGCATTCCGGTAATCGGCAAGAGCGCGGATGAGCTTCGCAAGACCGCTGTGGCGCGCAAGTGGGGCGATGCGATGGTTGCCGATGCGAACCCTGACGTGATCATGGGTCTGTTCAAGGCCGCGTGCAAAGACTCCGTTCCGGCCAACCCGGTCCGTGGCATCGTCGCTGACGGTTTGCACGATTTGAATGACGCAGACAAGCTCGTGCAGGTCGCTCACAACGGCTACGCTGCCCGCCTGCAACGCAACAAAGGAGCCTGAGCATGGCAACGATCATCCCGAATGCAGTAAACCCGTTCCAGATGCCTGTTGGCGTTGTCGGCGCTTGGGCGAACATGGAAGAAGACAACGCGCGAACCGCGTTTGCTGAATCCCAGTTTGCTTCGGCCATTCCGCTGATGAAGGGAGCGGGCGAAGAAGGCGCATTGCCGCTGACCACGGGCAACCGTTTCATCGGTATTGCCCTGCGCACCAACGACATGCTCGGCACACCGACGGCTGATGGTGAACCCACGTTCCGTGTCGGTGACCTGTTCGGCGTCGCTGACATGGGCACCGTGTTTGTACTTGCAGGCGCAAGCGTGACCCGTGGCGCGAACGCCTTCTACGACCCGGCAACCCGCAAGTTCCACGGCGCTACCGCAACGGGCCGTCTGCCGCTGCCTACCGTCGAGTTCGACACCAACGCCACCGAAGGTCAACCCGTCGGCCTTCGCATTCGCGTGCTGCCCGGTGCGGCTAACGTGACTGCCGCAACCTGATCAGGAGTACGAAAATGCGAATCAATGACGCGCAAGCGCTCAATTTCCTGCGCTCGCAAACGCATGTGCAGGTGGCCCGAGCCTTCGATATCGAATACGACATCGTTGACTACCAACTGCTCGTGCCGGTGAATACCGATTACCCCGAGTGGGCGTCGGGTGCGGACTTCCAAATTGGCGACATGGCCGGCGCTGCGAAGTGGCAGTCTGGCTGGGCAGAAGACGTGCCGCTCGCTGACGTGAGCCTGATCAACGTCGGCATCGACTTTGCGATGTACGCAGTGGGCTACCGCTACAACATCGAGGAAATCGGCAAGGCGATGCACGCTGGCTATCCGCTGACCGCACGCAAGGCAATCGCCGCGCGCCAGGCTGCTGATATCTTCTGCGCGCAGACTGCGCTGACTGGTGCCGGTCATCCCGGCTGGACTGGCCTCATCAACATGGCTGGCGTTACGCCTGTCGCGTCCCCTGCCAACGGTACCGGCAGCGCGCGCAACTGGGTCGATATCAACGGTCTGGGCCTGAAGACGCCCGAGCAAATCGTGGCTGAGGTAAACGGCCTGATCCAAGGCCCGCCGAGCGTTACTGGTGTGCTTACGTCGCTGCTCGGTGACACGGTTCTGCTCCCGCCCTTGGCTCTGCAGTACATCACCGGCACGCCTTATGGCATCAACGCGCCGAACATGACGATTTACCAGTACATCCTGGCAAACAACGTCTATACGCAGCGCACCCTGCGCCCTCTGACGATCCGCGAGCTGCCGACGCTGGCAAATGCTGCGACGCTGACTAGCCCGGCGCTTGCCGGTCAAGGTCGCGCTGTCGGCTACCGTAACTCGCCGGATGCACTGGAACTGCCGATGCCGATGATCTTCCGCTTTGAGCAGGTTCAGAGTCACGGTCCTTTGCAATTCCAGGTTCCAGGCATTGGCCGCGTCGGTCAGCTGACGATGATCCGAGATGGTGCAGTACGATACCTTGACGGTGTGTCGCCTGCCCCCGTGTAAGAACGAAAGGGCCGGCTAAACCCGGCTCTTTCTTCAGGAGAAGGAAATGATCGTCTCAGGAAAGAACCGCCGCAATCGCCCCTTCTTCTTCGTCGGGGCGGACGGTGATCGCGTGGAGTTCGCCGCTATGGCGGAAGGCTCAGGCGATCTGCAAGACCGAGAACTAGACAAATTCAAGGCTCACGTTAAGGCTGGCGATATTGAACAGCTGGACGCTGAGAGCAAGCCTGAGAAGGCAAAGCAGCCCAAGGAAGACAAGCAGCAGGAAGAAGACGATATCGACACCCTGCGCGCCGAATATAAATCGCTCTCCGGTGAAGACGCCGACAAGCGCTGGGGCGAGGCTCGTCTTAAGTCCGAAATTGACACGCTGCTGAAGGCTTAATCACATGCCGTATGGAACCGACTCAGGGCTGATTGAATGGCTCGCAGCGCAAGGGCTTGAGCTTCCTGATGGTGCCAATGCGACTGTGCTGCGTCAGATCGGCAGCAATTACGTCGATTCAGCCTATGAGGGCCGCTTGCAGTGCAGCCGTCGCACGGGTGGATTCCAGCAGCTTCTCGCCTGGCCAAGGACTGGCCACGTAATTTCTGGCGAGCTGGTGCCGGATGACCTGATACCTGACGCCTGGGTCTTCGCCTCGTATCGCGCCGCATACCTTGAGGCTATCCAGCCTGGCTGGGCAACTGGCACCACTGACCCTAATCGAGTCGTCAAGCGTGAAAAGGTCGAAGGCGCTGTTGAGGTTGAATACTTCGGAGGACAAGAAACTGGGTCCAGCGGCACCGGATTGGGATTCACGGCCGACGCAATCATTGGGGGCATGTTGTCAGTCTGGTTCTGCAGCACGGGTCGCAGCGCCAATAGCCTTTTCTTCGTGATCTGACATGGCCGATATCTACGACCGTGGCCAAGCACTGACGCGCCGCCTGTTGCGCCCTGGCTCGCAAGGGGGCATGGGTCAAGGAAGCGTTGTGCTCACGCGGACGATCAAGGGTGAAGTCGATCCTGACCAGCCGTGGATTCCGCCTGTCGACACAGTAGAGAGCGAGACTATCCGCGCGGCTGTTCGTGGCGTGGCTAAAGAGTTGGTCGGCACGGAGGTGGGCGGTACGGTCATCGTCGCCTCAGATCGACAGGCGATTGCAGAAGTGCCAAGAGGCCCGTACACCGCTGGCGACGTGCTCAGCATCGACGGCCAGCCGGTGCATATCCTGTCTGTCACCAACATCCCAGCTGCCGGCACTGTCTGCGCGGTCCGTTTTCTAATCAGAGGTTGAGATGGCAAATATTCGTATCGTAAGTGACGGCTTTAACCACGGCACCCGCGTTTTTCAAGAAGACGGCACTGAGATCAAGGGAATTTCCAAGATAGTGATTGAGCCAATCGAGGGTGGGGAAAACGAGTTCCTGCGAGCTACGATCACTTTCGATTGGGTTGGTCTTGACCTAAATACCAAGTCTGCCGACTGACATGGCAACCAGCGTGACGAAATCACAGGCCAGGCTGTTCGCGCAGCTATTGGAGACGCTTGAGCCTGAGATTCGCCGCGCATTCATGGCGAGCGTTACCGATCTGCAGGCCGGCGTTAACTGGCCCGTCCTGCTCTCTGCCCTAGCCGCCTATAACATAGAGGGCGCAATTGCCGCCCTCAATATCAGCGCTGCTGCGTGGGCTGAGTATTCGTCGGCTATGACTGCGGCTTATGCGCGTGCTGGGGCGTCGACGGCTGCGCAGATCCAGGCTACTGGAGTCGGAGGCGTGGGCATCCGCTTCAACATGACGAATCCTCGCGCTCAGGCGTGGATTGCTGAGAACGTCGCCGGTAGCGTGGTGGGATTCACGACTGAGCAGGTGCAGGTGGCTCGCGGCGTGATCGAGGCTGGCTATGCGCTGGGGCAAGGTCCGCGCACGATTGCAATTGATCTAGTGGGCCGTGCGAATGGCGGAACTCGTCAGGGTGGCGTGCTGGGGCTTGATAAGCCGCGCGCTGACAGGCTTCAGGCAGTCACGCAGGGCATGCGTACACCGGAGGGTGTTAGGTCGCTGGTGATCGTTAAAGAAGACGGCACGCTGGCTATGCGGTATCGCGTCAATCCGGCCACGGCGCAGCGCATCGTTAGCGCGTACAAGGCCGGCACTGAGGTGCCCGAGGCCCAGCAGGTCATAAGCCAGCGACAGTACAAGAATGCCTTGCTGCAGCAGCGCGCGGAGACAGTTGCCGAAACGGAAACAGCATCGGCCGTGAACAACGCACGAGACGAGACTTGGCAACAGATGGCCGAGTCGCAGGGCCTGAATTCCAGCGACGTGATCAAAACTTGGGTGCACGCGCGCGGATCGAAAGACGGCCGGCCCACTCATATCGCTGCCAACAGAAAGTCCGTGCGTGGCTTGAATACTCCGTTCATCCTAGAAGACGGATCAGTTATGCAGTTCCCCCACGACAGCGCGGGCGGCGCAAGGAATAACATCCGTTGCTCCTGTCATGCAGAATTCCGATTGGATCAGTCGGTAGGGCTCACGTAATGGCTAAAAGCTTCTCCGCATCCGTCGGACAATGGGCCTCGCAGAGTGAAGCGCGCGTGCAGGCGGTGTATCGCCGCTCCGTCGAGTTGCTGTCTGAGGAAATGACACGAACGCGAGGAAATGGTGGTCGCATGCCTTACCTCACTGGCAACCTCGCGCGCTCTCTGTTGGCGTCAACTGAATCCATGCCCAAGACCAGCGAGGTATTATCCGCTGGCAGCAATGTAGGCGCAGTGACGGCTACGCTGCGGCTGGATCAGGTAATTTTCCTCGGTTTTCAAGCCGTTTATGCGAGACGCACGAACAATGGATTCGTCGGCGCGGATTCACTTGGCCGCGTATACAACCAGGCCGGAGCCTATTTTATTGAGGGCGCCATTTCAGAATGGCCCGCCATCGTCGCCAAAGCCGCATCAGAGCTGCAATCATCCGTTGAATCGAGGAACGCATGACCCCGAAGATTGAAACGGCACTTTGGCTGGCTTTCCGCGCTCGCATCACGTCCTTGCCGCTTGCCATCGCGAAAGCCTGGCCGGGAGAGACGTTCACTGTGCCGACTGGTGGCGGTAAGCCGCTGCCGTTCCTGCGTGTCGGACGTGTGAGCGCTGCCCCGCTGCGTCAGATGATCGCGCCCGGCAAGGTGCACCAACGGACCGGCTTCCTGATAATCACGCTCGTCTACCCGCTCGGCCAAAACGTATCGGTCTACGATGAGATCGCCGGGACAATCGCTGAATACTTCAAAGACGGAACAGAGCTAAACTATGGCGGTGTCTGCGCGACCGTGACGGCTTATCCGCATGTCAGCGATGGATACACTGAAAATGGCTTCTGGGAAATTCCCGTCCGCATCCCGTGGCGATGCTTCGCATGAGGAAATGAATATGTGCCCTGATTGCAAAGCGCGCCGAGAGATGGCGCGAACCGCATTGCTGAATTCGGCCTATGGCCAAGGAGCCGCGCATCTGTTGAAAGGTGCCGCTGAAGCCCTCGGCCTCAAAGAAAAGACAGGCGTTGCTGATATGGAAGATAAGGCTCAACCGAAGCCCCTCGCCCTCAGCAAGCCCAAACAGAAAACCAAGTAACCCCGGCTGAGCCGGTTAACGCCCGTCGGGGCATATCTCTCTGGAGAGATTCATGAGCGCAATTTACCCGGTTTCGGGATCAAAGCTTTTCATCGGTGGCAAGCTGGCTAGCACTAAGGACAACCTTACTGCCGCCGCCTTCGCATCGCAGACGTGGACCGAAATTGACGGTTGGGCCAGCATGGGCACCCTGGGCGACACCCAGGAAATCATCACCCAGAACCTGATCAACCGCGGCCGCACGATCAAGGTCAAGGGTACGCGGGACGCCGGTGACTTCGAAGTTCAAGTTGTCCCGCTCTACAACGACCCGGGCCAAACCCTGCTTCGCGCCGCCGTCGAAGACTGCTACGAGTACGCATACAAAGTGGAAATGGGCGCTGATTGCCTGCCCGAAGCCACTGTCACGATCAGCATTGCGACCCCCGGTGTCATCACCTGGACGGATCACGGCTTGGTCGCTGGTCAGACGGTAGTCTTCTCGACCACTGGCGCGCTGCCCACTGGTTTGACCGCTGACACTGCCTACTACGTTCTGGCTACTGGCCTTACTGACGACACTTTCACCGTTTCCACCACTGCTGGCGGCGCTGCTGTCGACACCACTGGCACGCAGTCGGGTGTGCAGACCGCGACAGCTACCCCGGCAGGGATGACCAAACTCTTTACCGCGCTTGCTGCGTCGGAAAGCTTGGCAGGCGGCGATGCCAACACCATCCAGATGCAGACCACGACGCTAGCAGTCACGAGCAACGTGGTAACCGTGTGATGGGCGGCGACGCTTCCTAGGCTTAAAATGAACGAACCCGCACGAGAGTTGGATCTTGTGCGGGTTCTGACCAAAACAATGACAGGAGCATTGAAATGGATATCGCCATTGTAGTCACGCCCGATGAATTGCGCCAACTACTCAGCTATGACCCGGATAGTGGAAAACTTTTCTGGAAGTCACAGCCGGCTAGTTGCTTCAAGAATGAAGGTGCCGCTAAGGCTTGGAACTCAAGATTCAGCGGGAAGGAAGCTTTTAAGTCGCCGCACATCTGCGGATATCTCGCAGGCTGCATAAGGTACAAGAAATATCTTGCGCATAGGGTGGGTTGGGCTATCTATCACGGCCAATGGCCAGCAGAGCAGATCGACCACATCAACGGCGACAAGAAAGACAACAGAATCGCGAATCTCCGAGAGGCGACAAGATCGGAGAACGCGCATAACGTGAAACGCACTTGCCGGAACATAAGTGGGTTCAAGGGTGTGAGCTTCGATACCAACAGGCAGAAATGGATATCGAGCATCCTTTGTGATGGCAAGCAGAGGCACGTAGGGCGGTTTGACACAGCGGAGGCAGCGTATGCGGCCTACTGCAAAGCCGCCCTGAAGTATCACGGGGAATTCGCCCGGCTAGAATAGCTTTACGAGTTCGCAGGATGCTGGTTCCAGCCTGCGGACTCTTTTTCGGAACCGGGAACCACTAAGGTAAATCATGGATATCAAGAATTTCGTCGTCTCTAACGAGGCTTTGCAGGCTCTGGACAATGGCGCGTGGGTTGGCGATATTGAGGGCGCTCCCGGTGTGCGCTTCCTGGTGCGCGGGCTGAAGTCTGACCCGGTGCGCAAGGCGCAGGAAGCCAAGCAGGCGAAGATGCGCGCCAGCAAGAAAGGCAAGGCGCTGACCGACGACGACAAGACGCAGATTTTCAAGGAAACGCTGGCTGAGCAAGTGCTGCTTGGCTGGGACGGCTTCGAAAGCGGTGGCGAACCGTTGCCCTACGATGCGAACCTGGCCCGCTCCTGGATCATGGAGCGCAACGGCGAAGCTTTCACGGGTCTGGTAATCGCGGCTGCGCAATCGCTGGACGGCAGCCCTGACGAATTCATCGAGGCAGCAGCAAAAAACTAACGACGCGGCTTCGCTGGCTGCTCGATAATCCTGATATTGCTTGGACGATTGAGCAGTACGAGAAATTCGGGAAGGACCTGCTTCCTTCGATGATCTGCCCTGACCTGTACGACGTTGAATGGTCTGTGTGGGAGTCGTTCTGGGAGCTGTCCACGGAGAGGCAGATAGGAATGTCTGCTGGCCCGATCCCGGTTTCGAAGATTATCGAGCATGCGAAGACGCGAAGCGGCGTTCCGAGCGAGGCCCTGATTCAGCTAATCCGCATCATGGACGCTGAATATCTAAAGCCGCCTCCTAAGGGGGATGGCAAGACCCTTAAGGATGCTCTCTCGGGAGCGAAGGAAGCAGATGGCAACGTCAATCGAAAGCCTGGGCCTAAGCGTAGAGGTCCAGGGCGTTGAGAGCGCTAACAAGGCGCTAAAACAACTCGTAGACGTTGCCACGCGTGCTGAAAAGGCCGTTACCGATCTTGAGGCCGCCGCTGATTCCGCAGGCAAGAAGACTCGCGAGTTGGATAAGGGGGCAAGTGGTGCCGCCGAAGCCACTCGCGAGCTTGATAAGGGCGCCTCAGGCGCGGCAACCTCTACGAAGGCGCTGGATACAAGCGCTGGGTCTGCCGCGAAATCTACGGGTGCTCTAGACAAGGGCGCTACGAGCGCAGCCAAGGCCACAGATGCGCTCGACAAGGGGGCAGGCAAGGCTGACAAGTCGACCAAAGGCATGGGGGACAGTGCCAGCAAGGCGACTGCTCAAGTAGATGAGATGGGGAAGAAGGCCGCGACGACTGAGCGCGGCGTAAGCTCGTTCGCCTCTGCTGCGCTCAAGGCCGGCGCTGTACTGGCTGCTGCGTTCAGCGTCTCGTCCCTCGCTCGCTATGCCGACGCCTGGTCGGACATGCAAAGCAAGGTAGGCGCGGCCACAAAGGACATGGAGGGCGCGGCAGGAATGATGACGCGCCTGGTGGACATCGCCAACGCGTCGTACTCGCCTCTTGAGCAGACGGTATCCACCTACTCGCGCAATGTCACCGTCTTGCGTGATCTGGGGAAAAGCTCCGCCCAGGCCGCTGATTACGTCGAATCCCTGAATAACATGCTTGTTCTGACCGCCACGCGCGGCGAGCGGGCTGCGTCTGTTCAGGATGCCCTATCGAAGGCACTCGCCACAGGGAAGCTTGAGGCTGACGGTCTAGAAACTGTGCTTGCCAATGGCGGCGAGGTCGCTGCGGCTCTTGCGCGTGAGCTGAATACTACGACAAGCGGTCTGCGGGGCCTCGCGTCGCAAGGCAAAGTCACGGGCAAGGTCATCGCGGATGCCATGATCAAGTCGCTGGACGACGTGCGCGAGCGTGCTGCTGCGATGCCCGCCACCATCACCGATTCGTTTGTCATACTGACGAACAATGTCACAGAGCTAGTCGGCAGGCTGGATAAGGCTTCAGGAGCATCCGCCGCAGTCGCTGGCATCATCATTGATTTCGCTGGCGCGCTGCGCAAGGCGGGGGATTACGCACTTGCTTTTGGAGCTGTCCTGGCGCCTGCCTTCAAGGCAGTTGGAAGCGTAATCAGCACTGTGGCAGACAACGCGGGCGTAGTCGTCGCCGCGATTGCTGGCTTCTTCGCGCCTACGGTCATCGCTGGCATTGCCTCAGTTGTGGGCGGGGTAGGAACTCTTGCTGTGGCCATCGGCAGCACGCTGGTGGGCGCAGTCAAGGCGCTGACCGTTATCATGCTTGCTAACCCACTAGGAGCATTCGCAGCCGCAATCGGTATCGCTGGTTATGCCGTCTATAAGTTCCGCGACGATATCAAGCAAGCTGTCGGCGTTGACGTTATCGCTACGGCAAAGGGCGCAGCGAACACGCTGATCGGGGCATTCGCTGCTGCATACGAAGATATCAAGTTCACCTGGTCAAACTTCGGGGATATTCTTGGCGGCGCAGTGATCGGCGGCGTGAATCTCGCCATCCGCGCTATCAACAGCCTGATTCAGGGCTCTATATCTGGCGTTAACAGCCTAGTTGAGGCTATCAACAAGATCCCTGGGATTGATATCAGCAAGATCGGTTCTTCCGTCGGGATTTCCGAGATGGACAACCCTTATGCTGGCCGTGCCGCTGCATCTCTAGCTCAGCGCAATGCCGCCGTCAAAGCAGCAATGTCGCGCGACTACGTTGGCGAAATTGGCGGCTGGCTAGATGGCATTGGCAAGCGCGACTCTGGTTCTGGCACGGGAGGCGGATCAGGTGGCGGAGCCGGCACAGGCGGAAAGAGCGCAAAGACTGTCGCTATCGAGGCAGAAACGGATGCGATAAAGCGCGCGCTGAAGGATCAGGTAGGAGCGCTTGAGGCCGCGAACGAGCAGAACGACTACATCTATGGCCTTGGTATCAAGAGCGCGGAGGAGTACTACGCGCGCAAGGCTGAGCTTGGCCGGGATATCGGGCTCGCTGAGGCTGCTGCAGCGGAGAAGGAAATTGAGGTCGTCAATCGCGCCCTGGCCGCGAACAAGCTGACTGAAGATCAGCGCAAGAAGCTGCTTGAAGATCGCCGCAAGCTAGTGGGCGACGTAAGCGCTGCGACCATCAAGGCATTCGCAGCCGAAGTCAGCGCAGAGGAGGCAGCCGCAAGAAAGCGCACGAGCCTGCAAAGCGAGGCCACTAAGAGCGCGCAGTCTGCGACAGTATCTGCCATCGATCAGGCTAATGCCTTGGCGCTTCAGGTCGAACAATACGACATGACTGCTACGGCTATCGCAAATGCTAATGTGGCGAGAGCGGATGAGGACCTGGCTATCGCTGAGACGACATATGCAATGGCCGTCATGCGAGGAGAGAGGGCCGAAGATCTTACGCTGATCCAAAAAGAAATTGAGGCGATCAAGCAACGTGCCCAGGCGCTACGCTCGGTTTCCGGCAGCACTGCGAAGCTTGAGGCTCTGGACGCCAGCAAGGAACTAAAAGAACAGGCCAAAAAGGATAATGAGCAGATCGGAGATAGCCTTACTGACGCTCTGCTGCGCGGTTTCGAGGATGGCAAGGGTTTCGCTACGAACTTCAAAGATACGCTAATCAACATGTTCAAGACGATGATCCTTAAGCCGATCATCCAGCCGATTGTGCAGGGAGCAGCTAACTCGCTAACGAATGCGATTGGCTTGACTGACAATCAAGGCGGGTCGTCCTCGTTTTTCGATCAGGCTGGCAATGCCAAGAACCTGATCGGCACCGGACTTTCCAGCATTAGCAAGTACTACGGCGGAGCGGCCGCATCCAGCAACGTGATCAGCGGGGCTGCGGCCTCCGAGATTGGTAGCTTGGTAGGGGGCGGAGCGGCAATCGGTGGAGCTGGTGCTGCTTTCACGGCGGGCGCTGGGGCGGTCGGTTCGCACATTGTGACTGGTGCCGCAGCTAATACCATCGGGGGCTTGGTAGGAGGTGGCGCAGGTGGAACGGTGGCTGGCGGCCTGGGTGCTAGCCTGGGCGGCGCAATGTCCGCCATTGGTGCTGCGATGCCTTACATCGGCGCTGCAATCGCTATCTACTCACTCCTTTCTGGATCATTCAAAGGCGAGAAGCGATCGGGCGGTACATTCAATTGGGCTGATGGCCAATCCTCGTTCCTTCACGGCCCCTCTGGCGGCACGGATGGTAAAGAGGGTGTGGTGAATGCCGCTATCAGCGCTACTGCGGGCGGCGTTAACAGCCTGCTGAAAGCTGCTGGCTCGGCCGTGAGCGTTAAGAATCTGATCGCAGGCTTTGAGGGATCCGAGAAGGGGCGAGGCGGCGTCATGTCGGGCGTCACGCTGTCTGATGGCCGCCAGATTGGTGAAGATGGGTCCGGCAGCAACTACAAAGGCACCTACTACAACAAGAATCTGCCTACTTCGCTGACGACTGAGGCGGCCGCCGGCTTGCTGGTTACTGATCTGAAGCAGCTGCAGATCGAGGTCCTGCAGTCGGCCGACGATCTTCCTGCCTCGCTTCGCAAGCTGGTTGAAGGAGTTACTGCTGTTTCGCTCAGCGATGATGCTGCTACGGCCTTGCTCGGCCAGATCAGCGCGCAGGTCGCAGCGGTAGAAGGTTTCCGCACGATGGTTGAATCGGCCGGCGCGCCACTGGCTAAGTTCAAAGACCTGAGCTATGACCTGACAGTGGCTTTCGTCGAGGCATCAGGTGGCCTTGAGGCTGCTCAGAACAATCTGAACTCCTTCTACGAGACGTATCACACGGAAGCCGAGCGGATGAATGACACGCTGTCAGGAATGACTGCGGTCTTCGATAGCCTCGGCTTCGCTGTCCCTGCAACCAAGGAAGAATTTCGCCTGCTCGTCGAAGGGCTGAGCCTGACTGACGAAACGGCAGTCAAGGCGCGTGCCACCCTGTTGGGCCTCAACCAGACGTTCGCTGGCTGGGCTGACTACACAAAGGAGCAAGCAGAAAAGGTAGTAGCCGATAACAAGCGCATCACCGATCAAGCGGCCTCAGACGCGCTCAAGACTGCGAACTTTATCGCCTCTATCCTTGCCGCTGCTCGCACTGAAGCAGAGCGCCAGGCTGACGTAGCAATGGGCGGTCTGACTCGCGCTGTTAATGTGCAAAAGAACGCGCTGACTAAAGCGTGGGAAGACCAGCAAAAGGTACTGCAAGACGGGATCGACACTGCCTCTACGGCTTTGTCTGAGCACCAGGCATTGAGCCAGCGGGTTAAGGCGACGCTGCAGAATCTGTTCGGCCAGGCCGACTTGGGCATGCAGCGCTCTGTTGCTCAGTCTCAAATCTCTGACGCTCTGGCTAGCGCTCGCTCTGGCGGGCCGCTGCCAACCGCTGCGAGCCTTGAATCTGCGTTCGGCGTGATTGCTCAGCCCTCCCAGCAGTTATTCAAGACGTTCTCTGACTATCAGCTTGATTTCCTGAAGACTGCTAACGATATCGCAGCGCTGGGTGACTTGACCGACGCTCAGATATCCGTAGAGGAGCGCACGCTTAACGTCCTGAAGGAGCAGCTGATTGCTGCTGGCCAGGCGTACAAGGCGCAGATTGAGTATTACGACAGCATGTTGACCAAGGCGCAGGAGCAGATAGATGCGGCGCTTGGGAACACGCAGGCTACTCTTACTGTATCCCAAGCGATGACGGCGTTTACCTCGTCGATTGCTAACCTAGTAGCTGCGCAGGCGACAAAGCCCAAGCCCACAAACGGCGCTCCCTCCGGCTTGTCCAGTGGCGAGCAGGCCGTATGGGACGCATACCAAGGATCTGGTATCGGCTATCTCGACCAAGGCGGATGGGAGTTCTGGAACGAAGCAATCAAGAATGGGGCTGACCCAGCTGCTATTGCTGCTGAAATCGCCGCTATCAATGCAGGAAAGGTCAACGGCAGTCATGCTAACGGGCTGGATCGGGTCCCGTTTGATGGCTATACCGCGATGCTGCATGAGGGTGAGCGTGTTAAAACCAAGCAGCAGGCGCGCGACGAGGATATGCAGCGTGCTCGCAGCGCGGGCGCTGGCGGAGTGCAAGACGCAGAAAGCCTGCGCGTACTCCAGCAGCTTTTGATGAGGCTTAACGATATGGGCGCGGACACCCGAGCTATTGCGCAGAATACTGGCCGCTGGGCTCGCTTGTCTGAGCGCTGGGATGGCGACGGCGTTCCGCCTACTCGGGATGAAATGGTATGAGCTTTGAAATTATCGTCCCGACGCAGATAACGGATGCGATGCTGGCGAGTAGCAGCGTGCCTGAGCCATCGACTGGTGACGGAACGCTGTGGATCTCGACAACGACTTACGCTGTGGATGCTCTTGTCTACATCAACCATCGTCGGTACCAGTCGGCCATCGCCAATAACCTCAACCGTAACCCGCTGACGGATGTAGCCACGCCCACAGTGCCAGCCGCCTGGGTCTACCTTGGCCCCACGAATCGATGGGCGGCTTTCGACGACGAGATCGGTACGATCAGCACCGGCACAGCGCCGATGACGATAGTTCTGCGTCCTGGCCTTACGTCTGGCCTTGCGTTGTTTGAGATAAACGCATCCAGCGCGCGCGTAACGATGCGAGACGTGCCTGGCGGAACGATCATTTACCAGCGCGATCTAAGCCTAGACGGCTCTATTATCGACTCGTTTTATGATTGGTTCTTCGCTCCATACGAACGACTGCGTGATGTGGTGCTAACCGACCTACCTGGCAGCTTCGCGCAGAATGAATTGACGGTTGAACTATTCGGCGCTGACCAAGTTTCCATCGGGGTGCTGCTGCCAGGAATGACGCAGCGTATCGGTGAAACCCAGCAAGGAGCCTCAGTAGGTATCGTCGACTATTCCCGCGTCACTCGCGATCCTACATTCGGCAAGGTGACTATCCAGAAACGCGCCTACAGTAAGCGCGGAACATTTGCGATAATGTGTGACCCGCGTGATATGAACCGGATCTATCGCACGCTCGCTGATATCCGCTCTACCCCGTGCGTTTTCATCGCCACAAGAGACTACGGCTACGAGCCGCTTTTGATCTATGGCATCTACCGCGACTTTGCCCTAGAAGTCGAGTACCTGACAAAACACCTTTGCTCAATCCAAGTTGAGGGAATGACCTAAATGCCTCTGCAACCCTTCCCCGAGCTAGATCGGACAAGCCCAACATTCCCGACAGATGTTGACGCGTTTTTCGGCGAGTACATGCCGGCATTCGTTCCGGATATCAATACTCTTGAGCAGAACGTGGAGGCCAAGAGCGCCGCCGCTGTGGCTGCAGCGGCATCCGCAAATACTTCAAAGCTCGCCGCTCAACAAGCTGTCACCGACGCAGCCGCTCAAGTCCCTCTCGCCGCAAATCAAGTTGCGCTGGCTGCGGCACAAGTAACGCTCGCCTCACAGCAAGCGGACCGTGCTGAAGCGCAAGCGGATATGGCCGCTATCAGCGCCGCTGCGGCAGGAGCATCTGCGGGCTTCGACTTCACTGGAGGGGCGGGTAAATTCCCCCAAGTGAATCCTTCAGCTACAGGTTTTCAGCTGGTAGATATAGATTTCCCTGGCGGCGTAAGATCGATCAGCGCAGCCGGAACAGTGGTGGCAACAGACTTGCAGCTAATGCTGAAGTTGACTGGATCGTTTACTTTGGCTTTAACTTCAGCGGTAACTCTGGGTCCAAAGTTCCGATTTTCGTTGCGTAATGTAGGCACAGGGGTCATCACCCTTGATCCAAGTGGATCGCAAACGATAGACGCCCGAACCACTATGCGGGTATACCCAGGAGAAAGCTTTGAGGTTTATTCCGATGGGGCTAATTTTCTAACATCTGGGCGCTCTCAAGCAGTCACCCTTTCATCGGTAGTAATTTCTAGTGCTGTATCGCAAATTGATTTGGAAAGAGGATTCGATGATGACGAAATTGGCATCATAGAAGTTGAGGTCATCAACGTTTTTGGCTCGGCTGGAAATATTACTTTGCAGCCTAACCTTAAGACTAACGGGTCGTATACTACTTCTGCTTATGCGTCCTTAACGACTGTGACCAGCAGCAACTCGACCAACGTTACTGCTACTGTCGTTGACAATGGTGCGGCACCTATTATTGCTTCAGCTGGCTCTCAAGTCGGCAATCCTTCCTCAGTTTCAATCAGGTTGATTGGAAAAAACACAAACTTTGGGCAGCTTGAGTATTCGACTTTGACTTTAGGACTGGTCCCTGGAGCGGCCCTGACCAACAATAGGGGAAGGTTATACAACCGGACGAGTGGGCTGACAACGGGTCTGCGCTTGGTAATAAATGGGTCCGTCAATAATGGCAGTTATTCTGTAAGAGGTATACGTCAATGAAAACCATTGTGGACGGTGTAATCCGCGATATGAGCGAAGAAGAAATAAAGGCATGGCAGGCGCTGCAGGCTCTAGCGTCAAACCCTGTTCCGCCCGCCGTCTCCAGCCGCCAGGGCCAGCTAGCATTACTCGATGCCGGCTACCTCGACGACGTAGAAATGATGCTCGCCTCGATCACAGACGACACTGAGCGCAAGCGCGCACAGATTGAATTCGGCGCAACGATGTGGGAGCGGTCGAATCCGTTTTTGCAGCAGATGTGGGCGGGGCTAGGCGGTGATAGCGACGGCCTTGATGATTTGTTCCGGGCGGCGATTAATCTATGATCCCGCGTCGCATCCAGCTAATCCGCGACTGGCGCCTGGCTTGGCGCTTCTGGAGCGTCCGCCTTCAAGCGCTGGGCGCGGCCCTTCTCGCATTCTCACTGGCGGCACCTGACTATGCTATCCAAGCTCTCGCAATTCTTCCGGTCGATATTCGGGCAGGCATCGCGCCCGAAATCATCCAGTACGTTGCCCTCGCTTCCGTCGTCGCCGGGATCATCGCCAGGTACATCAAACAGCAACGACTTGCCGACGAGGCCGCTGCGGTGGGGCGCGAAAGTGACGCCCGCCTTTCGAGTCCGACTCAAGCAGATCGCGTCCGAGCTGCAGACCGAGCCGGACTGGATGATGTCGTGCATGGCATTCGAGAGCGCCGAGACGTTTAGCCCATCTGTGAAGAATGCGGCCGGCAGCGGTGCCACAGGGCTGATCCAGTTTATGCCTGCTACTGCACGCGGAATGGGGACGACGGTAGAGCATCTGGCGTCACTGACTGCAGAGCAGCAGCTTGAGTGGGTGCGCGATTACTTCATGCCGTACCGTGGTCGCCTGACCTCGCTTTCGTCGGTGTATATGGCGATCCTGTGGCCCAAGGCGGTAGGACAGCCCGATAGCGCCGTTCTTTGGACGCGTGAGGGCTCGCCTATCACTTATAAGCAGAACGCCGGCTTGGATACGAACAAAGACGGCACGATCACCGTAGGCGAAGCTGCCAACAAAGTGCGAGCTAAATACGAACGCGGCGCGCTGTTTGCCGCATAACATGAGGGTTGCTTGATGCCGGGGGCGGAAATTGCTCTTGCCCACTCTACGCCGTGGTATGTCGCGGCTGGTGTTGGGATTCTTCTGCTGCCGGTTGTGTTCTTCACGCTGTGGAAGTTCATCGCGAAGTCCCGCATTGAGCTAAACACGGCGGACTTGAGCCTACAGCAGCATTCGATTTTCAAGGCTTCGGTCGATGACTTGAGCCACCGCCTGGATGATGCGCGAAAGGATCGAGCGAGCATTGAAAAGCAGTATTACGAGTTGCTGAGCAACCTTAGCAAGCTGACGGATGAAGTGGTTACCCTGCGGCATAAGGTCGCGGATCAGGACACGCAGATGCGGCTTCAGGCTGAGGCGTTGCTTAGCCAGGCGCGTGAGCTGGCGGCGACGAAGGTAGAACTGTCCGAAGCCAAAGTCACGATCCGAGAAATGAGCGACCACATTGAAACTATGGGCGGTAAATTGAATGGAAACGGCATCTAAGTCGACGCCCGAGCAGCTGATGAAACGCGACGTGATGCTGAAGAAAAGCTATCTCGCTGTGCTGTTGGTCTTGCCGGTGCTGATCGGTGGGATTGTGGGGTACGGTGCGCGGGCTATCGAGATGAATTACTCGGTGTCGGCGCAGGAGTCGAGGCATGTCGCAGAGATTCTGCGCATCCGGGATGAGTACGGGGAGCGTGCGCGCGATTCGCGTGAGTCTCTCAAGCTGGCGGCGAAGGCCACTACTGAGGCAGCAGAAGCCGCGCGTGAGGCGGCACAGCAGCTTAAAGCGATGGCGGAGGAACTTGGCCCGGAGCAGACTCGGGCAGCACGTCGGGCTAGCGAGGCCAGCAAGCGGTCGCTTGAGGCGCAGAGCAAAGCAGAGCAGGCCGCCCGCGTCGCGCAAGAATCAGAGCTACGTGTAGGCCGTATCATGTCACCAGCAGAGCCGCACAGGCGGCAGGAGGCGCGCTAATGGACTTGTTGACACTTATCCTGGGCGGGCTCGCTGCTGGGCTTGGCGCGCTTGTTCTGTGGCTGTCTCGCAGCGGCGGAAAGAAAGACGCACAGCTAGACGAAGCTGCCCGCATGAAACAGCGCGACGACGACCAAGCGCGCCGCATTAACGAAGCCATTGCCCAAAGGAATGACGCCGATGAAATTGCTGCTACTGCTACCGATGTGCGCCTTGATCCAAGCATGCGCGGGCGTCAAAGAGATTGAGTACATCGACACGTCGTGCGCTCAGTTCAAGCCTATAACGTGGTCGAGCCGCGATACTGACGAAACGCTGCGTCAGGTCGCGGCCCACAACATCACGTTTGATCGGGCTTGCCCTAAATCGCCTGCGCCGGCTGCGATTGGGAAGGCTCCATAGGGTCGGGCGACACCTTGCACCTCGACGCCAGCAGCGCCTGAAGCACGCCGACCTGCTGATTCAGCGCCAGAATCACCGCGTCGCTCGCCTTCTTCTGGTCGTGATATCCGCACTCGTAGCCCGCATCCCATGAGTTATCGTCGATTGCCATTCACTTGCTCCATAGCTTGTATCGCGGTTGCGACTGTCGATAGATAGGCCGAGTGCTGGCTCTAGCCCTCATGCGCTGAAACATGCTGTTCATGTCCATTCGGCATCTTGACCTGCTTCGCCCTCTGACAAACGATATCGTCCATTCACCGATTGCCATCACATTACCTTGACTAATTGGGCAGCCGCTTCGGTAATCGCCCGCCGCATTAGTCCATCGTCGCCACTGCCAGCCTGATTTCGCTGAATACTTACACGCAGGCCAGGATAGCCAACGGCGCAAGCTGAAATCGGCCCAGGTCGCCCGTCCATGATGTTCACAGGGAACGTGACCTCAATGTGAAGCCCCGCCGCAAGTCGGAATGCGTCGGAATCGCTCTGAAGCGGGTTCCAGTAATCTAGCAACTTCTCCGAATAGAGCGCTTCACTCAGCCCATACCTTACCTCTCCCCAGCCCGATAGATCTTGCCACTTTGTCGGCCCCAATTTAGCCGCCTTAGCTGCCGCTTCAAGCAACTCTCGATCAGTCATTTCTCCACCGCCGTAGTGATGAAATCGCCAGACGGCTTACGTTCGACGATAGCTACACGCCGCCCGCCCGGATGATCCTTGTCCATTCCGTGAGCTATGCGGTCCGCCTCATCCCGGCTCTCGTGCCAGTTGCTGGCAATGCGCGCGGCTACCGGATCTTCGTACAGGTTCATCCACTTGGATTCGGGGATGTTCACGAGGTCGGTGTGGTTCTGTCCGCCATAGCCCGATGCCCCGTCTGAGCGGTGGCTAGTTATGTCGTCGCCATATTCATAGTGAACAAGCGCTACGATGGGCATATCTCTATCTCGCCTAGTGGTTGTTAGGACCGTGGCCTTTATCCCGCTCCGCGTCATCACCGGCTTGCTAGGGTCAAATTCAGTCATCACTTTCATACCCCTTGATTGCCTCTTCTAATGCATCCATTCGGTCCGTACTGTATGAGGTGTGAATGTGCATTCCATCTTCGATACGCTCAACTACCATCACCTCATGCGAATACATGCCCTCATCATCCTCTTGTACTTCGACCAATCGAATCTTCCATCCTCTCTCGTCTAGTTCGTGCTCAACCCACTCTTCCGACATATCTTCACCTCAATATCTGCTTGCTATTAACGGCCCAAGTCCTGCGCGGTCAGGCGCTTCATGTTGTACGCGAGGATGTGCTGTATGTGCGTCTCGGCGTACTCTGCCCAGCGCCCAGTAATCAGCGGCGCCTTGCTGATCCAAGCCCGGGCCGTAGCCTCATCGCACGCCAATTCGTCCTGAAGCTTCGATACCGCCTCTCGCTCTATAACGTCCAGCAGGTCGTACACACGATGATTGGCTACGGGATGGGCCATTTCACATTCCTTTTCCGATTTCAGCCGCTGCCAAAACGATTGCGCGTCGGGTTGCGGCGTAGTCACTGGGAACAATATTGCTTTCGTTTTCGCCTGATCGTACCGATGGAAACTCTACATCCTCATCGTGGCCGAGATAGCAGTAAGCCACCCCAGAGTTGATGTGTTCATTGGCTATGGTCAACCCTAATTTGACGGCCAAGCGCAAGGCGTCGCCATCGTCGCTTAAGGGGCTGAACGGAAATGCATGATCTCCGGATAAGCATAGAATCCCTCTCCCAAAAGGTCCATCAGGCAAGTAGCCAGCCGCTTTTGCGGCAAGCTCCAGAAGCTGGCGATCATCCATCACTGACCGCCTGAGTAGATGCTGTTTTGCGAGACGGTAGCGCGGCGCTGTTCTTCGGGCAGGGTGCAGATGCCCTGGTTGCGCATCGCCGGGGCCAGTTGCGGGACCGAGCAGAGCATGTCGACTGCTGCCTGATCCAGCTTCGCAGACGTAGCCGGGTTGAAGCCGCGCAGGGTGCTTGAGACTTGCATGGTTCGCTCGACGCCGCGATACAGTACGCAGGCATCGTCAGTGACCTGGCCACCTCCTGCGATAGAGAAGCCCGGGCCGCTGATACCTGCCTGGCTGCTGCCCCGGCAAAAGTCCGACGAGAACGAGCCGCTAAAGCCGCCCAGAATCGTGCCCGGAGTGTTGCGCAGTGTCGTGCTGCCGCGCTCCTCGCTGTTGAAGGTGATGCCTTGGGTGTTGCCTTGGTTCTGTGCTGCCGAAGTGGATTGGACCTCGTTTGCGCTGGTGGCCGTGCCGTTGACCGTCTGCGCGCTGGCCCCGAAAGATGCGAGAACGACGACGAGTGCGGAGAGCTTTACTTGCTTGTTGATTTTCATGCTGGTTCCTTTGCTTGCAATAGGGGCCAAGCCGCCGAAGCGGCCCGGCAACGTGCTTAGAAGCCGGTGATGCCAGCCACGCCGAACAGACCGACAACGCCGCCAATCGCGCCGACGCCGAACTGCGCATTGCCCGACGCGCCGACTTTCGTCTGGCCGAATGCCGCGTTGCCGTTGGCGATGCTGTCGCCCACCATGATCGGTGCGTTGCCCGACACGGAGCCCACGCCGCTGGTGTTGGCGTAGTTGGTCGTGGCCGTGGTGATCGTTGCGCCGACAGTGTTCACGCCGCCGCCCACGATTGCCGAGCCACCCGACGAGCCGTTAGCTTGCTGGAACGACGAGCCGAATCCATTTACCTGCGATGCGGCGACTGCCGAGCCCTGCGAGTTGCTGAATGCCGTCCCGGATGCCGAGCCAGCGAAGCCAGCCGCACCGCCGCCCACGACGATTCCACCTGCCACACCTTGAGCCGAAGCAGCTGCGATCATGCCGAACGAGAGTGCAACTGCGAGAATGCTTTTCTTCATTTTGATCTCCTGGATCAGTAGTCAGGCAAAGCGCCTGCCGTGGCGACCTGTCACGCCGCCAGAGCCGGAACTAGGTCACTTCAAAGACGTGCAGCACATTCTCTATGCTGTAGATGGTCCCGACGTATGCTTTCGGCCAGCTCGGCAATGCCTGCTCAGTCGTGTAGATGATGAATTGCCGCCTCTCGTCCGGCTGATCCGTTTCCACCAGCGCCCAGAGGCAAGGCAAACCATCTCGCATGCCGACCGTCAGAAGCTGCGCGCCGCGAGGCATCGTGATCTGCTCTTGCGCTGGCCAGCCTAACTGATACTTCTCGATGGTCTTCATTACTTGACCTCCGGAAAGTCTGGCAGCGGCATCCAGTGCGTAGGCGGGTGTTCTTCGGTAAAGCCGCCGTCCCAGCTGCACCACTCTGCGCCGCCGCCTTGATCGGACTGACCGAGATATTCCCCTGTAGTCCCGTGATACTCAATGGCGGTTTCAGCCCATTCTATCCACGCGCCGGAGGTCACCCGAGGAGGAACATGCTTACCCTCGTGAGTGCCTGCGCCCCGATACAGCAAGATTTCCGTGCCATCCATGGGTGCTGTTTCAATCGGCTGCCAGATCATTGCGACTCCTTCACGAACTTAAGCGCATCGCGGGTAATGCCAAACGGCTCTGGCGCATCCGGCTTGCCAGAGATGAAGTCTTCGACCGCTTGCACAGCGCCCAGAAGGACCCGCACTTGCTCGCAGAGCTTGGCGACGTTGGCGGGCCGGCAGGAATGCAGATAGCGCAAGGTTTCCTCTGCCTCGTCTCGGCGCAGATTCACATCAATCAGAGTCCAAACGCTTGGCTCGCCATTTTCCATTTCGCCGTGAACAGTGACGATGCTTTTACTCCACTCGTCAGCGATTCGAAGGTGCCACTCGTCTTGATTTGCCACCTTCGCCGCTTCAGCCAGCCTCTCATGCAGCGGCGCGGTCATGATTGCCCCGCTACGGCAACAGTGCGATGCTCGACTGGCACAGTTGCGCCAAGTTGAATCGCCAGCAGCTCAGCCGCTTGCAACGTAGCGTAGTTGCTGGTGTAAGCGTAGTTGTAGTGGAAGGTCGCATAGATGAAGGGCGGTAGGCGCGCGCCGTCGTGCTGAATGACAACGTGACGCGCACCAAGCATGTCGCTCTCTATCCAGACCTTCACCGTGGAGATGCTTTCCACTTTCACGCGATTGATCGGCTCAATCATTTCGCCACCCCATAAGCCGCGTCAAAGTCAGCCTTCCATTCGTCAAAGAAGGTCCGATGAGCAATCGCGCCCAGTATGTCCGCTTCGGCTGCCGTCAGAGTGAAAGTCTCAGACGCCGTAACCAGTGCGCGCCGATGCAGCGAGCCGAGGATATGCGCTTCCTCTGTGGCGTCGGCCAGAACCTCAGTCTGCCGGTCGCCGTGCTTCTCGATGTACTTCTGAAGCTCACTAGCCCCCTGCCACGCCCACTCTGTAACTTTCTTCGTGTTCGCTACCACTTCGCCTGCCATGCCTATCTCCTAGTCTTTTAATAGAGCCAAACGTATAAGTTCGTGACTTCCAGCGACCCTAGGTCTTTGTTGCTCAAGGCATTTCCTGCGGAAAGACTGCCGACAGCGCCAAGTTCAAACTCCATGAATTTCACGACGTCATTTTCATCAACGTCGTCAGGTATCTCAACGTTAAATTCAACACGATATGTCGTCACTTCTATCTCCTAGCTGTTGATTTTGTACTGATGGTGGCGGGTGCTGATCTCCCGCTTTATCCACCACAGCCCGCCCCAGGACTAGAGCCGGCAAGTGGTATCGAATCAGCCTTCGAATTCGCCATCAAGAAGGCAGGCTCCCGACCAACAGCACCTATACATCGGCCCGGTGGTCATCGACTTTCAGCGCGATAAGCCTGCCTACTTCATGGCCCGGCTTAACGTCGCCGGGGGACGGATCGGATTGATTAGCTTGCCATCTTGCGGCCTTTCGTTGCTAGCTGATCGGCCTTTTCGTTTCCTTCATGACCGTTATGCCCACGGACCCACTTGAACGAAACACGTAAGCGACGCTTTTGTTCTTCAAGTGCAATCCAGAGCGGGCGATTCGGTATTTCTTCCCCGCCGCGCATCCAGTTCTTTTTAGCCCATCCTGCCGACCAAATGGTCAGGCCATTTACGCAGTATTGCGAGTCGCTATAGATCGTTGCTGGCGTGCCATCAGGAAGCGCCTTGCAAGCCTCCAGAATCGCGGTCAATTCCATCCGGTTGTTCGTAGTGCATGCATCGCCTCCACAGGCTTCCATGCCGTCGCTTCGATGCCATCCCCATCCACCCTTTCCAGGGTTAGGGCTACATCCACCATCTGTCCAGATTTCCATATCTACTCCTAAGGTTTGTTTGTATAGCTTTTGGTGAAGTTCTGAGGCTTTGGCAAAGCTACTCCTAGCGATTCGATGTGAATCGCTTTAGCTTCGCCAAACGTCTGCTTTCGGAGCCAGCCCGTCGTCAATGGCATGAGGATCAATCGAAACCCTGTCCTCACTGATTCAATTTCCCGGTGGTTCGAACCGGCCCTGCAGGCTTGAATCTCTCGCTACCGCCCTTCGTACTTTGCAACCGGCTTGTACTCTCGTCAGGGGCGCCGCAGTCTTTAGTCCCCGCTTCCTTCCTGACCAGTCCAGCGTTGGCAACAGACGAAAAAAATCCCAGAGATGCTTAGAGGGGTTGGCCCTTGGCTGGGCGGTTAGAACACGGTGCTAGGGCAGTGAGACCCCACGCGTACTAACCACACAACCCCTCTAAGAATTCTGGGATCGCCTCACTGTATTTGCCATGTCAGTTGCCACACCGACGCACAAATCATCTCTCAACCCGGCCAGAACATCAAGCGATATTTCCGGCCAGAGTGATTTAGGTCACATCACGTCGCTCCGGGAGGGTGGGATAGGCCGCGCCATTCAGGGGTAGGCCCATGAAATCGGGCGCGCTTGTTGCCGTAGTAGAACGCCTTTCCGCTCCAGTGCAGGCGAAGTTCGATAAGCTGCTTCGGAAACATCACGGACCATAGGCGCGCCTGATACCAGCCCTTATATACGGGCTTTGCACCATCCATGAACCACTCCGTCAGCTCAACCTGCTGGCCGTCGATCACTGCGTATTCCATCAGAGTTCCTTTCTTGTGTCAGTAGGAAGGCCAGGAAGGGGCATCCAGTGCGTTGGCATGCCTATATGCTCCCACTTGCCTTTCAGTAGTACCGCGCGCCCCACGTAGCCTGCTGCATTGCACGCCAGTACCTCCTGATTAGCTGGCGCAGTGCTGATGTGCCGCCAAGCATTCCGCGCCCGTTCTTCCTCCAGCTGCGCCAGGGCAACGGACAGGGCGGCGGAAAGGCGGGCGATTTCTGGGTCCTTGCCGCAAGCGAAATCGACTGCCTCGCGTAATTCCTTCGCGCTGGGCCGGAAGGCGTGAGTGATGCGCCCACCACCAAACGGCTTGGGGCCGGCAACGCGCATGCCGTTTCCATTTCCGTTGTTGGAAACCGAAAGGCACGGGCCTTCCGGGCCTGAGATAACTTCAACCAGGACTTTGCTCATGATGCTGCGCCTTCCTGCGTGCGTGCCGATGTGTCGGTCGCATCGATTCGGCGGCGCCCCGACTTCAGAACGCAGGGGTTGTATCGCATACCCGATTCCCAGCCTGCGATCTCGTTCCAGGTCTTCCCATCGTCGTCAATGAACTGGTCGCCTCGCTGGATGATGTCGGCGGTCCCCAGCAATCGATACCGCGCCGCCTTCTGCTCATCGGCCGGCTGGGCTGCGGGCAGTGCGGCGCGTCGAAGCAGCGCCTTAGCGGCTGCGTATACGTAAGGCTGCAAGTCGTCGTGTCCGGGCTTGATAGTGAAGCCATTTTCTAGAAACACAGATCGAATTTGGTCTCGTTCATCCTGGGGCGCAGCAGGGGTGGCATTCATACCAGCCAGTCGCGCTTTGCGTGCAGCCTCAGCGATGCGCAGGCAGTGAGCGCCGGCCAACATGGCTCGCTCGGCCGTTTGCGATTCGACCTTCTTGGATGCCGACTCAAGCTCAAGGGCATGGCCGAGATAATCGGTATTGTCTTCAGACATTCTTGGCTCCCAGTTGTTTAAGGACGGCGCGCTGTACGCTGAACTCTGTGTTTACAAATTCGCCGTGCAGTTCCTTTGCGGCGCAGAGATAGGCGTGATGCGCTTCCTGCGGGTCTTTGAAGGTCCCTAGGTGTTTCGTTTTTCCTTCCGGCATTCTTATTGCCGCAACATATTTCCCGCTTTGCTTGTGGAGGGAGACGCCCTTGTAGCCAGATCGATTTGACGGTTTCATCTGAAGGTTCCATGCGTTCTGCCTGCGTGTTGCCTCGCGAAGGTTGGCTATCCGGTTGTCCAGCGTGTCGTGGTTAATGTGGTCGAGCAAAGCTGTCGGCCATCGCCCGTGATGCAAGAACCAGATAATCCGGTGGCAGGGGAATGCGCGACCGTAAACCGTTGCGACTTGGTATCCGCTGGTTTTTCGCCCGACTTTCTTCCCATTGAATTGAGCGTCCGAGCCGGTGCGGTCCATCCAGAACAGGTCACCTATCGATTCGTCGTATCTCATGTGCTTTCGGATAAACTCTTCGTGCAATCGGGACGGCGGCGTCCATCCATCGCCTTTCCGCGATGCAAGTAGTCCGTGGTGTTGTACGTCTCTCATCCCGCTTCCCCCTGGATGCGCTTGAGGGCGGCTATCTCAGCACCCCAGCTTTCGCAGAATTCCGAGAAGTCGTAGCTTTCTTTCCACTGGTTTTGCACGTCAGTGATGTCACCACTCGGAGTGGTCCGATTCAGCCACTCATCGAACGCGCATTCCTCCGCGATGTCGAGCCGATTGTCCAGCGCCTCCGCCAGCGCCTTAACATCGGCGATCAGGGTAGGGACGGCGTTTCGGGCGGCGGCGATGAATTGCGCGTTCGATTCAAGCTGGACAAGGCTGGTGATGCGCTTGCCCTTGGTGATCTCGGCTCCGTCCTCAGTCCTGACCAAGCCGATCATCTTGAAGTCGGCACGCCACGGTCCCTTGGTCGCCTTGCCTTCCAGCGCTTCCAGCGCGTCGTATTTGGTTGTCATTGCTTATTCCCCAGCGCAAGGATGCGCGAAACGGTTTGCTCGACTTCGGTCAGGAAGGCCATCACTTCGGCCTCGTGTTCGGCTAGCTCGTCGGCAGTCGGCACGTATCGGACGATGAAAAGCCGGACGCTTTCGGGTAGGCGCGGATCGAACGACACGAAGTCTGCGAACTCAGCGCCAGTCACCCAGAGGTTATGCAGCACCTGCGGCTTGTATTCGGGCGGCAGCGCCTGCGCTTCGAGGTACTTGATATGCGTGGTCGACTTCGGACACTTGGCTTCCCATAGGCCCGTTTTGCCGTCTTCGTCGAATAGACCATCGACTGAGCATCCGACCGGCAGGTCCGGCAGGTACATGAAGCCGGACTCCTTCACCAGGTTGCCGGTGGCTTCCTCGTAGTGCATGCGGGCGAATGGCTCTTGATCGATGCCGTGCTGCATCTCTCGGGATACGAAGCCCTGCGGCTCAGGCTGGCCCGTCAAGCGCTCGACAGCCAATTCTAGGCAGTAGTCGCGGCGCTTGGCTGACCATTCGCCCTTGGCGGTCTTGGCGAGCATGTCAGCGGCGCGGCTCCCCGTTACCTTACCGGCGCGGTCCTTGAGCCATTCACTTGTTCCCTGGGCGTGCGGCGAGAGGATGTAGCGGCTCATTGTTCCTCCCATGCGGTTTCGGGCTGGCCCGGCTGATGTTCGTCGATGGTGTTGCCGTCATCGGGCGGGGTCTCTGGGCTCATCTCTCTGTCTCGGATAGTCGCGCCACGCGTGGCCACCGCATCCTTGAAAGCGTTGTAGAGCGTCAAGTCTCCTGTCGGCTTTACAGCCTTCAAGCCTTCCTCCCATATCTTTTTGAGCTGGTCTGCAGTCTCGGCTTGATCGACCATCTGGCGAAGGCGAGGCAGGATTTCCGGGTCCGTCACCGGCTTGCTGTCGAAGTTGATGCCTTCGCCGCCATCCGTATTCAGGTACTCAACGGCGTGGTCCAGTCGATCTGTTTTAGGCCACATCTTGAAAGCGCGCTTGATCACAGTTTTCTTGATCATCTCGCCGGGGTCAGTCTTCCAAGGACTTTTCTTGCCGCTCTTGAACGACTCGGAGCGGTCGCGGATCGCATAGATTTCAGCTATTCCCATAGTCGTCGTCAGATAGTCTCCGTCGTGCGTCTTGACGACTACGTAGGCGCCAACAATCTCGCCTCGGTCGCTACTGAATGGGTCGCGCCCATGGGTAGGCGGCTTGTCGAAACCGTTCAACTGGAACGAGTCACCTTTATGCACCAGCTCGGCTTGGCCCCAGCGGATCGAGTTGGACGCCACGGCCAAGTCCAGCAGCCCGATGTAGCTGATATCGAGGCAAATCTTCTTGTCCCGAGGCACCAGATAAGCCTGCTTCTTCGCTGGGTTCAGGCTGATCCCGATAGCAGCGATGTTGGTCACGGCGTTTACGACTGACTGGCGGTTATTCATCGCTAAGCCCAGCGCGTATTCGCTGTTTTGCAGGATCTGGATGGCGAAACCGGCTTCACGCTCAAAGCTCAGTGACTTGTCCGTAAGCACGGCGTCAAACGCGCTTCGAGTGTCGTAGATATCTTGGCTAACCAGTGCAAGTGCATTGCTCATCTTCTTTCCTCAAGCCGTAAGCGCAAACACGCCGACGACAAACAGCGCCGCTACTGCGCAAGATGTGATGTATTGGATAGCCCGGGCGGCGCGTTTTGATTCGTTCTGCTTGGCGGTTCCGAGCAGGTCGGTTGCCATCGGGCCGAATGCTTGGGTGATGCTGCGTGGCACGCGGCCAGTCCAGTTGCTGCTGGAGCGCATTGCGTTTCTGTTCATGGCTTCTTTCCTATTCTGTTTTCTCGGTATTCGCGAACACGCCTGTATGCGCCGCTAACTGCTGACTGCGCAATTGACTCCGGCAGGTCGAAGAGAGCCATAATTCTGGCCATCTCATCAATAGCATTAGCCATTGTTAGCTCTGGAGATTGCTTAGCCAGCTCGCTGTTAAAAATCTCAGAGCTTTCGTATTCATCCGATGACCAGTAGCCGATTTCAATCCGAACTTTCTTCAACTTAGGATTACTCATTTCTTCCTCCTCTCTCTCATTCCACGATCCAACCACGACCCGAAAAACGTCAGAGCCACGGCCACCACGAACAACCCACCTACCATCGTCGCAACCTGCGGCGCTATATCCATCACGTCCATCTGTATTCCTGCATTAGCTCGTAGTCGGGTTCGTCGCACCATTTCTTGAGCAGCGCCAGCTTCGCATCGTCGGGTTGCTCAGGCTCGTCGTCAGATGCCATGTCGTGCTTGCGCTGGGCGGCGTCGAAGGCGGGGCCTAGGTCGCTCACTCGGACACCTGTTTGCTACGCTCATTGAGCATCGCGGCGGCGTAGGCGTAGGAATCCCGGGCGGCCAACGCTGGCAGCGAGGTGTGATCGATCAGGGTCTGCATTGCCATGCCCGCAAACCAGTCCCGCAGAGTCATCCCAGGGACGTGCTGGCCGTGATTTCCGCTTGCCGGGAATGCTTGGCCACCATCTTTCTGTGCGTCTTCGTTCATGACCATCTCAATGCTCCTTGAAAAGGACCGGCACCGCCTCGCCGTTTTGAATCGCCGTGGCGTTCATGTCGGCGGCGTCGCGGGTTAGCACGGACACCAGCGACCGAGCGTGCATCGCTACCACGCCATCGCCGTAACCCAGCGCAACTACAGAGAACAAACGCTGCAGAATCTCGTCCACCTCGCCGCTGCCGATATCAGCCGCCAGCGCGCCAGCAGCGGACATATGCGGCCCGATTCGCTCACCTGCGGGGGACTGCTGGTACGCCGTGCCTTTGTTGCTCAGCGACCGGAATATCGCGCCGAACTGTTCTTGCTGGATCTGTGCGTGCGTCTTGCTCATATCTTTCTCCGTTCGGTTGGATGATCGGTCGATCAGGTCAATCAGCGACAGCATCTTCGAACTTCACTAGAAGACGTTCTATGAGGCTTGGCTTATCCTCGGCGCCGTCCTTCTTGACCATGTAGTAGGCCGGGCTGTACTCGCTAAATCCGGTGATGACACCAGATCTGCCGTTAGGCGACTTGATCCGGTCGCCAATTCCAAAACGGGGCTGCGGGCTGTGCTCCGCTGCCCATTCCTTTTCTAGCCGGTCATGCAGGCGACTTACTTGGCAGTCGAGCTCTTCAAGCTTGTCCATGTCATCTCGAGTCGTGTCCCAGCACTCGTATCTCTCAAGTTCCTTGCAGAGCTCGAAACCATCCATGTAACGTCGGTAGTTTCTGGCTATTACCTGACCCAATCCGGGGTAGATCTTGTCGGCCAATTCGGCCACCATTTCTTCAGTCACATCTGGGCGGGGCGGAATGCTCATGTGTTTCTATTCCTAGTTAGCAAGCATCAGCGCCCTCGAATGAAGACGCTCTTGTTTGCAATGCCCTAAGGCACGCGGCTCTGTCGGCTCCGGGGCTCTCCGCTAACTACCCCATCACAGCGTCAGCATAGTTCCAGCCTATGCCAGGCATTACTCACTTTACGCATGGTCTTGCGGGCTGTTGGTCTTGCGTAGCCATCCGCTTCCTTGCTATCGATCCTACTTGCTGCCTTCCGGCTAGGCGTTCTGCATCGATGGGTGAACTTTACGCCTGCAAATTTCCTATGTCAAGACTTTACTTTGCGTCCGTTAAGTGCAATGATGCTTCCCATGAACTCCAAAAACATCATCGATCGGCTCATTGAGTTGGGCTACACGGCTCGCCAGGTAGCAAAAGAAAGCGGCTTGAGCGAGGTCACTATCTCTCAATTGCGCAGCGGAGCGCGGCAGGGGAAGCAGCTAGACACACACATGGCGCTGCAAGCAGTTCTAGGCAAGGCTGAGAAACAAGAGCGTGCAAGGCAACGCAAGATAGCCCGGATGCGGGCCAAGGAGGCTCAGTGAGCGATAAGCAGGTGTTCATCCTAGCCACGCCAGAGATACGCAGGAACGCAGAGCGGGCATGCTCTGGCGCGCCAGATGGATGGCTTTTAACTATTGAGCCGCCGAAGAAATCTAGGCCGCAGGAAGCCCTGTATCACACTCTTTTTAGTCAGATAGCCAAAAGCCGACAATTCATGGGCAAGAAGCATGACGCAGAGACATGGAAGCGCCTCATCGTAGATTCATTCGCGCGCATAAAGGCATCGGAGGGCGAGCCGATCCAAGGTCATGGATCGATGATTCCTAATCTTGATCAAACTGGATTCGTTCAACTAGGCGTCCAGACACGCCGATTTACCAAATCGCAAGCAAGCGAATTCATCGAATTTGTGCACGCCTGGATGTCAGAAACCGAGGATGAATAATGAAAATTACGCCAATCCCAGAGATCGCATATCTGAACGATTGTTTTTCTCTAATCGGTGGGGAGATATTTTGGAAGGCGCGGCCCGTCTCTCATTTCCCGGCAAAGGGTAAAAGACCTTCTTTGCAAATATCAAATATGTGGAACGCTAAATTTTCCGGAAAAAGGGCAGGAAGAATTATGGTCGGAAGATGCGCGTACAGACAAATTGGTCTTGATGGCATCCGATACCTGGAGCACAGAATAATCGCTGCTATGTCAGGTATACCTGTTGACAGAGTAATCGACCATATGGACGGGGACAGTCTAAATAACCATCCTAGCAATCTACGTGCGGCCACTCATCGGCAGAACTCAATGAACAACAGTGGTTGGAGGAGCCGAGATAGCTACCCTGGCGTCTATTTGAAAAAAACCAAAGCAGGCGAAAACCGTTGGATAGCCATCATCCGACTAGAAAAATCAGGGAAAAGCTGCGGCACCTATGGCTCATACGAAGAAGCCAAAGCGGCGCGGATAGCAGCTGAACTATCGTTAAGAGGTGAGTACGGACTTTCCGCGAGCAGGTCTCCAAAAAAGGCGCTGCCATGAGCCGCCCACCCTACGATGCCAACGTATTCAACTTCCGCCCGCAGCCTAAGCAGGTGACGTGGCGCAGCGAGAAGCACAGACGGCGCGTCGCTGCGATGGAATGCATCTGCTGTGGGGGCTACCCTCCGACCCAGGCGGCACATGCGAATGTCTCCAAAGGGCTGTCACTGAAGGCCAGCGACGCGCTGCTGTTCCCCGCTTGCCCGTCGTGCCACTCCTACCACGACAGCGGCGGAATTCCGAAAGACGAGCGCCGCCGCCGAGAGCTGGCATACGTCGAGAAGACTCGCGAAGACCTGATAGCTGTGGATATGTGGCCGGAAGACGTAGAGGCCGCTTACCAAGCCGCAATAGGCCCGCTTCGGGCTGTTGTCGTGCCGATTGAAGATTGATCAACCTAAAGGAAGTGAAATGAAGACCTGCGTTAGCTGCAAATATTTTGGCGGGCAATCCGTGTCGCCTCGGTGCACTCAGCCAATAATCGTAGAAAAGGACCGCGATCCTGTGACTGGTGAAAGCAAGCCGTATTGCTCTGTTCACCGGCTGAATTCCGGGTTCTTCCTGACGACTTGCGGCAAGGCTGCTCGCTACTGGGAGCCCAAAGAACTATCTTGATGCCCATGAGGCAGTAAGGCATAATCAAGGCTGATCGGCAAGCGGCGTGGAACCTGCCCCGATCAGAAGTTATCGTCTCCCGTTGAGCGCCCAATTGGTATGTGTGGTCTCTGCGGCCGTCCTTTTAACGGGGGACGAGCGGCTAGCGGAGAGTCCACCCACACATACCAAAGTGCGCTTTTTTTCGTCTGGAACTTATGCAGCATTCATTCGATATCGATCATGCGGCCCTGTACGGAGTGACAGAGGCCGTGATCATCAACAATTTCCAGTTCTGGATCGCTAAGAATCGGGCAAACGAGAAGCACCAGCATGATGGACGGACCTGGACCTACAACAGCGTGCGGGCACTGTCCGAGTTGTTCCCGTACTGGACTGGCCGTCAGGTGCGCTACGCGCTCGACAAGCTGGTCAGCATGGGCGTCCTGATGAAAGGCTCCTACAACATCTCGGGGTACGACAAAACCTGCTGGTTTGCCTTCGTGAACGAGCGGGATTTCCTGCCCTGCGTTCCCCAAAAGCCTTTGACAAATTTGTCAAACAGAGTTGACGAAAACGGCACATCACATACAGATAGTAAACAGATGTCTCCCCCTACCCCCAAAGGGGATGCCAAGTCGGAAAGCTCAAGCGAGCAATTCGAAAGGTTCTGGAAGACTTGGCCTTCGACTGATCGCAAGGTGGACAAGAAAGGTTGCTCACGACGTTGGATGAAAGCGGGGTTGGATGCTGAAGCTGAATCGATCATCCGTGATGTGGTGCGAAGGAAGCAGACGAAATCATGGCTTGAAGGCTTTGAACCTGCTCCGGCTACCTACATCAACCAGCGCCGATGGGAAACCGAAGTGCCTGCTGACGACAAAGACGAATTCGGGATTCCGTTTTGATCGGCCACCAATCGCTGCTTGCAGCCCGGATGGCAGGGAAGATGCCTCGATGCGTGAGCATCTACCTTCTGCAGGACCGTCCTGATGACCTAGGCGGAATCTGCAGCCCGGAGAAGTCGCTAGAGCTGGGATACCTACCGTCCATCCTGGTGACCGCGAACGATGTACCTGACGCGCTAGACCTGCGCTGTGTGCGTGGGATGCTGGTGATGCTGCATAGCGCGGTGTCGTGGTCGCGGTGCGTTTCAGTGTTCGACCGGCTGATGGACTTTGATCCTGCTCAGGTTGTGGCTACTGGGGTGCGAGATGGAGCGCGTGTGATGGTTGAGTGGACGCCAGAGACTTTCAAGGAAACGACGCTGTGAGCAATATTTTGAACCGTGATAACACGGACTTCCGGCAGTACATGCAAGAGACTGAGCCGCAAGTGAAGGTGATCCGCGCAGGGGCTTGGAAGGATGCGTTGATGCTATCTACCCGGCCTGGGCAAGATGAGGGCGCCAAGGGGGCTTTGCTGCCTTGGGCGAGCAGTCATGGGAAGGTTGCCTTCCGTCCGCATGAGGTTTCGCTGTGGCAGGGGATAAACGGGCATGGAAAGTCGCAGTTGCTTGGCCAGGCGGTGATCGGGTTCGGTGCGCAGGAGGAGCGGTGCTGCATCGCCTCGTTCGAAATGAAGCCTATTGCCACCCTCAAGCGTGCATTGCGCCAGGCAGCGATGACGAACCAGCCGACTGAGGAATTCGCCGGCGTGTTCGCTGACTGGCTGAATACCCGGCTGTGGATCTACGACCAGCAAGGCAGCGTTCAGCCGAACATGGTGTACGCGGTGATTCGCTACTGCGCCGAGAAGCTGAAGATCCGTCACTTCGTCGTGGATAGCTTGATGAAGTGCGTGCAGAACGAAGACGACTACAACGGTCAGAAGGTGTTCGTCGACACGCTGACCCAGTTGGCGCGAGACAACGAGATTCACATCCACTTGGTGCACCACGCACGCAAGCGCGAGAACGAGGAAGCGCCGCCAGGGAAGTTTGACGCCAAGGGGTCGGGCGCTATCACCGATCTGGTCGACAACGTTTTCAGCGTCTGGCGGAACAAGAAAAAGGAGCGGCTGGTAGAGACAGCCCGCGCTAAGAATGCCATCGTCGATCCCGAGGTCGTGGATGGCCCCGACGCCCTGCTCGTCTGCGATAAGCAGCGACATGGCGAATGGGAGGGACGTATCCCGCTCTGGTATCACGCCCCGTCATTGCAGTACACGAACTCTTCCGTAAACCGCCCTATCGAGCTTATGCGCTCTAACTGGGGTTGATTGACCCGCGCAATTCCGCGCACCGCAGTACCTATGCACTAAAACCGTCCAAAGGACACAAAATGCACAAAATCATCGTGAAAGTGGCTGACTTCGTATTCGTGGCTGCGGCTGTCATCGTCATCATCGGCGCGGCTACGGCGGGCAATGTTCTGTACGGCGTGCTGGCGTTCGTTGGCTCGTGCGTGGCGCTGTCGATGTGGTCGCTGTTCCGTTGCATGTTGAACGAGCTGTGCAAGATCCGTCAGCACTGCGAGGCTAAAAAGGGTCCGGTCAACTTCTGAAAATAGGGCTTGCATATCCCGTGCGTCCGTGGGTAATATAGACCCACACCAAAAGGACGCAGGGATATGCAGAAAGACGCATTCAAGTTCAGGATCAGCGCGGAATTGCTCAAGCGGACGCGTGACTACGCGGATCAATCAGGCCGGTCAGTAGCAAGTGTGATTTGCGAGGCCCTGTACCAATTTTTGAAAGGGAAAGAGAAATGAAGCACGTACACGCAGAAGTGATTAAGGCGCTGGCTGAAGACAACACTTTGCCGGTTGAGGCGGAAAGCGGTGACCGTCCTGGGGTATGGCTGTTGGTAGCTAGTGATAGAACAAAAATAATCGGATGGGTGGCAGCAAATCCTTGCCGTGCTATCCGCATTAAGCCGCAGCCTAAAGCGATTGGTTGGACGAATGTTTACAAGGTTGGAGGCACGGGGCGCGTTCACGGGTCCAAAGAAAGCGCCCTATCTGAGGCGGTTAGTGCTGTTGCCTACCTTCTAGAGCATCTCGACGACGGCACCGCCCATCTGCACAAGGTGGAAGCATGACTAAGCCGATCAAGGGGAGGGCTACGCATATCTTGCGCGTTAAAGAAATCATCCTCGCTGCGATTAAGGATGAGCCGCTGGGTGAGGTGGCTATTTCATACAAGACTGGGTTGTCGACGCGGACGATTCGGGAATACGTCCGCGAGCTTTACGCCGCCAAGAAGCTGCATGTAGGCGATTGGTCGCCAATGACTGGTTCAAAGCGCCACCGGATGCTGCGGGCTGGCGAAGGGGTAGACAAGCCGTATCCGCCAAAGCAGGCAGATCATGTAAGGCGCGCCAGGGTAAAAAAGTCCGGTCCGCCAGCCAGCGACAAGGAAATCGAAAACGGGGGCGACTGGGAGCCGCTGCGGAAGTGCCGTACGCCAGTGCGCATCCAGCGAGACTGGCTGGTGTCAGCCTTTTTCGGGGAATATCAAGGGGCGCGGGCATGAGCAAGGTCACTGAATGGTATCCGCATGATGTAAAGCCGGTGCATATCGGCCAGTACGAAGTCAGCAACGGCGACGGCGTATCCCAGAGAAGCAAGGCCTATCTGGTGGGGAGGTCAATGCGGTTTTGGGATGGCAGCCAATGGCGCTCTTGGCAGGGTGGCCCGGTAAGCGTTTTTGGTCAAAGCTCATCGCATCGTTGGCGCGGTCTTTCTAAGAAAAGCGGAGGTCAGGCATGAGCGATATCGAGCTGAAGGCGCTGCGTGAAAGCCTCAACTCGTGGGGCGACAAAGGCGATCTGCCCATAGCGGGTGCTTTCTTGGAAAAACTGCTCGACCGCCTGGAATCCGCCGAGCGCCGCGCCGAAGAGGCAGAGAAGGAATGTGCCGAGCAAGCTCGATTGTTAGGAATGGGCGCAGAGCGGGAGCTTGGACTGATGGCGAAGCTGAATAGCGCAAGCGAGATGGCGACCAAGCACGGAGAAGTTCTGCAGCTTGTCGGTAGCGCGCTTGGCATGTCGGCTGGATCAAGCCTGCACACGGAGCTAATGCCCTTGGTGCACAAGATGATCAAGGATGCCGAACGATACCAATGGTTGCTTGGCACCAACGGCTGGGACATGGAACCCATCGTCGAGGTGTTCATCAATGGCGAGGCGCACGGACCTGGTCATCTCGATGCACAGGTTGACGCCTCAATGGCGCAGGAGGGCGGCAAGTGAGCCAGGTATACGCATTCATTCACACTGATTGCATCTACGAGTCCGCTGCGGCAACGATGAGTCTGCATGCAACTAAGGCAGGTGCGTATCGGGCAATGCGCCAGTTCACTCAGGCGGCGTGGGTCAAGCAGCGTTCGCGTGTTGATAGCGGTATGCACATGGGTAAGGGATTCTGGCGCGAGCATGCGGCATCTGACCCATTACG
>Ga0265798_10001056_pt1 | contig 43806 bp, 47 predicted proteins | sample P3T30metagenome_FD_192430 | JGI IMG/M metagenome (GOLD analysis project Ga0265798, IMG submission 192430) | Plant litter microbial communities from East Loma Ridge, Irvine, California - P3 T30 | ecosystem: Environmental > Terrestrial > Plant litter > Unclassified | place: USA: California... | reverse complement strand
CATCCACCCACTCCTCACCCTCCCCCCAGGCCTCGCATACCCCAGCCTAAACGCCGTCGAAACCACACAACTCCCCACATCAAACGAAAACTGCACACACTCCCCCCACCCCTCACACAACGCCCGACAATGCCCAAAGCTCTTCCACGCATCGCGCTCAACCACACTTTCCGAGCCCCTATAATCATGCGCATTAAACTCCTTGCCGTCCGACAAATTGTCCCACGCCCCGACCTCCGCGTCTATCTGCGGGCGTATGAATTCCATAAACACGTCGCGGTGCCGCAGCGCGATGGCGTGCCGCTCGTACCACTCCTGCTCGAACGCCCAGAGCGCGGCGATCTCAGCAGGGGAGACGTGGTGGTATGTTATCGCGGGAAAGCACCAGAGGTCGCGGTCGATTTTTGTAGTGGCTGGATCGAGGGTGGAGGGGGAGTCGCTTTGTAAGTGGGGAAATGCGCGGTGCAGTGGGATGTGTGTGTCCTCGAGGACTTTGCCGAGGGCGCAGTCGCCGACCCAGTGGGAGGATGTGAAGGACTCGTAGGAGGATTTGTGCGTGGAGTGCTGGGTGTGGACGGCGTGGGCGGCGGGGTTGGAGAGGATTATGCCGGCGCCGCCGTAGGCGAATTCTAGGGCGTTGATGTAGAGGTGTTTGCCGATGTAGAGTGGTTTTGTGGCGTCGAAGTGGGTGAGGTAGGCAAGGAGGTTGGACCAGGCTAGGTAGGTGTCTGTTTCGATGAAGATATACCATTTTGCGTCTGTCTTCTTTTTGTAGGCGTGATCGACCATGGGGAGGAATTTCCACTTGTCGAGCGACCAGCTGGGGTTGGCGGTTTGGAGATAGTCGCCTTTGGAGGAGCCGGACATAGCGGTGATGGGTTGTTGGTTTGGGAGGCCTTTTCTTCCGTGCTCTTGCAGATGCTGATATAGCTTGAAGTCCTCGTGCTCTTTCTTAATATTTTCGCTCACTCCGCCGAGAACATTGGTCACTTCCACGCCATCGACAACCTCATCGAAATCCGAAACCACCACAAAATTGGGCACACATCGCAACGTCGTGCGAAGATGCACTGGTACTTTCTCCCGGGACTCAGTCGCACCTGTGCGTAGAACAACTAGTACATCATCGGCCAGCGCTGACTGCGGACATATGAAGCTCTCGGGCTCCGTCGATACTGTCGACGAATGTCGTCGCGGCGAAGTAGATTTAGTAAAGACGTTGAAGACAGATACAGAGAATACAGCGCAGAAAACTACCCGGCAAAAGAATGAGCGAACAGGCATGGTGATCATCGAAAGGGCGGTCCAGCACCACCTCGCAGAAAAGAGAAGTCGGTTTGTGTAAGGAATGACAGTGGGACGTTTGTGTCTACGGGTCGATGTTCGTTCAATGAGTGGAGATGTGGGGAAAGGCCATCGGCATCCTGCGGAGGGAGTTTGCTTTCACTGCAGCGGCGTGGGCGAGATGCAAGGCTGCGAGAGAAAGGCGAGATGTTAAGAAGGGAGGTCGTCGGTCGGTCAAGAGGGACTGCGTACGCGGCGATCGTCATTCGTGTCAGACGTGTGCGTCCAGTGATCGTCGTGTCAATGCCTCTGCGTAAGTTCAAGCACCGCATTGGCCACGACGAAAGATGTCACGCCATGTCAGTCAAGAACCTCAAAGCTATTTCGCAGCTGTCAGTGAACTTTGCATGTGGCAGGGCTAGTCTTTTATGCGGCTGTTGAGGGCTGTAAGGGCAGCGTGCATACATCAATATGCACGATCTTGAGTGTTTTGGCTTGATGGTAGACTGCATGCCGTGGATGGGGCGCAAGGCTTGGTGCGCCTTAGCCGAGCTGGTAGTGATGTCACACCATGTTTCAGTTTATCGAAAGAAGGCTAGCGGACGTTGAGATCGGCTGCGACAGCCTTGTTTCGACAAAGTGCCTGAATTGACCTTCCATTCCGGTGTAGATCTCACGATCAAATTCGTCAAGGCTGATCTCACGAGTCGTGGTTCAACTCTTTCAGGATTTTTCCTGGATGAAGTCAATCGTGTTTTGCGATGCCTCTTGATATGCCCGTGACTGCGATACAAAGTCTCGGTCGCCAGACCCTCATGGTGGTATCGAAACGTTACCCAGTCTGAGTTCGATACTGGTATCTTCGAAGCCCATTGAGCCGCGTAGACGACGTTATCAAGCTTTTGAACTCCCATTTCGTTTCTTTATCCGCACTGAGCCTCGTACAGACAGTTCATGCCGCTAGAGCTTTGTGGCCTCTCATGACACATGTCAAGCTTTGCCACACGTCGGGATTGTTACTACAAAGTACACACGCGCTAGAAAGTCAATGCCACCGAGTGGATTGCGACGAGGCACTGTCAGCAGCACCACCATTTACCCCAGCGCCGCTATTCCTTCTACTATGCCAAAGCATTTACAGAATTAGATACCCGTCCTGCCTCGAGGATCCATATCCAAGGCATGGCGGAGGTGGACGTGCAACTCGATTCAGCATCAAGTAAGATCGAAGCAGCTTGCGAGTGACCGGAGGGATAGGCATCGAAGCGGATATTGGACCTTCGGACACAGCTTTGAAGTCTTCTATCGCTCAGAAAAGAACCTGGCTGGGAGGCGCGACGCGAAGATGCATGTTCGTGAAGGGATTGGTGGATTTCCAACGTCGCTGCTGCAAGGTTGGAAGGCATTTGAGCTCTTTCTTGTGGGTGTGCTAATATTAATGGCATTGCAGATGCAGAGGGCAGGTGCAATACATCGACATGAGCATTACCCGATCTTGGATCCTGGTGTTTGCGACGAGGATCCTACTTGCTTCGAGCTTCATTTTGTCAATCCTGTGGCTTTCTAATAATGCTAGCACAATGTCGGTGTGCAGCGACCCGAGCGCGTAGTGGCTTTCTCACGGCACGCAAAAACGTTGTGGCGACGATCTAGATCGATGCTGATATCGACTTGGGACAGCGCTGAGGTTGATGCGGGTGCAATGTGGAGGAGAAGTGACGGGAAGGCTAGCGACGCTGGACCGCGGCTGCTCCTTCTTCAAATCCTTCCCTGCGAGGCGTCCAACTTTCCTGTCCGGTTCCGGCCCGTAATAAACATCAACGTTTCATCTACACGCACTTCAGATGTATCTAAGGGCCTTGTGTAACCTCAGAAGCTCGTCACCCAACAACAAAAATCAAGCTTTCGGTACTTATTTTCCTTCGTGTATGCACCCCGCATGGCCTTTTCCCTCACCAATCCCCGCCTCGTGAAGCAGGCTTCCGAGGAACAACCAGGTCGCACCACCCGCGTTGCCACCATTAAATGAATTTCGGATCGTGTACCGCACTCTCCGTGGCCAAAAAGTCGGCTCGCATCGCCACACAACCCACCCACGACGACCTAAGTTGGTGTCTGAAATGTCAAAAGAAGATCTAGGGACATCACTCAAGCCACGGGCGCTCGCACAACCAATTGGCTACGATCCTCGAGCCGTGTGCCACCGGTTGAGGTAGGTACATCACAGACTCAGGTACCAAGACCCACACGCCGGGTCGACGTTCTCTTCGAACACGCGAGGTATCTTTTAGCTCAAAGAACTTGCGCACGCACTGGGGTTGACTTAATTAAAGAAGATGAGGCTGCGGGGATATCACCTTGCAAGCGGCCCACCATGACGAATGTTGCTGTATGTGCCTCTGGACATCTTCTTTGCGACACTATTTAGACTTTACATCGTCTTTCCATTTTTCAAACACACACGATCTATCGAACTCAAATCCAACATGGTTTCATTCAAACAAGTCGCTCTCTTCGCTATGGCCACTGGTCTTGCCACCGTTGATGCCCAAACCAAGACTGGCAAAACTACACGATACTGGGACTGTTGCAAGGGATCTTGCGGATGGTCGGGCAAGGCCGCTGTGAACCAACCCATCCAGTCGTGCGACAAGTCAGACAACCCACTCGCCGACATGGCTGCCAGAAACGGATGCGACAGTGGTGGGAAGGCGTACATGTGCAGCAACCAGTCTCCCTGGGCTGTCAATGACAACCTCGCGTATGGTTTCGCTGCCGTTAAGCTCTCTGGACTGTCGGAGTCAAACTGGTGCTGTGCCTGCTACGAGTAAGAGACACCATCCAATCTGGTCCATCCGACTTGCGAGTAGTACTGACGTCTCGTCCCCAGATTGACATTCACATCTGGACCGGTATCAGGCAAGAAGCTGATTGTGCAGACTACAAAGTATGTTACAGATCTTCTATTACACAAGCCTACCCCTAACCTGTATAGCACCGGCGGTGACCTCGGAGACAACCACTTCGATATCGCGATGCCTGGAGGAGGCGTTGGCATCTTCAACGCATGCACAGCCCAGTACGGGGCGCCGCCAAACGGCTGGGGAGCTCAATACGGTGGCATCTCGTCGCGTTCGGCGTGTGACAGCTTCCCTCAGAAGCTAAAGGCTGGCTGTTACTGGCGATTTGACTGGTTTAAGAACGCAGACAACCCCAACGTGAGCTTCAAGGAGGTGACGTGTCCAAAGGCTTTGACGGACAAGAGTCGTTGTATTCGCAATGGGCAGAAGCCGACATAATCGTGTGATCTCCCGTTTGAGGTTGGGCCTGTTGCCACGCTACAATAAAATCAATCGTTAGCAACCTATAGTGCTGTTCCTTAACTCGTTGAACGTCCTTGTTAAAAGGTAATACCTTAGGTAAATTTGGCATATCTTCCTATCCTCAGCCGCGAAGGGTGTAAACCAAAATCCTCATCATGATCCTGTCTAGCTTCGAAGCATCCTTTCGCGATGTGTGCTCGTCTACTTCTTCCCGAAGACCCAACCACCCAACCATAAGTATGCAGGTATCGCAGAAATGCCAGAGACCAGACCCAAAACCCAAGACATCGTTGCCCACCCTCGATGCTCTACTATGAACCCAGCTAGCAAGGGGCCTACCATGCAACCACCAGCGAAAGCAACGTTGAACAGCGCGTAAGCTTGCGCGTACGCCCCGCCAGACCCGAACCCCGGATGCCCACGAGCGAGCATACTCTTCTCCTTCGCTTCCACGACGCTGGAGATTTCTGCCATGATTGGCGGAAACGTGAGCGCAAGAAACAGTCCAGTCACAGCTAGCAGAGCGCAAAGGAGAACCTTATCGTGGATGCTGTTCTCGTCGACAAATTGAAGACATACAAGGGAAGGGACCGCGAAGAAGAATCCAGCAGTGGCAAAGTAGCGGCCCCCATACTTATCGCTAAGCCAGCCAAACAGCGGGGCGAGAAAGCCTGGAACGACAATGGGGAGGAAGAGCAAACCTGCTCCTGTTGAAGACCAACCGAATACGCCGGCGGCATGTATGGTCAGAACCGAGTCGAAGGATGTCAGCAGTGCGGCTTGGAGAAGCGAGCAAACAAGTGCAGCTAGCAGACGACGAGAGTATAGGAGGGATAGCACGGGAGGGAGACGGTCTCGTCGGCGACGTCGAAAGTCATCTGCATCGATTTCTGGACGGCCCGAGGTTTCTGGCCTTCCCTTCTCGGCATCAGAACTCGAAGAATTCGGGGGCGACGTCTCGTTTGACTCTGCGATTCCAACGACGGGTGCTCTTCCTCCGGTAGTTCCAGGATCCCATCTAGCCGCGACTTTCTTTTCCACGAGCAACAGTCGAAGGACAATGTCGAGGCCAATCAAAGCGTATGCCATTGCGAAGACAGCATCATACCCAGCTCGGTCGAACACGACTCCACCGAGTAATGGCGCGATCAAGATACCGAGTGTCATGCCCAAGCTGATCCAACCGGTAGCTTGAGCTAGTTGATTTTGAGGGATCGTGTCAGCCAGCAAAGCAAGACCAACGACCCATCTGTATTTGGTCAATTGAGCTCAGGATTGAGAGGGGGATACGAACACGACAGCTGCGGAGGCGCCCTGAAGAATCCGGCCGGCAATGACGATGCCTACCGTATTGCCAACATGTAGCAAGACGGTGGAGCCGAGCAAAGCAAATAGGCCCAGCAGCAGAGGCGAGCGCCTTGAAGTCCCTCGGTCTGCCAGATAGCCACAAACTGGAGAAAGTGCGAGCAGCGCAGCTCCGTAGATGGCTATTAATACTGAAACCCAGTACTGGACGCGGTCCTCTTCTACGTGGCTACGCGTTTGCAGAGCGAAAGGCAAGACGGGAACAATGACTCCATAGAGGAACATATCCTAGTGTTGTTCAGCACAGGAACTCGATACAGTGCTTAGGGACATACTGTGAAGACGGCAAGTGATATCGTGCCAATGATGAACCCATTCGAGCTTCGAAGTTTCAGCATGAACGGCGGCTTCGAGCCATGCTGCGTCAATGACAGTAGCCAGTTTGGTCGCGCCATGAAGGACGAAGTACTATGCTTTAGTCCTAGGCTTCTTTCACGCCTTCATACTGATGCAAAGCGATGAATGTATCGCAATGCAATGTCGAAGAGATGGAAAAAACGCGTGATCCTCGATGTCTTGTCCATTACGTTGAAAGAAAGCTCTGCCAAGATGCGCCCGGATTCGTATTTCGCATGGAGCCGCCAGCAGGCCGAGGTTTGCCCTGGCCCCACTGTTGCTCGCCGCAGCCTGGAGATCATTGGCCATCATCGTGTTGCTGTGCTGTGCAGCATCAAGAAGCTGGAGAACGACGTTAATTCTGGAATGGCATTTGCGCATGGAAGTAGACAGCTGAATTGCAGTTGAATTACGACGTCCTTGTGCAACCCTCCGTGGCCAATCGTTGGGTTCGCGCCAAGCAAGTGACATCTACTAAGTACAACAGCCTCTTGAACAGATCGGTATGAAGATTTCCGAATTCCTCGAATCCCAATATTGGCGTTGAGCACATTCTGAACAGGAGGTTCGCTGTGTAGATACGAGCACCGTTGGCATGAGACATCAACCACCCGCACACCCTTGGACCGTCTCTTGCTGGCCAAGATAAAGGACAGCGGCAAGCTAATCAGAAGATGAGATCTCGTGTCCAGAGTGCTAGATGACTTCGCGGGATATAGGTATGTAATGTCTGGTGATTTTTGCTCACCCGCAACTCTACCGACAACATGAAAAGTGTGTCACAAGCTCTGTGCTCCTCGTGGCTTTTGGAGGCTCAATGCCCCTGCCTCGGCGCACATCTGACGCCACCACACCTTCCACCCCCGCAATTCCTTCTCTACAACACTAACAATGTGAAAACGTCGAACACCGCTCCTTCGAAACAATGCTCGCCTGCCCCATATTGCTTACATACGTTTAATCACCAATCCTTTCGGACTTCTGCCAGTACGACATAGGCACTCGCTGCACCAGGAATAGAGTGGGCAGTGCATCTGCGCCCAGAAATATCGACGAGCCCCTCAATGTACAGTTTGCGCAACGACACCGTTCTTTACGAGGCTTTGCCCTGTCTTGCCAAGCAAATCGCATTCTGAGGGTTCCCAAGCAGGGCAGCTGCCCAAGATGATAGGTTGCTGCGAAGATGCACATAGCAGCTGTGCCGTGTTTTCCCTTACCGAACCATCATGACATACATCATGCACGACACAGGGGATTTTTCTTGTCGCGATGTCTATCCCACGCTTAAGTATCTACCTACGCAAGTCGTTCTAATCTAGTTATGGTGTTTCAGACCCCAGAATTCGAGCTTTGTTATATCCGCGGGACCAGTCACGGCCACACCTATACTCTCCGCTGACCCTACGTAGGGGCCGGTAAGTCGCCAGCGGATTGAGCCGGACCCCAGACTCTACATCTCTTGATCCCATGATGTTCCTAGGGGATGTTGAAATTGAGATGCCCGAGTCTAAAGTGAGCTAAAAGGCCGCTACGAGGCCTCAAGCGCGCGATCTGTCTCTAAGATCTACATCTTGTAAACTTTCTTTTCACAGATCTCCTATACATAAATCTCCCCTTGCTTTCTCGAATTCCGATGTTGGCGAGCGTTGATTCCATCGATCTTTGAGGGCTCCTGCTCATTACCCTCGTCGCGTCACGCCAGCCAACCGAATACCCCATTCGCGCCTGCCAGCGTGATCATCCCAGTGCAGGTCAGACAACAGTCAGGAGCATATAGGTGCACGCGGGCTCAATCGGCAGTTGCAAGGAACACACCTAGTCGTGTGAATCCTAAATTGCTGTTGATACGACTCATTTCCAGCAGTCCCAACATACATATCTTGGATCCTGTGCCACCACATTCCTGCATCGAACACTCTTACAATAATATCTCGATACCGCATAATACCTCAATATGATAATTACTCGAGCGCTCGCTGCGCTCTCGTTGTGCGCCGGTGCACTTGCTGCTCCTACGTAAGTCTCTTTGTTTCGAGGAATGCATGCGACTTGCCCATTTGGGCCAGTGCAAGCTGAACCTGCTGCATCTACCATGAGAACCAAGCTTACTAATACAACACAGTGAAGCTCGTAGCGTCAACTTCAGATGGGGCCAAGACAAGATAAGAGGCGTCAACATCGGCGGGTGGCTTGTCTTAGAGCCGTGAGTACATTCGGACTTGATCCACACAACGCCACACGAGCTGAAATCAATAGTTGGATCACACCTTCGGTCTTCGAGAGAGCAAACCAAGGCCGACCTGGAAATGACATTGTGGACGAGTATACACTTGGTCAGAAGCTTGGGCAGGACGCCGCTTTGGGTGTACTGCGGAACCACTGGAATTCGTTTGTGAGGTGGGAGGACTTCAACAAGATCAAACAAGCGGGATTCAACGTCGTCCGAATCCCTATCGGCTACTGGGCGTACGATACATTCGGCTCTCCATACGTCTCTGGCGCGGCTGTCTACATCGATGCAGCCATCGATTGGGCGAGGAGTCTCGATCTGCGGATGATAATTGACCTTCACGGTGCACCTGGGAGTCAGAATGGGTACGACAACTCGGGACAGCGAATGGACCGCCCGCAATGGCAGACTGGCGACACTGTGCAGCGAACACTCCAAGTACTCAGGACCATCTCGCAGAAGTATGCGCAAGGCCAGTACCAAGACGTCGTTATTGGTATCCAGCTCCTCAACGAGCCGGCGCTGTACTTTGACAACTTGAGTTTCGACACCACGAAGCAGTTTTATCGCGACGGCTACGGTCAGGTCCGCGACGTATCCGATACGCCCGTCATCCTCCACGATGGATTTAAGAGACCCAATGAGTGGAACGGGTTTCTCACTCCGTCCGACAACAACGCCCAAAACGTCGCAATCGACCACCATGAGTATCAGGTCTTTAACAACGATCTTCTCCGGAAGAGTCCTGCCGAGCACAACCAATATACTTGCAGTAATTCCGAGACTTACAATGGCGCTGATAAGTGGAGTGAGTATATCTTTGCATCTTGAAGTCACATGTACTGATCTTGCTCAAGCTTTCGTCGGAGAATGGACTGGCGCCATGACAGACTGTGCCAAGTACCTGAATGGGTATGGGCGTGGCGCTCGCTACGACGGCACACTTCCAGGCAACTCTCGCATCGGTGACTGCAGCTGGCGCAATGACCTCAATAATTGGCCACAGTCGTACAGAGACGACACCAGGCGCTACATTGAAGGACAGATCGCAACCTTCGAGAGTAAGACTCAGGGATGGTTCTGGTGGAACTTCAAGACGGAGGGTGCGGCTGAGTGGGATGCGTTCAGATTGATCGATGCTGGAATCTTCCCAGCGATACGCAATGGCCAGGTGCAGTACAGATACGGCGGGTGCTAGAAGCCTTGCGTCGTCGTGGTCAATGTCACAGCCGAGTGAGCGACTAGAAAGTGTATATGCTATACACACGTCAAAGATAATTGGCAGTCTTCGGGAAGAATCATATTTGCTTACAAGTGACTAAGGTGGAATAGTGGTGAATCTGAGTCTGCATAGACGTTCGTCTGAGCGACTCGCTACATGTAGTAAAGCCTCCGCTAGAGTATGAATCGCATTACCATATCTGAACATGGCGCTGAAGTGGACGAGAGAAAGGACTGGTGTGGCTGCACGAGAACGCACAGTTGTGCTCTGGAGTCGCACAGATGCGAGCCTGTGGTTGCACGCGGATATCTTCAAGCGATCCTGGCGATCCAACATTCACAAGACGGTGAGTCTACCTCCATGAGAGCTCCACAACCCCAGATAAGGCCATGCGACAAAGCAGAGCGTTGGCAGATCGGCACCAGAAGAAGAGCCGGCGCATTCAGCCACCTACAAATCGAAGCGTGCGCCAACGATTCGAAATGCAGCTAAGATGGCAGCCAAGCATCAACGGCGACGAGCTTTGGCTGTAGTACAGTGCGGGGAAGTCTTGTAAAGTCTTGGAAGCCGTCGCCAACGCAGGGATGCTTCATCCCGCGCCGAACAGAAAATGGCACATAACAGAACGGCAGGCCGCACAAGCACGTTCACCTCTACAGGTTCTCTCATCGTGGTACTCCGTAATCCTTCACCACAAACCTTAAGATGGATACCAAGCAGCAATCCACCGTCCAGGACGAAAAGTCCACCAAGCTTTTCGAGGAAAAGACGGAGCTTGATCATGTCAAGCCTAGGGCATTGGAGAATGCCGATTATACTGGCGCAGAAGCAAAGACGGACCCGGCCGAGATTGCGCTTGTGAAGAAACTTGACTGGCGGCTTATGGTATGTATCGCGAAGTCATGAGACGAGCTGGCTAGATACTAACAAAATGACAGCCGACGTTATGTACGATGTACTTCCTGAACTACGTCGACCGGAACGCCATTGCTCAGGCCCGATTGAACAATCTGGAGAAAGACCTGGGCATGACGGGAGTGCAGTTCAACACCACTGTCAGCATGTAAGTGCCACCCATGGTACCATATCTCGCAATGTATTTACAACTTACAGCCTCTTTGTCGGATATGTGCTAATGCAAGTCCCGTCCAATATGTTGATCACCAGAATCAAGCCTGGTATCTGTACGTGATCTCTCCGTATGGGATGCATCTGATCCGAGACAAGCACTGACTTCGTACATCTACCTCAAGACATGTCCTCATGGATGGCCATATGGGCAGTAGTATCTGCGTGCACGGCGCTTGTGCAGAACTTTGGCGGCTTGGTCGCATGCCGATTCTTCCTTGGAATCACGGAGGTGACTTCCCCAAACGTGTCATCGTAACTTCGCTAATCTGGCATGCAGGCGCCGTTTTACCCAGGCGCCACTTACATGTTATCGATCTTCTACACACGCAAAGGTATGCTTGTGTCGCTTGTTACGTGTGCCTTCACTGACGATGGGCTGTAGAGGTCGCAACGCGGATAGCATTGTTGTATTGTGCACAGATTCTTGCAACTGGGTTCTCTGGCTTGATCGCTGCGGGAGTATTTGCTGGCATGGATGGCCTACGTGGTATAGCCGGCTGGAGATGGCTGTTCATCGTGTGAGAACTCAAAGATTGCCAAACCATGATCCAAAAGCTTACTAGTTGTAGTGAAGGTGCCGTGACTGCCTTAGTAGCTATCTTCGGCTTCTTCCTCCTACCAAATACGCCTTTAACAACACCATGGCTCAATCAGGAAGAACGGGAACTAGCACATGCGCGTATGGAGCGCGATCGTGTCGGCGACTCGACTGAGCCAGTGAGCTCCATGGAAGGATTGAGACAAGCATGTCGGTACGTAGTCTTTCTGAACAAAGTGTATGTGAGACAAGCACTGACCTTGTATGTGTACCTTACAGGGATCCGCGAACGTGGTTGTTCTGCCTGATGCAGAATTTCCACCTGAGTGCCTGCTCCTTCAACTCGTTCTTCCCAACGTAAGTCTTGAAGTGTCGCATGCAATCGATCAAAGCTCAATCTAACGGGGTCGCAGCGTCGTTCGTACTCTTGGCTTCAACAGAACCATCACTCTTGTGCTCACATGTCCACCATTTCTTCTTGCAGGCGCCGCCGGTATCTTCACGGGTTGGAGTTCTGGTCGGATGCACGAGCGGACATGGCACATCACGATCGGTCTCCTCGTGGCCATCGTCGGATTTGTAATTGCAGCAAGTACGCTGAACACGGCGGGTCGCTATATCGCATGCTTCATCTTTCCGATGGGCGCATATTCCGTGAACTCGGTCATTATTGGGTGGGCGTCTTCAACACTCGCTCAGACAAAAGAAAAGAAAGCGGTACGTTACATGCTCTTTAAAGAACACGGGATTTACTGACCACCACAGGTTGTATTGGCAATGACAAACGTCGGAGGACAGATAGGTAAGAGCTACATGCACGAAATGAATATGAGACAAACACTGACTATGTACCTACATTTCTGCAGGCTACATCTATGGAGCATACCTTTGGCCAGACTACGATGAGCCACGTTACGGCATTGGTTTCGGTGCTTCTGCAGCATTTGCACTGTGCTCGATTGGCTGCGCCTGGGCAAGTACCTCCTTGCGAGCACTAAAGGCCATGGACTAATGATTTGCCCACAGGTCATTCGCTTCATGCTCATCAAGGAGAACCGGAAGCTTCGAGCTTCGACAAATGAGCACGTCAACTTGTACGGATACTAAAGAGTGTAGTCGCCGATCAGCTAGTATGGGCTTGACTGGGCTCAGTCCGCCGAGCAAGATCTCAGAATAGACTGGTGCTTGGCTCGATTTGCCTAACTTAACCTGAAGCGGCGTGAGCTTCCTTTACGTGGTGGAGAATAGTAGTCGCAACGAATGAAATTATTCTCAGAAGGTCCACATTGTTCCCCTTGTGTCGAGCAGCATGAGTCGAACGTGTACTGATCCCTGGAGAAGGCAGGCCATCTGCCAGATGCCGATGGATTGCTACGGTTGTCATCGAAATCAAGCAAGGTTTCGGTAAATGCCCATATGTATTGACAATGTCTCGGTAGGTGAATCAGAAAGCACAAACTATTCACCGGAAGTCTCACCAGCTACTCCCGTGATCGCATAAAGCAGTCGTTGCGAATATTTCCTCCCTTCGTCTTTCGCAACTCGCCGGTTCAATCATATCAACTTACAGCGAACATGGCCAAGGTCGACGTTGCTGCACCCCTCACTGTCAACAAATTACCGTCAGCTACAAAGCCTGGGCGGTAGCAGAGAGGCCCTGTCGAGGCGCAATTGCAGACCACGCAAGGCTTGTGCGATCAGGATGAGGCTAGTAGCTCACATGAGCAAGCAGCAAACCAGTCCCATGTAGGACATGAGGAAGAAGAACGAGTCAATGTTGATGCAGGCAAGAAGTGTATTCGAGCCCAGGACCACGAGGACGACCAGCAACCCGTACCAAAAGTTGCGCACCATGTACATGATTTGGAGCCCGGCAAGACGCACATCAAGGCTATCGACAACGTTCAATACACTAACTTCATCCCACAAGTCATCAAAACGCCACCTCCCAAGACCGCACTATTGTTCACATGCATCTACCTTGCATCGCTCCACTACTTCTTTCGTCCACCCTCCTCGGGCCCCTTCATTGGTCACATACCCACACTCGTTCGAGGTCGGCAGAATCGCGTGCTGCTATTCACCGGCTGCTTCAACCCACCACACCTACACCACCTCGAGCTCCTCTGCCAGGTCTTCCTCAAGTCGGGCCCAAACACCATCGCCGCAATGTCGCACCCCGTCGGCAACATCCTAACCGGCAACGGCAAGGCGCACGCCGAAGCAAGCCCCTTGAACAAAGCAGCACGTGCAGAGCTCTTGCAACATGACATGTTGGACGGCTGGTGTTGGCCGTACATGGGAAATCGAGAGGAAATAGGAGATTACATGGGCCGCATAACGAGCCTGGCTGCGAAAGATGGGTCCGAGCTGTCGTTCGTGAGCCTGACGGGCAGCGACCACACGGAAAAGTGTGTGAAGTATGGGAGTATAGACGCGATGCGCTGGGAGACGAAGGACAGTATAATGGCGGACCTCACGCACCCGTCGAGTCTGTGGGACGGCCCGAAGTTGAAGCGAATGCGTGGATGTGAAGATTGGCGTAAGATTTTGCCTGCGAAGGGTGTGGGTCCGCCGTCAGGATGGAAGTGTATGGGAGGCTGCAAGATTTGCGAGAAGGCGCAACAGGTCTGGCCCCTCCTCAAGCTGGAGGAATTATCTGGTCTCGCCGCCGACGTGCTCGAGCGCTGTCACCAAGGCTTTGGCTTAATATACACGTGGCGCCGCAAATCCGGCGGTACACTGACTTTCATGCCGTCCTCCATGACCACCCTCCGCAACGAGTTCAGCTCAACTGCGGCCCGCAAGATCCTTGCTTGCGTTCCGCACGAGTTCTTGTACGAGAATTTAGTGGGACTGGTCATCAATCCGGCGCTCTTGCTGCAGATCTTATGCCTTGAGCGATATGTGCCAGAAGATAAGCTGGTGTCGCGGAAGCGTGTCAAAAAGCCGCTTCGGCTGGACGAGGCGAGCGAGGAGGACAAGTATCGCGCGATCCATGGGAAGGGCTGGGATCTGATTGTAAATTTTGGTATGCGTTTGTGATGTAATGCGGTCGCGGCATGGAAGCTTCTAATCGCGTTCATCTACAAGTATCAAGACCATGTGATGAGAACTTTCCTGATCGCCAATGATCAACCATCGTACACTCCCTCTGCATAACCTTCTCTCAATCGATCCTCAACTTCTGCAGATCCTCAATCACGCTTAACTCAGCCTTGACCTTGTCACTCATGTCTAGCCCTCCATCGTCACCATCTCCATCCATCTCCATATCGTCCTCTGTCCTTGCAGCCCTCAGCTCTTCCCTCGTGTGCACGTGGTAGTCTCCACACAGTCTCTCCTTCTTGTCCTCCAGCCACGCTTGTGTCGCAACCTCCTCTACCCCATACGCGAACATAACCTTTTCTTCCTCAGCAGCACCCTCGATGCAGTCCACGAGAAACGTCGTCAGCAGGTACTGCTTCCACAGCTTGATATCGCCTTTGCGCCCTGTGTTAACCACGACATCGACGACCAGATTTCGAAGTGAAGAGCTCGCGTCCGTGCAGTCGTATACGTCTTGGACGCTGCCGTATGGGAAGTCGTCAGGCGCGGATGCGATGCGCGTGAAGAACGCGTCAAGAAGTGCGTTGCGGAAAGAGTACGCGGAGAAGTATCCGGCGAAAGCAAAGAGTTCGGTGACGAAGCGGTAATAATACTTAGACGCGGCTATTGGGCGGAGATTCGGATGTGTGAGCGCGCCGGTGTACAGGAAGGTGGTGAAGACTTTGAAGTGTGCGGGCGACTCCGAGGCGAACATGAAGGTCCTGCTGGAAAGGTTGTTGCTGATTTTGATCCTGCGGAAATCTTGGAGACTGGAGAGTGTCAGTGAGCTTGCGGGGCATGAAAGTGTGGTCTTAGTCTGTTGCGCAAGTGTCGAAAGCTGTTGAAAGAGGTGAGAGAACTTGACTTACCGGTCTGCGAAGTACTCCGAGCCCTTGCGCAAGAGCTCCACGGGGACGGTGAAGATTTCCATTTCGTCTCCGCGACCGACCTTAAGAACTGCCATGAGCTCTTCCTGGTCGATGTTGCGCCCTACGTATGGTGCGCGGCATGGCACAGTAGTGTCGGTCATGTTGAGTTTGGATGTGGATGTATACGTGCAAATGTTGAGTTATACTCGCGGTCGAAAAAGTGGGTGAGTTCAGAAATGAGAAGTCTCGTTTGTTGTGTTGAGAAGCGTGGTATATAGTTTCTCCCCTCCGTTTCGAAGTTGAAGTGAAAGAGGAGATGCGGTGAGGAGCGGTATCGGAAGCTCGGCTTATACAGTGAGAGAGAAGACATAGGAGCGTTTGCGCAATGCACGCGCAGCGGTGAGTGACCAGCAGAACAGACTGTTTCAGATCACGCAGTGGAATGAGAGCGAAATGCGATACAGAAATGACGAACTTTTGAAATATGTTCCTGCGTGCTGATCGTGCGTAGTCGTCGGGTTTCTCCTCTGAAAGACACCGTACACTCCTTGCGACTTGCATAGCTTCATAACGGAACGCCATCGGCCCTGGAGATGGTGCATCCTCCTCCATATGGAAGTCGCTGTACTTAGAACTCGGTTCCAACGCAGATAGAGCACCTTTACCACCCGGTCTCAAAAAGTAGCAGCGCCGTTGCCAGTCACACGGGTTCCCGGCGAACTCTTCAACCGACTCCCCCCATCCTTGAATCACGGGCTCCTCGTAAAGAGGATTCGGGCAGAGCTGTGCTATCAGTACTTTGCGATGTTAAAGTTTGAGCGTGCTTGCTTACGATCTTGCGATGGCCACGTTGCTTGCAGTTGCTGCACTTGATGTTCTTCAACGTCTTGGGTTTAGTACACATGCGCGAAAGACGTCCTTCTTCGCCGCAGCCGAAACAGTGGACGGTACCTCGAGTTCTGGTGTGAGGACAACGCGAAGTTTCATGATCTTCTCCACAGCATGAACAGATCTCCGTGTCTGGGGTGCTGTTGCGGCTGTCACCGCTGTGCAAAGTCAGCCTCATAATTCTGGTGACAAAGCGAGTCAATGGTACTTACAAAATCATCTTAGTAGAGCTGAGCTCAGATTCAGAATGTTCATGATACAGAAAGCAGAATTCCTTCTTCTTGATCTTGAACCAAGTCTCTTTGCTTTGGCCCGTGAGCCCTGGAGCAGAGCCCAGCACGGTACCGTTGTCCACGGAGGTCTGCACAATATCCACAATGAACTCTTTCGGTGAGCGCTCCGCCAGGTCTCGCCAGTCGTCGAAACCAAATCTGTCCACAATCAGGTCAACGTGTAGCTTGCGTAGATAATCGTCTTCGCTGGTCACCTCGTAGAGCAAAGTACTATCACAGATCGGGAGCTTTTACTCTTTTGCCATCCGTAGGAAGTACATATCCAGTACCTTATTCGCCAACTTCGGACATTCGTGGGCTTTGGCGAAGGAGTAAAGGTTGATGAGATCCTTGAACTCCAAGTCCGAGCCGTCAGGGCGGCTAAGCTCGCCGGTGTTCACCCAGTCGTAGAACATGCCGAACGTACCAGCTTCATCGTCAGGAAGACTAACAAAATTGGTGTCGTTGTTCACTCCGCTCAGCTCTTTCTTGAAGTGTCCCGAGTAGAATCAGAAAACGCCACGGTGCATCTAGAAGTTCGGAATGCCCCAGCCGCTCGTACGGACAAGGATCATGCGATCGTAGGCCTTACTGTTGGTCATCAGTATTCTGTACATACTAAGAGTCGCCAACTCACCGTGGTGGTTTCTGTGTAGAGGCCAGACATGGTAGGTCATCCGAAAGCGATAGCTTCGCCAATGCTTCCACCGCCGCTTCGCTGGCCCGACCCATGCTGCTCGGATCTTAAGTCTTCTCGTGTGTCGCGACGCCGTCCGGGGCTCGTCGCGTGCCCACCGTCTGACGCGCTGCTGTGTCGGTCTCTTTCGGACCGCGAGAAAGCGAGATAATGAGGTGTCCAGTCAAAAGGTTTGCGTCCGACCGCACAAAAAGTGAGCGCACTAAACGCAACACGCTAGTACCCTTAGCGCCACCACAGCGGTCAATCGAGGCAGGAGCGCTCCTTCCTCCTCACCAGTGCCCCTCAGCACCACAGAACGCGAGAGTGAAAGGAAGAGAGTAAATATCCAGAGAGTGAAAGAGAACACAAGCCAAACATCCTACGTGTCCACATATTCGCTATCAAACCATGTACCTATCCGACGCCCCCCACCGAAGATGCCTCCCAGTCAATACGCCTTCATAACAGTCATGCAAAGGTATCAAGACACAAGGAAACAGCGCTATCAGACAGACGAAGAGCAAGAAGAAGAAGACCGAAGACCAATCTACCGTCTCGGCACACCGCCTATACCCATGTTACCCGTCATACGGCCACCACCTGCATTCAGACTCTGACGAACAATAGCCTCGGCGGCTTGTGCGGCCGCGAGACGTTCCTGCAGTATTGTTAGCATATTTGTTCAAAGATGAGATGTTGCGGCAACGTACCTTCTGCCTGCTCCGGTCCTTGAGATATCGCTCCGCCTCGGGTCTCATGCGTAGAATACGTAGAATCATGTCATCGTTAGGCTCAGCCTGAGCTTCTTTCCTCTTCTCCTCTTTTGCCTTCTTCATCGTGCCCAGATTGCGTGACAGCATAATGGTCTTGTGTTTGCGCGTAGGCATGCCGACAAGACCTGCTGCGCCGCCGAATTGGTGACCTATGGATGCTGGGGCTGACATGCGGTTCATGCGTGCGTTCTGCTCTTGTGATCGTCGCGCACTTGCTGCTGCCATCGATTCCGAGGTGCGAACGAGGTCATCGGTCTGCTCGAAGTAGAAGAAGTTGAGGTTTTGAAGTTCGTGGTATTTCGGCGATTTGAGTACGTCGATTGGAACGCCGTCGACGTTGCCGTCCTCGTCTGCGGCGTTGAAGAACTCGAAGAGCATCTTGAGCCACTTGAAGACGATGTCGAGCTCTTGTTGTGTGAGCGGTCGTTGCTGTGAGATCTTGTCGGAGAGTGGTGGGACGAGCAGCGATTCTATCGTTGCTAGTGCTTCCTTCCATAGACGCGTCATGACCATGATCATTGCGGCATCTGTCAGCGTTTGCTTCATGATGGCGAAATTATCATCAAAGTAGCTGAAAAGCGGCGCAAGAGCCTGTGAGACGTCATGTGGTGTGGGACCTTGTGCCACAGATTGAGGTCGCGCTGCAGCGCGGAAGTAGCTGGTGACCGAAGACACTGTGATGCCTTTGTTGAGCAGGCTTCTGAGAGTCCGTCGAGACAGAATGTCGTTGATGACGGTGGAAAGCTTAATGTGTCAGCGAATGTAGAAAGATCGGAAGCTTCCACAACTCACCTTATCTGTGATCTTTCGGGTCATATCACGCTCAGTCCTCTTAAGTGTCCTGAAAGCCTTGCCGAAGTAGAATTGGATGTCGTCACGCTCGCCTTCCATACTCACTCGCAGTAAGAGGCGACCCTGCGTGTCAAGATCCAGCCAGTACTCGCGCGGCATGTAGTCTCGGAAATGCGACGGATCGAGCTTGAGCGACGTTCGACCAACGCAGTCGTGATCACCCAGCGCATCCCAGTCCCAGATGGTGGCGACAATATTGAGCGGGCCGTTCGTCGTAATGTCGATGGTCTCATCCCAGCGAGGGTTGAGGTTGGCGTAAATGACTCGTGTCTTTGCTAGTCGCTTCTGATACTCATCACCGAGAACAACATAGGGATCACTAAGCCCGTTGATGTCGCACGCTTTAAGATCTTCGGCTTCGATTATCTTAATGGTGAAGACGAAGTTGTTGTTGCGGAGACGTTGCGTTGGCGGTGGAGCATGCTTTTGGATGACTTCAGCACATGCATCAACGCCAATCTCGTGTTCAAGCTTGTCCAGTCGTTGCATTGCATACTCAATGTTGTTGAGTTTGATGAGTGACTGCGACCGTTAGCACGAGCGGTTGAAGTATATTAGAAACAACTCACTTCAGGGTAGAACTGAAACGGCTCTACTTTCTCCCGTTGGGTATAGAGATCCTTCGCCATGGAGATCCACTTTTCTTGCCTTGTTCGACTAGCCTCAGCGGCTTGCTCAGGAGTCATACGGTCCATTTCTTTTGCGAACTTCTGTTCCACCAGGTCGCAGTATCTGGCGAGTGCAATACCGATGGACTTCGAGACTGCGGTCATGAACTTGGCGTACTGCACATCGTCGTCCCAGTTCAGTCCGACTATCTGCTCGATGCTTTGATTGAACGATCGGAAGATGTCAACAACGGAGATGCTGTGCCGCTCGTCGTCGTCAGGAACAGGATTTTGCGATTCAATGTGGAACTGGTCCGCCTTGAATGCATTCTCAACCCAGCCTATGAGGTTTGTGTCGATCTCTCGGATCCATCTCCACACAAACTCTTGCAGAAGATCTTCGATCTTGAAAGCAAAGCGTCGGTTTGGCAGAGCATCGCTGTGTATGCGGCGAATTTCAACAAGCTCTTTGTACAAGTCGAACCCGTCTTGGACCGGCACAGTCTCACTTTTGCTGTGCGATACCTCCAGGATGCGACCGACCAAGTCACGCGCGTCTGCCGCATATGCAGGGAACATTTCCTCGACGAGGCACATCATGGGGCTGACGCCCATGACGTTGGGGTTCTTTCGGTATCTTTTCTGTATCTTCTCACACAGCTTGACCACCGCTCGTCCAAGTTCAATGACGTGGTAGAATTCCCATTCCTCTTTGGTATTGGGGATGTGCTTCGCAAGTAGCTCGCCGTACACCTCCGCCGCCCGTTGCTTGAGGGCTTGCTTCAATTCAGCAGCGAACTTGTCCATGTCAGCCTCGGTCCCAGAGTACAGAGGATCATCGTAGATGTGATTTTCCAAGATGTACATGATCGGTCCCACAGCTGGAGCTTTGTTGTCGTAGCAATGCATCAGTAGCTGAAACATTTCACGCAGCAAAGCTTCATTTAGTGACTGCAGTATTTGCTGATTGAGCGCGTAGTCTTGAACAGTCCACTTTGACCGGTCGAAAAGTGCGTCCTGTACTGGGATGTGGCTCATTCGGTACGACTTCTTGTCTGTTGGCGGTGGTGGCGGCTCCTTCACATAGTTGAAGCCGGCATCGAGCGTATCGAGGCTGATCTCCTGGTTAACGTACTTCTCCCGAATCACATCGAGGAGAAGAACGAGACGCGAGAATTGCGGGACCCTCCACCTCACGGCAACCTCATTAAGCAATTCTGCCGACTGCTTGGACAACAGCTTCATAGCAGGAGTTTCATCCGTCGCTTCGCTCGCTTGTAACTCGGCATCGTTCAAATCGTATGTGAGTACCTCTTTGAGTATGGTGCGGTAATATGAACGTGGATCTGACGGGATAAAAACGTAGGATGTGCCGTCTTCTACTCCGTCGTCTTGAATGTTAAGCCCGCTCATGTCTACAGGCTGATCGATGACATAAGATGAGCCGTTCTCGGTCGATTGTGAGCCCGATCTTGAAGGATCAGCATAGCCAGGATCTAAGGACGGATTTGCCTTGAACTGCGGAACGGAGCCACCGGAGGAGCTTTTTGCTAATTCAGGGTTCGACTGGAGGATGGCCAGTATCATCTGCGAGATGTCAGGAATCTCCTGGTGCTTCCACACCTCGTACGCCTCTTCCAGGTCAAAGTCATCATTGTTCAGCGTTCGTTTGGTCATCATGCTGAGGTGGGCTTGGTAGGTCTTCAGATCTTGAAGCGCGGCCTTCTCGGTCCAAACAGACTTGTGTCTATTGATGTCTGACTGCACGTCGGAGTATGATACGGAGAAAATGCGTGAGACGTGCAACACAAGCGGCATGTCTTTGACCTCGTACGTGCGCGGTACCTCGACCTCAATAGTGGTGCCGCCCTGACCGCCATTGCGCTGATCGCCGCTCGAGAGGTCCTGGTCGTGTACCAGCAGCTTTTTCTCCATCGTTGCAAGCCGCTGTGCCAACTCTGGCCGGTCCTTGGTCCAGTCATTGTCTTTGAGCGTGGAGCTTATGAGCCGGATGAAGAGGGCAACATGCCGATCCACCATAAGCTTCCACCCGTCGTCCGCCTGCGCCTTCCCTTGCTGCAGCTGCTTTGTGGCGTTCGAGAAGAAGATCAGCAGCAAGTCCTCCACGCGCCTGTCCTTGTCCATGCTTTTGCGAAATCGCGGGTCCTTGAACTCGTTCAGAAAGACGGCGAATGTGCGCTTGACTGTGGCATCCTTGTACTCCGGCATCTTCTCCGTGCCCATGAGCACCTTCGTTATCCGTTTGTCCAGCTCACCCATGAAGCCATGGGGAAAGCGCGTGCTCTTCGAATCTCTTATCAGGGAGATATCCTTCACAAGATCCGTCACCGAGGTCGATGACCGCTGGACCGCCTTGGGCGCTGCGGGCACATGCTGGACTCGTTTTTGGCGGGGCTGCAGGAGGTATGCGAGGTATGCCACGCGGAGGGCGTAGAGATAGGCATCTTGGGCGGTGACGCTGCGCTTGCTGCGTGCGTTCGCAGAGCTGTTGCGCTGCAGGCGGTCGCGTGTCTGGAGGCTGTTTATCCTGCGATTGCTGCCCCGCCCACTCCCTCGTGAAGTGTCCATGGCCTGCAAAAATGGGATTCAACGGGGCGTCGTAGGGAGGTCGACCGCACTCGGGCGCATGTCACGTCGATCGGCGTATGGCGGGCGTCCAGGGCTGCAGCGACCCAGTGATATTTGGAGGGGTCGTTCTTGCTACTATTGCGCACTCTTCACCACACAGCGCCTTCCTCTTTTACTTTCGCAGACGCCCTCCAGATCTCTCCAACGTGTGGTGTGCGGACGGTCTCTCGACGGACTTAAAGAAGAAGATGGGCTCTGTGGCGGCAGCTCCACTCGACGTGCGTCACAGGTTGGGCGTGGGTATTGGACAGGGAAGCGCGTCGGACTTGCACCTGCTGACTGCTAGTCTCAGCTCATGAAACTACACTTTAATTAGCTACACTTGTAGTTACACGCTCGCAATGATTTGTAGCACGGCGGACACAGGGCGAGGCAAGGCTGTGGGTGGTTCAGTCGGTGGTGTATCAGAAAGTCTTGCTGACGCCGTGGACCTCTACGCAATTTCCTTGGGCCCTGATCCACGTCGAATTGGTACTTCATGTTCACTTCACAATCTTCAAAACGATTTGCAAACGCTTGTCATGTTTATGATATTGGAATGCCCCATGAACAGCCTTACCAGGGGATCGGCATGGGTTTGCGGGAACATGCAGGTGCGACCGGCATCTTTGAACGTGTGTGTGGAGCCAACATTAATGATGCTTTCCAAACTTCCCTTCCATCGTGTGACCTTCTCCATCTTTCTCACCGTGCGATCGCCTTGTATTCTGGCTGCATCGCATTGGGAAGAGTCGTGTTACCAAACGGCAGCGACAACCAGAATCTGGGACCGAAAATGACCTGAGCTAGGCGTTCACATGCGCTGGATGGTGCTTCTTCCTACCTCCTCTACCAAAACATACCTCCCACCGTCACAACTTTCGAACATACCATCTCTGCATAACATCGGACGATCGAAAAGTAATACTGTGTTCCACTCTTCAGGGAAGTTGAACTTCGAGCACGTCGCGTCAACAATCTGCGTAAACAAGCACACGCGTCTCACACGACAAATCGGCACCTGTCTCGAGAGACACGTCTCACACCCATCACCGGTTGAACCGGGCACTCAGCACGATGCCAGCCTCACAGAGCCCCACCAACGCGGCTGACCGCCCCCGCCTCACCGAAGCGCAGAAGAAGGAGAACCACATCCGCTCCGAGCAGAAGCGACGAGAGGCTATCCGCGAGGGCTTCGACCGGCTCGCCTCCATCGTGCCCGGTATGGAAGGACAGGGGCGCAGCGAGGCCGTGGTGCTGGAAGCGACAGTGAAACACCTACGCGAGCAGATCGTCGAGCGCAACAAGATCATCGCCGAGGCGCAGGCACGCGGTGTCGACACCACGGGTTGGGAGCTGCCTGACCACACGCTTATTGCATGCGAGTCACAGTTGAAGCGCGCGCAGGAGGAAGAGGAACAGCTGAACGGGGCTCAGGGCAGGGACTAGCAGGCCACGCGTGGGAGATCGTCCTTTCAAGCAGCACGCAAAACCAATAAGCAAAGCAGGCTTGAGGTGTGCAGACCAGCGGTTCAAGCCGATTCACTTGCTGGCGACTACGATGTTGATGATTCGCTCGATGGCGACTACGACACCGATGATGCGGCGTCCGCAGAACCCACAGAATTTCGCTGAGCCTTCGCAAGCGTGGTGACTCGCATGGAATTGAAGCACCAAAAGCCCCATCCTCCGAGCACCCTTGATGATCACAAATGCGATTGTACAAGGAGGAACGCAAGTGAGCTCTTGGAAGAACTGTGCGACGATGAGGTGTGCAGCCAGGACTTGATGCTGGTTTAGACTACGTTCTGATCCAGCTACCATGATCACGATTTGTCGTTCTTGAGTTATAGCAAAGAGAGGAGACGGATCAATTCATCAGGATTCGCAACCTATCAGTTTACTAATTCCAAGATCGCGTGTTGGCCCCACATCGCCTCACATTACCCCACAACATTCACTCGCGCACAGACCGCATCACTATCGATAAGCTTACAAAAATAACATTTCGCACCAGCACGCCCAAACAATCGCAAATCAAGCTCTGCAACAATGTCTTTCTCCTTTGCCTTTTCCGGCGACGACATAGAAGAGGATCCAAGTGATGTTATAGACGACATTCAGCAAGAGCGAGGACAAACCGGCAATGCGAATCACGATGCACCACAGCCTATTTCGGCTAGATCGCATGACTTGGAAGAAATGGTGCGTATACACCAGAGATGCACTCAACTCAACCTAAGCACAAACTCTTCGACACTTTCGAAAAAAGCAGCAAAGCCACACTAGCATCCCACAGGGCCCCCTTCTTCTAACCATGAATCTAACACACCCCACCAGCTCTCCACCCTCCCCGACAAAATCTCCTACTCCACACTCACCATCAAAAGTCCCTTGGGCCACACAACCCGCCTAGCACGAAGAGAACTGTTCGACGTGCGCCTCCAACTCATGGCCGAAGACGACGGGTCTAATCCTAATCCACTCTCCGGCCTCGACGATTCAGATCTCCGGGCGAATGTTTACGAGGGCGGGTACAAGACTTGGGAATGCAGCATTGATCTCGCGCGCTATTTGCTCGATCACAGCGTGGATGCTGGGCATGTGGTTGAGCTTGGGTGTGGTAGTGCGGTGCCGAGTTTAGTTTTGTTTCGGAGTGCGTTGAAGGGGAAGGGTGGGGGTAGGAGGTTTACGTTAACGGATTATAATGCTGATGTGTTGCGCTGCGTTACGGTGCCGAATTTGCTGCTCGCTTGGGTGGGCGGGTTGAAAGAGGACGAAAGTAAGGAAGTTTTTCCTGAGAGTGGAAATCCGTTGCTTAGAAAAGAGGAGGAGAACGGCGACCTTTATTTGACGCCGGAGGTCATTGGGGGGTTTCAAAAGGCGCTGTCATCAGCGGTTATCTCGCTCACCCTACTTTCTGGCTCCTGGAGTCCCGTACCCATACTTCTCGACCTCATCCCGTCTACTCCGGAACTCGACACGTTCATCCTAGGCTCGGAAACGATATACAGCCCTGCGAGTCTGGAAGCTTTTGTGGAGACAATTACCGCGCTGATGAAGCGCGTTGAGACGGCGAAGACGCTGGTCGCGGCGAAGAGGGTGTACTTTGGTGTTGGGGGGAGTGTGGATGGGTTTAGGGCGGCGTGTGTGGAGAGGGGATGTGTGGCGAATGAGGTGGAGTTTGAGGGGTTGGGAGGCGAGAGTGAGGGTGGGGTGAGGAGGTGTTTGATTGAGGTGAGGTTGTTTTGATGGAAGATCGAGTTTGCAAGCTGAGTTCAAGGGGAAGAAATTGGTCGTGATCATGTGTATTTGTGTCTCGGAAAGCTATGAATGTGACTACGAATGTGGGTATCTAGGTCATTGCGCGTACCACGCGCTCCAACAGGAAGTAAAAATAAGAAAGATCGAGCCTTAAACGCCATGTAGTCTCTCCGACCAATTCCGCCCGCTACGTCTAGTTGACAGACAACTGCGTCGATTTGACAGGTATGACCGGAATGTCTGTCCCACGACCAATCTCCAGCGTTTCGCTTCGCACAGAGTCCATGGCCTTAATGCGGTTCCGCTTCGTCTCTTCCTCGGTGTTTTGGCTGATTCCACGAGCTAGAGACAGCTGAGCCGTAGCTCGATTCATCTGGTCGATGTGGTACTGAATAGGCAAGCCCCGCCAGCCGAGCAGCTCGGGTGCGGCAATGGCATCGCGCAAATTGTTCAACTCGGCCTCGATTTCCTGGAGCTTAAGCAGGGTGCTGGCGACGTGCTTGAGGGCTTGGCGGCGGTATGCAGAGATGTTCGCCAGGAGATTGAGCTGCTTGGCATTGGCCTTGACCTGCACGGAATTGCCACCGACACGCGTCCAAAGCTGAGCAAAGAGCTCGTCCTGGTTCTTGCTGATGGTCTGATCGTCGTGGACGGCAAGGCTGTAGATGGTGTCGAGCCGATCGTCCAGGCCCTGGAGCACATGGAGGAGACCTGAGGCTGCTGTGATCAAGTCTGTGATTTCCTCCTTGTTCTTGCTGATCAGGAGCACGTATTGCTCGAAGATACGCTGCTCGAGCGTGAGGGGCGGTGAGACGAAGGCGCCGGTCATGGCGTTGAAGACCCGGCCGACTGAGCCGATGGACTTCTGTTTCTCGTCGATGCCCTCTAGGGTGGCCACTGTCAATTCGTTCATACTAACAATACGGCCAGTGGCTGCACCAATCTTGCTGTTGAAGCTCTGAAGATCGGCTCCTCCCTGGGTCGACCCCAGTAGGAAGTTTTGGAACTCCAGGTCCAGCTGAACACGGGAAGGGAGCTTCGAATGCTTGACTAGGATTCGCAGGTCGCGGACAACGAGCTCGGAATCCTTGAGCGTGCCAGGTAGAGTCATGGTCTCCTGCTGGGCTTGCAGGATGTCCTCGAAATTGTGCTGAACGTCGAGCAGATCGTCGAAGGAAGCGTTCTGCGCTAACGGAGTGTGCTGGCACATCGAGAAGAGGTATGAAGATCCCGGCAGCGAGCACACCGGTGCCATGGCGCTCGCAATCTTCGCATGGAGCAGACCAGACGCCATCTGGATGCCGAAGTAGAGGATGCCAAAAGCAAGGGCGATGCCGAAGAATGGTTTGAGAAAGTGGCGGTTGGCATAGCCGAAGATTTCCAACATGTAGACCATGAGAGGTCGAGCGACATTCTGGTAGAAGATGTTGACATAGTGCCACGGTCCAAGTTCCTGCTCCTCCGTGGGTTCTTCCTTGAAGGAGCGCGGGGTCCCAAATTCCTGACGCTTCCGGTACACAGTCGGTGAGTTGCTGTAGTCGTCCATCAGGCGGTTGAGAGACTTGCTTCCTGAAACCTTCGGGTAGATGAAGCTAGGTTCTGCTGAGCGTGAGGTTGAGCGGCTCGACTTGACGGAGCGAGGCGTGCCACGTGACGAACCAGCCTTTGAATGGCTGGCTGTTGCTCGGCTTGGCGTCTTTGTTGGTGTATCGTACTGCTGGTTTGACGAAGCGCGTGTGGTCCGAGAGAGAAGTGGCGTGGCCTCGTCGGTGTCTTCCTGAACCATGTCCTGATCTGAGGCGCTCAGGTCGACGTCGCTGTCGCTCGCCGAATGCACAGACACATCTTCGTCGGGTGAATAGCCTCCATCATCCCAGCTGCTGCCCATGCTGTTCTGCAGCCGCCGTGATCGCGCGCTCATGATTGATGTTAGAGGTTGAGAAAAGTGAGAAGAGGGTTGAGGATGGAGATAGAGCAAGATAGTGATGGGGAAGAGAGCCAAAACAGTCAAAGTATGGTGAGGAGCCAAATCACGAGCGCAGGCGCCTAGAGATGTGATACTGGTGGTTGTGGGAGGTTGGGTGAAAGATGGTTGCCACTGCCCTACGTGTGACGTGATGCTTGCCAATCAAGGTGCGAGTGCGGCATGGCGCCCTTGCTGGTAGAGCGCGAAGTATCAATTGGCCTTACAAGTGCAAACGTCGCCAGAATCTTCGTCTGTCTCTGATGCCTGATTGTTTCGAGCATCTGGAATGCCACTACGTCATTCTGGGATTCCGCCGCCAAGGACGCTAAAGCATGGAAAGTTAGCATGCACTCCACGTGCGCGACGCGACGAGGCTCGCCAGACGTCTCGATGCCACCATTGCGTCCTTTCACGCACGCGCTGAAAGCCTGTAGACGCGTAAGGCTTCACTCTCGGCCCAGGCTTCAAGATGCACGTGTTATCACCAAAAACTGTTCGTGCTCAGCACCTCACCAACTCCAACACACGGTGACAGTCTCGTCCGATGCGCCCGCAAATGCACGACTCAACCCCACCACCAGCGACCCGCCAACGCCTCCCACCGACCACCGGACGCTCGCCCAGACACACAACCTCTTTATAACATCGCCGTATAGTCCTGGCTCACCACTCATCCTGCCCAATGGCGCATACGTCTTCCAGAAGCTACAGTCATTTTTGCGCGCCCAGTACCCGCAGTTCGGCTTCCAAGAGGTCATCACGCCTATAATATACAAGAAGTCGCTATGGGAAAAGTCGGGGCACTGGGAGAACTATGCCGAGGACATGTTCAGTGTGCAGGGCAGAGGAGCAACGGGGCAGGCAGACAAGCAGATAGGCGAGGACGAAGAGTTCGGCTTGAAGCCAATGAACTGCCCAGGGCACTGTCTGCTGTTCAGGGATGAGATCAAGAGCTACAGAGACCTCCCAATACGCTATGCCGACTTCAGCGCTCTGCACAGGAACGAGGTCTCCGGATCTTTGACTGGCTTAACACGAGTACGACGCTTTCACCAGGACGATGCGCACATCTTCTGCCGACCGGATCAGATCCTGTCTGAGATCGAGCAGACGCTGAAATTTGTTGGCATGGTCTACAACACGTTTGGTCTCGGACCGTACAAGTTGCTTTTATCAACTCGGCCAAAGGAGAGTTTTATTGGTACTGTCGAGCAGTGGGACCGCGCAGAACAGCAGCTGTCAACAGCACTGGACAACATCGGAAGTGAGTGGGCGATCAACGAAGGAGACGGTGCCTTTTACGGTCCCAAGATCGATATCATCTTGAAGGACTCCAATGGCAAGGAGCACCAGACTGCTACCATCCAGCTCGACTTCCAGCTTCCACAACGTTTTGATCTACAGTATCAAGCGTCGCCCGAGGAGCTGGAGGCAGGCGTGCAGACGTCAATGGACGCTGGTCTTGACACAACTCTGCGGCGTCCGGTCATCGTTCACCGTGCTATCTACGGGTCGATAGAGCGGTTCATGGCGCTTCTGATCGAGCACTATGCCGGGAAATACCCCTTCTGGCTCTCGCCACGACCTGCCATTGTCCTCTCGCTGAACTCGGACCTTAAAGTGTTGGAGCATGTTGCGCGGATACAGTCTGTATTGTCTGGCCTGCAGCCTCACGATGCGCCTACTCCCATATCTTCAGCATCCCCGAAACCGCTGCCACTATCGACGATACATCTTCCGATCGATGTCGACACCACTGATCGCTCCCTTGGGAAGAAGATTGCCGAAGCACGAGCCAAGAAATACAATCACATCATCGTGGTCGGTAACAAAGAAGTTGAGGCTGGTGGCATGAACATGCAGATCGCGAACCAACCGAACGAGGAACAGACGGTCGAGATGCTGGAGTCTGTCATTAGTCGCAAGCTCACGGATAGGGAGAAATCGCGCGGGGCCAATGTGGATCTCGAATCAGCGCGCAAGTATTTCGAGAATCTCGCGAATGCATATATGTAGACATTGGAAAGCCTATTACGCCACTGAAAACATGCATCAATCGCCCATTCTTACGGCTTCTCATGGATCTGCCCTCACTTCTCTCATGGACATGCCACGGGTTGAAGCATATGATAGAAAATTGCGAGGTTTTCCAGGCGCTTTGATCCCCACCGAAAGCTTCCCAGCAGTCTACCCTTTGCGAGAACGTGTCGTATGCAACTTCACACAGCCAGAACCGACATCCATTCTTTCCATTCATCCGGAATAGCAGCCTTACGATCATAAGCGCACCTGGGTATTGCAGTGCTGTTGAAATCAGCAAAGTTGATCGAGGAGGAGACATATTACACTAACATGTGATTAGGGCGCCAACCGTTGGCCTCGCACTCCACCAACCACAGTAGATAGTCCAGCGCCGCCTGTGCGGAGTTTTCGAAGGGAAACCAGGACGAAAAAGCATAAGGGTGGTACTTTTCACCGCTTAGCTTTCTGAAGCGCAAATCCTTGACGGTCTGTGGACCAGAATCTTCCGCTGATTCCAATTGCTGGATCGCGTCCTCGAATTGTTGTGGGCCTTGCACCGCCTTCACCTCTACCACGTTGCCTAGGCCATTGATCCAGATTTCTGGGCGTAAGATATCTGTGTCGGACGCGCGCGAAAGCAAGAAGTTTCGTAGTGCTTTAGTGACGGCGCACCGCAGCTCGAAAAGACGAATGCGATGTTCAGCACGTTGCAGCCCACCTGTGGTTGCTTCAGGATGTGTGACCGTGATATAAGCCCCATGCATTCCTTCCGTGGACGAAGTTGCCATGATGAGCGGTAGAATGCTGACACAAAAGCTCTCTGGTGCTACAGGCCGAGTGAGATCAAAGTCGAGTCGAACGTGTACCTTCTGTGTGCACAAGCAACGGTTGTCCTCGATAATGGTGCTGTGCCATTCTATAGGAGCCTCTTCCTCGCCCGGGTATCTGAAGATACGGTAATCGTAGATTTCATCGTCGAGGGGGAAGAGGAAGTGGAACGGCTTCTGGAGCAGGCGAGCAAGTGCATCGGAATCCGAGAAGGCGAATACGGCTTCGGTTGACGACATGTTGAGGTGGAAGTCGCTGTACTTTACAAAGACTTTCTGCCACTTTGTGTGCGTATCTTTATTGACATAGAGTAAGCCGAGTGGGATACGCTGATCAGTGCCCAGATTTGTACGGATGGGGTTCTGGGAAGCGACGAAACGCCGACAAATGTTATTCCGGACCTTATCGGGCAGTGAGTTGAATGAAGGCGTTGGCGTTTTTACAAACTGCAGTTGCTGCCCGCCACACATAGTCGTGAACGCGGTCCGAATGTCCTTCTCTGCATTTTTGATCATACGATCGGGGTCGTCAAAGTGGCGGTACAGATCCTCACCGTAGAGCGTTTGACGGGCGCGCTCATGGTCGTCTACGTGGTATTCGCGAGGCACTGTCCAGGTCACCATTCCGCCGGGGCCATCGCGCTTGATCTGGAGACCACCCAGCAAGCGGCGATACTTCCGAATATCTAGTTCGTCTCGGATGTTGGCGTTCAAGATCTGAGTCATAGCAGTGACGTCAATCGTTGTGCTGCGTGTGCTCATAAACATAACGCCTTGATAGCTCTCGATGCGCTTCGCCCCGAAGCTGAACGAACTCGACTTCGAGGTCAAGTCTTCGAGTCCATATTAACTGCAGTAGAGGGAGAACTTCGACCCAGCCTTGCTCTCCAGGAAGCATCTCGAAGCTTCCTTGGAGGCCGCTGCCCCAACAATCGGCCGGACATAGCGCGTCGATATCAATGACCAGCTTTCGCTGCGAATGCGCTTGCTCGCCTAAATTCTCCAACCATCTAGCACCAACGTGCGCGATGAAGTTTCCCACCGGATCATGAAGGTGGAGGTCCCTGATCACTTCGAAGGCGTTGTTCTGGAAGCAGCGCGTACTCGCTTCGCGGTAGATCGTGCGGCATGTCTGGAATATGTGGAGGTGAAAGCTCTCGCTGACTCGGCCATTGACAATCTTTGGCAAATACCAGTGTCCCGGAGGCTAGCTTTTAACGCCGATGATGCGGATAGCGTCGTCGTGCTTAAGGACGAAGTCGTATATCCTGTTGCGTATCTCGCCCGGCAGGTCGACGAAAGAGTGTAGGTCGATGTCGACGGCGTGTGAGTTGCCGCTGGCCTTGAGCATGGCTGTGGGAGCCATGGCGCTAACGAGAAGAGATGGATGTGACGGCCACGAATGAGGTTGACGAGGGAGAATCGAGACTTGGTGAAAAGGTCGGGGTAATCACTGTGAGTCAACAGGCCGCGGAAGAGAACAAATCTCTTGGCCTTCGGTCTTGCCTTACCGGCCGTGCGCAACCGGTTGAGTTCCATGACATCAATCATATGACCGGTTTCACCGTACTTTTTCATGCTTAGACTGAGTTCCCGTGGCAAGAGACATATCCCGGGCTCACTCCAGGTCTAGCCCTCGCCAAAATCCGGCACAAGTTCCCAACTCCACAACCTGGATCTACCATATTTTATCGATGTTTTACAACCCAGCCTTATCTTTGCTCAGTCATATGACCTACCCATAGTAATCGTCGAGCTAATATCGTGCAATGCGAGCATGGGGAGGGAGGCATTTCAATTTTGATGCACTAGAGCGAGGAAGAACCCCGAAAATAAGCCTCAAGGAAGCTGTGTGGGAGGTACTTACTGTCAGTACTGTTTCACACACTGGATCTGATACATGAAGTAAGATTATCGAGTGGGCTTGTCAGACTCGGTATAAGCAGTCGCGTGGAAGTGACACATTAGCGGAGATAACGAACCTATTGCTCCTATCAGTGAACTATACAAGACCATGTTCGAGGACATGAGCAGGGAGGACTTCAACAATACGTTCATGGTGAATACCACTGCTACTTACTTCACTATGCTCGCTTTTCTCGAACTCCTCGACGCAGGAAACAAAGCAGCAGTTGCAGGCGGCTTTGGTAAACCGTTCAAAGAAGGCAGCGACGTTCTCAGCATACAGTCTCAGGTTCTGGTGACTCCTTCGGTCGGCGCTTTCCTCCGCGAATGGATGTGTGCGCCCGCATATGCCGGGAGTAAAGCAGCTATTATCCACATCGTCAAATACGCCCCACCAGGCTTGGCGGCGCATGGCATCAGGTTGAATGCGCTGGCACCGGGCTGGTTTCCGTCAGAAATGTCTGGGGATTACATGGCGACACGCGACCCAGGCAGTAAGAAGGCAGAGGATCCCGGATTTATTCCTGCGCGGAGATGTGGGAGCGAAGAAGAGATGGGCGGAACGGTGGTGTATTTGGCTGGCAGGGCGGGGTCATTTAACAATGGCATGGTGTTGTTGAATGATGGAGGGAGGTTGGGGGTTACGTCTGGGACGTACTGAGCATAACCAGAGACACGGTGTGCTGTAAGAAGAGAAGTCTTTGTTACTAGTGTTCAGATACATTCGAAGCCTGCTGATAATTCTTTGCCCAAATCTCTTCCCTCACTACAGTCCTGATATCCTGCCTTACCACCCGAGGCCACGTAAAGATCGACACCGTTTTTAGCTCCGTGAGACCGAAGACGCACCACCTGCTCGCTCCTTACTCCATCTTCCACTTCGCCCACTCATCCTCCTTGGGGTTGAAGGTGAACTTTTGCTTGGCGTGCACAGTCTCTGGCAACCAGTCTTCGTCTTCGCCAACGTCTATCACTGGTCGAAGTGACTTCATCCCAGCCAATATCCGACGCTCTTCCGCCTTGCTGTTTATCCCAAGAAGACTGCGCGGTCTCTATGCGGCCTCGCTATCTGCATAAACGGATCATCGCCGAACCTGCAACAGCCCAGGGGGCAATAGCAATTCGTATAGTCAAACTCCATGTACATAAAGCCTATCATATCCCACCGCGCGAAAATGACACCGATTGTCCTCCACACTTCGTCATGGCGAACGCGCGCGTAATCGTTGGCGTATTTCTGGCGAGCTGCGGCGCTCATCGTACCGCTCGGAATCTGTCGCTGGACTTCCAATTCCGTCCATTTCGCCGGAGTCATGACAAAGGGCCTGGCCTGTTGCTGATTATAATCAATGCTGAAGTTCTTCAGATTATCGAGAGCATTTTACGAGAACAGCCATCTATCGGGGAAAGGAATGTTCCTCTCCTCCAAATTTGGCCACGGGAAGAAAGGTTCCGGATAGAACGGATGTCGGAGGAAGAAGAAGTTCGGGAGCACGAACAAGTTCTTGGTGAGATACAAATTCTCAGCTTCATTGTGGATTTGCTTGCACACCCGGAGGATGGCCAGCTCTGGGACGCGGTAAAGCTTCCAGTCCTTGAATCGCGTCTCGGAAGATATACTGTATGGGTCGGGGGTGTAGAAGATCTTGCCGACTACAACCAGGTGTGTGTATACGCAAAGTCTCAGCTCGGGAGGAAGATCGAGGAAACGGAAGGACTCTTGCGTGGACGGCCGCGGGCTGGAAATTGACGCTGCCGTAGTAGTAAGCGCTTTGAGAGAGTCGGACATCTTTCAATTGGTCGTTAATTCGGGCGATTTGGGAGGGTGGCTCTGAAGTGAGTTATATGAATCATATCAGGCTGTTGCGAAAGCTGCTTGGCGGTAGTGAGAACGAGTGATCGGCGCACTAGCTGTTCGAGTTTCTTGCTGATGCCGCTGTGCGGGTCCGAAAGTTTTGATTGTCGTTGGGTGAGCCGATGTGAAGAGTTCTTTGGCGTGAGAATGCTCAGTGCTTAGTGCTTTTGAAGGTAAGGTGCGGAGCGCTAAGACCGCGACAAGGCAGCAGCTGCACCGCGTTCGGTAAGTGACCGTTGTTTGTCAAGGTCAGCTCGAGGTTACTCTTTCACTGTTTAACATGCGTATGTTAATCAGAGTCCAATGGGGCGTTCACACCGTGCACGTGAATGTCGCAGAACGAGCATGCTAACTAGTAGTTGACATAAGAGTTTTACCCACTCCTAGATAGTATCATAAATCTCTAAATCACTGTGCCGTAAGGTGCGCCATCGAACTTGAAGTATCCTGGTTGTAACTCTAGGAAAACGCCACGCGGATCGTACTTCTTTGACACCGCCTTCAGCCTTGCCACGTTTGCTGCGCCATAGCCAGAAACGACAGGCTGATACGGACTACTGTATGGCATGTACATGTAATCATTGTAGGCACCCAGCTTCTTTGCCATCTTGACCGAGGTGCTGAGGTAATCCTGCGCGGCTTTTAATATAGCTTTGTCATTCTTGGCATCCGTCCAAGAAGCGTAAAACAACGCATGGAAAAAAGGACCATCCGCTGGGTCGAGGCCGAGTGCGTTACCTCCCTTCTTTTGCATTGCTTTCAATGCAGGCTTCGAGAAGGCCTGGAATGAGATACTCGGTGATAAGACAGGGACAGTAGGCGCAATCTCGAAGAAATGGTCGCTCATGCGCTTCATCAGCTCGGCATTCAGCTTGAAGGATTGAGACCACATTGTGGTGCGGAATCCAGCTGGCATGCTCTGAGTCAGACCGGGCGTAGTCTCCGCTAACGTGACGTTACTTGTGCTATCTTGAATTGGAGGAATAGCGAGGTATTGCTTAAGAATCGCGGGTGGATTTGCGATGTCGACGGGGTTGAAATATTCGAACTCGGTCGTTGCAATTCTCATTCCACTGTAGGAGGCAATTGACATAAAGTGCGCAAGCTTAGTGTCTTTCTCGGCGCCGGTGACAGCGTTACTGAAGGCATCTAATAGGATGGGGATATTGCCCGGGTCGTACTGGCGTTTGCTTGCAAACATGAGGCCTTGGGGAAGGGTCTCGTAAAAGAATGTTGTGACGATGCCAAAGTTATTCCCACCGCCACGTAGTGCCCAGAAAAGGTCTGGGAACGTAGCTTGGCTGACGGTGAGGACAATTCCTGATGCTGTCACGAGCTCATATGCCGCAACATTGTCGCATGCTAGACCATACTGATTTGTGTGGTGGCTGATGCCTCCACCAAGCGTAAGACCGCCGACCCCAACCGAAGCAGCCTTTTTCACGTCAGTCCGTATACATTGAGGTGGGTAAGGAAACTCGAAAACCTACACGCCCGCCGACAACAGCAAGGTTGTAAGGCGTGAGATAGTTATACACGTCTAGCCACCGATTCCCCGGCCCAACAGCAAACGTCTTCTTGTCCAGGGAGAGCTTCAGCTGCTTCAAGTTGACTAGGTCAACTGTAATGCCACCCTGAATGCTTGAGGCACCCGAAAAGGCGGCATGTCCTCCGCTTTTGACGGCAAAGGGACATTGAGATAAGCGTGATATCAATACGAGGGTCGAGACTTCGAGGGCTGCACCTGGACTGAAGGTACAATAGGGCTTGACTTGGCTTTGTTGACTCGACCAGTATGTCGCGGGAGGAGCACTACTGACTTTGGCGCCGAAAACGAGCTTGAGCGAATTGCACTTAGATAATGATCAGCGAAATGTCTTACACGGCGCAAAGTGTAAAGATGTAACGCACGGCAATAGAGCAACCAGACAGTGATGACCGCACGACCAAACCAGCTAACTCGGGTATCGCTGACACGTTTATACCGTTGTCAAGTAATGCCTCGGTGACATTGAAGTCGAACGGCTCTGATTTTGATGCAAATCAGTATACGTCTCGCCTTCGCAGTGTGCTCTTCTCTTACCAAACGTCTCTTGCGCGGATACGCCAGCAGCTATGGCAAAGATGCCTAGCGCTATTCTGTCCAAGATCCTCATGATGTATAGATACGAGATGATTGCAGGCAATACTGGCCAGAGCTGAGTTGCTTGGCGTGCCTGTGAAAAACTCGCTCGAACTGCAGAGGTCACTCCTTTTGTACATTACGGTCGAGAGCATCGCCTCACGAAAAGGTTCCAGAAACACTTTGTACGACCTTGCCTTCGCTTCCAGCTGCGTGTCTGATGGCTAAACCTAGGCTGTTTCTAGACCATGTTCATGTAGGCTCATATATCTTGTCCAATCACAGCCGCTATTCGCTGCAACAACAACAAGCAGACTCCGAAGGATTTGAGCCCGCATGGTGACTTGCTACAAGAGGATAGGGTCGAGAATCCTGAGATCAATACCCTGCATCTTGAACCTGTGCTCGTTCAGTTTTGGACGGCTGCTGCAGCGGCTCGTTGGGAACAGTGCCTGATCCCCGCAACGCCCTGTGAATGATCGCGGTCAATATTGAGAGCGCGATCACTTGTGTAGGAAGCCAAGATGGGTGATAATTGAAAGGAGGTTGGTGCATGAGGCTGGCGGAAGAGTCCCGTGGAATTGGCAATGCGGCGCGGTCGCGACGGGTGGAGCGGGCGAACCACGACCCCGGGCTTCGTTCGACTTCCATGCATCGAAAATTCCACATATCCATTTGTCGCCGCGTTGTTCCATCAAACCCGCGTCATAACAGACCGACCGTCAACAAGGAGCTGGTCGCTAAGATAGCCGTGTCCTCTACGTAAAGACGTTCCAGCACAAGTAACAGACCTGAGAAAGCCCCTTGGTGATGTCTCTTACCACTCAATATATGGCCTGCAGTTGTCTGCGTAGATCTGACCGGGCTTTCGGCACTCACAGTTGGGTCCAATTTCTGAGGGTCCACGAACCCTTAGCAGAGGCAAGAATGTCAGCCGCTTCGTTCACGTATTCCCCAAGTTTCCACGTCTTGGGACCTGCGAGGCGCTCGATAACACCCAGATGAGGGCAACGCTTGTCACGCCTTAATAATGTACACAGCATTTGGCCGTGTCATTATGGTAGATGGGCCAGCAAGAGAATCCTGAGCCCTCGCGCAACAGCTCAGCTTCGTCGACATGGAAGGATGCCACGACTTTACAACCTTGGATGCAACGCGATAAGTATCGTTATCCTACTTCGTACAACATCACATTCACACCTTGTTGATTTTTTCTCGTGCTTATACTTTGCAACTTTCTTCCACTTGCTTTCATTTTTGTCTTCGTACCTGATCAGACCTTGCAGATTGAAGACAGTGGCGACCGCGACCGCCAACAATTCCCACAACTCCAGCAACTTCCTCACAAAGACGGCCGTTCTTGGAGTAGGCTGTGCGACTATCGCCATTGGGTCTCTTGTGATGGTCGCTCGCATAAGCCCAAGAGCGCTTCTCAGGTGCGCGTACAGGCGTGATGGAGCACATCATGTGCGCCACAGTCGTGAACCAACGTACATTGCAACCGGGAAGAGCTTGTGGAAAATCACGATGAGAGCCGCATGTCGACAACAACAAAGCACCAAACAGGCGTCTTCTTGACAGATTATAATGATAATGCAACGCCGAGCTAGTGTGATCCCGGTTTTGCAAAAACGAAGGATGGGCAATTCCGAAGACGGCCTCATGACCTCCGCTCACATGTTCTACCCTCTATGCGGCAGCCTAACCGTCCGGAACATTCTACGCAACTTCTCTGCAACCCAGGAGACTGCGCCTCGGGACTCGGACAATTACCAGCGGCGTAACTTAGATCTAAAATCGGCTGATCCCCGTTGGCCACATTAGCGACCAGCTAAGCACTACCGCAACGCTCGGCAACGGCAACGACAACTGCCATAGTCGCCGGAGGGGCTGTGAACTCGCAAGATAGTATCCCTTGGAAGATCCCGGGGCAGTATACGCTAGGTGGGCGCTTAAACCGTGGGCTCACGTAAGGCGGAGGAACGCCAAGCCGATGGTGGCTACGCTGACCACGATGCATGCCACTACTACACGCAATCTGAGATGTGGTGTTGAGTTCTGATGTGGTTGTTTCAAGAGGGCAGCTAGTAGCCCGGTGCCTCGAAAGTGGGTGCATAGAAGCGCTGATATTGCAATTTGCACAGCGTGCGTTCGCAGAAAATGCGCAAACGTTCGTGGCGATGCTCCAAGTCAGTTGCACTAAAGTCCGCCGGTCCTGGACTACATCCTTTGCTTCTGTAGCCGAAGTCAAGGCATATTCTGCCATGCCAGCCACTATGGTACTGGTAGTTGACAACCACAAGTCGGCGTTACATCGTGACTCTCAGCTTACCATAGACACTCTAGTCCTATGTTCAATTTCCACCAAAGACCAATGAAAGACCGAAGCAACTAGAAAGCTTGTGTATGAAAACCTTTCTTCCTAGTTGTAGTGAGATGCTATGAGCCAATCAGATGAAGTCTCCGAAGTTTTCAGCGTTGCAACGGCGTGGAGGTTCGGCGATAGATACAGACTAGGATAGTATCCAGCTCCATACAAACAATAGGTACAGCCCGTCGGAATACCTGAAACCGTGGGTTCGTGTTCCAGGGTAGTGGATCTTGGGCTGAATCCCGCGCTGCCGAGTATCCACTTCACGCGCGTGCTAAATATGGTGATTATCACCTTCGAGGATACTTAGAGCTCTCCGCGCCATGTTGCCTTACAAGATGTGATAGACACAACCAGCGGGAGCGTGCGTGAACGGCAAATGAATTGTTGGCAGGACAGGAGGCCTCGTGATGCGCTCGTTATCCCTCCCGTTATTTCGTAGAAAGCATGTACCGAAGATAGAACGACTAAACTCTGCTAGGACCTCTTCAGTGCTTGTAAGAGAGCCTCGATCAGCGTGGAGTTGGCCAGAACAAGAGCGCTGACGAGAATTCGAGATTGAAAAGAACGCATGCGCAGCCGAACGGATGCATCTTAGAGCTGACATATCGAACTTAGAAGGAGACGAACTGGGCAAACAGCTGAACAACATGAAGCACCTCGCGAATGATGGGGAGGTCCGGGCGTTGACCAAACTTCCAATTGATAGCGAGAGACGCTGGACGCCTGACGTAGACATTGCGACTATGCGCAATTTCCATAGTCGCGGAAGGGCGTGCTCATACGAGGAACTCAGTTCTTCCGGGAGAAAGTCCAAATGCGAGACGCTATATAGGGGATGTGTCTGTGCCGCGCTGCGTCTGTAGCTGGGCGTCGTCGGCGGAAGCGACAGAATAGGCCAGCAACGGAAGCTACGGTTGGCGTGGCGGCGTCCTAAACGCCACGGTACTTGCCATAGCAGTCATGTGGCTCTTGTCTGCGGTTAACAGTGTTTGATTGAGATGCCGACATATGAGGCTTCCAGAGAGGCTCACCGGCTCCAGCGGAGACGACCGAGGGGTGTATCGGCAGCAGCAAAGCCGGGAATAATTCGCTTCGGTCGAGGGCGCATCGTGCGAATTGGCGGAACACACTTCTGGGAGAACGAGTGACGGCTCTCACACCGACGAAGTAACACAGAAGCGAAGAATATTGTGAGGAAGTCGCACTGGAAAGAGCGGTGGATTGTACAGTGGCGCTAGCGCTGATTGCGGATCCTGGAGCGTTTAGCTTAGCTAGATGACGTCGGATAGGTCGCTATATACTCTCTTTCTGCTTAGCAATCCAGACCGAGGCCTTTGAAGCATGCATGTGAGTCAATTGAGCGCAGACTGTGACTCCGTTGTGTGATATCTGCATATGGATCGAGCATGGGAGCAGAAGGTTGCCAAGACTGTCGAGACTGCTCATTGTCGCTTCCGGCCCCATTCCAACCAAGCGAAGGCGTAAGGCAGACACTTGGGCAAACTTACAAAAATAAATTGATTGTCAATGCTCTGGTGCGCAAAGCGGAAGTGAGTGAAGAAGTAGGATGCGACAGAAATTCCCAGTAAACTCCAACCATGCCAAAAGGTCTACCCAAGCCTGTGTTCCATGCAATCCAGTACCCAAATGCCTCCGCGATCATACATGTGAGGTCCTGATTGTCCAGCATCTAGTTCTTTCACATGCAAATCGTTCCATCATATGCCCAAACAGAAAACTCCGTCCCAATGCGTGTACCATATCTCCAAACACATCTTGAAAAGTGCTGCACAGCATTGCACCAAGCAATTGTCCCAAAAACCAAAACGATCGTCCTAACATCCATAATACATAATGCGTGGGTATGCACCGAACTCCTACGCTGAAGATTCATGCTCGCGGAAATGTGCAAATGGGTTTGTGTGCGATCGTCTTAGTGTCGAGGTGTGTATGCGCCGCTTCCGTATCCAGAATCTGGCAGTACGCCGGTATTGTAGGCTGGCTGTGGTCGATGGCTACTATGGCTACCGCAGGCATAGCCTACGAGTACTGTCTTCTCTTGGACTGTGTGTCCGTACTGACCGTGTGCGGCGCATGGGTCGACGGAATGCTTGTAGTAAAGGCATCGGCATACCGAATAACGTTCGACGACTTGATAGCACATCTTGGCTTGAGTTGCTGGTGGTAGCAGCTTTGTAGAAGCAGTGGATTCAGGGTGTGTCGATAGGAGAGTGGATAGCGTAGAACAAGGTAAGGATTGTATGCGAATGCAAGACTGAGACTTGTAAGATGAGACCAGAATCCTACGAGCGAAGAGCAAACATATATAGCAGACGAGGTGAGGAAGAAACGGAAAGCATGGGCCAACGTGGGTCGTACACTGAAGCCACACATCGAAGGTATGCAGGTCCGTCAGGCAACGGGAATCCATGTGTAGATTTGGGGTGCACAGTCAGCACGGATCCTGCTAAGATGGGGCAGTTCCAAAGAACTAGCACAGCCATCATGACAGTCAGTCGACATGTAGAGAAAGTGGTAAGGTGTTTGACGGTAGCAGGGGTGCGGTCTTCGCTTCTTGGAGGCTCTCTCAGCTATCGCTGATCATCCGTCTGGCGATACCATTGGCTGGTCACCGTGGCTTGGTAATATACCATAAATCTCCAGAGAACCTCAGTAGGGCGGTTTGCGCATGCGCGCATTTGGAAACAAGCGCTCACGGACGTTGGGCCATGGTGAGTAAATGGGGAAGACTTCGTTGCCCCTGTACTGCAGGATGTCGGGGTCTAGCGATGGCCTCGAGTAGACTCGCGCACCAAAACCCGCTGGGCATGTTGTGCATCCTCATCCGGGGTGGCACGATCTCTGAGTGACTCTGATCGGATCTGACAGCAAGGATCAGCCACACATCTTGGAAAGTGGATAACGTCGCGGTGGGTGGGGACGGAGGAGCAGTCGCGGCATCTGACTGACGTCGATATTGCTCGACCAAACGGACCACCTTCATCCACCCGCAGCCACGCGACGGACGGAGCTTTCGGTGGCGGCTTTCGCGGAAAGAGACAAATGCTGTATCTGGGAGGCCATGTAAGCGACGTGATTGGCGGCTTGGAGAATGATACGTTCGCGGAACGAAGGAGTTTGGACGTTGAAGCAGGCACGTGCGCTCGCTTAGCGCTACTAATTGGGACAACAGACTGAATCATTTGGGGCAGTGCCATGGATGATTGATATTCTTAGCTTCCTTCCCTCCCTCCAACATAGAACACGGTACTCTCAGCACCTATTGTTCTTCAGCTATTCACTGTTACGATTTGAAAGATCTACCAGCAATTGACCAAGGATATGCGCTTGACATCAATACACATTTGAACTGCGTGGGCAGGGGTCACAGACTCCGTACCTGGGATTAAGGCTGACGAGCTGAAGGCTGTCTGCTATCAACGTGCGTGGTTTGGAAGTAGGCGGGTTATTTCCAGGCACCACTCCTGATTGGTTAAGCTGATTGTTTATTTAATTGATACCTGGTAGACTTCTTACAACCGAGGCCACGACGACACACCGCTGATAGCTTCGAGCGACAATGTGAACGGAGTCTCACTCATCTCAACCATCAACTACCATGGGTTAGCATTACACAATCAAGCTCGTCGCCTAGACATGACCATTGCTAGCGAAACCTCATAGTAGAAGTCACTACTCTCCCGAAAAAGCCGGCCATCATGTCTTGAGAGACGTTGTACAGCGGACGGTTAAGATCCCGGCTGTGGGCTGACTGCGCCGTTGAAGCACACACATGCAGCACTATGCATCTCTCCCGGTTTCTGGGTTCACGTGGCGCCGGTAGCGATGTCTTACACCCGCCTTGTAAGCATCTACCTTTCCGCACCGACCAACAGCCTTACGCTCAATGATGTCAACTGCAATCATGCAAGCCATCACGAGTTACTCCACTCAAGACATCAGTGGTATTTGGTCGCAATGTCTGGTCAAGCTGGGTGAATTTGCCGTTTCAGGAGACGAGAATCTCACGCCCGCAGCAGTCATCGGACTAGCCTGGCCCCATCCCAAGAGTGCACGCGCAAATAGGACAAGATGTGTTTGTCCAAGGCAGACACCCAAGCGCTAATTTGGAGTAGGCTTAGTGACTTCTTCACTATATTCGAACTGCGACTGGCAATGTATAGATAGTCGTTGTCACACCTGACGTGTGCTTGTGTCCCACTCGACGGATTTCTGTGAGTACTAGGGCGCTTCGACAGTGGGATGAGCAGAAGGGCGTCAAGAAGTGAACCGCAACATGAGCGCGGTGCAGACCGTCTCTGCGACCAAACAACTGTCTGACTACAGGAGCATCTCGATCTCACAACACACCACTCGATACAACTCCCGTAAAGACTAGGGTACTCCATTACTCCCTGGTACACTCTTCTATCATCAACGTTCGGAATTTTAGTCTCTCATCATGAATTACAAAGCTGTTCGCTCGGATAAGACCATCAGCAAATGCGCCAGATGAGCATGAAGAGCTGGACGTGAATATGATTGGTACTATTGTACCCGGCTAAGCAGCATAGGTAGTGAGCTTGCTACCGGTCAATCAAACAACAATCCCAGGAGCTGCCCAGCGGGAAATGCTTCATCCCCAACTGCTCTCCAGGTCGCGGCCCGTTGTCTCACATGGCGGTGAAAACGACACCCATGTCATCATGTCGGCAATCCATGGCAAACTCTCCGACGCCCGTCCCATGGATTCGGAAATACCACGAAATAGATTCGGGCCCGGTGCCTTCGGTGTACTGACCGGAACTTCGGCAGTTCCAGCGGCCACGCAGAGCAATTACGCGATGAAGTCCCTGCGGACCGTCATTGCTTGACTTCCAAGCAATAGTTCTGTTCACTGCTGTGATCGATCAACTTCAGGCATTGGTAAGGTCATACCGCCATAAAGCTCTGGCGCTGGCGCTTCTTCAATGCCAGGAACTCGGCCCTATATAGCAATGACTATCATTGCTAATGGTGGTCGACTTTGACCAGGGTCAAGCAAGGTTATAGTCTACGTCGCTAGCAGCTTTTCAGAAGCATGCTTCAAACTTGATGAATAATGTTCTGAAGACACGGCCGTCACGTTGGCGACCGCCCTGAGGTCTAGTGCAACAGCATAAACATTTCCAGCGACTTTAACATAAAAGCATACGAAAGTATACATGAACCCCTCACGAGGTAAAAGGTCATCAAAGCAAGTTTTTCGAACTCGGAGATCCAGCCACGTATGCCCTCCCACTGCGTCGCAATACTGCAGCTCAAGCGACGGAATGAAAAAACCGACCTCGGGATGTATTGACCCCGCGGTACACTCAAGGAAATTGCACCAGATTGTCAAGACTAG